>Ga0182736_1000232_pt1 | contig 105995 bp, 88 predicted proteins | sample eDN5th30CKraftBY_FD_128882 | JGI IMG/M metagenome (GOLD analysis project Ga0182736, IMG submission 128882) | Enriched backyard soil microbial communities from Emeryville, California, USA - eDNA 5th pass 30_C Kraft BY (version 2) (version 2) | ecosystem: Environmental > Terrestrial > Soil >... | reverse complement strand
GGATCTCCTTAAAGAGGCTCTGAAGGGAGATACCCTGGGCGGCAATGGTAATCTTCTGGGCCGAAGATTTTGCACTGACATGAAGAAGGAATATAATTAAAATAAGAACCGTTATGTTAATTCTCATGATAATTTTTCTAATTGTTTCCGGGCTGATGTTAAATACCGCACTTTCAGTGTAAATTGGTTCTTTGGCAGCGGGGCGCAGAACAAGCCCCCGCCTGTTAATATAAATAATTTTGTACATTTGTAATTGGTTAGGCGCAATGCTGGCATCTTGCAAGGAGCGGCAGCACTGTGCGGTGATTAAAATGTTTTAATGAATATTTTAGGCCTAATCGATCTGCCGGGCCCGATTGCTTTCGGGACTGGCTTTTTTGTGAATAATATCAGGTTAATCTTTTACCATAACCCTCCTTCCCTCTAGCTGAAATTTTATTTTTGCGGTTACCTCAAGGGCTTCCAATACGGCCGAGAGCTTCCGTGAACGCGATACACTCCCGCTCAAGTGAAGATCACCGTAATTGCCGTTGTTAACAAACTCAACATCGTACCAGCGTGATATCTGGCGGAGAACCGTATTAAAGTCTTCATCGTTAAATATGAAATCACCGTTTTTCCAGGCCAGTTCCTTTTCCGGATCGGCATCCCGGACCAATAGTCCATGGTCGTTTAGCAGCGTCTGTTCCCCCGGCCTGATCACTTTTCCCTCATTACCCAATAGAAGGGGAACCACCCGGACAGATCCTTCGAGAAGCGTTGTTTTTATAAAGGGTTCATCCGAATAGCCATTAACATTAAAGCTTGTACCTAATACCTGTATCTCCTGATTGCCACATGCTACCACAAAAGGCATAGCTTTTTCCCTTGCAACTTCAAAATAGCCTTCACCTGTCAGTTCAACACGTCGTTCCTTCCCGGCAAACTGCACCGGATATTTTATGGAAGAGGCAGCATTGAGCCATACAATAGTACCATCGGGAAGTTTGACCTGAAACTGTCCTCCGCGCGGCGTACGAATCGTATTATATATTGGGTTACCGTGTCCAGAGGCCCCGGCATGATTGCTTCCCGAATAACTCAGCTTGCCATCGGCCACCTTGGCCACAACAACTCCAGACTGCCGGGCAACGTTACCGTTTATAGCATCCGAAAGATTGATTTCACTGCCGTCGGACAGTACGAGAACAGCTTCATTCCGTCCCGGCTGTATATCCTGTACAACTTTTACATCTTTTGTGTGTTTATTTCCCGAAGAATAATATAAGGTTATCCCAAGAGCAATCAGCACCATTGCGGCAGATGCAATACTAACGGCACGTAACCAAGAAGACCTTCTCTTTATCTTCCTGTTAACGGCCAGTCCATCCCATACCGCTTCCAGCCGGCCCTGGATCTCATCCTCGGTGATATTCACCGGCTCATTCCGGCTCAATTGCAGGTACCAGCTGTCGAGTATAGCTTTCTCTTCCTCGGAAAGTGTACCTTGTCGATATTTTTCTAATAGTTCCCTGGCTTTTTGTGTTTCCATGTCGTAATGCGGTGAATGTTATGCCGCCACATATAACACTACAAATGAAAACCCCAGCGGTAGTAGATGATTTTTAAAATATTTTGCTTTTACCGGACAATCAGCAAAAATTAGCAGCAATTAAACAGAAAACCAGGCAGAGAAAACAGGCAATTACAAGTAAATTAATTTTCTTACGTAAAATCTTAATAGCGTTATTGATCTGCTTCTTCACTGTTTTATCTGATATGCACAGTTCCTCTGCTATTTCTTTATACGATAAATTCTCATTTCTGCTCATTTCAAAAACAGCTCGCATCTTGGCAGGAAGTGATGCGATTTCCCTTTCTATGATACCCTTAAGCTCTTTTTCCCGGATTGTTTCATCGGTCACCCAATTCCGCTGTCCGATAAACTCCTGTAGCGATTGCAACCGGTCAGAACGTATTTTCAGCCGGGAAAAAGGTTGAAAACCCTATTTTTTATAGATTTGAAGAGATAGGCTCGTAATGGAATACGGGTATTCAGTTCATCCGCCTTATCCCATAAAACTGTAAACAGGTCGTGAAGGATATCCTGCGCATCGTCCGGGTCTTTGGTTAGCTTGAGGGCATGAATATATAAGATACGCTGGTATCGGTTATAGATCTCAGTAAAAGCTTTATGATCCCGTTTCCTCAGTAGTGAAGCAAGGTCATCATCCGAAAGTATATTATAATTCAGCATATATACCAAAACAGAACATAAAAAAATTCACCTCTTATTATCCTGACCCGGGTTTATTTTGATATCTGGCTTTTTAGGGTGGTTACAAAACAAACTTAGATAAATTTACTTTTTTTCACAAATGTTTATTTTTGGTGTTCAAGCTTCCACCAAATAAAATCGTCAGCCGAAAAGTAAATTTCTTTCAAAAATCGTATTTTACACTTTATCTTTTATCTTTCACCATTATTAATGTTTTAATTTATACGCCATGATAAACCGATTTGAGCTAAAAAGGATGCTATCCTGTTCTCTTTTCACTATGCTTGCTTTGTATATGCAGCAGGCATTTGCGCAGACTTTAGTTGAGCAACCCAAGGTGCTAATAGAAAAAATAAATCCAGAACTTGATGCCATTATACGCGCAGATGCAAAAGTTGAGGTTATTGCTGAAGGCTTTGAATGGGTTGAAGGGCCAGTATGGGTAGAAAGTCAGCAAATGCTACTATTTTCAGATACCTTTAAAAATAGAATTTACAAATGGACTGCTCAGGAGGGGACAGCACGCTATCTGGAACCATCAGGTTATACGCAAGCGGCTCCGAGAGGGAAAGAGTTGGGATCAAATGGCCTTGCTATTAATAATAAAGGTCAACTAGTCATTTGTCAGCATGGAGACAGACGCATAGCTGTTATGGATGCCCCACTCGATAGTCCAAAGCCCATATTTATTACACTCGCCAACCGGTATAAAGGAAAAAGACTTGACAGTCCGAACGACTTGGTCATTAAAAGTAACGGCGATATCTATTTTACAGATCCTCCTTACGGCCTCGAGAAAGGGGTTGACGATCCTAAAAAAGAATCTGCTTATCAAGGGGTGTATAAAATAGCAAAAGATGGCACCGTTACCTTACTGATTGACAGCCTGACAAGACCAAACGGTATTGCATTTTTTCCCGGAGAAAAAAGCTTATTGATAGCAAATTCTGATGCAAAAAAACCTTATTGGTATATATATGATCTTGACCGGAATGGAAATCTTATAAACGGAAGAATATTTTACGATGGCACCAAGGCATTTCAAAAGGAGAATAGGAGTCCAGACGGTATTAAAATCGACAGAGAGGGCAACGTCTTTGCTCCCGGCCCCGGAGGCGTCTGGATTTACAGCAAAGAAGGAACGGCTTTGGGTAGAATAAAAACGGATCTCATCACGTCAAATTGTGCCTTTTCGGGAGATTATAAAACATTATTTATTACTGCCAACCATTATATATTAAAAGTCGATCTGAACCCCAACTAGGTGATGCTGACGCTTGTACCGTATCTTTACTTAGGTACTGGCGCTGTATCAAGGAAGTAAAAATCAGGACGTTCGTCTAACTCTTCGGTATAAACGTTGACATCCTTGAAAACAACATGGCGGGCATGGTTGACAAAGAAACCGCTTGCAGGTAAAATTCCCCACATAGTAGCTTCAGGATATGCTGTTTCTTTTTCGTCGGTTGGTGCAGCAATCTTACCACATCCACCTTTCTGTATAATCGTAATATTGCTGAGAACGATATTTTCAACAGGATGTTCTGGCAATCCGGTAATAGAACTACCTGTTTGCCCGGCGTGATTCACGGTGATATTGCTCAAATATACATCCTTAAGAGTTCCCACATGAGTAACGGCATGACCCGCAATGTAAGGTCTTGCCCGATTACCTAAGCGAATAAATATCGGAGATTCAGTACCTTCAATAAGGATATTTGAAACATTTACATTTTCCAATGTACCACCATCTACAATTTCTAATGCAATAGCTGAAAATCCATTAGAAAGCCCATAGAAGGTAGGCTCCTGATTATAAGAGGGCTTTACCACACAATTGCTGATCACGATATTTTTGAATCCCCCAGTTGTCTCTGTGCCCAGCTTTATCGCATTACAACGGCTGCTGACAACACAATTACTGATTACAATATTCTCACACAAACGAGGTGACGTACTTTTTAACGTTATTCCATCATCGTCCGTATCAGAAATAATGTCTGAAACAACAACTTCGTGGCAACCGTCAAGGTCTATTGCGTCATTGTTGTAATTACTCCGATTGATTATTTTTAGCCCCTTAAGATACACCTTGTCACATGCCAGATAATGTTGCATCCAACAAGCTGAATTCTTTAAGGTAATATCCTTTACGGTGATATCACGGCTATTGATAAATCGTATCAAATGAGGACGGGTAATACCTTCATCGTTAAAATCCATCTTTTTAAAAGAACGGCCACGCCCATCTATAGTTCCATACCCGTCAATTGTCACATCTTCTACCTTTTCAGCATAAAATAATTGGATAGTTGTTGTCTGTGTCCGCAGAGAAAGGTAATCCGGTTTTATTTTAATATAGTCTTCTAAATTGGTGCTACCATATAGTGTAACCCCCTTCTCCAGGTGTATATTTACATGACTACGAAGAATGATAGATCCTATCTTATAAGATCCGGCAGGTACAAGAACTTGACCGCCACCGTTTTGCCAGCAGCTATCAATTGCTTTTTGAACAGCTTTAGTACTCAGTAAGCTCGTGTCGGGTACCGCACCGTATTTTACGATATTATACGTTTCTGCATGTAAGAAGGAAACAAAGGAAATAGCGTACGCAAGTAATGTTAATAATTTTTTCTTCATGATGGTAATGAATATTATATTTTCAGGTTATGCTGTGCTTCTTATCTATTTTTCGGTTCGGACTGAAAAAGTACCTATTTATAAATCTTTTTTTTTGAAAGTAATAAATCATTTTACCTGCCGTTTTCTCAATTTGTCAACCGAAGCGAAAAAAAACTTACTACCCCACTAGGTACTTTCGCGGGCTAATCCGAATTATATTATCAGAAACACCATTATAAACTTTTAAGATGAATAAACACATGAAGATAATGCAATTGCTTCCGGTATTGTTTAACTCTTTTGTTACGGGATTTATCTATATTTCCTCAAATTATGTGACGAACGAGTTTTCTTTGACCGATACATTGACCAATTGATACGAGCTACCGGGCCGGTTGCCGGGTTAAATTTGAAACAGGGGAGGGTATTCTTAATACCCTATAATATCATAATACATTGACATTTAAGTTAGATATATTATTCGAGCAGCTTTATAAAAGCTACTATCCGAAACTCATTGCGTATGCGTCATTTTATCTGAAAAGTGACGAGGCGCATGATGTGGTGCAGGAAGTGTTTTTAAGCCTGTTGGAAGAAAGGAACAAAAAGCTAAAGGAATCCACCCTGAATGCTTATTTGTACCGCGCTGTTCTAAATAAATGTATCGATACAATCCGCCATAAGACTGTAAAAAAACAATACCAAACACAGGCCGGGGAAAAATTCCAACGAATGGAGTCGGAATACTTCTACTCCTTCCGCAATGAAATCGAAGAAGGATTGTTGTCGCGAGAATTACAGGGTCAGATCGATGTGGCGATAGAGACCTTGCCTCCGAAAGGTAAAATTGTTTTCAAACTTTTTTTTCTGAAGACAAAAACAGCCAAAGAGATCAGTTCGATTTTAGGGCTATCTGTCAGTACGGTGGAAAACCATATTTATACATGTACGAAGACACTGCGGCAGCGGCTGGCAAATTATTTATTGCTCATGTATATGTTATATCTGTTTTTTTCATAAAAGATGTTTCATCGACTAGGTAGAATTTGAAGACATGAATGAGTTAAGCGAAAAAATAATCGAGAAATACCTGTCCGGAAAATGTTCGGAAGAGGAAATGGATGAGCTAAGCCAATGGTTCGAAGCGTCTGAAGAGAACCGGAACGAGTGGCTGAAACTCCGAATGGCTTTGGTCAAAAATAAATATAATGCAGCTTCAGATCCCAAACACCTGCTCATCTCCTACAACGAAATCAAAAAGAAGCAGCAGGAACATAATGAACTGGTAAAACGCATCAGCCGGAAGATTACTTTGCGAATGATGACCTATGCGGCCAGTATCATCCTCCTGATCGGTATCTCTTTTGCAACCTATAAATCGATACGCTATTTTGCCGATCCGCCAATGCTCGTCTTCTCTATGGGGCAGAACGAGCCGGTGCGGAGAATTACGCTGGAAGACAGCACTTCCGTATGGCTCTCTGCCGGCAGCAGGATTGAATACCCAAAACGATTTTCCAAAAAGGAGCGGCATGTTTTTGTCGAGGGGAAGGCCTACTTTGAAGTATCGAAAGACGCCAACCGTCCCTTTTTTGTGAAAACTGAATCCTATACGGTAAAAGTCCTGGGAACATCTTTTGATATCAATTCATATAAAGAAGAACGGTTGTCGGATGTTGTTCTCGTGGAAGGCTCCGTAGAAATACTGAACAACAATATGGCGTCGCTCTGCACCTTACACCCCGGTCAACAGTTTGAACTGAACAGGAAGAACTACCGCTACCAGCTGAACGATGTGAATGTGGAACTGTATACAGGCTGGCGTAGCGGTAAAATCGAATTTGACGGCATGTCCTTCGGAGATATTCTTACCGTACTGGAGCGATATTACAACGTGCAGCTGGTACTGGACGATAGTATAAATAGAGATGAAAAACTGGTCGGTTCGTTAAGCCTGAAAAAAGATATATACGAGATGATGAAAACCATCGAGCTGGTCGTGCCAATCAACTATGAGGTGCAGACAAACACAGTTGTATACCTCCATTCCAAACCATAAAACAAGAGCCTATGGAAAAACCACAGAAGAAGAATTAAAAAAAAGACAAAGGAAAGCGCTACTCTCCTTTGTCTAATGAGTGGACTTTATTCTTAATCACTACAAGAAGAAATAAAGCACACATCGATGAGATTTTAAAATTAACCAACGAATTAAATACTAAATTATTGTGAGAGCAACACTTTGTATCTCGTGCTTACTATTGGCACTGAGTAGTATGGCTACCATTTCTTTCGCTCAAACCGTCCGATTGACAATAGACGCTGATAAGCCAAACCTGAAAGAAGCCATTATGGAAATAAAAAAGCAAACGGAGTTTGATTTTTTATACAATAAGGAAATTGAGCTTTTATATAATAAAGCTAATACAACGCGTAAGGTCGAAGACGGAACAATCGAAGAGGTTTTGAACCAATTGTTTAAGGGTACTGATATCCACTACCAGATTATCAATAAGACAATTACACTAACCGCCTCCCCATCATCAAAGAGCGAAGCCAAAGGAAATCAACAACAGCATATTGTCATTAGAGGTAAAGTTTCAGATGAGAGCGGTACACCTATTGCTGGCGCCAATATTGTTGTGAAGGGCAGGGCAAATGGTGTTGTTTCTGATAGCAACGGCAGCTATTCCGTTACTATTCCCGGTGATGAGGCTGTACTGGTTTATTCCTATATCGGGTATGTTGCCCGTGAAATAACAGTAGGCAAGCAGCGAGAGATAAACGTAGTGCTGGCTGAAGATACGCAGCTGCTCGATGAAGTTGTCGCCGTGGGTTACGGTACGGCCAGTAAGAAAAAACTAACTACTGCTGTCGCGAGCCTGAAGGCCGAGAAGCTACAGGAACTTCCCATTACAAATATCGGGGATGCATTCGCCGGGCAGATGGCTGGTATCACTGCCGAGAACGGAACGGGTGCACCGGGAGCAGCTCCGGTTATCCGTATCCGCGGTTACGGATCCATTAATGCCGGTAGCGAACCGCTCTACGTCATTGATGGGGTAATGGCAACATCTTCTCAATTTGCAACCTTAAATCCTAAATCCATCGAATCGATTGATGTGCTGAAAGATGCGGCCGCAGGCGCCATCTACGGTTCGCGTGCGGGTAACGGCGTTATTGTTGTGACGACCAAAAAAGGGAAATACGGCGATGCCATCTTCTCGGCAAACGCAACATTGGGTATACAACAATTGGAAAAAAAAGTAGACGTGCTGAACACGTCCGAATGGTTGACATTGGTGAAAGAAGCCTATTCTAATGAAGGGCTTGCATTGCCTAGTTTTTATGATCAACCGCTATCGTCATACGCAAACACCAACTGGCAGGATGAAATATACCGTAATTCAACCTATCAGAATTACCAGGTCTCGGCTTCGGGAGGGAGCGAGAAAGTTAAATACTATATCGATGGGAATGTGCTGGATAACGAGGGAATCATGATCACAACCTCCTCAAAAACCTATTCCTCCAACGGTTCATTCGATCTGACCTTGAAACCGCGCCTTAAAATGGGACTGTCATACTCCGCATCACATAAAAAGGAACGTAAAAACGAGTCAATCGGAGGCGCCGGACATCAGACAGGCGGATACGGTATTGCAGGCGGCATTATTCAGCAGTCATTGTGGATGCCTCCTATTATGCCGGTCTATGAAGCAAACGGCGACTATGGGCAAACCTGGCAGAAAGAATTTATGCCATACCTCAATTTTGGATTTGCCAATCCAGTGGCTAATCTTAATGAAACGCACGACGATTATTCGTGGAACCAGGCATTGGCCCACGGTTATCTAGCTTATGAACCGATTGACGGATTGACGCTGAACGCCGGTATAAGTGTCATTGCCGATGCATTCAGGAGAGAATACTATGTCAGCCCCTACCTGGCAGGAGGGGGCGGAAGTATTGATGCAAACTTCTCGAATCCGGCTTACGACAAGATGGTTGCCGGACAGCAAAACGGGATGACTTCGTCTTGGACTTCTGAACTTTATGCCAACTACAAAAAAGAATTTGATGAACATAGTATTGACCTGACGGGAGGGTATAGCGCCCAATATTTCGGCATAAAAAATACGGCAGCTCGATCGAGTGCCAACGATCGGGGTTCCGCAAATGCAATTAATCCGATACCGCCGTTCAATAATTACTACCAACCTTCTATCAATGGGGCAGCTTTGGTTTTAGGAAGTGATAGTTACAATGAAAACACGTTTGAATCAGTTTTCGCTAGGTTGACCTACTCGTTCAAAGACCGGTATATTTTCATGGGGTCTATCCGTCGCGACGGTTCTTCTAAATTTGCTCCGGATAACCGCTACGGAAATTTCCCGGCGCTTTCGCTGGCATGGCGTATGTCTGAAGAGGATTTTATCCAGAAAATATCATGGATAAATGATCTGAAGTTGAGAGCCAGCTATGGCGTATCGGGAAATGACCAGTTTGGCAATTATGCTTGGCAAGGTCAAGTGACCTATAACAATCTGTATACCTACGGCCTTATAGATGCAGGTGCGGCAGGTACAGGGAAGGCACTGGTTCCCTCTTCGGTAGAAAACCGTAACTTGAAATGGGAAACCAATGCGCAGACAAACGTCGGGGTGGATATCAGTTTGCTTAACAGCCGTATTAACCTGACAGCCGATTATTTTGTCCGCAAAACCAAGGATATGCTGCTCTACCGCAGTTTACCTACCGAAAACGGTATTGCATCGTCTATTTTCGATAATATCGGTAATATGACTAACAAGGGCCTGGAGTTAGCATTAAATACGGTTAATGTTAGCACGAAAGACTTTACCTGGTCGACCAATTTTTCGTTCACAAAGATTAAAAATACGGTAGATGAAGTTTTTACTTCCTCGGGATATATCCCTTATAATGCCAATGACTTCCTGACGTCATCAGGCTTCGAGTCGGCTATCCGCATTGTGGAAGGTGAACCGATGTTCCAGATCTATTCGTATAAAGTAATAGGTACTTTTGAAACGGAACAACAGCTTGCCGAGCTTGCGAATCCGGCAGGTAACTCTGAAATTGGTGACCCGATCATCGAAGACTATAATAAAGATGGGGTGATCAATGCTGACGATATGCAGCGCATTGGAAATGCGTTGCCCGATTTTACCTACGGAATCACGAGCACACTCCGCTACAAAAACTTTGATCTCGGATTTATTATTGACGGAAGCCAAGGTGCATCAAAAATAATGACCGCAACACGTAACGCCTCCCTGCTGAGAAACCAGGAAAACACCTTGAAGATATTCTACGAAGACCGTTACCGTCAGGGAGAAACCGGTCATTCCATGCCGATACCTAAGGTAAATGTTACCGGGATGCGCCATTGGAACGAGTCCTATTATGTTCAGGACGCTTCATTTTTACGGATCCGGAATATTACCTTGGGATACACCCTTCCCAAAGAGTTATGTTCCAAAATGAGCGTCAGCGATCTTCGTGTAACCTTCGGTATTCAGAATGTGCATACATTCACTTCTTATCCGCTCTACAATCCGCAATCCAATACCCACAACGGAAGCAGCGGAGTAGCTCAGTTCGGTGTGGATGATGGTACCTATCCATTGGCGAGAATCTATTCGCTCGGACTAAACCTCAATTTCTAATTATAAAAACAGGAATTATGAAATACATACTTAATCTTACCTGGATTGCTATCTTCCTCCTATTGACAGGCTGCGGTAAGTCTTTCCTCGAATTGAATAATCCGGCCGCGCTTACTTATGACAAGTTCTATAAGACAGAGGCCGATTTTCAGGCTGCGCTCGATGGTTGTTATTTCAGGCTAAAGAACCAAGCGCCTTATATACTGACCTTCAATGAATCTACCACTGATAATACGTTTGTTCATATCGAAAGTTCGACCTATCAGCAATACCAGTTCAACATCCTGGCCATTTCCAGCAGTTCACAATTTATCCAGAATTTCTGGCAGGACAGTTATCAGGCCATTGCCTATGCCAATTTGGTGATTTCGCGCATTGGCGGATCCGAGGTGCCTGAAGCCACACAAAAAGTATTCATCAGCGAAGCAAAGTTTTTGCGGGCATTGGTTTATTTCAATATGGTTAGGGTATACGGCGGTGTTCCTTTATATGCCGAAGAAGTAACAGATTTGGATGCCGTTTATGCTACTAAACGGGCTTCGGTTGATGAAGTATACGATTTTATCATCAGTGATCTCAGCGATGCGGTGAATATCGATAACGACCGAACGGAACAGCAAAGAGCAAGCGCTAAAAACAAGGCTACTTCGGCTGCTGTAAAAGCATTACTGGGCAAAGTTTATCTGTATAGACACGACTACGAAAAGGCGTTGCCATTGCTTACGGATGTCGCGGAAACCAGCGGATACGGACTAACGAGCCTGGAAAACCTGTATAATCCTGATGCTGAGAGTGATAATGAGGTGATTTTCAGCATCAATTACGAGCGCGTAGACGGGCAAAGCTGTACGTTTGCTTATAATTTCCTTCCTAAGTATTCACGCGGAATACTGCCCAACATCACCTCAAACGATAATGGTGACGGGATATACAATCTCGAAGATAATACGGTAAATCGTTTCGACCGAAACGACAAACGGTTTACGCTATTGATAGACTCGTTGCAGACCCTCTCTGGTGGAGAACTGAAAAAGTTCTATTACACGAAGAAATACTTGGATCTGGGTTCTGTGCCTGCCGGTGGCGGATATAATTCAGCTTCCGATTACATCATCCTGCGTTTCGCAGATGTACTGCTGATGTGTGCGGATGCCAAAAACCAACTGGGAGATACCCCTGGTGCATATCCGTACATCAACCGGGTAAGGGAAAGAGCCGGTCTGGAAAACTTATCTCCAAACCTGAGCGAAGAACAAATGAATGATGCGATTGCAGCAGAACGTCAGAAAGAATTCATTTGCGAAGGTGATCGCTGGTTCGATCTGAATTTCAGGGGATTTTCCTATCTGCAAAATATGCTGAACGCATTTTTCCCAAGCTCACACAGGCCTTCGGCCAATGTAAAAGACCACATGGTTCTGTTCCCAATCCCTGCTGACCAGATAAACCTGAAACCGGGTGTGCTGGAACAGAATAATGGCTATTAACCTATGACTTTGTTCTTTTCGCTGCTTAGGTAAGGTGGCGAAAAGAACAATTTAATTGGCATTGCTTCGACACCGTACGTGCTCAAGCTGAATATTAACGTATCTATTTTCATGGAAAAATACTTTTTTGTTGCGTTATTAACGCTCTGCTCTATAGTTACTTTTGGATCAGATAAATATAAACTGGAAGATTTTGCTATCCAACTCGAGCAAATTACTTCTGCACCTTCCCATGTCTGGGTTTCGAGCGGGTATACCACTGTTAATCCAAAACACCATACCGTTACCGGCGTTAACGAGTTTTATTCACCACCGTTTGCGGCAAAGAATTTTGGTTTGACAACAACAATCCGTATCGGCCAAAATAGTTTGGCCGATACAGGTAACCAAGGTAAAGGCGATGTTGGATTACTTTATGCGGGTGGTGTCTGGTATCCACATAAAATTGTTCGCTATGGTACCTATCATCATTTGAAGGAAGGAAGGCTGGTATCACTGAGCGTCACTTCCGAGCTGATCCCTTTGTCGGGACAAGCCGGTTTTATTGAAAAAGTTACGATCAAAAACAGAACGTCCGAGGCAATCGCTTTGGAAGTCATAGCCGACGTAGCCCCGGGCAGTCCTGCGGAAGTCTCCCTGAACCAATGGGGGTACAGCCCGCCGCAACCCAATGCCTCGCAAGCCCGGCAAACCGGTACAGATAGATGGGCAAATGAATCGGCTGTAATCGGTATATACCGTGAGGGTACAGCCATGACGATTGCTCCGGGAGAATCGGCAACATCGACGGTTGCGGTGATGACGACAGGGAAAAGCGGGAAATTACCGGAAAAAGCCGATATGAAAGCATGGGAAGCCGTATCGGTTAATGCTTGGCAGCAGCGCTTAGCTACCTATACGAAAAATGTTCCGTTACTGACCAGTGATATCGCAGGAATGAATGATTATTACAAACGCTCTTTACTTAGCGGATTGGTCTGTATTTGGGAGAATCCGGCTTTTGCACTCAATCCTTTCTTTGCAACTTCGGGAATCGACGGTGGGGGAATCTGCACCTATTTATGGGATAATGCCGGATATATAGCCAATACGGTAGCCCTGATGTTCGATACCAAAGCGATCGACCTGGCTAAACGAATGGCGGCAATCGATCTGGATCAGTACAATGCTTTTGCTCCGGATGGATCCGGAATAGGGGTGAAATATTCCTACAGTCCGGTATCTTTCACCGGTTTGGTAAGTGCTATCTTCAAATTTATAAGTCCCGAGCAAGAGCTGTTCAACTACAATAAGGCCCTGGTCCTGAATAATGAAAAACGGAAATCAGCCAATAAGCTGATTGATTATGGTTTTCAGCATAATCTGCTGGAAATGCGTGGTGCAGGCTGGGAACATATGGTAGTGAGTCCTAATACCGAACGCAGCTGGTGCTTGAGAGCGTTGTCCGAAATGGGCCAATTTACAGGAGTTAGCCCGGCAGAAAGACAAGACTGGGAGAAACAGGCGGATGGCATTATAGCCGCTGTACAGCAGGAATTGTGGGATGAAAAGAAACAATGGTTTGCCGCTTTATATCCCGACGGATTCAAGGATTACGTTTACTCTATCCAGGTTTATGACGCTTTGTATGCAGGGGCTTGCACGCCAGCACAGGAAAAAATACTCATCTCACAATTAAGGGATGGGGCTTATCTTGGCAAATATGGCGTTTCAAGTATTTCAAAGACGGATAGCCTACATTTCGAAGTGGTGGATACGGACTGGTCGGGTGGGGGGGCTTATACCGGAGACGGACCTCAACTGGCGTTTATGCTATACGAAAAAGGCTACCCCGAAGTAGCCTGGGATGTGCTGAAGCGTCACTTTTGGATGGGTGAAAATTTTATTTATTATCCGCAAGAGCATTATTGTGACCGCCCGATGAGTCCGGCATACAAAAGAGCCAATGTTTCAGCAGGACTCACCGGTGTAGAAACCATTCTTTTTGGTTTGATCGGTTTTCAACCGCAATATAACGGAGATTTATACATCCATCCGCAATTAAGTGAAGGAAGTGTCCATGTTAAAGACTTTGTTTACAAGAAACAACATTTTGATGTAGAAGCAAGTACGACTCATCTAGTTGTCAGAAAAAATGGCGAAATAATCTATAACGATGTTCCCAAACAAGTAAAACTTCTGTGATAAATAGCTCATCAATGATTAATTTACAAGGCATTACGTGGGATCATCCCCGGGGCTATGCACCACTAAGAGCGGTTGCAACCTTATGGCAGGAAATCATGCAGGCCAAAGGAGAAGATGTAAATGTCAACTGGGATGCGCGCAGCCTCAAAGACTTTGGCGACCATGGCTTGGAGGAACTGGCGGCACGGTATGACCTGCTTATTATCGATCATCCACACATGGGCACAGTAGCGAGTGGCGATATCCTGCTACCGTTGGACGAATACCTTCCCGAAACATTTCTAGCTAGCCAGCGGTATCAAAGTGTAGGTCCTTCATTTGAAAGTTATCACTATGGCCCCCACCAATGGGCGCTACCGGTAGATGCAGCAGCACAGGTGGCTGCCTATCGGGAAGATCTGGTGCAGGGGATAGCTGGCTGGAGCACCCCTGTGGATCTCCAAGACATGCGGCGTCTGTTCAGGCAGTTACCGCTAGGTGCAATAGCTATCCCGCTTTGTCCCACCGACTGCTGGTGTACTTTTCTCAGTTTATGCGCTCAGTATGGTGGGCCAAATTGTTTTACCGAAAGAGGGGTGGATACCCCCACGGGGATAGGAGCTTTCAATTGCCTGCTAGACTGGAAATCATTTCTTCATCCTGAATCACTGGCCATGAATCCGGTAAAGTTGCTAGACCGGATGTCCGGGTCGGATGAAATTGTATATGCGCCCTTTGTATTTGGCTACAGCAACTATGGCCGTAACCATGCGGAGGGCAAACGAATTCGATTTATCAATCCACCGGGTTATAAGAGCGGTAAAAGGAGTAGCCTATTGGGAGGAGCTGGTATTGGCATTTCCGCCAGGAGCCGCCAGCATGAGCTTTGTTTAAGGTTTATAGAATTCCTAGTCTCTCCTTCCATTCAGTGCGGCCTCTACTACTCCTCTGGCGGCCAGCCTGCCCACCTTCAGGCATGGCAGGATCCTAAAAATGACGTAGATAGCGGAGGCTTTTTTACCCAAACGCTTGACACGTTGCAGTCGGCCTACGTCCGCCCACGTTACAACAGTTTCCCTGTTTTTCAGGAAGTAGGGGGAAACCTGTTACATAAAGCGCTGGCTGAAGGGCAGCCAGCAGAAGAAACCATCCAACGATTAAATGAACAGTTTAAATCCATTCTCCATGCGTCAATATAATACACTTACGTTAACCATCGAAAACGGCGTGGCCGCGCTTACTTTTAACAGGCCTCACCAGCTCAATGCAATGAATAATCGCATGATGCGGGAAATCATCGAAGCGCTCGAACAAATCCGGGCAACGCCATCGGTTAAAGTGGGGCTTATTCAGGGTACAGGGCGCGCCTTTATGGCAGGAGCTGATATTAAGGAATATGCTGTGCGTTCGGAGGCCGAATTCAATGCCTTTCAACAACAGGGCACGAAATTATATGCGTTAATTGAAACAGCCTCCATACCCTTTATCGCCGCAGTAAACGGGTTTGCACTGGGCGGCGGACTAGAGATTGCCCTTGCCTGCGATTTTATTTTAGCCGCAGAAAGTGCCAAGCTGGGATTGCCGGAAGTGCACCTGGGGCTCATCCCCGGAGGGGGAGGAGTCCAACGGCTGTTATCGCGAACAGGGTTAAACAGGTTGAAGGAAATAGTCCTGCTAGGCAGAAGCTATTCCGCGCAGCAGTTTCTAGACTGGGGTATCGTAAATGCGGTGGCTCAGGATGACGCTTTCGAAACATTGGTGCAAGAGTGGGTGCAAAAACTCCGGCGCAGACCTTCACAGAGCGTAGCTGCCCTAAAAGAACTACTGTGCCCGTCCTCAACTGAGCTTCCCTTTGCAATACGAATAGAAAGGGAAAAAGCTACCCTGAAAGAGCTCTTTCCCACGCTTATAGCAAAAGAACTTATCCAAGCATTCATTAGCAAAGAAGACAAATAGCTTATATTGATGAACTACAAAATTTATATGATTTCGCTTGCCCTCATCGCTTCGATTGGCGGGTTCCTATTTGGCTTTGACACGGCTGTCATATCCGGAACAATAGGGTTTGTAAAGAACCAATTTGGACTAAATGCCTTACAGGAGGGTTGGTATGTTTCTTCCGCCTTGGTGGGAAGTATCACCGGCGTTGCCATGGCCGGAGGTCTTGGCGACCGATATGGCAGGAAAAAGGTATTGATTATCTCCTCGATCTTTTTTGGCATATCAGGGGTAGGATGTATGGCTGCTATAGGCTTTACCGACTTGGTTATTTATCGTTTCCTGGGTGGCATCGGTATCGGTATTGCCAGTATGCTCTCCCCATTATATGTTTCAGAATTTGCGCCACCAAAAAGCCGCGGACGCCTGGTTGCCCTTTACCAGTTAGCTATCACCTTGGGCATTCTCTGTTCTTATTTTAGCAATGCCTTGTTCCTTGAGCTTCGCCAACAAGACTATTTCGCCAGCTCGGTGGCATTCATCCAGCTCATATTCCATCAGGAAGTTTGGCGCATTATGCTAGGCAGTGGAGCGGTTCCTGCTTTTATCTACCTGCTCTTATTATTAAAAGTGCCTGAAAGTCCGCGTTGGCTCGCCGTAAAAGGCAGAAATAAAGAGGCCGTCCAAGTGTTAAGTAGGGTGATGCCGGCAGCTGAAGCCGCAAAAGAAATGAATGATCTTAAGGCCAATCTTTCACAAGATACGGGCAATGTCAGGGAGATATTTAAAGGTCCCTTTCGAGTAGCTGTGTGGATCGGGATACTGCTCGCCTTTCTCACACAAGCCAGCGGTATCAATGCCGTGATTTACTATGGCCCAAGGATACTGGAAGATGCCGGCCTTTCTATCAGTGATGCATTCGGTGGCCAAGTGGTTATCGGCGCGGTGAATGTGTTGTTTACCATTCTGGCACTGTGGAAAATAGATCAGCTCGGCCGGCGTCCACTTCTTAACTATGGTGTCGTTGGCATTATTATTTCACTAACCGTTATCGGCTTTTTATTTTACTTTGATGTCCGCGAGTCATTCCTGCTACTCGCCTTTATTCTCCTGTTTATTGCCTGCTTTGCCTTTTCATATGGCCCGGTTATATGGGTACTGCTTTCAGAGATCTATCCGGCCCGCCTGCGCGCCAAGGTGATGAGTATTGCCGTTTTATCGCTGTGGGTCGGAACAGCCTTGGTGGGCCAGTTAACACCCTTTATGCTGCAAACGCTGGGAGCGCAAGGTACTTTTTGGGCTTTTGCATTGCTTACGCTTCCCGCACTCTACCTGGGGATATTTGTTATACCGGAAACAAAGGGTAAAAGCCTGGAGGAAATTGAACATTATTGGATCACACGAAAATAAGAACATAAATGAATAATATGAAAGAAAGAAGATTAGCAAACAAGGTGGCCATTGTAACAGGTGCGGCCAAGGGTATTGGCTTATCCATTAGTGAGCATTTTTGCAGACAAGGAGCAAGCGTTGTAATGGGCGATATAGACATCGAAGCCTGTGCAGCGGAGTCCGGTAAACTCAATAGCGAGGGTTATCAAACGCTTGCCCTAAAAGTCGATGTTAAAAGTTTATCCGAGATACAGGCAATGGCTGCTCTTGCAAAAGAGAAATTCGGAAAAATCGATATCCTCGTTAATAATGCCGCTGTAGCGGTGAGTGGTAATGTGCTTGACATGCCCGAAGAAGACTGGCAATATGTGATGGACACGAATTTGAAAAGCGTGTTTCTGACCACACAATGCGTACTCCCCCATATGCTCCAACAGGGTGCAGGAAGCGTGATCAATCTTTCCTCCACGCAAGCTTTAAGAAGCTGGAAAGACTGGACCGCATATGCCTGTGCTAAGGGCGGCATCCTGGCTATGACCAACCAGCTGGCGGGGCAATTTGGCGAGTATAATATCCGGTTTAATTGTATTTCGCCGGGTGCCATCCAATCTCCGCTCAACGCGGAGCGCGCTTTGAAAGAAGGTGTTGAATTTATCCGAAAAAGTGAACAAATGCATGCGCTCAGAAGGATGGGATCTGTAGCAGAAGTAGCCATGCTGGCGGTATTCCTGGCTTCCGATGAGGCTTCGTTTATTACCGGAGATAATATTCTTGTAGATGGTGGGCTTTCCACTGTTCCCCGTTACGATTAAAGAAAGTATATAATGAATCATGCAAACAAATCCCCTCAGGCATTAGCCGGGCTGCGCGTACTTGACTTTTCGCAGTTATTACAGGGCCCATATGCCTCGCAGATGCTGGGCGACCTGGGCGCTGAAGTGATCAAGGTGGAGCGCCCCAATAAAGGAGATATCTATCGGGATATGACGTTTTTTAACAAATGGATTGCCGGAAAAGAGTCGCCTTGCTTCTTGGCATGGAACAGGAATAAACGATCAATCGCAGTGGATATGAAATCGGAAGAAGGAAAGGCTATCATATACCAATTAGCCGAGAGCGCCGATGTTATCATTGAAAACTTCAGACCGGGTGTGATGGACCGATTGGGCTTCGGTTACGAAGAAATCAACAAGCGCAACCCAAAAATCGTCTATTGTGCAGCTTCCGGCTGGGGCGACAGCGGCCCGTACCTCGATCGTCCCGGCCAGGACCTGCTCGTGCAAAGTGTTAGCGGTGCCATCATGACAAGCGGCCAACAATCAGCAGGTCCGGTGGCCCTCGGTACAGCACTTTGTGACCAGGTAAATGCGCTCAATTCTGTCTACGCTATACTGGCTGCATTGTACTATCGCGAAAAAACAGGTGAAGGTCAACAAATCAAAACCAACCTGCTTTCTTCGGCCATAGCCTTTCAGATGCAGGATTTCTTTGCTATTAACAATATGGATATCCGCTTCGAGCGCCCTTCTTCCGGTATTGGCCATCCAGGAAACCCTGCTCCTTTTGGTACCTATAAAACAAAAGACGGCTATCTGGCCATTGCGATGAACCCCTGGGAAAAATTAGTTGATGTACTGGGAGACCGGAGCCTGTTGGAATACAATGATCCGCAAGTCCTGTTCGATAAACGTGATGAGATACACGCCCGTCTTGAGCAGATAATCGTTACACGAAGTACATCCGAATGGCTGGATCTCATGCTGGCAGAAGATCTGTGGGTGGCAGAAGTTCTTGAGCAGTCTGCTGTTCCCAACAATGAGCAGGTAAAACATAACCACACTTTTGTTGAAGTAAATCATCCAAGGGCCGGGAAACTGACCGTAACCGATATCCCGTTTCAGATGAGCAGGACGCCTGGCAGCATCCGCAGGCCACCACCGTTGATAGGCGAACATGGCAGAGAAATCTTATCCGAACTCGGATACGATGCTGTCGCTATTGAGGAGCTGATACGTAAGAAAACAATTTCAATTGAGGCGGTTTAAAAAATGGCGCTACTTTTAGGGGCATTCTGAGTTCCAACGAAGTGTACGTTTTTGGAAGGGGTTGTTCTCATTTCATTCAAACGCTTAAGTACCTCAGATGTTAGTCCCCTCACTTTCGACGAATATACGTGGCTCTTGAATTCTTAAAACGCTTAAAATAATTTAATATAAGGTTCAAACATAAATATTTGTCCCCTTTTACCGCCGGTCATTTCTTTTAATATGTCATATTGCTCCATTTCATCAATAATTTTGTAGGCGGTTGGCATTGATACACCTGTAAATTCTACCACTTGTTGCGCATTGACGATTGGGCGCTGATATAGATGTTCTAATATATTGAGCAGATGATGGCTTCGTTTGCTGTTCTTTTGGATCAACTCTTCTTTTTCTTTTTTCAATTTTAATATAGCATCGAATGTGGCAACTCCGTTTTTTGCCGTTTCAGTTACGCCTACCAAAAAAAACTTCAACCATTGCCTGATATTGCTATGGGTACGAACACGCATAAGATTATCATAATATAATCCTCGGTTACGTTCAAAAAAATCCGATAAATATAAAATTGGTTTCTTAAGACTACCTTTATCTACTAAATAAAGCATAATCAATAAACGACCAACACGACCATTTCCATCCAAAAAGGGGTGTATGGTCTCGAATTGGTAATGTATCAATGCAATCTTTAACAAATCCGGTCGGCTCGCGATAGCAATTGTTGTATTTCCATATCGTCTAATAGCCATTGCTTATTCAGTTCTGTAGGCTGAAAGCTTTTGTAATACCCTTGGTTGATATAATTTCCTGCTTTGAAGTGTTTCATTGGAATAATTTTTACGACAGTTTTAAATAAAATAGCGCTTATTTAAAATTTAATATACTAATTTAAATAAGAAATAGTTTATTTAAAAATATATGAGTAATTTTAAATAACAAATTTGCTATTAAAAAAACGATATCTTTTTAATCTATCTTTATCTTATCCATTACTACATCTTTAATCAAAGCTTAGTGTAACACAAAGCTTAGTGTAACATTTTTAATGTTGTAATTTGTGTTTGAATATTAGCTGCAATTTTATCGACAGTATCAGAAAAATAATTTCCTGTTCCTGATTTATTAACTCAGGTGCATGAAATTTTGTTCTGCATTGAAGACTTTTGTCTTAACAAAAAATTCAATGTTACGATACGCCTCGTGCATGATAAACTTTAAAATAAAAATCATGGCTCCATTTCTTTTTAAAACGGCACTCACTTTTCATATTCTGGGCTTTGTAATGCTTGCCGGTATTATGCTTGCAGACTTTGTAACCTTTCGTCAATTCTGGAAACTTGTAAACAAAGACTGGCAAAAAGCGCAATGGTTAAGAAAAATGGTATCATCATTTTCTCCGCTGATTGGCATTGGCAGCCTATTGGTAATAAGCTCCGGAATTGCCTTGTTAATCGTTATGCGGGTAGATGTGCAACTATGGTTTAGGCTTAAGATGATACTGCTCGTGCTCTTTACGCTGAATATGTTTTTTATTGGACCCAGACAAGCAAAAAAATTAGATAAGCACATCGCTTCAGGGCAGTTACTCAAGATAAACAATGAAATTAGCCGTATCAAAAAACGACTTAACTTCTTTTATATTTCCCAACTCCTGATCCTGTTGACCATTTTTATGCTGAGTTCATTTCGCTTTTAAAAGTCCTAAGTTCATCTCGAAAGAAGGAATTTTATCTTCATTGATAATAAAGAAACCCAACATAATTAAAACAACGATAAATCAGACATTGAAATATCAAGGCTTTAAGAGGTTGGAAGGTATATTTTTTAAATAGAATGGAGTTATATTTGCCTTTAATAGACCGGAGCTATAAACTTTTTTTTAAAAAACGGGTTAATGTACACCTTCATTTAAAAAATACAAATCCTGGCCCCTCTATATTAATGGCATGCAAAACAAAGATGAACAGATCAGTGCGCTGGTTGAACTGAACGAAGAGCTTGAGAATTATTTTGGAAACACCATTATCCCACAACTTTTTGTAGATGCGGCACTGGTGCTTCGGAAGTTTACACCACCTGCAATGAAGCAGTTTAAGCTTAAGCGGGAAAATTTAGGACGACCCCTATTGGAAGTAATAGACAATTTCCGTTTTCCTACAATCATAGATAATATCGAGCAGGTTATTGATACCGGAGAGCTTCTGGAGAAAGAAATTCAGACAACCGACATGAAGTGGTACCAAATGAATATTCTTCCCTATCGGGAGCGAAAGAAGAACACCACAAACGGTGTCATCATTACCTTTGTTGACATCACCAGTCGGATAAAAGACCTTAAAGATCTTGAAAAGCTGATTGCAGAACATGAGCTGCTGCTTGATACCATAGCGCATGATATTAAAAATCCACTTTTGGCTTTAAGTATGTCAATTCAATTATTGAAAAGAGCACCGGAGAAAGAATTGGAACGATTTCCTTCTATGCTGCAAAATGTTGAAAATAGCCTGAATAAACTGAAAAAGATTGTTTATGACCTGGTTGAAACGCGCTGGCATGAACACCGCTATCTGGCTGTCGAGGAAATACTCGACTTAGAGAATATTCTTGAAGATGTCAGGCTCACTCTTGCCCCGCAGATCCAGTCGACACAAGCAATCATTAAAAAAGATATCGGATCTTCAGAGGTAACCTTCGTCCGGCGCAAGCTACGCAGTGTTGTGTATAATTTGGTCAATAATGCCCTCAAGTATAGTTCTCCCGGCCGCAAACCAGAAATACTTATAAAATCCTACATCGAACCGGGATATGTAGTTATCAGCGTTTCGGATAACGGGATAGGTATTAACCGTGATAACTTGGATTTGATATTTAATAAACACCATAGGGTAGAAAGCTCGGGCGAAGGTAACGGCGTAGGGCTTTACCTAGTAAAAGAAATTCTGGAAACCTCTGGCGGAAAAATAGCGGTAGAGAGCGAACCGGGGAAAGGTTCAGTTTTTAGCTTGTTCCTGCCACTCAAGGACAATCCCCAGGCACCATAAAGCCTTTTGGCCTTCCTCTGGCTCAATAGGCTTTACCAGTTTATAGTATTCCTCCGGCCTAAAGCAACCTTGCCATATTTTAAACAAAATTTAATATACTTGTAGTATCAACCAACGGGTCAACGTTCATGTCAGGCAAGGTAGAATATAATGAACAGGAGCTGCTGCTAAGACTGCGGGATGGAGACACTGTGGCATTTGAGGAATTGTACAACCAATATAAGATCAGGCTCACCGCAAATCTACTGCGTATATTAAAATCGGCAGCATTGGTAGAGGATGTGTTGCAGGATGTTTTTCTGGGCATTTGGGAAAATCGGCATCATATCGATCCAGAACGATCTATCAAACCCTATCTTTTTCAAAGTGTTGCCAATAAGGCTAAAAATATTTTTCGGAAAGCCGCCAGTGAACAGAAGTTTAAAGACTATTTATTGCCGCAATGGCAAGAAGATTTCAACCCTATCGAGCAACTATTGACCGTGCAGGATAATAAACAATTGCTCGATGCTTTGTTGAACAAACTGTCTCCACAACAATGTACCGTTTATACCTTATGCAAGTTGGACGGTAAAAGTTATAAGGAAATTGCCAAAATCTTGGGCATTAGCGAAACAACCGTCAATACCCATATTCGTAATTCCAATCAAATACTACGGGAGTTAGCTCGGAAAGACTTGAGATTTCTTTAAAATAATTTAACTTCGGCCCATCAAATTCTAGTAAAGCCTTTATGATTAAATTTTCATTGTTTTTTATAGCGCTGTTTATGGTACTGAACGGTTTCGCTCAAGGTAAAGTAACATCGTATTCAGGCACGATTAAAGGATATCGTAAAGAGATGGGTTTCAATACCGGAAAATTGCTGATACAAAATCCGGTCAGTGGTTTAAGTGAAAGTTTCTTGATCAGCATCTCAGACGAAGGTAATTTCTCGGTCGATTTTCCGCTATTACATCTGCAAGAATGCTGGGTTTATTTCCCTTTTTCTGGTGCTTTTGTTTACTTCGAACCTGGAGGCAGGCTGATACAGGATTTCGATATCTCCGATGTACCAAAAGTTACTGCTATATTTCGAGGTGATGGTGCGGCCATCAACCAGGATTTGGAAAAGGTAATGCCTGTACTAATGAAAAGTACATTGGATCGAATAAATCATGACTTAACGCCTGCACAATATAAAAGCTACTGTCTTACGCAAGACAGTCAAAAAAGGGCAGTAGTTGATAGCATCAAGCGTATCAGCGGATTGCATCCGGAAGCTTATCGGCGTGCCCTATTGGCTATTCAACTGAATACAGCGCATGCGCTTATGGAATATAATAGCGTGATGGAGTCGGCGTATCGCATAGCAGAACAGCTGTCTTTTCAAGATAGGAAGCCCGTGCGAAAACCAAGCCCATTGCCCGCTTCCTATTATGATTTTCTGAGCAAATTAAGGTATAATGATCCGCGTAATATGGAGTCAGCTTTCTATCAAGCCTTTTTAAACAAACTGAAAAACTTAGACCTAATCGCTGACGAAGCAAAAGTCATATGGGAACGAGAACAGACCGATATGCTAAATACCATACAGAAATTAGAAAAGCAGCCGACGCGAAGTGAACAGGACAGCATCATACTGCATATATACCAGACTCGTCAAGTCAGTGAACAATTGGGGATTGGCGAGCAAATACGCCCGCGGATTTTACGAGCGGTTACAGGCTCGGATCTTGATTTGGAGTTGGATTTGATGCGCCTACAAGATACTTGTGCCAATATGAATTACAGTCAACGACCACTTGATGAAGCGACATTACGGGCGTTAAAATTGACCCTGAAGCACCCCGTGTTAATGGAAGATGTAGCCTGTTTAAACCAGCAGCTTAAAGCGAAAATCGGGCTTAGTGAGCTGGCTCAAGGATCAGTGCTACGACAGGTTCCACAAGGCATGGCAGATTCCTTCATTGACGATATGCTCCAACCTTATAAGGGAAAAGTTGTATTCATGGATTTTTGGGCCACTTGGTGTGCTCCTTGCCTGGAAGCGATGAAAGAAATGGAGCCCATCAAAGCTGAATTGATGGAACAAGGGGTGGTCTTCTTATATATTGCCAATCAATTTTCGCCCCAAGAAGCCTATGATGTGGTTATGCCTTCCATTAAAGGGGAGCATTATAAATTGGATGCAGATGCAGATAATCGTTTGGCCAACTACTTTGGACGAAATGGTTTCCCTCATTATGCGTTAATCAACAAGCAAGGTAAAGTGGTTAATAAAGATTTTAAGTGGAATAGCGTTGAAGATGTTCGAAAAGCGTTAACACAATTGCAGACGGCAAATGGTGAGTGATGTAAAAAAATATCCATCTGTCTATCAGTGTTTTGTGATTTTTTTCAAAATTCCCTACTTACTTTTTCCATATGGCGTGTACTAGCTGATAAACACCCTTATGGATCAGCAGGCAACTATACAGGCTCTCTTTAAAAAATACCTCGCAGGAAAACATACCGAAAAGGAATTGGAGACTTTATTGGCCTATTTTCAACTGCCGGAAGAATCTGAAGTATTGACGGATCTTATGCTACAAGAGTTGGACCGGGATGTGGATGAGGTGCAACACCAGGCGGTTCAGCATTTGGCGGATACGATAGGGGTGCGCTTGCTCCAAAAGATCGAACAACCTAGAGCCATCAAACCATTAGCGACATTCCGTCGGATAGCTGCGGCAGTGCTGTTGTTACTATTAACGGGAGGGGCGATTTATTACTATGTTGGACGGCAAGAAACGGCCGAGACGGCTCAATTCAGTAAATATGGAGACGATGTATTGCCCGGAGGCAATCGTGCTACGATTACCTTAGACGATGGCACAAGCATAGCGCTCAGTGAAGACAAGGAAGGTGTTGTGGTATCCGATGAACTCGCCTACAATGATGGCACATCGATCGAAACGAGCCCTACATCCTTTGCTACGCTGCATACACCCAATGGCGGACAATATCGTCTTACCTTACCCGATGGTACGGAAGTATGGCTGAATGCCGCCTCCTCCCTTCGTTACCCGACCGCATTTCAGGGCGATACACGTGAAGTGGAACTGACAGGCGAAGCATATTTTGAGGTGAAGCATCAGGGGGATAAACCCTTTGTCGTTTCGTCAGCAGGGCAGAAAGTCAAGGTATTAGGAACGGAGTTTAATATCAACCGTTATGCTGAACAAGCGGTAGGCATTACCACATTGATACACGGCCGGGTAGAAGTGGAAAATACACATACGCGTCAAGTCCATCGTTTGGATCCGGGGCAACAATCCCTGGTGTCTGCAGAAAAAACCTCCGTTCGTACGGTAACTGATGCGGAGGATTATGTGGCTTGGAAAAACGGCTATATCACCATGACCGGAGCTACTTTGCAGGATGTGGTGCCGCAATTGGAGCGCTGGTACGACGTTCGCTTCGAGATCAAGGCGAAACCTTCGACCAAAGCATACATCGCATTAAATAGAGAAACCAAATTGTCCGAGGTATTGGACGCACTGGCTTTAAATTATCAGGTAAACTTTAAAATAGCAGGAAGGAGGGTGCTTGTTATAGAATAAGATATTTACGTTCGTTTTTTTTCGTCATTCAATTTTTAACCTAGCAATACAATCTTAGGCAAATATTGCGCAACCGATAATCATAATTTATGCATATAGATAACGATGCCTACACGAGGGAAAGAGCACAAAATCTCCTTCGGCATATAGGTAGGATATCATTGAAAACAATCTGGCTGATGAAGTTAATTTTATTTCTGACCGTTTTTTTCACTTGGAGTGCCTTTGCAGAGGTGTCGGCCCAAAAGGTAAACCTCCGTGTACAAAACACATCTTTTAAGTCCGTCGTGCAACAAGTACAGCAACAGACCGGCTATTCCTTTATCATCCGAGATGAGCTATTCCAACAGGCGAAACCAGTATCTTTGGATATACAAGATCGCGAGGTATTGGAGATACTTCCCTCGCTGTTTCAAGGCCAGCCTTTCGGCTATGCCGTCAAGGGGAAGATCATATCGGCCACAGCTTTGAAAAAACAGGCCTCATCAACGGATAATCATCGGTCCAACGCAGCAGCGCAGCAGGCTATCCGTGGGCGGGTGGTCAATGCACAAGGCGAACCTTTGAGCGGCGTTACCATCTATGTTTTGGATAGCACCGGGAAGCCTACGACGACCGTGGCGACCTCAACAGACGCCGGTACCTTCACGATTAACGCAAACACAGACGATCAATTGATGCTTTCCCATCTGGCTTATTTTTCCAAAACAGTCACAGCAGGACTGGAAAGCCCCTTGAATATTGTGCTGCAGGAGAAAGAAAATCTGATCGATGAGGTTGTCGTAACAGGTTATACCGATTATGTAAGAAGCAAAAGTCCCAGTGCTACAGCACAGGTCGGTGCGCAGGACATTAACCGTGTGCCGATGAGTTCGCTCGACCAAATATTGCAGGGGAAAGTGCCGGGAATGAACGTTATTTCTAGTTCGGGGCAGCCTGGACAAAGCGCATCGGTCGTTATCCGCGGTATAGGGTCTGTCAATGGTACGAATTCTCCGCTGTACGTGATGGACGGTGTTCCGATTGAAGCGGGTTACTTCCAAACCATCAACCCGGAAGATATAGAAACGGTTAATGTATTGAAAGATGCATCCGCTAAATCCCTTTATGGTTCGAGAGGTTCTAATGGAGTAATTGTCATTACCACAAAAAAAGGCAAAAAAGGCCGGTTAAATGTCAATTATAGCTCACAATATGGTTTTTCAACATTGACACAGCCCACTTTTGACATGATGGATTCGCGTGAACGCCTGCGCTTCGAAGAAGAGGTCGGCTTGGAAACCGGACGTGATATAGGTCCAGGCTGGACATTGTCGCCTAAAAATTCCAACTATGCGACCCAATCGGCTGCATGGCAACAAAATGCCAATCATGTGTTAGACAGTTTGAGTGCTATGAATACAGATTGGCGTGACCTGTTCTTCCAAGATGGACGTTTTATGGAGCAACAGCTGAGCTTAAGTGGTGGTAACGAAAATGTACAGACCTACAATTCGCTTAGTTTATGGAATGAGGATGGTATCGTGAAAGAGACCGGATTGAACAGGTATTCCCTTCGTAGCAATACCAATATGAACTATGGCAAATTCACGGCAGGCATAAACCTCAATTTAGGTTATTCCAATTCGAGATTTACCTATAATGAAGGTGGCACAGGGGTTGGTTCGCCTATGGCATCCGTTTATTATGCCCTGCCCTACGAATATCCCTATACCGCAGACGGTGCTTTCCACGCCACGGATGCAGACATGCCCTTCTACGATACCCGGGAAGGAAGCCGGGGTATTGATGTATTGTATGGTACATCCGACAAAACCGAGCAGTTTAAAACAATATTGGGCGTAAACATGGCCTATGAGATCTTGGAAGGATTAAAAATCACCACGCGTGCCGGAATAGATTTCAGAAACTCCGTAGATCAGGTGTTTATCAATCCGCTTTCGTATATCGGAAAAAATCAGTCGGGTAAGAAAGGCTCATTCGAAGAAGGTTATAGAAGGAATTTCAATTTGATTTCCACTTCGGGTATCACCTACAATAAAACAATCGATAAGCACGAGTTGGAACTGTCTGGATTCTTCGAGTACCTACAGAGCAATTATAAAGCCTTTAGTTACAGAGGATATGGCCTGGATGACCGGCTTCCTGAAAATCCAAATGCCATTACGGTGAGCACCGACTACCTCCCCAGCCTGGATGGTAGCCGTTCTGCAAGTGCCATGCTATCTTATATGGGTATAGGGCGGTATACATACGATAATAAATATACAGCTACGGCAAGCTACCGATATGACGGGGCTTCCTTGTCTTCTGTGCCAGCCAAAAATCGTTGGCACGGGTTTTATTCTTTCGGTGCCGCCTGGGATGCCAAGCAGGAAGATTTTCTAAAGTCTGCTGATTTCGTTTCTGTCTTGCGCTTGCGCGCCAGCTACGGGCAGACCGCAAGCCCAATCGGTAGCAGCTTTACGCATCTGTCCTTATATGCTGCCAACACGACGTATAATGGTCAGTCGGCTATCCGACCCAGCAACCTGGTTAATCCCGACTATGATTGGGAGTATGTGGATGAATTCAATATCGGAGTCGACCTTTCGCTGTTCAATACCCAACGCATCAAGCTGGTGGCGGATTGGTATAACAAGGTTACCATGAATATGTTTTTAGACCAGACACCTTCTGCAACAGCTGGAGGCGGATCCGGGGGTACCATTCCTTTGAGTACCGGAAAGATGGGCAACAAGGGTATTGAATTTAGTCTGAGCGGCGACATCATTCAAAATCGGGACTTTAACTGGAATATCGGTATCAACGGTGCGTACAATCAAAATAAAATTCTACGTGTCAACGATATTACCGATGAACTTGCCGACGGCGATACACGGATTATCAAGGTTGGCCTTCCTTACGGTACCTATTACGGACCGGTATGGGCCGGCGTAAATCCGGACAATGGCGATGCGCTGTATTATAACCAGGATGGTTCTATTACGAATGTATATAATGCGGAGGAACAGTCTGTCCCACTTTCGTCAAACATGTTCCCTAAATTTACAGGGGGTATCAGCAGTTCGTGGCGTTGGAAAGACCTTACCTTAAGTACCCTGTTCTCTTTCGTGACCGATGTACAGCGGTGGAACAATATCGATTTTTATATCGAGACCGAAAGGTACATGACGAGCAACCAAAGCAAAAGAATGCTGTACGATCGTTGGAAAAAACCAGGTGATGTAGCGCTGTTGCAACGCATCGATGTGCCGAGAAATTATACTTCCAAAGATATTCAGGATGCTTCGTTTTTGCGTCTGCGAAATGTACAGCTCAACTATAGTATTCCTACGGCTTGGCTTAGAAAGACATTTTTGAAAACCGCCAATATTTTTGTGCAGGGGCAAAATCTGCTAACCTGGACAAGTTGGAGGGGCCTAGATCCAGAAAACAACCGCCAGTATGGTAGATTCGAGTATCCGAATGCGCGGAAGTATACGGCAGGTATTCAAGTTGATTTTTAACCGATAACCTCGATAATTTTGAACGATATGAACATAAAGAAAATATGGGTTTTATGCTCCTTTGTCGGCCTGATGTTGCCCGCTTGTAAGCAATTGGATTTGCCGCCATCGGATGCTATCGATGCCACCAAGGCATTCCGTAATCTGGAGGATGTGAACATGGGAGTACTGGGTGCTTATGCGCCGATGACCACAAGCGTGATAGAGGCAGTGGCCATAGTGTCAGATGAAGTCATGCTCCCAACCGAAAATACGGTATCCAATACATCAAGCCATCGTTGGTTGTACAACTCGTCTTCTGGATCGGTAACATCCGCCTTTTACGAGTACTATGTAACTATAGATCGTGCCAATCAAGTGTTGGCGGCGATTCCGAATATTCCGACCAATGGCAGTATGCAAAGTTTGATGAACCAGTACGAAGGCGAGCTGTTGGCACTCCGTGCGTATTGCCATTTTGAACTGTTACGGGCTTATGCTTCCTCTTATGAACCCGATGGGATGGGCGTACCGTATATGAAAGAACATGAGGTCATTTATCCGGCAAGACCGACGGTACAGGCCAACTTTGATGATATCAATACCGACTTGGCAGCGGCGAAAGCGCTGATTCCAGGCGGGTTTAGCGACAATACCCGTATTACCAAAACGGCCCTATCGGCTATTCAGGCAAGGGTTGCGCTCTATGCAAAAAAATGGGACGATGCCATTGCTTACGCATCGGAAGTAATCGCTGCGGAACCCTTAGCGCCTAAAAATGATTTCGCTAAGATATGGACAGACGAAAGTGAGGCAGAGGTGGTTTGGAAACTGGCAAGAGTGGCCGGTGATTCCCGTCTTGGCGCCGCTTTCTTTCGTGAAACCGGCGAGATTGTGTTGTATGCACCGGCATTCAAGCTGATTGACGGCTTTGGTACAACCGCACAACGAGCCGATGATATCCGTTTTGCGAGCTATATTAAGTACGACCCGGCACGGGGCGCAAGTGGTGCAAAATCGGCTTATCTGGTTAATAAATACGCTAGTGGCCTAGTACCAAATGCTCCCGGACTGACATCTGTTAAGCTGTTTCGTACAGGCGAAATGTACCTGATTCGGGCTGAAGCTGCGTTGGAGAAAGACAATAGTGCCGCCGGTATCGCTGCAGCTACTAAAGATTTGAATGATCTAAGAGCGGCACGGATATACAATTATGTGCACGTGACATTTCCCGATAAGCAAAGCTTGATAAACGCGATTTTGAACGAACGGTATAAAGAGCTCGCCTTTGAAGGGCATCGCTTCTTTGATCTCAAACGCAGAAATTTGCCGGTAGAACGAAGGACGGAGGATGCCATCAATACATCAGGAGCTGTAAAATTAGAAACTACCGCTGCTCAATATTGTTTTCCGATTCCCGAAGACGAACTATTTGTCAATAAAAATATGATTCAAAACCCGCATTACGGAGAGGAACAAAAATGAGTATTTTTATGAAACGATTTTACCCCTTATTTCTTGCTTTCGTTTTTCTTGCTTCTTGTAGCAAAAACGAGACACCCAACCCATTCGACCCCAATGCGCCTAAACCAACCGGCCCTGCAAGCCGTTCGGCTTCTATTGGGATCGTTGGCGATACAACCGATGTAACAACGACCACAACTGGCGGACTGGTTATTATGGGTGGTGGAACGGATGTAGATGCAGCATTTCGATGGATGATCGCACGGAGTGGTGGCGGTGATGTCGTCATCATCCGATCGACGGGTACGGATGCCTATAACCCTTATGTAAAAGGATTGGGAACGGTCAATTCCGTGGAAACCCTAAAAATAGATTCCCGTAAATTGGCAGATGATGATGGTGTTGCCCGGATTATCCGGAATGCCGAAATGCTGTTCATCGCCGGTGGCGACCAGGCCGATTATGTCGGTTATTGGAAAGGCACTAAAGTGATGGCCGCGATTAATTATTTGCTGACCGAAAAGAAAGTGCCCGTAGGCGGTACAAGTGCCGGAGCCGCCATTTTAGGTAACTATTATTTTAGTGCCGAAAGAGGCGGAGTAGACTCACCTGAGGCCCTTGCTAATCCGTATGCACAAAGCGTGGTTCTGGGTAGAGACGATTTTCTGAAAGCACCTTTTCTGCAAAATGTGCTAACCGATCAGCACTTTTCCCAACGGGAGCGCCAAGGTCGTGCAGCGGTTTTTCTGGGTAGGATCATGCAGGATTGGAATAAAACCCCCTATGGTATTGCCGTAGACGAAAAAACGGCCGTGTGCATCGATGAAAACGGCATGGCGGAGGTGGTTGGCACAAACACAGCTTTTTTCATCAAAACAGATGCGACTAAAAAGCCCGAAACCTTCGAAGCGAATAAAGCCGTCACCTGGAACCACGACGGAAAAGCCATACAGGTCTCGGCAATAGCAGCCGGAAGTAACAATAAATTGAATATGAACACCTTTGAGCCCGAAAATACAACCGGATTGGAGAAATTTTGGTGGTCCATTATTTCCGGAAACTGGAGTCAGGGTGTTCGCCCATAAGATGATTTGAAATGAACCCAATTGTTAAGATTCTAATACTCGCTTTAAGTTGCGGCGTCCTTTTTTCCTGCAACAATCGGCCTGCGGATAGCGATGCATCGAAATATGTCATGGTCATCCATGGCGGTGCCGGTACAATCGAAAAGAAATTTATGACGCCTGAAAAAGAGAAGGCCTATACCGAAGCCTTGACCGAGGCCCTTCAAAAAGGGTATGATCAGCTTCAAACAGGTAAATCTTCTATGGATGCGGTGCAAGCAGCTATCAATGTGATGGAAAATTCTCCCTTGTTCAATGCCGGAAAAGGCGCTGTATTTACCAACGATGGTAAGAATGAATTGGACGCTTCTATCATGGACGGAAAAACGTTGTGTGCGGGTGCGGTGGCAGGTGTAAGCACAATCAAAAACCCGATCAATGCGGCTCGGGCAGTGATGGAAAAATCCGAACATGTGATGATGGTAGGCCGGGGCGCAGAGCAATTTGCCGCAGCCAACGGATGTGATACCGTTCCGCCGTCCTACTTTTTTACACAGGAGCGTTGGGATGAGCTGCAAAGAACCATCCGGGAAGAAGAAGGCGACCGGGTGGCGTTTAGTGACGAAGATATTCGCAGGAGCCGGATTTCCGGTATTTCCGATGCCGACAAAAAGTTCGGAACCGTTGGTGCCGTGGCCTTGGATAAAAGTGGCAACCTGGCTGCCGGAACCTCTACCGGAGGGATGACCAATAAACGGTACGGAAGGGTGGGTGATTCGCCGATTATCGGTGCAGGTACCTACTGCAATAATGCAACGGCAGGTATTTCCTGTACCGGCTGGGGTGAATATTACATCCGGGAGGTGGCAGCTAACCGTATGTCGGCCCTGATCGAACTCAAGAAACTTTCGGTGGTAGCTGCCGCAAAACAGGTTATCGATGAAATCGGCAAAATGGGTGGCGATGGCGGTATCATCGGTTTGGATAAATCCGGGAAATTAGCCATGGAGTTCAATACTTCGGGTATGTATCGCGGTACAGTGGATGAAAACGGAAAAATAGCGATTTATATTTATAAATAATGAAGAAAGAGAATTTAAAAAGGTGCGCTTTGCTCCTTGCATTTGCCTGTGCTACATTATGTACGTTTGGACAAAATAAGGGTAGTTTGTTCATCATCGGGGGTGGCGATCGTTCTGCTGCCCTGATGGAAGATCTGGTTCAAACAGCTGATCTCCGACCAAGCGACTATATCGTTGTTCTTCCGATGGCAACGAGCATCCCGGAAGAGTCGATCGCCTATATCAGTGGACAACTGTTGGAGCATTGCAAGAACCCCATTACGAGTTTTAACTTTACCAAAGCGCAAGCAAACGACAACCAGGCTTGGATTGATTCAGTAAAAAATGCTCGGCTGATCTTTATCACGGGCGGTGACCAGAATAAATTTATGGAGGTCGTTAGGGGCACGAAGTTATACAATGCCATGCACGAGGCCTATCGTAACGGGGCAACGGTTTCTGGTACAAGTGCCGGTGCCGCGGTCATGTCGCAGATCATGATTACCGGCGCACAAAAGGGCAAAAGTGAGACCGGTCGTTTCAGTGAAATAGAAACGAATAGCGTCGTCACGTCCGAAGGAATGGGCTTTCTGACCGGTGCAATCATTGATCAGCATTTTATCATTCGTAGCCGGTACAACAGATTATTAAGTGCACAGGCTGATCATCCGGATAAAATGGTAATCGGCATAGACGAAGGTACAGCCATTATCGTAAAGGGTAAACAGGTTAGCGTGACCGGCAACAGTCAGGTCGTGGTGGTGTCCGGCACCAAAAAGATACAGGTCTCGGATAAAAATAAAGTGACCTTTAAAAATGCCAAGCTTTCACTTTACATACACGGACAGCACTTTAAACTGAAATAAATATCTGGTGGAAATTTGATGCCAGGGAATCACCTAAATTAAAAATGGTTAAAACGATGAATATATTAAAACGAGCGTTACCCACTTTTTTAATGACGCTGATCGTCATGTCGGGCTGTAAAAGCGACAAATATAACTTTGATGCTTTATCAGATACCGTAAAGAGTTTCTTTTCGATCGGAACTGCAGAGCTGCATATAAACGAACCGATCCAGTTCGCCAATGAATCGGAAAATGCAGAAACTTACACATGGGATTTTGGCGACGATACACAGTCTAATGAGCAAAATCCAACAAAAACATATACGAATCCGGGTGTCTATACGGTTAAGTTAACGGCGGTGGGCCCGGGTGGAACAGGCAATTATACGAGCGATTTGGTGATCATAGACCCCGATGCCGTCACAGACACAGACAAAGAGCTTTACTTTATAGAGTATGGTAGCAAGCTTGTCCGTAAAATTTCACTTATACCGGGCTCAACTGCCGAGACCGTGGTGGATATGACCGGTAAAGAAGCGCATGGAATGGCCTACGATGCCGTAAGTGGAAAAATTTACTATTGTGATTTCCAGAACTCCAATGCTGGCAAGATCTGGCGCATGAATGTGGATGGTAGTGATATGGAAGAACTCCTTTCCGGATTAGATGCACCTTATGGCGTAGCGATCAATCTTGCCGAGGGTAAAATGTACATTGCGGATGGTGCCAACGTGTCAAGAGCCAACCTAGACGGAAGCGGCTTTGAAAAAGAGTTTATCACAATATCCGGTGGTGCGATGCGGGCCATAGGCTTCAATAGCAAAACGAACTTGGTCTACTTCTATGAAGTCAATGACGAGAATTTGTATGTAGCCAAGAGCGACGGCACGGGCGTTGCGCCTATTATTGAGGGAGCTTATGGCTATGGTATATATGTTGATGAAGAAAACGAAAAGATTTATTACGATGACCGAAATGAGGGAGGTCTGATGCAGGCAGGCTTGAATGGTTCAGACAAAGTGAAAATTGCAACTTTTTCTGGCAACAGGGGAGGTTCCGGAATAGCGATTGATCATAGCGTTAATAAGATATATTGGGCCGAAACAAACAACGGCAATGTAAAACGCGCCAACTTAGACGGCTCCGAAATCGAAACGGTAATGTCTGGAGTAAACAACCCGAGAGGTATGTTTATTAAGTAGCGGCCTGAAAGATATTTAACCATACGAAAAGCCATCTTGTAAAGGATGGCTTTTTTGTAGTATATTATTTTTCCGTTAATTGAAGATAGTTAGCCCTCTCTTCCCAATCATGTTTGTTAGCGGTTCGTTGTACTTTTTTTGTCATATACACATTCCAAAATGTCACCCGGTTGGCAATCTAATGCTTTACAAATGGCGTCTAAGGTGCTAAAACGAATTGCTTTCGCCTTCCCTGTTTTTAAGATAGAAAGGTTGGATAATGTCAAATCAACTCTTTCAGAAAGTTCATTAAGCGAAATTTTTCGCTTGGCCATCATCACGTCTAAATTTACAATAATTGCCATAGCTTAAATTGTCAAGTCATTTTCAGATTTCATATCTACCGCATTTTGCAAGATTTTTTCAAATATTGCCGCAGCAGTTGCAACTACGATAGAAACAAAAGTAGTCACGATACACATGGCAAGAAAACCGGCAGGGTCGTCTTCTTTATTATGGAATATCTTTATGTAAAGTCCGGCAATCACAATTAAAACACTTAGTACAATTGCACAATATTTTATGTTCTTTAAAGCCTTAACAGCGTTTGAAGAGAATACCCTATTTTGTCCAATGTATCCAAGTAATTTGAACGCTTTGTATAACGCAACAAAAAAAGCGATTGACGCTACGTACCCATACAGAATGAACGGGTCAGCGTAAATGCTAAACAAGTCTAAGTTTGTGGCTCTTCCCTCAGTTAAGGGAAACCAAATCAAAATGGCAAGTGCCACGATGCTGATGAGCACGATGACTGCCTGAAGAAATACTATTGAAGTTCTTTTCATAATGCTTTTTCGAATTTATTTCGTTTCGCAAAGTTAATAATTATTTATTGTTTATCAATAAATAATTATTGTTATTGAAAAAATATTCCTGTGAGTTTGCCCAAAAAGCGAACATTATGTTGGGCTATTGTATCAGTTTTTCGAAGATTTGCTGTTTTTTAATGATTACTCATACTAACAGCTTTATGGACTTTTAAAAAGCCAAAGACCAAAGCCAACTTTCAAAGCACCGTCTACCAATAGAAATAGGTTGCTGGGCACATTGCTTAAAATGAGCCCCACGAGCCCATTTACAATACAGAGTATCCCCAAAATCGCAAATCTGGGACCAAAACAGACTGCCATCGGCAAGAAATGCACACCTACAACTATTAAAATCCATATTAATCGGACCGGTGCGGCAATACCTGCAGGCAGCACGTTAACCATTATAATGAAAAGAACTATTTCCAAAATGATAGCAAAAGCCAGAGCGATAATTTGAATACGGGTTGGTTTTCCGAATGAGAGCACTTTAGCAAACATTAACGAAATTATTGCGAACACAGTGCCCACAATGAATGCTCCGTTTAAGGCTATATTGATGATGATGCCCGCACCGATCAATACCAAAAATAAACCACCGCTTCGCACCAATGGATACGGATGACCCTGGTGCTTACTAACTGACTGTAAATCTTCTGATGCAGAACTCATAATCTGTATTGATGTTTAAATAATGATTTCATGCTAAAGTTTTTTTGCAAAATCAGCATTCACCATAAAACAATGAGCCTAAGTTATGACCTTGAATTTAGAATAGCTAAAAATATATTGGAAGTCGGAATTGTAATACAGCGTAGTATCTGACTTATTGAGCTAACAAATGGTCTTATCTTTGTCCTAGATTAGTGAAATAGTTGTCCAACCAATAGGGAGTACGACATAATTTTTGGTCATCCTAGATAAAACCTACCTGGTTTGCAAAATTTTTTATGTCTATTTAGGCGTCTTCCTTGAAAGAGTCTTCCCCTATCTTAACGAGCGTAATTTCTGTGTGTGGTAATTGGAGTTTCGCTAGCTGTCTGTTGCATATAATTTCATAATAAGGACAATCGATTTCCTGCTTATTCAAAACTAGCGCCAGATCAATATTGATGACCTAACGTAAATATGTATCAATCATTACTTATTTTATTTGACTTGTCATCTTTTTAGTTTCCCGATGGATGCGCACATGGGTGTTCAGTTCATAATCGAGGGAAGTGTAGACGAGCATTAATTATATTTATAAAATCATGAATTGAGAATTTTCTCTACAAGATGATGCACTAGTGTGCAAGGATTCCGTTTATGAAAGGGTTCTCCTCTATCAGCGAAATGCAACTCTAGCTTTTTCGCTCTTTCGATAGCTTCGGGCATTCTTTGAGTTAGCGTTGGTAATACAATTTTCAAAAAATACTCTTTCCTTTTGAAGGAATTTTTATAGTAAAAATGCTGATGATTCGTGATTTCATCAAGTTCTGGTGAGCGCGGCTCGATAGTTTTGAATATTTCCGTTAGTCGTTCGTAAATATAATTGCGATGGAGTATAGCTTCCAAGGGAACATCTTCGAAGTGCAGCAATATCCACAATTCAAACGCGTCGTTGCTCCATGCAATATTAAGGCCAGCATTAGAGGCCGTCTGAATGGCCATATCAAAATCGAGATTGTTTTTATTAGGTATTTCTTCGAATTGTTCAGACTCCAAATCTCTGTCATAAACACACCAGATATGATTCTGGAGCCCTTCTATGATTTGGTATCTGTTATCAGAAAAGAAAGCCCTTTTTTCCCTTACACAATCGCCTATTGCATTGATGAGGTTGAGCTTGCCCGATTTCTGATTTTGTATAGCGTTTATTTTAACACGCTCTGTCGCTAGCGATCGAAAATAAATTGGTTCACTATTGTCATCCTCGCAATAAATAATGAAGGTAACAAGACCGTCTGCTTCACGGCTATCTTCGGTTTTGACGTCCCAAGGTTCGGTATTGGCCATAAATATTTGAAATAGTAGCTAAATTTCGGTTTCTTCGAGATAATTTCCTAATTGTGGGAGTGCCCCATATAAACCTGCTAGGTATTGGCGAGAAAAGTCTGCATTATTGCGTATACCCCGCAAGTCTGCCAACGAATAGAGATGCGTTTCATCATATACGGTTTTTTCAGTGAAGTAAAATTGATCTCTTCGCATGCAATTCGGACTCATTAAATTAGTGTCATGGCTCGTGAATAGTAGTTGAGCGCCAGACTTATTAATTTTATTGTTTTGGAAGGTTGCTATTAGCCTCTGTAAAAGGCTGGGGTGAAAATTGCTATCTATTTCATCAGATATAAAAATACCGCCATTTTCAAATAGGTGATGTAGCTGACCAATATATGAATAGAATTTTCGTGTGCCTTCAGATTCGTCGGAATCGAGGTCTAAAAGTGCTTGACCTTTTATATCTCCCTGCTCGCTATAAATGTTTTTGGCAAAGGTCACAAGGGTTTGTTCCAAATTCTTTTGTATCTCTGTTTTTCTGACATTTACATCTTGAAAGACTATACCTGCCTCTTTCATCCAATCAAGTACGATTTCCTTTTTACCTTCTTCGATAAGTTTGTCTGTCAAGCGATTTTGCCCCCTTAGTATCGCTCTTAGCCCTTTGTGTTCGTCATATCGGTCGACCCGAACATGTAAAGTAAAGAAATCTTTTATTCTTTGAGAGATAGACCCATTATAAGATGCACTGAAGGCGAGGAATAGTGCGTCGCTTCGCAACTTATCGAATGGCAGGTTCTCTCCTTCTTCAAAGTAATCATTGTTCACTTTTACCTCGGATCCTGTTCTTTTAAAGTAATGTGTCTCTCTTTTTTCCGCAGGCCCAAACAGCCATTCCTTTTCTATACTACCCTCCTCATTGACTGTAAAACCGTACCTATATTTTTTCCCGCTTAATAATAACACAACTTGGAAAAAGCCCGCGTTTTCAATATTTGTGTCAGCTAGTTTAAATGGACTGAGTTTGCGCCTTGCGAAAAATTCCGTTTTCAATGACGTGTCAATCATTTGTTTAAACAGGATAAGGCCTTTTAGCAAGTTTGATTTTCCGCTTGCATTGGCTCCGTAAATGCCTGCAATCTTTAGAACTCGATCGCCATTAATTTCAATTATATTCTTTACATCTACGGCTTTATCTTCCGAGGTAAGTCCCGTAGCACGAAAACTAAGGGTTTGCACCTTATTGAAAGATTTGTAGTTAGCTAAACTAAATTCGACTATCATGATAATATGGTGTTACTTTAGATAACAATTCAAAAGTATGTTTAAAAAATTAAAATTTGCAAAAATCGTGCAAATTTTAATTTTATTTACTTATAGATGTTTATAGGGGTAGTTATTTTAAGCATTCGGATCAATTCCGGATTCCGCTGAAAACGGAACACTTTGTCAGATGCGTTAGAGTCTGTTGTTATCAGCTCACACCCAACCTTCTTCAATAATTCCCGATCTTTCTCCATTAAACGGTAGATCTATTGCTGCTGTTTATATAACGTTCGGTTCGTTGTATCAGTATGGCGCCAATCCTAAATAGTTTTTTGGCTATTATTTATATCCACTTACTGACCTTTAGAACTGGCTTACTGATTTTTATCCCTAAAAACCCTGCCTTTATCACAGCATTCATGCTTTTCATCACAGAATTTTGTATGAGTTGTAAAAAATGATTAAACATCACCCATTCACAAATTAAATCCTGTTTATGATGAAATACATCCATCGGCATTACATTGATTATTTGCTTAGCGATGATAATTATTGTGTAGCTGCCCATGGTGCCAACAGGGTTACGTATCTATTGTTTATTGTTGCTGAGAGATCTTTTCAGTTATAAAGAGTTGGTCTGGTAGGAAGTTGTTTATTGTAAGTCACGTAAGAGCTAATTAATACCCCCAAAACAACAATAGGTGCAACGGTGTGGAATGTTGAGTCTTCCAAAACGATGTGTGAAATGATTGCAGAGACGAAACTGATTGCCAAACCTATGTAAGCGGCTTCTTTCAATATACGGACGGGTAACCAAAGAGCAATAGCTGCAATAAATTTGGCAATTGCCAATTCTATTCTGAAATAATCGGGAAACCCTAAGTGTTGAAATGCTTCTTTTAATTCAGGCTTTGTTAAATAGGCATAAGTAGAAAATAGCATTGCAAAAGACATAAGTCCTGTTGTTGCATAGTAAATAATTCTTGTTGTCTTCATTTTCTGTTTTTTATATAGCAAAACTATGTATATTTGCTAATAAAAAGTTACTAGTAAACTAAAGGTTAGTAGTAACCTTTTTGTTAGCACACAAAAAAAATGGAGAAAAAATCAGCGAAAAAACCGGCATTTTCAGAATTGCAATGCACCATGCATTTGTCCGCAACGGAAGATGCGCTGTATGTCATTGGCGGAAAGTGGACGTTGCGGGTAATGATTGCACTATTGAGTGGCCACACACGGTTCAATGAATTGCAACGTACCACAAAAGGAATATCGGCAAGAGTGCTTTCGGGCGAACTGAAAGATTTAGAAATAAACGGTTTAGTGAAAAGAGTCGTTCTAGCTGATCAAAAACCTGTAGTGGTAGAATATATACCGACTGAATATAGTAAGTCTTTGAAAGATATAATTTCCGCTTTGGCTAATTGGGGTATAAAACATAAAAAGAAAATTACGACTAAAGAATAATTACAGCCTTAATTGTTCTTCATTATGAAATTATTTCTCAAGGCTTTGACATCAGGCATATTGCGTTCTTCCAATCATACAAAGACATCAGATGAGGAACAGAAGTTTCATCAAGCGGTGTTAATTTGTACTCCACTTTAGGCGGGATCTGTGCATACATAATCTTCATTGACCAATATATCTGTTTTCTACTGGTTATTTTTCTATTCAGTTATCTCACTATCATTCGGTAGAAGGTTCGAGATGTCTCGTTTTATATGATTCTTTTTTGCTTCACGAATAAGCAAACCGGGATCCTACATTTTTGTTCATTTCGTTCATTCTACCCTTCTATCTCAAAACATGCCACCATAGGCGTTACCTTTGGAAAAAGACTTAACGACCAAGATATCATCAACTACAACATGAACATACATGGCCAAAAACAACCAAGATAAGCCCAATGGCCCGTACATGGATCTGATGTCCGACTTCGGCTTCAAGAAATTATTCGGATCCGAGCCGAATAAACCACTATTGATCGATTTCCTTAACCAGCTGTTCAAGGGGCAGAAAGTCATTGCCGATCTGGAATACAGCCCGACGGAATACCTCGGTGCAGGTGAAAAAGAGCGTAAGGTATTCTTTGATCTGGTGTGCACCGGCAGCAACGGAGAGAAATTCGTGGTGGAGATGCAGCGGGGCTACCAGAAATATTTCAGGGAGCGGTTGGTGTACTATGCCTCTACCATCATCAAAGAGCAGTTGCCCAAAGGGCCGGATGGAGACCATTATGAACTTACAGAGGTCTATATCATCTGTCTGCTAGAATTTAACCTGCCCGATAGTGATAAGAGCCGTTATCTGTATACCATCAGCCTGATGGATATAGAGGCATCCAAAATATTTTACAATAAGTTGGCCTATAAATTGATAGAGTTGCCTAATTTTGTATTGGAAGAAAAAGAACTGAAAACCGATCTGGAAAAATGGCTCTTCATGCTGAAGAACATGAGCAGGTTAAAGAAAATCCCCGTATATTTACGGAAACCGATTTTTCAACGTGTTTTCCAGATAGCGGAAATCGGCGCATTAACAAAGGAGGAACGTATGTTGTACGATGCAAGTTTAAAAGCAAAAAGAGACTGGAACAATACGGTAGCTTGGGCAGCCCAGCAAGCCGCGGAAGAAGCAGCTAAAGAAGCTACAGCTAAAGAACGGGCGAAGGCCGAGGGGGATAAATTAACTGCTGCCCGTTCGTTGAAACAATCTGGTGTGTCCGATCAAGTGATTGCTGAAAGCTTAAAACTGGCTTTGGAAGTGGTTGAGAAGCTGTAGTAGCTTACACCTTAACCCCGGCCTTCTTCAACAATTCTCATCCCCTGTTCTTTACACGGTATGTCTATTTGCTTTTCTATTCAGTTATCTCACTATCATTCGGTAGAAGGTTCGAGATGTCTCGTTTTATATGATTCTTTTTGCTTCACGAATAGTAATTTTGATTGTCACTTTAACATCTTTATTTGTTATATCTGATGTTGTCAGCAGATCGGCTAATGTAAGCAAACCCGGGATACTGTATTTTTGTTCATTCTGTTCATTTTGCCCTTTGACCAAAAATTAGGCTACTATAAAGTGTATTTTTGGAAAGGTTTACCAGACCAATAAACTATGAGAAAAGAGGCGCCTAAACCCGACATAGATAACCGAACATCTGAAAGTCAACGTTATGATAAACTGTTCCGGCAGAACATGCGGCATATCATGCCGGGTATTATCGAAAAGGTACTGGACTTACGCATTGTATCCTCCAGCGACCTGAAAGATAAATTGCAGACAACCAAACAGCTGGAAGTGGATGCGCTACGTAAAGTAACCGATGCCGACGGCCATACCTATATTCTGCACATCGAGATACAGAAGGCCAATGATCACAAAATGCCGTACAGGATGGTTGAATATCGAGCCATGCTTCATTTGAATTATGGCCTCCCCATCAAGCAGTATGTGCTCTATCTGGGCAGTGAACCACTCACCATGCCCGATAATATCAATGAACCGGATTTTCAGTTTTCTTATCCCTTGATATCATTTGCCAATCTATCGTACCGTCTGTTCATTAATGCCTAACGACTCGAAGAACAGCAACTGGCCATTCTGGGCAATCTTGAATCAGAAGAGCCAATTGAGATATTGGAAAAACTGTTGGTCAATATAGACCAACAAAAAATCAGTAACACAGAAAAGAACAAATATTTAGCGCAATTGCGGATATTGGTGCAATTGCGTAACTTTACAAAACCATTGGAGGAGATTATGTTAAAAGTAGCATCATTTTTTAAAGAGGAGAACGATCCTTTTTACCGTCGAGGCGAGCTTAAGGGCGAAGAAAGGAAGAATTATGAATTTGTTCGGAACCTGATTTTGGATTTTGACTTCACGGATGAACAGGCTGCAAAAGCTTCCCAAACATCTATTGCTTTCGTCCAAAAAGTGCGTGCTGATTTGGCTAAAAAGAAGAAATAAGTATTTATTTCCTTTTTAGCCTTGTTCTTAGCTCAATCAGTTCTTCTTTGAGCCGATTATTTTCTTCCAATAATAAGTTGTGTTTTTCCAGCAGCTCGGTGTACTTATTTTGAATGCTTTCCAGTTTGAGCGCTAATTTATAATCGCCTGCATGTTCCTTGAATGAAGGCGTGTCATTAAAGTAAAGTGCCAACTCTGGAAACTGAATGGAAAAATCGTAAGGAATAGCTTTTCCATACCTCACCATAATAGCATCAGCTAGATCCGGTTGTTTGAAATGACCATACAGCGTATTGACCACGTATCCTGCTTTTTTTGCAACAGCTTCATTGGTATGAATACTTGTTGCTATGGCGTTATAAAGCGCCAAACCACGGCCTTGGTATTTCGTTGAAGGGTTAATGTTTCGTTTGCCTTTAGTCAAAGCTGTTTTTTTTATTTAAAAATAGCTACTAAATAAATTTATAAAAACATTGATTTATAATTGATTTTAATGTATTTATATGTATATTTGCTGATATGGAAAATATGTACATGCTTATTTAGTTGAATTTACTAATGTTTTGCTTGATTAAGCATTCACTTTATTGAAAATATTTTAGAAGTCGAAAATTTTTTAGGCTTCATTATACGAACGAGTCTCGCTTTCGAAAACGGCTAATTTTCTTAGACACGAGACCATTAGGGAGTTCCTTGCCCGGAGTTTTTTGTAACTTTACAAAAAATACGGGATAGGTCCCTTCTGGAAATTATGTCTAGGCTCTTAGCCGTGCCTCGAAAGTAATGGAAAGAAGGGGCTAACCTCCCGTTTATTTACATTAGAGGCTCGTTAAAAAATTAACGAGTTATGAACTTAAAACCTAAACCAAGCTTACCTACTCTGATAACCTACAATTGTAGGTCGTGTCAAAGTATATTGGCTTTAAGCCTATTTTCGAAGAAAATTTTATTTAAGAATATCAAAGTTAGCCCCGAATAGCTGTTGTTATTTGATTTCCTTTTAACAATTAAAAATTCCTTTAACAAGCTATTCAAAAATGAACGATATATACGTAAGAGCGGAGCTATGCCTAAAAATTAGCAACTATAAAAAATACTATAAGGCATTAATAGCCTTTAGCTTCTTGTTCTGTGTTTGTTTGGCTCACGCCGGGCAGCGGGGAAATATTCCTGCTGCCACTGGCGTGGCTTCCACAACAGACTCCATTAAACCACTTACTATTGGCGATACCATTCCCGAGGCTTTATGGAACTTACCGCTGCAAATGGTGCAGGCAGGACAGGAGGGAATAACTGCGGTAACGCTCAATGATTATAAGGGCAAACTGATCATTCTCGATTTCTGGGCTACTTGGTGTGGTGGTTGTATTGCTGGTTTCCCTAAAATGGAAACCTTAGCTAACAAATTCGATCATGATCTAGTCGTACTCCCTATCGGTTATGATGCGGCAGAAAAGATCAGGTATTTTATGCAGACAAATGAAAATGGGCAATACTTGAAAAGAAGTATTTACGATGCAAAAGTACTGAAGCAATATTTTCCGCACGTTTACATACCGCATTACGTTTGGCTCAAAGATACCCATGTGGTTTCCATAACGAACCAAATTGACTTGAATGAAGCGAATATAGTAGCTTTATTAAAAGGTGAGAAAAGCAAGATTAAAGTAAAGAAGGATGTTTTAGACTACGACCGTTCGAAGCCGTTTTTTGCCAACTTAAATAAGACGTTCCTGGCCAATATGCAAGTCTCCTTAACCTTAACTCGGCATGTTGACGGACTGAGCCGTTCGGGCACAGGCGGCTTGAGCGATGATAGTCTCTTACGCTGGACAAGCTTTATTAATACGCCGCTGATAGACCTATACCGTTTTGCTGTAAATCTTCCCTATAATCATTTCATAAATGAAACAGCTGATAAATCGCTTCTTGGAAATCTCGATAATGACCCTAACTGGTATGAAAAGTATGCCTATTGTTTAGAGATAGTAGCACCTAATGAGTCAAGCAGCTTATTGGATTTAAAGAGCAACGTGATACATGCCCTAAATACGCAATTAAAGCTCAACGGCCGCTTGGAATATCGACTGGTAGACGTCTATGCCATGAGAGCCATACACCTTAATGAACGGAACCGACCGGAACAACAGAAAAAAACGCTTACTGGGAGCTCGCTTAGCGAGATAGCGAAACGCTTCAATAATAATATTAAAATAGAGAAACGGAAGGTGGTTTATAATCCTATTGTAATCAATGATATGGAAAATATAGCTGTTCCTTCCCCTTCGATGAATGCGTACCAGAGTATAACAACGTTGAATACATACCTGAATGCGATGGGTATAACGCTTGTTAAGGACCGGAAAGAGCTTGCCGTTTTCGTTCTTTCGGAAAAATAAACTTGCCAATAGACACCAGATATAAACAACCAAGAATTAAGATGATATAATGAAACCTTACATACTAACTTTTATGATACTAATCGTACTGGCGATGGCGGCCAGTGCTTATGGACAGGAAAGGAAGCCTGCACCAATAATTAAAGGCAAAGTACTTGATAGCGTTAAATTCTCGCCAGTGGAAGGGGCCTCTATACGGGCCCGCCACGCCGGAACAGCTGTTGCTACGCAGCGTGATGGTACATTTTTCCTAAAGATAGAGGTGTTTCCGGATACCATTGAGGTGCGCCACCTAGGGTATGAATCCAAGCAATATGTGGTACTGCATGCAGATGAATTGGTAGTGCAGTTGAGCCCGCTGGAAAACTTTTTGGAAGAGGTTGCCGTAAATACCGGATACCAACAAATACCCAAGGAAAGGGCAACAGGTTCTTTTGAGTTTGTAGATGCCAAACAGCTTAACCAGCAGGTGGGTGTGAATGTAATCGATAGATTGGAAGGTCAAAGCACGCTTTTGTTTGACAAAAATGCGAGTAGGCCTACAATCACCCTGCGCGGCCTAAGTACCATTCAGGGAAATACAGATCCCCTGATTATTCTCGATAATTTTCCTTATGAAGGAACAGTTACAGATATCAATCCAAATGATGTAGAAAGCATTTCCTTGCTAAAGGATGCTGCCGCTGCATCTATCTGGGGAGCTAGGGCGAGCAATGGTGTGATCGTGATTACTACGAAAAAAGGAACGATGGCTAACAAATCTCAACTTCATTTTACCTCAAGTGTCCAATGGCGCGATAAACCAGATTTGTTCTATTATCAGCAGATGACCAGCCGCGACGTAATCGATTTGGAAAAGCTATTATTTGATGCGGGTTATTATACGGCTTCTGAAAATAGCCAACGCCACCCTTGGCTATCGCCTATAGTGGAACTGCTGATTCAGCACAGAGATCAGCCTGAACAGTTGAGCGATGCAGCCCTTCAACGCCAGTTGGCTACATATGCTAACATAGATAGTAGAGATCAGTATGAAAATTACGTTTATCAGAAAGGGCTGAACCAACAATATGCACTCAGTTGGTCGGGTGGGACAGAGAAAAGTACGTACTATTATTCCGTCGGCTACGATGACAATGAAAATAACTTACAGGCCAAATTTAATCGGCTAACATTCAGGGCAAACAACAGCCTGCAGTTAACATCATCTCTGCGCTTGCAAACGCAGTTGTCCTACGTACATGGCAATGAACGCAGCGGAAGAGAAGGATATAGTACCAATAGTTCTTTCTTTAGGCCGTATCTTAATCTACTGGATGAAGTAGGCAATGAAATACCCTTTTATCAACTACGTACGGTATATGCCCAAACGGCGGGCAACGGACTCCTGCTTGATTGGGCAAAATATCCTTTGAGCGATAGTCGGTATGATCGAAGTGGAACGCATAGTCAGCAACTGCTGGCCAGTGTAAACCTGAATTATAAATTTTTTGATGGGCTCAGTGCCGATGTTACTTATCGTTATGATCAGCAATCAGCCAGTCAGCAGAGAATCCATGGAATAGAAAGTTATTATACGCGGGATTTGGTTAACCGTTATACGGAAATTAATGCCGATGAAACGAGTGCAATTTATCATATGCCGCAGGGCGGTATTTATCAAGGTGATGAAACAAAATTGGCCGCACACAATATACGCACGCAATTAAGTTTCCATCATGTTTGGGCAACACATGCTGTAGATCTATTACTTGGAACCGAAATCAGACTAATGCATAACCAATCGGTAACGACAGGCGAATATGGCTACGATGAAGAACGTCTACTCTTCTCTTTGGTGGATTATGTAAATCCGGTAAAAGACTTGATCACTGGGAATTCTACTTATATACCGTATCTAAATGATCATAATAGTACTAAAAATAACTTTATATCCCAATATTTCACGGGTACTTATAGCTTCCTTTCACGGTATATGTTAACGGCGAGTCTCCGTCGTGATGCCTCCAATCAGTTCGGACTTAAAACAAATGATAAATGGAATCCGCTTTGGTCTGTTGGTTTAGGATGGAACCTGTCAGACGAAGCGTTTTATAACCTTGATGCCTTATCTACACTGAAATTGAGAGCTACTATTGGAGAAACGGGAAATCTAGATCCCAGTATGACGGCAGTTCCAGTTATACTTTATCAAACGAATGATAATTATACCGGAAAGCCTAAAGCGGCGATTACCAATCCGGTCAATCCTGAATTGCGATGGGAACGTAGTCGCATGCTGAACGTAGGCTTAGATTTCATAACCAAAGGCAACCGTTTCTCGGGTAGTTTGGAGGCCTATTTCAAAAAGGGAAATGATCTCTTCGGTCTGGCACCCAATGATATTACGACGGGCATTGCTGCAAGAATTACAAAAAATGTAGCCAATATGGAGGGTAGTGGTTTTGATGTGACTTTACATGCGAAATGGACAGATCGGAACCTAAAATGGAACACCGACTTACGGCACAGCTACAACAAAAGTAAGGTATCGGATTACTACAACCCGCCTAGTGCCGCGTACTTGAATACATCAAATGGAGAGCAAATCAATACATTAGTTGGATATCCAGTTTATGCAATTATTTCTTTCCCTTGGTTAGGTTTAAACGATGAGGGGAATCCTATAAGTGTGCTCAATGGAGCTCCAAGTGAAGAATATCAGGCCATTTTAAGAGGCGATCCTAAAGATCTGATCTACAATGGCTCGGCAACGCCAACTCATTATGGCTCGCTGAATAATAGCTTTTACTTTCATGGATTCAACTTGGATATAAGCCTGATGTACAAGCTTGGCTACTATTTTAGACGGTCGAGCGTCTTCTATGCAACCATGGTGCGTAATAACAAAATAGGACATGGTAGTGCTGATTTTGCAAATCGCTGGCAGAAATCTGGCGACGAAGCATTTACTGATGTGCCGGCGTTTTTCTATCCCTATGACGAAAATATGGAAACACTTTACCAATCATCAAGCGCATTGGTAGAGAACGGAGACCATATTCGTCTACAGTACATCAATTTTGGTTACCGTATTGATGGGATGAAACTGGCAGGCAAACAGGTGCAATGTCAGTTGTACCTCAATGTGGCTAATGTAGGTATGCTCTGGAAAGCGAATGATAAAGGGCTCGATCCCGATTTTCCAGATACACTGCCTAATCCCAGGACCTATGCTTTGGGTTTGCGAGCAATTTTTTAGGCGAACGAATATAGATATAAGAAAATTTTAAAAATGATTATTAGATGAAAAAGCAGATAATTCTTATTCTTTTTATTGCACTGATGGGCACTTGTATATCATGCGAAAAATTACTGGATGAAAAGCCCGATGGAAAACTTGCGGTGCCGGAAACACTGGATGATTTAGAAGCTATTTTGGGAAATACGGCATTAATGAACAATACCCGTTTAGGACTTGGGGAAGCGAGTGCTGATAACTATAGTCTGACAACCGAATTATGGAACGGTTTGGGTACGGGAGATAAACAGATTTATGTATGGGGAGATGATATAGCACCCGAGGCAGAAAGCCTTTCAAGTACGTGGTTTATGTGTTATCGAGCAATTTATTATGCCAATACGGTATTAGAGGTTCTGGCAAGTCGGAAGGATAGCCAAGATGCACGGATTGATTTTATTAAGGGAAAAGCCCTTTTTACACGGGCATTTTATTACCTTGTTTTAACCACTACCTGGTGCCCGGCTTATGATGATGCGTCAGCAGATAAGCCTGTAGGTATCCCGCTGCGCTTGGATAGTGATTTTAACGTGCCCAGTCAAAGAGCTACCTTGCGCCAGTGCTATTTGCGCATTGAAGAAGATATAAAAATGGCATCGGACTTGCTGCCTACTGCGGTCAACTCACCAGTATCGCCCATTAAGGCTGCTGCTTTTGCCTTACTTTCTAGAATGTACCTGGCAATGGGCGATTATGAGCAAGCCTTATCAGCTGCAGAATCATGTTTGGTTTTAAAAAACATGCTAATGGATTACAATAATTCGGAGGATGCTACTTATCCTTTTCCTTATGATAATCCTGAAGTATTGTTCAGTAGCTGGGGTTGTGTAGGCGTGCTGGCCTATGGTATTGCCTACGGTGTTGATACCACGCTTTATCAATCTTATGCCAATCTAGATCAGCGTAAAGCATTGTTTTTTAAACTGAACGCGGATGCGACTATTCGGTTTAGAGGATCTTATTTCGGAGGTTCGAACCCATTTACAGGTTTAGCAATAGATGAGGTGATGTTGAATAAAGCAGAGTGCTTAATTAGAGCAGGCGAGAACGTTAAAGGTATTGAAACGCTAAACGAATTGCTTAGAAATCGCTACGATAAAAATTACCAATTACCTCAAGCAAGTTTGGATAAACAGGATCTAAATGTTGTTTTGGCAGAACGTCGGAAGGAATTGATCTTTCGGGATATCCGATGGATGGATTTGAAGCGGTTGAACAAGGAAAAAGGTTTGGAAACGATTTTAACACGTAAAATTGGTGATGAGACGTTTGAGCTTTTACCAAATAGTGAGCGCTATATCATGCCCTTACCTGAAAACGTGTTAAATAATACGGACATGGTTAATTTTTAATGAAAGGAATGTCTCTTTTTTAGAGACATTCCTCTTTTTGGGATGTTAAAGTTGTCTAAACGTTTTAGCGTATTGATTACTACTATCTGATGTTACATCACCATGGCTCATAGCTGGCTTGTCACCATTTGAATCAGCAACATCTTGAATGCTACAAATGATTGGAGACTCACCACCGCATTCAACACCTTCAGGCTGTTCGCTTGAATAGTTGTCTGGGTTGTTAAAGTCGGGATTGGTAGTAGATCCGGTATAGTACCAAGATTGAGCCCGCTTTGCCGTTTCTGTTTTAACGGCTTCTGATTTCCCTTCCGCCATTAAAGAACGGATACCAAAGAAAGATACTAGGATTAAAACAAAGGTTGCGATGACAAGTAGTCTCGCGTTAAATAAACGTGCCATAGGCTTTTATGCATTTAAGGATAATGCTACCTTTTTAGTTAAACGTTAGTGAATAAATGGTTATTTGTTTATAAATCTGAAATGCGCGATGTTCTGCTTCTAAAGCTTTATGATCGCCAATGATTATGATACGGCCTTGCCGAAAAAGAGCGAATTTTCTCGTGTGAATGATGTGCGCGTTCATGGTTTTGTTTATACTGATTTCTTACCAATAAATTTAAACCACAATCCCATACGAAAAACTCAGCTTTCTTACGTTATTCCGTAAGGAATGTTAATGTATAGCGTTTTTCGCTATACTCCGCGGCGTAAAATGGGTTGTTGAGCCAGAAACAATCTGTAAAATTTTGATAGGAGGTAGAACTAAGAGAAAAAACTTGTTGGAGATTTAATAGTAAAGTCTTAGCTTTAAATACTCATCAATTACCTATTATGATGATTAAAAGTTTATATAAATTGACCTTTCCCTGGATAATCGTAGATGGTAGGAAAATTTTATTTCCTGCTATGCTGCTACGCCTGCCGCTGTATATCTTAATGACTACTTATTTGCTGTATCGGGTGCCTGGGCCCATTTGGCCATACGCTACGCTTATGTTTTTGGCCGTGGTTGCCTTGAGCGAAGGAATGCTCTTGCTGGATGCGCTCGCAGTGAAGGATGGTTTTATTGACATGTCAAGGCACAACGGTAACCGCACTAAAAAGCAAACTAAAAGTAAGGATAGACTATTCGGGAATTTGATGTTCGCCTTTTTCTCGCCAATGTTAGCATCCGTAATGATATTAATAGGAGGTGATCTGATCTGGAAATATTTGCCTACTAACTGGAGCTATACTGCGTTTCACCATGGGCTGAATTTTTTCTCCCTGCATGCGTTGGCTATGCAATCTTTCTTGTTGGTGCTGATGATGATTGCTTTGGCAAATTTCTGTGAAGCACAAGCAAGCGAAACAGAAAATTTAGAACGAGCACTCAAGAAGAGAATAAAATACCTACAAGCGGAAGTGAGCCGGCTGAGGTATGAAAATAAAATACTGAAAGAGGACCTGAATAGCTTACAACAAGAGGCTATTGGAGAAGAAGAGCAGGGAGATGATGTTGATTGGCGGTCACAACTCTTTACAAATGTAGAAGATGATGAAGAAGATTTTGATTGGTGGTCATACCTTTTGGCAGATATCAGAGACTACCTGGACAAAGGATCTCATAAAGGGCATTTTTGGGAAGATGTAGCCTTTGAAATCTGGCCTTCCGAAGAAGTGGGAGAAATTATTAACTGGTATAATGTATCGGTTAGCGAACACCAGAGTAAAGTTGTCATGGAAGAAGAATGGATAAGTGGTAGCCATCTGTTGTACCTCATATTCAAAGAACGTAAGATCGCCATATCACTTAACCATACTGTGGCCGATTATGATGCAGTAATAGCAGGACTACTAACAGTCGTTCAGCCCGATGTAGAATTAAGACGGTGCACCTTGCTGAATCCTCCTACTTTATTGCCGTTAGCACCTGAAGATTGGCAAGAAGTGGAGATTATCTGTGGAAAAGCGAACATAGAGAGGTGTTTTGTTCCGGTTTTAGCAGGTGATCGGGTCATCGCTGACTATATTAAACTTACTAATGGTTGGTGTTATTATGGTGCTTAGTGGCGTACAAAATGTCCACTATCCTAATGCATTTTACGTCCTGTACAACTTACTGAAGTAATTGGGATGTACCCCTATATAGTTGGCCACATCTTTTGCGCGCAAATAGGGACGAATCTCTTGGAAATGTTCTTGAAAAAGTGCCAACTTCTGGGTATGCTTGCTCTCCAATATGCGCATGCGGATATCCAATAAAGCATCGTAGCGGTCGCGCAGCTGCTGGTACAGCGCATACAGTTCTGGATACTGCAATAATAGCGTGCATACCGCTTCTCCCTCCCAATACCAGAGCTTGCAGGCCAATATAGTTTTGATGTAAATGCTGTCTGGCGCGAAAGGAGTAAAAATATAATTGCCTGTAACGATAAACCGGTTAATGCAGGGCTTGATTCTCTTGCTGCGCTGATATTGTTTCAGCAATCCTTCTTCAACGTAAATGACTCCGGCAGATGGCAAAGCAATAGGCCGGTCGGCCGCATAGTCCCGCTGCACGGCCTGGGCTTCTATTTGTCGCCACGCTTCTTCCCGCAGCGGACCTAATTGGCGAAGCTGTTCTCTCAGGGGTAAAATGGATTTCATAAAGTGTCTCTTCGTTTAACGAATTGTTAATTTCCGTTGCGGTGGATAGCCCTAAGGCGGCTCACGGCCGTGTAATACAATGTTAGTTTTGCCTACCCGGCAAAGCGTTGCATAAGCTGCGCTGCTAACGCTCTGCGGGTAAGGGCTGGTTTGCGTTATCATATGGTGTTCGGTTTGTTTCTAATACTAATTGTCCGGCTTGTAGCTGCCAGATCTGATCGGCCAAAGCCACAGACCTCGTGCTATGGCTAATCCATACCTGCGCCATCCCTCGCTGCTTGCGCGCTAAAAGAGCGCGATGTATAAGCTGTTCGCTCTCGGCGTCTAAGGCAGCGGTAGCTTCGTCTAACAGCAAAAGCTGTGGTTCGCGGTATAAAGCCCGTGCCAGCGCTAAACGCTGTCTCTGCCCGCCACTGAGGCGGCAGCCATTGGGGCCTATCGGGGTGTCGAAGCCTTCGGCTAAACTTTCTGCCCAACTGAGCATACCCAGCTCCCGTAAAATAGCGGCTAAATGGTTGGCGTCGGCTGGGCGATCCAGGTAAATATTAGCGGCCAGGGTATCGTTAAAGAGCTCAATGTGTTGCGGTACAACGGCTACCCATTGCTGTAAGCTATCGGGATGGATTAAATGAATAGGATGCCCGTTCAGATAAACTTGCCCATCGTGGGGCACAAACTGGCCGGAGATGATAGAGAGTAAGGTGCTCTTGCCTATGCCAGAACTGCCGCGGATTACCACGAGTTCGCCAGCCTGGATGGATAAGGATACCTGCCGTAGTACGGGGCTTTCCTGCCGGTAATGAAAGCATACCTGCTGCAAATGTACCGGAAATAATGTGCTAGGCCTTAATAGCGTGGCCGCGGTTGGCTGGGCCGCGGGTAATTCCAGAATGCTGAACAGCCTATCGGCCGCAATACGGGCTTCCTGCACATGCTTGGTGAGCGGCATTAGTTGCGCCAGGGCTGAACTGAAATAACCGCTTAGGGTATAAAAAGCCAGCAGCTCACCCAGCGACACTTGCCCTTGTAGTACTGCTGCCCCGCCAAGGCCCAATATGGCCAGCGAAAATGCCTGTACCAATAGGGTGGTGGCCTGCTCAATAAAAAGGGTGCTGCTACCCGAGGCATAGTTGGCCTGTAAAAATTGATGAATACGGGCTTCCAGCTTGGTGGCATGTAAAACCGATAGGCCGAGTTGTTTTATAGTGGCTATGGCTTGAAAGCTTTCGGTAAATTGTTGGTCTAAAGCAGCATCGGCTTCCATTACACGACGCTGAATATGTTGATGTAGCCGGTGGCCAAGGAGGTAGATGCCAACGTGTAAAGGGATGCTGATAAGCAGGAGATAACCGAGCTGCGGATGCCCGCCAACCAATAGCATCAAGGTGAAAAGGACGACGATAAGCGGTACGCCGAGCTGAATGAGGAGATCGTTTACCAAATAGCGTATTTTCATCACGTCGCCCATACGCGAGAGCAGCTCGCCGCTTTGCATGTGCTGGAAAAAAGCATGCGGTAAATCGAGTAGATGGCGGCAGTAGCTGTTTAGTAGGCGTGCATCCAGTGTGCGGCCACTCTTTAAGGTGAAGAGCTGTTTGATATAGCTAATAGCTACCTGCACCAACAGTAAGGTGCCGAATAAGGCGCTTAATTGCCACAGTAGGCTGCGGTTTTGCCGGGGTACTACGATATCGGTAAGTAATTGTACAAAAAGAGCACTGCCAATGGCAAGCAGCGTAGCGGCCATGGCGAGAAACAGCGCCTTGGCCAATAGGCCGCGATGGGGATAGAGGTAAGGCCATAGCCGTTGCCAATTACGTCGAGGTGTTTTGGCGGGGATAAAATCGCCTCCTGGTAGCAAGAGCAGGGCGGCACCTCCCCAATAAGTACAAAAGCGTGCTTTTGGCCATCGGTGGCGCTGCCCGTCGGCAGGGTCGATGATCTTTACCTGTTTTGCCCCGATCTGTTCCAGGATTATAAAATGTTCGCCGGTATCGTGATGATTCAAGTGAACAACCACGGGCAGGATGCACTGTTGCAGGGCATCGTAGTTGCCGCTAACGGCCGCACATTGAAAGCCGAGACGCAAGGCCGCGTGGTGCAGTGCCGCTAAACTACTGCCCGAACTATCAGTGCCAATGAGTAAACGCACATGCGCCACTGATAGGTGCTTGCCATAATGGCTGGCTATCATGGCGAGGCATGCTGCTCCGCAGTCGCTCTGATCGTGTTGGCGGATGGGTTTCATTGTTTTTTTCTCTTTTTAAGTCACCTGTTTGTTCTTTATTGTTTATTTTGGTGTATATTTAGGGCTGATTATTTTTTTTAATCCTGTTAAACCTTTTCCAGGTTTAAACCTAAAACGGTATTAATATGCTACCAACACTGCTAGAAGCCCCATTGGCCTATATGTTTTCGTTGCTGCTGATCATCTCAAGCATTACGGCATTTTATAATCGTAGCCTATTTTACCGATGGTTAATGTATCCTTATGCTATTTATCATGGCCAAAAGTGGTATACCTTGTTTACATCGGTATTGGTGCATCTGAATTGGCCACATTTCTTGCTGAACACTCTTTTTGTGATCGTTTTTATGGGTGAAGTGGAATATATGCTGGTGGACGATTTTGGTCATGTTTATGGTCGCTTATTGTTAGTAGCTATGGTTTTGGGTATTTCACTGCTTGCCGGCATCTTGGCTGCTTATCCGCATCGTGCTAATCCAGCTTATACCGCTGGCGGTGCTTCTGCGCTGAACTTCGGCTTGGTAATGGTGTATTATGCCTATCTACCCTTTGACGACATTTTAAACCAAAACTCAATATGGGCGGGTTATACCGCTTGGCATATTGCTTTGTTCTTGTTTGCCGGGCTTAGCCTCATGAAATGGCTTAAGGTAGGGCAAGCGGCAACCATACATTGGTATGGTGCGCTTGCCGGATTGGCTTTGACAATGATGCTTAACGTAGCAGATTGGTACTGGCTAGCTTAATGAATCAAAGGGCGGCTAAAACATAACCGAACGGGCCGATGTACAAACTTAAAGATAGCCCAATACCCAAACGCCAGGCCACCGCGCCTTCGCGGCGCTTACTGCCTTTGGTATTGGCCATCGTTTGGGCTGCTATGGTTTGCATGCCTTCGGGAATAATGAGGAGCGTGTGGTGTTTGGAATTGTGCTTATCCATGGTATTTTTGTTTGGACGTCTCCCTCCATTGGAAGACCTTACAAAGGTGGAAAGCTATTTTTTTAAATACCAGTAAATCAATGGAATATATATTCCAGATGGAATAAATTAGATTGCTTTTTTATTCCGTTTGGAATATCTTTTGGTTCAAAATATTTTGATTATTAACATTTAATGACTAAACCATGCCACATCGTTTCGGGAAACGCCTGAAGGAACGCCGGGAAATGCTTAATTATTCGCAGGATTGGGTGGCTGCCCAAGCGGACATATCGCAGGGTACCTTATCCAAGATTGAAAGCGGGCAGCGTCAACCGCGTTTTGATACCGTTGTTAAATTGGCTAAATGCCTGAAGGTAGAGGTAAGCTACTTTGCCGAACCCGTAGCTAGTAGTACCTGGCTTAATTCGAACCTCTTGGCTGCCTTGCTTTTCCGCTTGCGCTACTGGTGGTACCGGAAATGGAAAAAATAACTGAACAAAATGCTTGGATGCCTGATAAAATTTCTGAATAGAAATTAAATAGGTTTGGCTCCTAATTTTAATCAAATTATTAACCCTTACCATCTCCTGTAGGGATCAACAGGTATATATTGGCAAATCGGTTTGTTTGGGTTTGCAAAGCTATTTATGGTGTTTATGCGCTAACCTGTTGCAAGCTGGCCGTCTTGGCGGTGGTGCTTAAGCACCTATGTAATGATTGTTAACTTAATTTTAAATCTCATTGGATTAACTGAAAAAGCCGTTAATTTACTCCATCACCTGCTTATTACCCTGAATGCCATCTGCAAAATTGTATTATTAGTGGCCCGTAAAGGGAATCCTGATCAACTGCTTCGGGAAATGATTGCCGAATTGATAGCTATTAAGGTCGCCCTTGTCCAGGGCATTGAAGAAAGACCTGCCCAAGAACCCATTCCTGAAGATCCGCTCCGCGATGCCCAATATGCTGCAAACCGTATCGGAGTTTCTGATAAAACGGTGTGTCGTCTTACCCAAAGGAATATGCTGCCGATTATCTGTGTAATTAACCGTAAAAAGCAATTTCGCAACAGTGATATTGAACGCTGTCGCGGCTATTACCGCGGAGAGTAGCTGCACCGGCCGCCATTAAATGGAAAGGCAGAAGGCGGCTCCGGTCTTCGGAGCTGGATGGGGTCTCGAACGGGTCTCGATGGGGTCTCGAACGGCGCAGTAAGGGCTCGGACCGCATCAAGTCTGCATCGAGAGGGCATGCAGACCGCTCCTTGCTCCGAAACGATATGGACCCATTTGGCCGGTCAGTTAACAGACAGTAACCAGCCAAAAGCGCGCTTTTGGCAGACACATCCCAGACTACCGCTTTCCTTCTGTAGGATATTGAAAATCAGTGCAGTATGTTTGCCTTCGTCAGCGTAACAATACCGGTATTACAACACACGCTGTTGGTTTAATTTTTAAAAAAGAAAGGAAAAACAACATGGCAAAATTTGTCAACGGTGCAATCGGCACCTTCTCGGGCAAGGTAGGTAGTGTAATAGGCAGTAGCTGGCGAAGTATCCACTACATACGTGGACTCAGCAAAAAGCGTACGAAGCCCTATACGGAAAACCAATTGGCACAACAGCAGCGTTTTGGGATGATGGGACGTTTTCTGTTGCCCTTGCGCGGACTGATGGAAATCGGCTTTGCCAATCTCGATGTCTCCGAGGCAACGCTGTTTAATCAGGTAATGGCGTTTAACTTGCCTGCAATAGTGGGTAAATATCCTGATTTCAATATCGACTATGCTAAGCTGAGGTTCAGCAATGGCTCGTTGCTGAAACCCAGAGGAATAAATGTGGTTTTGGCCGAAGGCATGGTAACCGTTTCCTGGAATCCGAAAGGCAACCGCTTTGATGGCAAGGCCGATGATGAGGTGTATCCGTTGCTCTATAACCGCGAATTGAATCTGTTCTATACCTCCGACGATATTGTAGAGCGTTCGGCTGGTACAGCGGATATTCTGGTAGATGAGGATACCGTGGGACATAACGCTGAGCTATGGCTCTTTTGTGTGAGCCGCGATGGGCGACTGATCTCGGAAACCGTGTATGCGGGATCGCATGTGTTAGAATAAGGTTTAATCCCCGCAGTGGGTTGCGTCATTAGGTACGCAACCCCTGTTTAAATAGTAAATTATGGCAAAACTTTTTAATATGACAGCGTTTTCGGGTTCCATAGGCGAAATAGTCGGTTGTAAGGGGCCTTTTGGATTTTATATTCGCAGAAAGCCACGTAAATCCAAAAAACAACCTACCCAACGGCAGCTGGAATGGCGGGAGAAAATGGCCATGGCTGCAGGGTTTTTAGCCCCGCTGAAGGAGATTGTTTACCTCGGATTTGCTACTTCTTATGGATCGCACACAAAAACGATAGCTATGAACCGGGCAGTGTCTATGCTGATACAGCATGCATTGGAAGGTGAGTACCCGAACTTCTATATCAATCCCGCAGCAGTGGTGTTGAGTAGGGGGGCGCTCTCGAGACTTAGAGATCTACAGGTAGGCTTCATAAATAGGAAGTTGCGTATACAATGGAGCGCGCTACTGCCAACGTTTAATGGATTTGCAGACGATAGGGTATATATCCTCGCGTATAACACTACAGAACGTACGGTGGTGGTGGAGATGATTGAACGAAGGGCAGGAGTAATGGAGGTAGACCTACGAACGGAATCTGCAGGTAGTGAGCTGCTGGTATACGTTTGCGTAAGTACGTATGATGGGAAAAAGTTTTCAAATAGCCAGTATTTAGGCAGGTTTGAGGTTTAATTGCGAGTCATGCGTTGCGAGTTGCCAGTTGTGAGTCTCATAGCTACATACTAAGTACTGAATACTAAATACTCAAAAAAATGATCAAACTAGTAAGAATCGCCGAAGGCGTAAACACCACCCTCGGCCAGTTATACATCGATAACATTTTTCAATGCTATATTCTGGAAGATATAATCCGGGAGGCGAAAATCCCGGGGGAAACAGCCATCCCGGCCGGTACTTACCGTTTGGGGCTCAATACATTTGCTGGTATGAACGCCAAATACCATAGCCGCTATAGCCATATGCACCGGGGCATGGTAGAGGTAAAGGGCATCCCGAACTTCAATTTGGTATTCTTCCATATCGGCAACTACCATACCGATACCAGCGGCTGCCTGCTTACGGGAAGCTATTACCAATTAATGGATGGCGATTACCGCGTGTTGCACTCGGCCGATGCCTATAAACGGGTGTATCCCTTATTGGTAGAAGCTGCGGAACAAGATCAGTCGTTATTGGTTATGAGCCTGTCCGCCCACTGATTGTTCGATGTCCGTAACCCAAAAGCCGAGAAATGGCACGCTTGCAGAGCGGCCTCAGGGGATGAGTGTAAAGAAAAATTTGTAGTGGATTGGGTGAAGGGCTAAGTGAAGAAGTGAGTGAAATGAACGGCTCCACTTAGCTGAGTAGAGAGCAAATTTTTTAACGAAGACCATGAAGCCTTGATCTTTTTGTTTCTTTTTCCATCAAGGGAAAAAGAAAAGAATTTAATTAAATAACAAAAATGAATGTATTAAATAACACCGAAGTGATGACGCTACTAGGTACGATCATCAGCATCTTATTATCGATAATCGCTTATTTCCTGAAACAATTGCACGGCAATTTCAGGAAAGTAGAACAGGATATGGCCATTATGAAAGCCAGCCTCCAGTTAATGAAGGCCGAACTGAAATCAAACTACAGCTTATTACGACAGCGAATGGAGTTTCTGGAAGAACGGAAAACGTAAAGCAGGATATGGTCTCGAATGAAAGCGGATAACAGACCATACTGGTCTCACATCTCTCGTCTCATATCTCACATCTCATATCTAATATCTCACATCTCATATCTAATATCTCACATCTAATAGCTAAACAATGAAAGAAATCATAGCAAGGGTGCAGGCACCCACACCGAAATTTTTTAAAAAAATAAGAACAATAGGTTTAACCTTAGGAGCCATTGGTGGTGCCCTTTTAACAGCGCCGATAACTTTACCGGCAACGGTAATCAGTATTGCCGGTTATCTGGCAACTGCTGGAGTTATCGCATCGGCTATTTCTACCGTAGCGAAGGAAGATAAGAAAAAAACAGATACGTAAACGATAATCCTGATAATTAAAGGAGGCACCTTAAAAAGTACCTCCTTTTGCGATTATAAAAAACTAGGCTGATATTGTCTATTAGCCTTTGCTGTTGTTACTATATACGGAAAGAATGGAGAAGCGGATTTATCATTATAAAAAATTATAAGGTCGTCTGTTTTTTATTGAGTCCAGAGCTCAGGAGGCATTTCCTTAGACAAGTCGTATAGCTGTGCAACAGGTGCATTTTCCAGTTCAGTATCCGTCAGCTTAGCATAAGCGGGCGCCTTACTAGGTTCAATATATTTCCAATTTTCCTTTATGATAGCCAAAGAGCCGGCATGTTCAACTAAATAGCTCCTGCCTTTGGTATCTTTACCTAGGAAAGTGTCCCATAGCGGTTCGCTGTCGGTTGCGTCTCCTTTAGGGATTTCCTGGCCTAACATGTTGGCTACAGAGGCTAAAAGACCCATTTGGCATATCAGGGCATCCGAAGTCTTACCCTTAGCTATACCAGCACCACTTACGATAAATGGAATACGGGTACCGCCTTCAAAAACACTGTACTTTCCACTCCGTAAGGCCCCCGCTGGGTATATTTTATAAATCATATCAAAAGCCCGGTGCTCACCTGCTTTTAAGCGAGATAATAGTATGTCTTCATTATTTGGGGAATCTTTTTCGGGCATTCGATTCGTACTATAAAATTAAGCTTATATAGCGGTAATGTTACAATAGTAGTCTAATTTTTCAGATTCTACAAACCTTTTACTTACGCAATCGATTGTGCCGAATAATACCAGTACAGCACTCAAGCAAACTACCAGGTTGGTTTATAACTTTACCAGCAACGGTAATCAGTATTGGCGGTTACTTGGCTACAATAGGTGTTGCATTTGATGAACTAATACACATTATCGTGTGTTCCGATATCTAAAAGCAGGATATTCTCTTTTTCCGGATTATCAAGATCCTTTTCAAGGGTGAAAATAATTCGACAGTCGTATCCACAAAAACAGGCTAAATAAGCCGAGAGCTTTCCGCTTAATTTATGTGTCCTTAAGCTTGGCTCATAAGGGTTTATCGTAAGTTTTTCTAAGGCCTTTTGGATATTCGCTTTCAGCAACTGGTTTTTCCCGGCAAATTTTTTATATGCTTTTTCAAATGGTCTGGTTAAAACAAGTTGATATACCATACCAAGATGTTACAAAGCATTTAGCTGGTTTAGTGTTTCTTCTAATGAAAAAGCTTTTAGTTTGCCTGAACGATATTGTTTAAGAGAATTTTTTGCGTGATCAGCAATTAGTTCGCGTGAAGCTTCAATCTGCCTTTTCTGCAAAATCTCTAATATCATTTCCCTTGATGTAAAATCAAGCTGCATAATATCCTCTAGTGTTGAATTAATGGTAACCATCTCGTTCTGATTATAACACAAACTTATAAAAATTGCGTTGTATATGCAAACGACAATACCAAAACATGTACTATCTTGTACGCCCAATAATGAAGTAGTGGTTATTGATCTGAATACACGAAAAGAAATCAATCGTATAACGCTGTCTAGGCCCGACGCTATTACTTCCGTCATCGTTGCACTACCAAAATTCCGAGCGAAGATATAACTCTCAAGCAAATCCGATGAACTTCGCATCTAGGCTTGGAAGGTATAAGCAATCGCTTAATCAAGCAAGGCGCATACGGCTTGACCAATGCGTTCAAAGAAAATAAGAGGCGAGAGCGGATATAGATTATTTTAAAAGCAGGAATAAAATGTGTTTTGCTTGAGTGTTATTTTTTAAATCATTTAAAGTCAGTGTTTTATGTTAATATATTACAAAGTCTATGGTTTTTGTAGTTTTTATTATATTTTCTATTAACTTTGCCGCTCGTTACAATAAATAAATATCAACAATGACTCGATTTGTAAACGCAGGTGCTGCAAACTTACTGTTTCTGCTGTTGCTCTGTGGTGGGTTCTGCCATGAAGCCTATGCACAGCAGACTAAACCGCTTATTAATTCAACACTTAACGGGCAGGTAGTGGATGCTACCACTCAAGACCCTATCGCGGGCGCCACCCTTACCTTAGATGGTACAACACATCGTGCTACGAGCGATGACGATGGAAAGTTCAATTTTGTAACCGGTCAGAAATTTCCCTATACACTCATTATAAGCTATATAGGTTATAAAACCCAAAGGCAGGTAGTGAATAACAGTCCGGTTGAAATTAGACTTGAACCTGATCTGAATCAGTTAGAAGATGTAGTAGTGGTAGGTTATGGAACACAAAAAAAGAGCGTATTAACTGGTTCCGTAGCTACCGTTGATGCAAAATCACTGGCCAATAGGCCTATTACCAATGCCACACAAGCTTTACAGGGTGCTAACGGCGTTTATGTGAACCAAAATAAAGGTAGGCCCGGTGCTGAAGGAAATACCATCCGCATCCGTGGAGTGGGTACGCTGAACAACAACGACCCCTTGGTGCTGGTAGATGGTATTGAATACCCCCTGAGTGAAGTGAATCCTAACGATATTGATAATATTTCGGTACTGAAAGATGCGGCGTCTGCGGCAATTTATGGCAACCGGGCGGCCAATGGCGTTATTTTGGTTACCACCAAAACAGGCCAAAAGGGGCAGTTTCAGGTAGACTATAATGTGTATGCAGGATCGCAGCGGGCAACGTTTAAACCAGACGTGGTTACCGATGCCATACAATATATGGAAGGAAAAAACCGGGCATTGGCCAATGAAGGAAAACCTGCGGAATATGGTCAGGACCTACTGGATGAATACCGCGCGGGCACTGACCCTTATATCTATCCTAATACCAACTGGTTCGACGTCATGTACCGTGATGCACCGATTCAGGAGCATAACCTCCGCCTTTCGGGTGGTGGGGAGAAAACAACTTTTTCACTCTCTTTTGGCTACTTGGACCAAGAGGGGGTGCTGTTAGCATCGAACGCCAAAAAATATGCGCTGAACAGCAATATACAGTCGGAGCTCACCAATTGGCTAAAGGTGGGCGCTAATATAGGTGGTACTTTCTGGAATGACCGCGAAAGTGCTTACACCGCAGATGAAGGAAACGGAGAAGGGGGAATCATGGGGCTCCTGTATAGAGGCTTGCCTATGCAGGTACCTTATGCGCAGGATGGTTCGTATGCGGATCAATGGGTACGGGTTCCGGGCCATAATTTCTTCCGCAACCCGCTGGCTCTAGCTTATGAGGGCTTCCGGAAAAATGGCCGCTACCGTACCATTGCTAATGTCTTTGCCGAAATTAAGCTTCCATTAAATCTTACGTATAAGATTACCGCAGCCGCAAATATTTTCTACGGACAGGAGAAATATGCCTATCCGGAGATTTTGCTAACTAACCCGAAAAATGGGGTGGTAACGCCGATGGGGAATATCCCAACAAGGGGCGTGAAACAGATCTCCAATAATGGGGTGAACCTCACGAATTTCCATACACTGAATTTTGTTAAACAGTTTGATGATCATGCCATTAATGCCCTGGCTGGCTTTAGCCTCGAGCGCTTCGATAATGGGAATTTTGATGCCTACAACCAAGGGTACCTCGGGAATGAGCTAAATGAACTGGATGCAGGGAGTACGGACCCTGCCGTGGGCGGAACTTCTTCTCAGTCGCGCCTGCAATCGTACTTCGGACGGGTAAATTATAGCTTTCGCGATAAGTATATTGTTGAGGCGAACATCCGCTACGATGGTTCGTCTCGATTTGCCAAAGGAAAGCGTTGGGGCCTTTTCCCTTCATTCTCTGCTGCATGGCGTCTGAATCGCGAATCGTTTCTGGCTGATGCCGCCTGGATCGATAACCTTAAAATAAGGGCTTCATGGGGCCGTCTGGGTAATCAACAGATTCCATTGTTTAGTTATGTGAATGCCATAGATCTGGGCCAAAATTATAGTTTTAATAATAATGTGGTAGGGGGCACGGCTATTACACAGATTGCTGATCCTTCGATAACTTGGGAAACAACTACCATGACCAACTTGGGAGTGGATCTGGATATTTTGCAGGGTAAACTGGCTTTCCAGCTGGATCTCTTCGATAAAACTACCAGCGAAATTTTGAGACAGGTGAATATCCCGGTACAGGTAGGTAACCTGAAAGGGCCTTTCCGGAATATTGGTAAAGTATCGAATAAAGGTGTAGAACTATCGCTGGCTTATCAGGATGTGGTGGGAGATTTTCGTTATCGGATTGGAGGAAACGTAGCCTATCTGAAAAATAAGGTGTTGGATGTAAAAGGAAATATTTACTACGATGGGGTAACGATAATACGTAAGGGCGATGCAATTGATGCTTTCTATGGTCTGCAATCGGATGGTATTTTTCAAGATGAAACAGCCGTAGCGCAACATGCCTATCAGGCGGCAAGCACACAGCCTGGGGATATCCGCTACGTGGATCAGAATGGGGATAATGTGGTGGATAATGACGATCGGATCGTTATCGGCAACAGTATTCCTAAATATACCTATGGTTTTAACCTGAGTGGCTCGTATAAGGGTTTTGACCTCGACTTGTTTTTTCAGGGTGTGGCCGATGTGGATACCTATGTCAACGGGAACTTGGCTTTCCCTTATCGTAATGGGGCAGGGGTTACTAAAGAATGGCTTAGCGATTCCTGGACACCGGAAAACCCGACGGCGCCGCTGCCCAGGTTAACTACCTCTTCTGGATACCCACAGAACTACCTTACTTCTGATTATTGGATTAAGGATGCTAGCTATCTAAGGCTGAAGAACATACAGCTGGCCTATAGTTTATCTACGGCTTGGTTGCAGCAATTTCATATTAAGCGGCTGAAACTTTTTGTAAATGCGCAGAATTACCTCACCATTACCAAGTTTAAATTGGGTGATCCGGAGCGGAGTTTAACAAAGGCTAATATGATTGATTACCCTAACTATAAGTCCATCACGGCGGGGCTTAATGTAACCTTGTAATATTTTCCGTTTAACCGAAATAAAATTGCGATAACAATGAAATCTTTTAACATATATTTACTGGTAACAGGATGGCTGCTATGCTGCAGTAGCTGTTCTTCTTTTCTGGATGTTGAACCTACAGACAGCTATACCGACGATAATTATTGGGAAACGGAAGAACGGGTGGTGGCTAGTTTAAATGGCGTATATGCGGCTTTACTGCAGAATGGACTGTATGGTGGTACAACCCCGCTTTACTTTGAGAATATGTCGCCCAATACGTATCGTTACCAAGGGGATTATAACCTGATCGCCCAGGGTTTGCATGATGCCAATACTGGACTTTTTTATACCGTTTGGCGAGGAGCCTATCAGGGAATAGGCAGAGCAAATAATTTGTTGGCCAATATTGCTCAAGTGCCTTTGGACGAAACTAAACAGAAACGCTACATCGCAGAAGCAAAATTTTTGAGAGCAGTGTTTTATTTCCCTTTGTGGAATCTGTTCGGCGGAGCGCCCTTGATCTTGGATGCTACCGATGATGCTAGCCAGAGCAACCTGCCCCGAAATTCCGCAGCGGAAATCTATACCCAATTGCTAAAGGACCTCGATGAGGCGGCCGCGGATTTGCCGGAAAGCTATGGCGCTAATGAAAAAGGTAGAGCCACAAAAGGAGCTGCTTTGGCATTCAAAACACGCATTTTATTGTATGCGGGCAAATGGGCCGAGGCAGCCGAAACCGCAAAGCAGGTTATGGATGCGGGAACTTATCAGCTATTTCCCGATTACCGCGGCCTATTCTATCTGGAAAATGAAGGCAACAGCGAAGTGATCTTCGATGTGCAGTTCAAATACCCTGAATTTACGCATGGCTTTGATATTAATTTGGATGAGTATAATAATATCGCCCCTTTGCCGGATCTGGTGAACGATTATTACGATAAGGAGGGAAATCCCATCGCACATTCAAGCCTATATGACCCGGGCAAGCCTTATGAAAACCGCGATCCGCGTTTGCAGCAAACCGTCATTGTAAAAGGCAGTCTCTTTAAAGGGGCTACCGTAACGACTGGGCAATACCCGCGGACGGGTTATGGACAAAAGAAGTATACCGTGTTTAAAGATGATACGCCGGCAGCAACGATACCCGACGGACAATCGGAATTGAATTATATACTATTGCGCTATGCCGACGTACTGCTGATGTACGCAGAGGCACAAAATGAAGCGAATGGCCCAGACGAATCCGTCTATCAAGCTATCCAGCAAATCCGGGATCGGGTGGGCATGCCCGGCCTGAAGCCTAATCTATCAAAAGAAGCATTACGGGAAGAAATAAGGCACGAAAGACGGATTGAGCTGGCTGGAGAAGGTCTGTATTATTATGATGTGAGGAGATGGAATATTGCCTCAGAGGTCTTAAATGGTGATATTTATAATGATCAGGGCGAGCGCATCGATACACGCAGGTTTAATGCGCAACGGGATAAGCTCTGGCCAATTCCTGCAATTGCAATACAGGAAAACAATGCCCTGAACCAAAATCCGGGATATGGTAATTAAGTATTTTTAATAGCATGTTATGAAGAAGATTTTTTTATTGATTTTTATACTTGGTCTTGGCTTGCCCTTGACACTTATTGGTCAACAAAAGCAGCCGAATATTATTTTTATTCTTGCGGATGACCTCGGTTATGGTGATGTGGGTTTTAATGGTCAAAAACTGATCAATACCCCTAATATAGATCGCTTAGCGGCAGAAGGAATGCGTTTTAACCAGTTCTATGCGGGCACCGCTGTGTGTGCCCCATCGAGATCATCCTTGGTGAGCGGACAACATACCGGACATACCTTTATCCGCGGTAACCTGGGCGTAGAGCCCGAAGGGCAATACCCTATTCCGGATTCTATGTTTACCGTGGCCGAAGCATTGAAAGCAGCGGGCTATGAAACAGGGGCCTTCGGAAAATGGGGACTAGGGCCGGTAGGCTCTGAGGGCGACCCCAATAAACAGGGATTTGATCGCTTTTTTGGCTATAACTGCCAGTCATTGGCTCACCGTTATTACCCTACGCATTTATGGGACAATGAGCAAAAGGTTTTATTGACGGAAAATGGCGATTACCAATATAACAAGGTGTACGCACCCGATCTGATTCAGCAGAAAGCCTTGTCTTTTATTGAAGAGCACCAAAGCCAGCCCTTTTTCTTGTTTCTGCCCTATATTTTGCCGCATGCCGAACTGTTGGTGCCCGAGGATAGTATTTTCAATTATTATAAAGGAAGATTTCCGGAAAAACCGTTTAAAGGCTTTGACTATGGGGAAGGGGCAAAGCCTTCTGGCTATGCCTCGCAACCCTATCCTCATGCAACCTTTGCGTCTATGGTGGCCCGCCTTGATCTATACGTTGGACAGGTATTGCAGAAGCTGCAACAGTTGGGGCTTGATGATAATACCCTGGTTATCTTCGCCAGCGATAATGGCCCCCATAAGGAAGGCGGTGCAGATCCCGAATTCTTTAACAGTTCGGGAGGACTGCGCGGGATTAAACGTGACGTATATGAAGGAGGGATCCGTGTACCCTTCGTAGCGAGATGGCCTAAAACCATTAAACCCCAGCAGCAAAATGAGTTTGTGGGCGCTTTCTGGGACCTTATGCCTACGTTTGCAGAACTGGCTGGTGCAGAAAAGCCGAACAATATAGATGGTATCTCGATTGTCCAGACCCTTTTAGGGAAGGAAGGACAGGAGCAGCATCCGTATCTCTATTGGGAGTTTCATGAGCAGGGAGGTAAGCAGGCCGTTCGCTATGGAAAATGGAAAGCGGTACGCTTAAATGTGGGCAAAGATAAAAATGCACTTATTGAACTATACGATTTAAGCACAGACCTGCAGGAGAAAAATAATGTGGCCGCTCAACATCCCGATGTGGTGAAAACAATAGCAAAAGTGATGCAGCAGGAACACGTAGAAAGTGATCTTTTCGGTTGGGATTAACCCTAACATACCGCCCGGACATTCATCCATTCTATTAACACCCTGCTCTCCGACGTTTTTCGGAGAGCAGGGTGTCTCTTTATTTCCAGATTAATAGGTTAATGACGATCATACCCCTCCCTTGTTGTACCACTTATCAAACTTAGATAAATTCCCTCTGTCCTTGAGCGCTAGCGAAAATGTTTAATAATTTCCTAAGATTTGGCTAACACAAAGGTAGTAGCTTTGGAGAATAGTTTTTAATCAAGCTGCTGAACGCGCCAAGAAATCGCTTATGATTATAAAAGTGTAAGGATATACGATTTTCCTTCTTGGTAGAATAGTACATTTTTACAAACGCGCCGTATTATAAGGGTATGAAAGAAACCTTGGAAATAGGATACAGTGATGAAACTTCTATAAAGCGGATGTTACGGTACAGCATAGAACAGGTTGCAAATGGTAAATTTTCTGATCATATTTGATTTAGCAACGCTACTAGGGCAAAGGGTCATACAGAGAAACCTGCCATTTAGTGGAATAACCATTTGTAAATAAAGTTTTGCGGCTACCATATAAGCTATGTACAAGAATATTAGTGATGCTGATCTGTTTACCCTATTAAAGAACGATGATGAATTGGCCTTTACCGAGATCTATATGCGCTATTGGAAAAAGCTTTTCGTCATTGCCGGACATAAGTTGCATCGTTTGGAGGAAGCGGAGGAAGTGGTTCAGGATATTTTTACCGCCCTGTGGAAGCGCCGTTCTACTTTGATCCTTACCGCCGATTTAGCAAGCTATCTGGCCGTTTCCGTCAAGTATCGTATCATACGGACACTGGATCGATATTATAACCAGCAACGCTATGTCAATTCTTTGGTTTTTTCGGAGCGCTTTGACAATTCGACACAAGATACATTGGCTTTTAATGAATTACGTGAAGAACTTGCTAGATATGTGCAGGAATTGCCCGAAAAATGCCGATTAGTGTTTAAGCTGAGCCGCGAAGCTGGCTTCTCCCAGAAGCAAATAGCTGAAGAGCTGCAAATTTCGGAGAAAACGGTCGAGGCCCATCTCGGCAAAGCATTCAAAATACTCCGCACTAAATTGGCTGGCTTTATGATGACCTTGCTTTAAATTGGAAAAAGGGAGCTATCTTTACATTACGGGCGGAGCCTACTACTAATATTATGATTAAACGACTCTTTATTTTAGGAATAATTTTCTGCTGGCACGTGTTGTCGTTTAGAGTCGATGCGACTTGCTTGGCGGATACGGTAAGCCGTGTGATTGATGAATACAACGGTATCCGCTACACGCTGCAGTTGCACCGGGATAGTGCGGGTTATCCGGCATTTTACCATGCCTATGTTTTTACACCTGTTTGTGAAGATAATTTGTGCAAACCGGTTTACATAGACCTGTACTGGGATTTGATCGGCAATTACTTGCGCTATGAGGTTCCGCTTGATAAGCCCCTGACAAAACTAGATCATGCTCCTTTTAGGCCCGAGGAATACAGGCGTTTCCAGGAAATACTGGCGGATTCGGCCTCTTTGCTCAAAGATTACCAAATAGAGGAATTAGTTGAATCGACTACGCGTGCCAAACCGGGTGGTGAGGTGGATGGGATCACAGGTGCTACAGCGAAATCGTTGCAGGCGGTTGTTATCCCCGGGGCCCTTTATACCTGCTATACACTTTGGCATATTGTTCATGGCCGTGTACAGGATACCATCGCCAAGGTGACAGACTCACTGGCATCAGGTCCGTTGATGGCCCATTTCCTAAGGAGTGGTAACCATCGCTACCAGCATTATGCATTAGATCGACTGCTGGATGGGCAGGGACAAATAGAAACTGGTTTTGAAGAGGATGTTGTTGGCTTAATCGGTAGTTCCAATATATTTTTGGCCCTCCGGGTGTTAAAAGAGGTGGATCCGGATTACCTGCATGATGCCAATCGGCAACGCTGGCTGGGTACTGTGTTTCTGAACGCAAATTATCGCCTGCAGCTGGCCTTACTCAAGAAACTTGAGGGTATTCCCATCACTCATGGACTCAGGCGCACCTTGGAAACTCACCAACGGGATTTCAACGAAGAAATTGCTACGAAAATCAAAATGTTACTAAATAAGAAACAGGCATGAATTTTTTAAAGAAACACGTATTTTATTTTTTTATTGGCTTTTTAGGTTGGCTGATGCCTGTCGCATACGCCCAAGAGTCGGTACTGCTGGAAGCCGAGTCGTTCGATATAACGGGAGGGTGGGTGATTGACCAGCAGTCATTCCCGGTTATCCATTCCTCGTACCTGATGGCCCACGGGATGGGACGTCCGGTGAAAGACGCGGTAACAAACATAAAGTTTGCTGACAAAGGGAGCTATCATCTTTGGGTGCGGACAAAGGACTGGGCGCCTTTCCCGAAAGGTCCAGGTAGGTTTGAAGTGCTGGTAGACGGGAAAACGGTAGGTGGTGTCTTTGGAGAGAGCGGCAAAGTTGATTGGGCGTGGTATTACGGGGGCGAAGTAACGATAGAAAGCGATAGTGTGGAAATCCGGTTAAAGGATCTGACAGGCTTCAATGGCCGTTGTGATGCATTGCTGTTTACCAAATCGAAAACGGAGCCACCGCGGGACTCCGCGGGCATGGTTGCGCTCCGCAAAGACTTATTGAAGTTGGAAGCGACCCGACGGGATGCGGGAAATTTCGATCTGGTAGTGGTTGGCGGGGGAGTAGCGGGTACGTGTGCGGCAATCTCGGCGGCTCGGCTTGGCCTGACGGTTGCGCTGATTCAAGATCGACCGTTGCTCGGAGGCAATAACAGCTCAGAAATCCGGGTGCATCTGATGGGCGACGTAGACAAGAATTACTACCCAAAGCTAGGACGGATTGTTCGGGAATTGGACAATGGCGACCCTGGAAATGGTAACCCCGAAGCGGGAGAATATGGTGACAAGCGGAAACTGGATATCATTAAGTACGAAAAGAATATAAGCCTGTTTCTGAATACTCATGTGTACCAAGTTGAGATGGATGGTGGTAAAATCGCAGCGGTTATCGGGCGCGATATCCGTAATAACCGGGAAACACGGTTTAGCGGCACCTATTTTTCGGACTGCACAGGAGATGGAACAGTAGGCTATCTGGCAGGTGCGGACTATCGGATGGGACGGGAAAGCAAGGAGGAAACTGGCGAATCGTTTGCCCCGGAAAAGGCAGATGATTTCACACTGGGTACCTCAAATTTATGGGTATCGTTGCCGGTGGATTCAGTAACAGACTTTCCGGAGACTCCGTGGGCGCTACCGTTTTCGGATGAATATCACATTGATGAGGAGAAATCAGACTGGCAGTGGGAAACGGGATTTGGCAATATGAACACGATTACTGAAGCGGAGAAAATACGGGACCACAACCTGCGAGCGATCTATGGTAATTGGTCTTACCTGAAGCATAACAAAGCAGAAAAATATGGGAAACGGGAGCTGGCATGGGTGGCCTACATTGGTGGCAAACGGGAATCCCGGAGACTAATGGGCGATCATATCCTTACACAGATGGACGTTCAGGAAGGGAAGTTGTATCCTGATGCGACGGTTACGGCGACCTGGACGATAGACCTGCATTTTCCACAAGAGAAAAATAGCCTGTATTTTCCGGATGAGGAGTTTTTTGCCAGTACAAAACACATTCAGGTGGCTCCGTATACCATTCCCTACCGTTGCCTATATAGCCGCAATATTCCAAACCTGTTTATGGCAGGACGCAACATCAGCACAACGCATGTGGCTTTCGGAAGCACGCGGGTGATGCGTACGTGCGGGATGATGGGAGAAGTGGTAGGTATGGCGGCATCTATTGCCCACGAACACAGTACCTCTGCTCGAGGGGTGTATGAACAGTATCTCGATGAGCTGATCGGAATGATTAAAGACTGACAATGGATAGCATTATTACTAATCTAAAGATGATAAAAAGAGCTGTTTGTTGACAATGAAAAGATACCGGAAGAATTAAGCAGTACCGCTGTTTTATATTTCAGCTAACATCCCGCTCTCCGACGTTCGTCGGAGAGCAACCTTTCTATTACTGCTATAAATACTCAAAAAAAACAACTCTTATCCATTTTTAAGAAAAATTTGCTAACCGACTAAGGGATTTGCTTAGCTGTTGATACCTATAAGCAAAGAACCGATAATGAAGGATAGTAAACGATTCGAAGAATTAGCGTCCAAATGGCTTCGTGGAACAATTACGGAAACTGAGAAAATAGAATTTTCGAAATGGTATAATGAAGACCTGAACAAAAGTTTACCTGTGCCAGGGTCATTTGCATCGTGCGAGGAAGAAATTCGCGATCGTATGTTAGTGCAGATAAAAACAACGATGGAAAGCCCATCGGCCAAGAAGAAAAAGCTAAAGCTAAGCTTCCAAAGGGCGGCGGCGATAGTAGCTTTTTTACTGGTTTCGCTTGTACTCGCTTTTTATATGGTGCCACACCGGCATGCAGATTATATAAGCGTGTCGGAAAAATTAAGCGCTATCCAAGCGGGTGGAAGCAAAGCCACACTGATTCTAGGTAATGGCCAGTCGGTACCTCTTAGCGATAAACAATTGGGTATCGTCATAGGAGATGAAATCAAATATGAAGATGGTTCAGCTGTTTTCGCCACGCGAGCGCTCCCTCCCCAACTGCAACTACAAACTCCAAAAGGTGGAACCTATCAAATTACGTTAACTGATGGTACAAAAGTTTGGCTGAATGCAGCTTCCAGCTTGAAATATCCTTTATATTTTAAAGGTAGAGAACGGGTTGTTGAATTGACAGGAGAAGCTTATTTTGAAGTAGCTAAACATAAACCGGATGGCGCCAAATCGGTTATGCCATTCAAAGTATTGACCCAAGGCCAACTAGTTGAAGTGCTGGGTACGGCTTTCAATATTAATGCCTACGAAGACGAAAGCGCTATTAAAACCACTTTGGTGGCTGGTGCGATACGCGTTAGTAATGACCCACATGCTAAGGCGACTGATGGTAAACCGTACACCGCGCTATTAAAACCTGGAAATCAGGCGGTGCTTAGCCCTGCTGGGCTGCAGGTACAAAAAGTGCAAACCGAGCAGTTCACGGCATGGAAAGATGGGTACTTTTATTTTGAGGATGCAAACATCTATATGGTGATGAAACAGTTTGCACGTTGGTATAACATAGACGTACAATATGAAGGGGTGAATGCCGATGATCTATTTGTAGGCAGAATTCCACGAAAAGTGAACCTATCAACGGCCTTGGAGGCACTTAGAACAGCCGGTGTAAACTTTGAGCTGGTAGGTAACAGACAGCTGTTGGTGAAGTCTGACGAGAGAAAAAACTAATTATTAACCTTTAAATCGTGATCCCATGAAACAACTAAAACGAACGTAGAAAAAATTGGTTGACCCAGCTGTAAAAAGCTGGTAGTGTTACGAGCACTACCAGCAAACAGCTTGGGTAATTATCCTTATTCCGGATAGCCGGCATAAGACGATTTCATTCTGAACAATTTAACCGAATTGATAAACCCAAACAACGCAAATTTATGGATTTAAATTTATTATCGTGTTTATTATCACGTGTGAACAAACGAGTTATTATGCGTATAAATCTAACCGTTTTATTACTTACTGCTTGCTGCATACAGCTTTATGCCAATGCTTTCGGACAGCAGATCACACTCAAGGAGCAAAAAGCGACACTTGGTGAAGTGCTGCGTAAAATTGAAAGCCAAAGCAACTTCACTTTTTTTTATAATAAGAAAGAAGTGCAGTATACCAAACCAATAACCATTTCAGTGAATAAGGCCAACATTGAAGAAGTATTGACAAAGCTACTTCAGGGCCAACCTTATGATTATGAAATTTTAGACGAACTTATCGTGCTGCATAAAAAAGTTCTAGATCATCCCATCGCGGTGCAGCGTGTTCGTCAATCCAGTATGGAGAGCCAAGAGGCCATTACTGGCCAAGTTACAGATTCTACGGGAGTGCCGTTACCAGGCGTTTCGGTCATTCCGAAAGATAAGCCCTCTGCAGGTACGACGACTGATGAGAACGGACGATTCTCGGTTTCGGTACCTAAAGGTTCCGTTTTGCTCGTGCGTATGGTAGGTTATCAACCGCAGGAAATTACTATCGGAGAGGAACGGAGCATCTCCATAAAATTAGTATCGGCTATATCGCTATTGGATGATGTGGTGGTAGTAGCGTACGGCACACAGAAAAAAGCAAATCTAACGGGGTCGGTTGCATCGGTACAAACCGAGGATATAACCGTAGCGCCGTCGGCCAGTACCATTAACACCATGGCAGGACGACTTCCGGGCTTGATCTCCCAACAATCAAGCGGGCAACCTGGAGCTGATCAGGCTTCCATCAATATTCGTGGTTTTGGCAAGGCAATCTGGATAGTTGACGGCGTGGAGTCTGATTTCAATAATATTGACCCTAACCAAATTGAAACCATTAGTGTACTGAAAGATGGTGCAGCATCCATATATGGTGCCCGCGCAGGTAATGGTGTAATATTGGTAACAACAAAACGTGGTGTGGAAGGGAAACCCGATATCACACTGAATTCATCCTATACTTTACAAGGTAATACGACCATGACCGACCCTGTTAACTCGGGGCAGTATGCTGAAATTACCAATCTATTCTACACGAACCAGGGAAAGCCAGCACCATATACCGAAGAACAAATTCAAAAGTTCTATGCCGGCAATGATCCTGCCTATCCGAATACCAATTGGAAAAAAGTTGCTACGCGGTCTTGGGCGCCACAAACGCAACAAAATCTGTCTGTACGGGGTGGCAGCGAGCAGATCAAATATTTTGGATTTTTTGGTTACCTCAATCAAGACCCTATATGGAAAACCAATGGTGGTGGCTATAAACGATATAATCTTCAATCCAATCTTGACGCCAAAGTGAATGATAATTTGACGATCCAATTAAATCTTTCTGCGGTTAATGAAGCAAAATCACAATCGGTGCGCGGACAAGGTGCAGGTATCAATACCTTGTGGCAAGACTTATGGAACTCCTTGCCGATCTATCCGGCAACGTTGCCTGACCCAACGAAACACGCATATGCCAACGGTCAGGGTGTAGGTAGCGTTGCGCTGATATCTAATGAGGAAATTGCAGGGTATGATAGGAATAACGGCCAAAACTTGAAGGGAACTTTTATTGCTGATTACAAAATACGAGCTGTTGAAGGCTTAAGCGCCAAGGCATTTATCAATTACGATAAAACCTATTTGACCAATAAAAATTTTTCCAAGCCCTTTGATTTTTATACGTACGACTATGCTACTCAGGCTTATACTCTTGCCGGCTCCCTTGGCACGCAGGCGAGGCTAATTTATCGGGATGATCAGAGCCGAAATATTACCGGGCAGCTTTCCTTAAACTACGATCACACGTTTAATAACGATCATCATGTTTCGGCCTTGGCATTATATGAGGTAATTGATTATAATACACATAGTATTACCGCTGGAAGGGATAATTTTTTAACCCCCGCTATTGAAGAATTATATGCGGGTGCGGTGCAGACGAGTCAGGCAAACAGTTCGGCAACAGAAATGGGACGCGTAAGTTATGTTGGACGCTTAAATTATGCTTATAAAGATAAATATCTTGTAGAAACAACTTTAAGAGCAGACGCTTCGGCCAAATTTTCTTCCAACACCCGATGGGGATATTTTCCGAGTGTTTCACTCGGATGGAGGCTGGATCAGGAAAACTTCGCAAAAGAGCTAAAATTTATCGATGAATTGAAGCTTAGAACAAGTTACGGCAGTTCTGGTGTAGACGATTTGGGTAATTTGGGTGATTTTCAATACCTCACAGGCTATCTATTTGCTTCACAATGGCTGATTGGCAATGGCACGCAGGTGGGTATAGCGTCTACCGGCCTGGCTAATCCCAATCTTACATGGGAAAAGATCAAGATTTACAATATAGGTACTGATTTTTCATTTTGGGGAGGAAAACTGTTTGGTACAGCTGAAGCATTTTACCGTACTTTATCGGGCATTCCGGCCACAAGACTATTATCCCTTCCAAGCACTTTTGGTGCGACGCTTCCGGCAGAAAATTTAAACAGCCAAAACAACCGGGGCTTTGAATTAAGTTTAGGTACCAATGGCCATATTGGTGAACTGACTTATCAGCTTACTGCAAACTTATCATGGTCGCGCGCCAAATGGGATCATTATGAGGAGCCGATTTACACAGACCCAGATCAAATTAGGTTAAATCAAGTTTCTGGAAGATGGACTGATGTTACCTTTGGTTATGTAGCGGAAGGCTTGTTTACCAGTCAGCAGGAAATTGATGATCTGAAATTCACCTATCCAAGTGGCAACGAAGCGCTGCGGCCGGGTGATGTAAAATATGTTGACCTGAATGGCGACGGCAAGCTAGATTTTCGCGATCAGAAGCAAATTGGTACAGGCACGGTGCCAAATTGGATGACTGGGGCTACCATCAACCTCAAGTATAAAAATTTCGATCTGCAAACCTTGTTACAAGGGGCTTTTAATTATTATAGCACCACTTATTTGTATAACGGAGGGCTTAATTATTCGCAAGCCTTTTATGAAAACATGTGGACAGCGGAGCATAATACTGCCGATGCGTCTCCTCAAATTTCGGGCGCCTCATCAAACAGCTTATTCTCTAATCTTTACTTTAAAAAGGCAGGTTACTTAAGGCTGAAAACCTTAGCTATCGGTTATAGTTTGCCACAAGGCATACTCTCCAACGCGGGTATCCGAAACCTGCGGATTTATCTGGCAGGCACTAATTTATTAACTATTAATCCACTGAAAAAATATGGCGTCGATCCGGAAGCGCCATCTGGGCAAGCGGGATATTACTATCCGCAACAACGAACCATTTCATTAGGAGTGAATGTTACCTTATAATTTAAGAAATCATGAAGAAAATCATATCGTTACTAGTTTTAATCAGTATGGGTGCCTGTTTTTCCTGCAACAAAGATGTGCTTAACAAACGCCCACTCAGTATTATCTCGGATGCGGATGTTTTTACAGACCCGGCACTTATTAACGCCTACCTTACCCAAGTTTATGCTGAAATGACCTTTTTGGGAAATGATTGTAGCGGAATAGGGCAGGAGGGAGATGCAGCGTGGAATGCCTTTGACATCAATGATGTTTCTGATGAAAGTTTTCCGCAATGGAGGGACTGGAATCCAAGCAATGCGTTTACCTACAAATATGGAAACCTGACGATAAACGGTGGTTTGTTCGAGTGGTGGGGATATGGCGTTATTCGCAAGATCAATGAGTTTTTGGAGAAACTGCCTTCTTCCCCACTTTCGCCAGAGGAGGTAAAAGCTAAGCTGGCTGAAGCACGTTTTCTGCGTGCATTTTGTTATTTCGCTATGGTTAAGCGGTACGGAGGTGTTCCGTTGATCACAGCCATTCAGAATGCGACAGACCCGCAAGACGAACTTTATCCGGCCAGAGCAACAGAACAACAGGTTTACGACTTTATCATTGCCGAAATAGATGCTTGCGCTAATGACCTTCCAGAGACGGTGGATGGCGATAATTTAGGCCGGCCATCAAAGTATGCGGCACTTGCCTTAAAAAGTCGGGCGGCCTTATATGCAGGTAGTATCGCCCAATTTGGCTCAGTGGAATTAAATGGCGTAGTAGGTATTCCTGCTGCTATGGCCAAAACGTATTACCAGCAGTCGTACGATGCTTCACAAGCTATTATCGAAAGTGGCAAATATGCACTTTATAATGCCGATGCAGATAAAACAACTAATTTTAGAAATATCTTCCTGGTTAAAAACCATAGCGAAGTCATATTTGCCAAGCGGCACGACAGTATGAACCAGATGAGTGGAGGAAATGGCTGGTGTGTAGATTTTTTCAACTGCCCAAGACCGCAGGCATGGGCACGTGGTTTATATGAGCAAGCTTATCTTGAACTGGCCGAGGCCTTCGAGCATGTTGATGGTACCTCGGGAAAATTAGACCGGGAGGGGTTGCAAAACAGATTGGTAACAACTGAGGAATTGTGGGGCAATAAAGATCCTCGTTTTTTTGCTACCTTGTACACGCAAAATAGCTTATGGAAGGGTAATCAGCTCGATTTCCATGCGGGCATACGACTGCCCGATGGAACCATTAAAACAGATGGTGCGTATAATGGTATTTCTGCAACGGGCGATCAGGATTATCAAGGAACCGGAATAGGCGTTTTAAAATACCTGGATGAAAGTCATGATAATATGGCGGGGGCTAATAGTGGCTGGGCTACATCTGCACAAGATTGGCTGATTTTTAGGTATGCCGAAATTTTATTGAACCATGCGGAAGCGGCTTTTGAATTAGGAAATGCTTCAGATGCATTAAATTCAATAAACCAAATCAGAGACCGGGCAGGGATTGCGGCTTTAAATAGCATAACCCGCGACCAAATCCATAATGAGCGCAGAGTTGAACTTGCTTTCGAAGGACATCGCTATTGGGATGTAAGGAGATGGCGCACTGCGGTTAACGTTTTGTCTGTACGATGGACAGGCATACGCTATATTCTCGATGCATCTTCGGGGAAATATCAAATACAGATCATCAATAATGTAGATGGTACATCCAATATTCCGCAGTTCAGAAAAGAAAATTATTATTTACCGATTACCAACGGCAGAACAGCCAACAATCCGAATTTAGTGGAAAACCCGGGTTATCAATAGATTCCTCTACTTCGGTCGAGATGACAACCTTTACGTCACCTCGACCGTAACAGAAATGGAGAAGTCTATTGACCATAAAACAGAAATGATTATGTTAAGAAAAAAGAAAATGATTTTATTGCTGATGGGCTTTCAGCTCCTATTTATTGCTGAAAGCCATGCGCAGTGGAAAAACAATAGCTACGACATTGCGGCATTTTATTGGCCGGGTTATCATCCTGATCCCAGATTTAAGGATATCCATATTTTTCCGGATGGAAAGGGTGAATGGGAAGCGATTTATAAAGCCAAGCCAAAATTTGCGGGACATGAAGTGCCCAAGATACCGCTGTGGGGATATGAAGATGAGTCAGAACCAAAAGTGATGGAAAAGAAAATAGCGACAGCAGTAAAATATGGTGTAAACGTCATGATCTTTGACTGGTATTGGTACGATAATAAACCTTTCCTGGAAGACGCCTTAAACAAAGGCTTTTTAAAGGCGTCAAACACGAACGATATGCGGTTTTGCCTGATGTGGGCAAACCATGATATGCCCTCCTATTTAGACGCTGCTGATCCGGATAAAAGTAAAATATACTGGCGCGGAGGTATAGATCGGAAAACGTTCGAAGGAATGATCAAGCATATCATTAACGATTACTTTAAAAAAGAAAATTACTATAAGATAAATGATGAACCTGTATTTAGTATTTATGAGCTTTCAACCTTTATCAAGGGTATGGGCGGAGCGCTTGAGGCAAAAGAAGCCCTCGATTACTTTCGAAGCGAGACGGTAAAAGCCGGATTTCCCGGCTTACACTTACAGGCCATACTTTGGGGCAATGTGCCTTCGGATTTAGCCGGTGTTCCTAGCGATAATACCCAAACACAAAACACAACCTTGGCGTATTTCGGCTTTAAGAGCATGACCAATTATCAATGGGTGCATTTTGTATCTCCCGGTACCGACTATATGGACTGGGGAAAAAAGGCTGTGAGTCACTGGGCGGAATGGGATAAAACATTTGATATTCCCTATTGCCCGCAGGTTTCTATAGGTTGGGACAATAATCCGCGTTTCCCTACCGAAAAACAGCCATTCGTCAAGAATATTAAACCTGAATATTTTCAATCCTATCTGGAAAAAGCCAAAGAATATGTAGACAGCCATCCTAATCAGCCAAAGCTGATTACGATTAATGCTTGGAATGAGTGGGCTGAGGGTAGCATGCTGGAACCGGAAAAGAAATACGGCTATGGTTATCTGGAAGCTGTGCGAAAGATATTCCTTACACATTAACGATCACCTTATCCAGTGATATCCGCATAAAACACATAATGATAGAACCCTTTAAAAATTCAATGTACATGTTAAAAAAAATTAATTTCATTCTAGCTTTCTATGCCACTTTAGGACTTTCCATAGCCTTTGGACAACAACATAAGTTAACCGAAAAGCCACGTTATGATGTCGCTGCATTTTTGTATCCTGCCTATGCAAATGATGACCCGAGACTTCGTCCATTTTGGCCTGCAGGCAATGGTGAATGGGAAACCGTTACGACGATGCAGGAAAGGTTTCCGGGGCATTACTGGAACAGGAAGCCGATTTGGGGGCCAATTAATGAAGCTGACCCGGCAATTATGAGTATGGAAATCAACGAGGCGACTAAGCATGGCATAAACATTTTTATTTTCGACTGGTATTGGTATGATGGCAGGCCCTTTATGGAAACTACGCTCGATAACGGTTTTTTGAAAGCCGACAATAAAGATAAAATGAAATTTTATTTGATGTGGGCTAATCACGACGTGGTAAACACGTGGGACACACGCCTAAATAAATATCATGAAGATAATGTTATATGGACAGGAAAAGTAAGTCGGGACGAATTCGAAAAAATCTGTAAACGAAATATCGAGAAGTATTTTAAGCTCCCTCAATATTATAAAATTGATGGCAAACCTGTATTTATGATCTATGATGTGCCGCAACTGATACAAGGTCTTGGAGGAGTAGAAAAGACAGCCGCGGCACTTAAGTGGTTTAAAGAAGAAACGAAGAAGGCAGGCTTTCCAGGTTTAGAGTTACAGTTGACCATGTGGTCACAAAATGTTAATTACAGTGGTTTTGATGGGGGAAAGGGAAAAGCACCCGAAAATGAATTTGTAAAGACACTTGGGTTTACCAGTGCAACACATTATCAGTTTGTGCACTTCACCGATGTGAATAGAGATTACCTGGATATCATCGAAAGTGTAAAAAAGGAATGGGCCCGTATAGATAGTACCTTTGACCTGACCTACTATCCACATATTAGTGTAGGCTGGGACAATAGTCCGCGTACAGGACAAAGCGCCATTGTAAAAAACAATACGCCGGCTAATTTTGAAAAGGCCTTGTTGATGGCAAAAGATTATGTCGACGCCCATCCTAACCAAGCACCATTAATCACCATCAATAGCTGGAATGAGTGGACGGAGACGAGCTATCTTCAACCGGATAATCTCTATGGTTATGGTTATTTGGAAGCGGTTAAGAACGTGTTTTTGCGGTGATTAAGTTTTGCCAATTGTTAGAGGAGACCTGCCTGTCGGCAGGCAGGTCTCGATAAAGTTGCTTTTTTATTCCATGCAATTATAATTGCTTATCAAAGCAACTTTATCTAAGTTTGATCAAAGAGATATAGTCCTTGTATAATTCAAACTTTTCGTCTGCCGACAAAAGTGTCAGACCATTCTTCTTTGCAGTAGCAATAATTAATCGGTCAAACGGATCACGATGCTCGCTATGCACAGGAATACTGATATAAGCTGCAATAGCGCCGTGGTCTAATGTGATGAAATTAAATCCATCATCTTTGCCTATAGTTATAATGTCTTGTATATCGATATCAAAATTGGCTAGTTTACCTATTGTTTGTTTAATTGCGATCTCATACAGGCTTATATCAGAAACGTATATCGTATTATTCCGGTCGATAAGTAGTTTTTTTGCGATTTTTCCCAGATTGCGATGATCCAGTTGAAACCAAATGAGTACCTGTGTGTCGATTAAGATTTCCATTACATATAATCCTTCAAATCATCAATGGGGTCATTGAAATTCTCTGGAATGTCGAGATGTTTACCTTTGTTTTTTTGCAAACGCAAAAGCCCTCCAGGCCTTCTATTTTTTTTTTCGGTTGCTTCTTCCTCTTTTAGGAATGTTATTACCACTTCGGCTTTTTGGATGTTTGGAGCTGGTTCCAAGAGCCTAAGTATGCCATTTTCATATATTCCCTTAATTGCAGTGTACATAGCCAATACCTTTCTACAAAAATAGCATTTATTTTGATCTTTTAGTCACTTATAACAAGCTAATTAAGATGGTTCTCGCTGATCTTTACCCGGAACATGAGCGACTGGTTTTTCTCTTCTGAAAAAGCTGCACCTTGATTGGAGCTATGGGCTGCCCCGTCTTTTTCCTGATCGGAGCGCTGGTGTATGGCAAGTCCATAACAACCCTGTTGCGTAGCCGACTTTAAGACGATGGCGTACCGCTTGTTTTCACTAACCGCTGTAAGCGGATGGAAAGTGAAATAATTGGGCGACCATTTAAGGGTGTTTGCGGGTACCGATTGCGTATACAAAGCTTCGCCTTGCAACTCAAAATCTGTTCCTAGCGCGTAAATAGCGAGTTGTAAATCGGCGTCCGGATAGCCGTTTTTGAAGGTGCTAATCGAAACCTCATCTAACACACCGTTGGCTATTGCGGTAAAACTTTGCAGCCATTGGGTATCTTTATCGACACCGCAACGGGTGTGGAAACCGGCTATGCCCGAAGATAGGATTCGAGCAGTATCCTTGGTTTTGATTGCTTTGTCAGGCGCCTTATCCAGTACTAGTTGAAATTGATCGACACATGCCATTGGGCGTATGGCACCGTTGTCATCAAATTCCAGCGGAGACCAGTAGAAATTGGCTAATGCTTCGTTCTTGGCGGCATTATTCCACAAATCGCTGCCATATAGGTATACAGTGTCTGAGGCTAAAGCTAGGGTAGACACGAACGAAGGCTGCCCACCACAGGAATTATCACTTATCTTGATGCCGGCAGACCATGGCCCTAGTGGGGATTTAGCGGTGCGGTAGGAAGTGCCCGTACCGGAGCAGTAACCACAGTTAGGATCAGAATAGGTGATATAGTAAATACCTTTACGCTTGAATAAGCCAGGTGCTTCAGTTTTTCCATCGGTTACCGCCTTGATATGTTTACCTGTGCCCGAAAGGTAGTCTTTATCCAACTCTTCGATTACAATCGTTCCCCCTGTTCGCCAATCTGTATAGGCAATGTATGCTGTACCATCGTCATCCACGAAGGTGTCGTGATCGCCATTGTTAAGACCCGCTGCGGGTGCGTCGTTATTGACGGCGAGTGTAGGTTCGGCCTCTTCTTCGAACGGACCTGTGGGAGATGTACTGGTAAATACTCGAAACCCAACACGGTTATCATATACATTAACCCAAAGTACATACTTTTTGGTTTGCTTATTAAAGATGACATGTGGCCTGAAACAGCCGTAGGTGCTACCATCGCAGCGACATTGCCAAACTGAAGTGCTGGCATCAAATAAAAAACCTTTGTCAGTCCAATGCACCATATCGGTAGATGCATAAACTTTGAAGCCACAGAAGGGAGCCTCCTTTTCATTCCAGGCAAAGCCACAGCCATAACTGGTACCATATAAGTAATAAACACCATTAAAATAAGCAATCTCGCCATCATGGGCGTCGACGGCTTCGCCGGTATTGGTAAACTTCGTTACCTGATTGCCGTTGGCATCAAAATTAACGACGGTTGCCTGGCCCTGAGCAGCTGCGAAGCCGCCCTGAAGCATATAAAGGAGAAAAAAGAGGTAACTAAAGCGATATAGCATTTGGTTCGTTTTTTATTGGCTTTCTAATTACAAAGGTAGCGATTTATAGAGAGGGTCTATTTATACTTTTTGATCTAGGATTTATAAATTTTGGCCGTTGCGTAGATCGTTTGTAATACTTAAATCAGTTGATGATGTCAATTGGTGTTGTGATATTGAGCTAGGGATAATTACTGTAAAGGCTATCTGATTCAGCAGATAGCCTTTACGGAGTAACCGACTTAAAGTAGAATCTAAAAATATACCTTGAAATCAAGATCCCTCGTACCCTCGGGATGACAACCGCACAATTCTACAGAACCTTTGTCATCAATCACTATTGACGCAGATCAATTGCTACTTTTTAGATACCCTCGTGGTTAACTAACCCTCTTCTTCCGTATTCTTAATTTTCATTAAGAGGGCATAAGCATTTTTTACAACCAGCTTCGTGTTAGCATCAAGGTCTTTTCCTTCGATCTGCTGCTTGCCATGGCTAAGCACCCCTGGTTTTACTTCCTTCATTTTAAAGCTGCCGTTTTCATTAGCTAGAAAAACATAATATTTATTTTCCCAGCGTACCACGGCCGCTTCGGGCACCGTGAGCGCCTGGATATTATTTACTGAAACTTCGCCATTCATGAACATACCCGGAACCAGCGAAGGATCGTACTTTTTAAAATGGCAATGAATCTGGGCCATTCTATTCTCGTCGAGGGTTTTATTGATTAAAATAACCTCTGCCTCGAATTTTTTATCCGAATCATTATTGGTGTGGGCAATAACTTTACTGCCAATAGAAATGCGGCCGAGGTCTTGCTCAAATACCTGCAGCGCGAGGTGAATGTCGCTCGGATCAATCAGTTCAAAAAGCACATCCGTAGGGGCGGTGTATTTTCCAACCGTTACATTTACTTTGGATATAAAACCATTGATGGGAGATAAAACCGCTACGCTTTTTGAAATATTGGAAGCATGGAGATGCGTTGGATTTATGCCAATAACCTGAAGCTTTTCTGCCAGGGCATTCATCAAGATGCGCTGCCTTTCCATCTCTGCTTTTGCCAACTGAAAAACCTTATCGCTGCTGGCTTTACTGCTATTCAGTTCGCGTTGACGGGTAAACTCCGTTTCTGCTAATGCCAAGTCTGTTTTGGCGGTTAGGTAGTCCTGCTGAAGCTGGATAAATTGCATATCTTCCATCACAGCCAGTACTTGCCCTTTCTTTACAGGTGTACCCGGAAGCATGGCAGTGGATTTCAGGTAGCCACCTAAGGGAAAACTGAGGCTAATGGTATTCTGGGGAGGTACATCTATTGCCCCCTGAAGCGTGAGCGTTCCACTGATGTTTTCTAAGGTAGGATTTCCTGTTTCAATGCCAACGCTTTTGAGCTGTTGAGGACTGAAAGATACGGTTTCTTGGGACAAAGAAGTTTGAACGGTGTCGGCTTGTTCCCCGCTGTTTTCTCGCTGATTTTCTTTGCTGCCGCATGCTGCTAGTAATATAAGCACCATGTAGCTGGATATAAATTGTTTCATCTGTTTTTTGCTATAGATTGTTTAATTTCTGCCAATAAATCACAGCCTGGTTGTAACTACTGCGTATATTGATGTATTCATTTCTGATGCTTATGGCTTGATCTACGAGCATTACCCATTGTAGGTAGTCGATCTCACCTTCCTGAAACTGCTGGTCTGCCGTATGGATGATGAGCCCGGCATTTTTAAGACCTTTGTTTTCATAATAATGGAGACTTTCCCGAAACTTCTCCACTTGGTCAAACGCATCTTTGAGGTCTGTACGAATCTGTCTTTGCGTCTGATCTGCTTGCTTTGCCCGACTTTGCCACTCCAGTTTGGCCGCCTTTGCACGAGACGATTGGGCGTTAAAGAACAAAGGGATACTGATGCCCGCACTGATGTAACTGAACCGGTCTCTACTGCCATAATATATTTGTTGGCCGTTAACGGATTGCTCTCCTAAGAGGCTTTGGTTGTTGTAGCTGATCATGAAATCGGGCAGTAACCTGGATTGCTCTGTTCGCCACTGCTTATGGGCAGCCTCTTGTTGATACTGTGCCAGTTCGATGGCCGGTAATCCGTTAAGGGCTACTGCGGTATCTGCGAGGAGCGGGCCTTCGATTTTCGTGTTATCGGCCTGTGGAATATAGGCTACGGTATCCTGTAAAAGCAGGTTAAACTGTTTGGCCGCGATCTCCATATCCTTGTTCAGGAGATTAAGCTGGTTACTCACCTGTTGTCGATGAGATTCGGCTGCCGTTTTCTCGAGAATATTAGCGGCACCACTTTCAAAACGTTTATTAGATTTACTTTCGAACAGGCTATAGATACTATCTGCATACAATAACAATTGCTTCCGTTCTATCATGGAAACATATTCATAGAACCGCTGACGAACACCCGTGCGCAGGTCTTGTTCAGAAAGTCGTGTTTGTGCCTGTGAAGCCTGGAACTTGGCTTGGAGTACTTTACGCTGATTGCTGTATACGGTAGGGAAACTAAAAGATTGGCTCACGCCAAATCGGGTATCATTAAGCACGCTGTTTACCTTACCGTAATCTGCGCTCAATTGGGTCTTTCCCAAATCAAACGCGCTATGCTGTAGCTCCTTATTGGCCTGTTCTGTTAAGCGAATGCCCTCTAACTGCGCATTATTCTTTAAAGCGATGTCTAATGCTCGGTCAAGACCGATGGTGTTATCCTGTGCTTTGGCCGAATATAGGCTTGTGCAAAGAAGTAAGACAATGATAGCGGTGATTTTTTTGGCCGCTTTATTTTTTGACGATCTATCAAACAACAGATAAAGAGCGGGTAATACAAAGAGTGTTAACAGCGTTGCCGTAATCAGCCCGCCAATTACCACCGTTGCCAATGGTCGTTGTACCTCGGCTCCGGCGCCGTTGCTAAGGGCCATGGGTAAGAAGCCCAGGGAAGCCACGGCGGCCGTCATGAGTACCGGACGCAGCCGGTTTCTAGTGCCTGTCATGACCAATTGCTGAGGGTCTTTGATAATGCCTTCTTTTTTTATCCGGTTAAATTCGGAGATCAAGACTATGCCATTCAGCACCGCGACGCCGAAGAGGGCAATGAAGCCTACACCGGCAGAGATACTAAAAGGCATGTCTCTTAAAGCGAGTGCGAATACACCACCTATGGCCGAAAGGGGGATGGCGGTATAGATCAAAGCTCCCTCCCTTACGGAAGAAAAGGCAAAATACAACATCACAAAAATGAGCACCAGTGCTACCGGAACAGCGATACTCAATCTTCCTTTGGCCTGTTGGAGGTTTTCAAAGGCTCCCCCATAATTAATGGTATAGCCTGCGTCTAGTTTCATTTTATTCGCTATTTTTTGTTGCAGCTCTTCTACAATAGATTGTACATCTCTACCTCTTACATTGAAACCCACGATAATCCTACGACGAGCATCTTCCCGTTGTATCTGATTAGGCCCTTCTATCTCCTGGATATTGGCTACTTGATAGAGCGGTAGCTGTATTCCCCCGGGTGTGGAAATGGGTAGATTCCGCACATCTTCGATGTTTTTCCTGCCTTCATGGCCCACGCGGACAACCAGATCAAAACTTTTTTCACCCTCATAGATTTTTCCTGCGGCGGCACCAGCAAAAGCAGCATTTATAGTACGGTTTACGTCGGCGATATCCATACCATATTTAGCCAGCTCATTCCGGTTGAAATCGATGACGATCTGTGGCATGCCCGTTACTTTTTCAATATACCAATCTGCCGTGCCATCTACTGTTTTCGCAATATCACCCAGTTGCTCTGCATAGGCCGCTAGCTTATCGAGGTCTTCACCGAAGATCTTACAGACAACATCCTGTTTGGCACCCGTCATGAGTTCGTTGAACCGCATCTGTACAGGGTATTGAAACCCGGTGGTTACGCCTGGCATAACCTCTTGTGCGGTGGCGGCCATCTTACTGGCAAGCTCGGGAAATGTTTTGGCACTGGTCCATGTTGATTTATCTTTCAGTACGATGATCATATCTCCACCCTCGATGGGCATGGGATCTGTTGGTATTTCAGCACTGCCGATCCGGGATACCACCTTCTCCACTTCAGGATAGCTTGATTGCAAGGTTTCCGCAATACGATCAATCGCATCTATTGTTGTACTCAGGTTAGTTCCCACAAGCAAGCGGGTCTCCACGGCGAAATCTCCTTCTTCTAACTGTGGAATAAATTCGCCGCCCATGCGGCTAAACATAAAAACGGCGATGCCAAACAGCACAAAGGCGAGCAGTACCAAGGATTTGCGGATAGCCAAGGCTTTTCCCAAAGCTTTATGATAGCCATTTTCAATGTGGGTCATAATACGATCGGCGATATTGGCTTTGTGGGAAATCTTCTTACTGATAAAAAGTGAACTGATCATCGGTACATAGGTAAGTGAAAGGATAAAAGCCCCCAATATGGCAAATGCTACGGTTTGGGCCATGGGTTTGAACATTTTACCTTCGATACCGGTGAGCGAAAGTATGGGCAGGTAAACAATCAGGATAATGATCTGGCCAAATACGGCAGCATTCATCATCCGCGATGCCGAGCCCGTTACTTCCACATCCATTTCGGATTGACTAATCCGGTTAACACCTGCATATTTTTTGGAAAAATGCATATGGTGCAAAATTGCCTCAACAATGATTACTGCACCGTCTACAATCAGTCCGAAGTCAAGCGCACCCAAACTCATCAGGTTTCCGCTTACACCAAAGGTGTTCATCATCGCAATAGCGAAGAGCATCGAAAGCGGTATAACGGAGGCTACAATCAGTCCGGCCCTCAAATTGCCCAGAAATAGTACAAGAACCAGCACAACGATCAAGGCTCCTTCCAATAAGTTGTGTTCTACCGTGCCGATGGCATTGTTTACCATTTTTGTGCGGTCGAGAAAGGGCTCTATTTCAAGTCCTTCGGGTAAGGTTTTTTGTATTTCGGCAATCCGCTGTTTAACGTTTTGGATTACTTCAGAAGAATTACCGCCTTTCAGCATCATGACAATGCCTCCGGAAACTTCACCATGGCCGGCCATGGTGAGGGCACCATATCGTATGGCTGATCCTAAACGTACGTCGGCTACATGGCTAATCAGTACGGGCGTTCCACCCGAGTTTTTTACCACGATTTTATTAATGTCGGCTATTGAACCCGCCAGTCCGACACTCCGGATATAGAGTACCGATGGGCCTTTTTCGATATAGGCGCCTCCGGTATTCTGGTTATTCCGGCTAAGTGCCGTAAAAATATCGCTGATGCTGAGGTTAAGTGCTTTCAGCCTTGCGGGATTCACGGCCACTTCATACTGCTTGAGCTCACCACCGAAGGTGGAAACATCGGCCACGCCGGGTGTACCGAGCAGTTGTCTTTTTACCATCCAATCTTGTGTGGTGCGAAGATCTGCAAGGGTATAACGATCTTCGTAGCCCTTTTTTGGCTTCAGCACATACTGGTAGATTTCACCAAGACCGGTAGTTACCGGTGCAAGTGAAGGTAGGTTGGCATTTTCGTCTAGTTCAATTTGCGAGAGCCTTTCGGTAACCTGCTGTCTGGCCCAGTAAACATCTGTGCCATCATCAAAAACAATAGTAATCAGTGATAGGCCGAAGCGCGACAAGCTTCTGCTTTCTTTTAGGCCAGGCACATTGCTAACGGCCTGTTCAATGGGAAAAGTAATTAAACGTTCTACGTCCTCAGCGCCCAGAGATGGGGCTGTAGTGATAACCTGTACTTGGTTGTTGGTTATATCTGGAACGGCATCTATGGGCAATTGGGTAACTTGGTAGGCACCGTAGACAATCCACAGCAACATCAATATTCCGATTGCCAGTTTGTTCTTAACTGAAAATTGAATGATCTTATTAAGCATAAAAATCTAAGCATAAACATGAAAAATGAAGCCATGCAGCCCTTAAGGCACATAGCTGGTTAATGGGTTGTAGAACCCACCTTATCATTAACTATTTAAGCTCTCGGTGGGCGAAAAAGAGATTCTAGCGCTGGGTTAAAGTAAACCTGTGGTGTACTTGCGCAGAAGAGTGGTTTTATGGGCCAATATTGGGTTTTTGCTGTAAATATTTTATTGACCGGAATAAACAGAAAACTTGGCGTATGAATATCGAACCGTTTAAACGGCAATTGCATGTCTTTTACATCATCATCGTCGTCCAGATCCTCTCCCCAATAATGCATGGAAAGATACTCGATAAAATCTACGGTAGGATTCAGGCTTTTATGCTCGATAAAATGCTCGTAAAGTTTGGGAATCTTTACCAACTGATGGAGAGGAGTAGACTCACTTACCAACAATATGAGCATGCTATAAATGAAAAACCTTTTCACGCCGTGAAATTAGCAGGTTAATACCATTTATGCAAAGAAAAAATGGCCTTTAATGTAACCGTTCCGTTATTAAAGGGGATAACCTTCAACGAAAGTGTAATTTTTAAGCCGAGCCCCCATTTCCTATAGCAGGAAATGGGGGCTCGGCTTAATCATCGCGAGATGAGGGTTAAGGATTTTGTTGCGTAATCGAAGGGTTTAACAACAATTCACTTTCTAATGGTAGCTGAAAGGTATAATCTTTTTGTGGCGTTAATTTTACGCTTTTATACAGATGATTTGCGGAGGTAGTTCTGTCTACTGCAATGTTCCATCTTTTGTTGTCGTAAAACTCGAAACCACCTTCTCCCCACAACTCAATACGGCGTTGCAATTGTATTTCCGTTAAGAGATCATCACCACTTTTGGTAGACAGCTGATAAGCAGGATTCCGTTTGGAAACCAATTGGAACAAGGTGTTACGCGCAGCAGCATCGTCTCCTGAACGAGCTTCGGCTTCGGCCTTAACCAGGAGCATTTCCGAACTACGCATATAGATTTCATTTTGGTAGTAAGCCGTGGTTTGGCCTTCCATAATGCCGGCGGCAAATTTTGTGTTGTTATACTTGGGATATTTTATGGTTGCCCCAGAGGAGGGATACGTGTACTCGATATAATCGTCTTGCACAAAGTTTAATTTACGGTAATCCGTTTCTGGAATCTGATCGTATAAGCGCTGATCAATAGCTACCCAGGACCCTTGTGATCCGCCATAACCGCCTTCTCCCCAAGGGTTCATCCATCCTGGAAAGGAAGAGGTACCCTGACTGGTATTTACATCTACTTTATAGCCAAAGATCGTTTCGTTGGCTAATAGCGTCATACCTGAAGTAGTATATTGGGTTTTATCCATGAGGGTAGGATATTCTTTGATCACTTCTGCTGAAGCGCTGATAGCCTTATCCCAATCGCCTATGGTTAAAGCTGCCCTGGCCAAGACAACGGATGCAACCGTACCGTCGATATCGGTCCGGTCCTCTGTTTTAAAATATCCGGCTTTTCGGAATAAGGATATTGCTTCAGTTGCATCCGCAATAACCTGGTTCCAAACCTCTTGTGCAGGTGCCCGATCTTTTAAAGGATTGCTGTTATCCAAATGTAAGGGAACACCCGGTTTGTCTTTACCGCCACTGAGATAATCATCCTGATATAGCCACATCAGGTAAGTATAAGCGAATGACCGCATCGTTAAAGCAGCGGCTTTATATTTCATGATCTTTTCATTTGTTCCATCTGCAGTGGATAAGTCTACATCTGGCGGGATTAAACCGAGGATCTCGTTGGCGTAGTAGATATATTTATAAAAAGTTCCCCAATAAACGGCTACCCTAGCTGTATTTTCTTCCCGATATGCCCTGAGTTCATAATCGTTGATCAACCAACCTCCATTTCTATTGGCTAGCACCATATCATTCCCTTTTAGGTTGAGTAGTATATTGATAACTGCGAGGTTTTTGGTATCGACCGAATTCGAGTAGGTGTAGCTATTGATGGCCGAAACCATGGCAGTTAACATGGGTTCCAGTACGAGATCTGGATTTTTCTTGACGAGTTCTTGTATATTTTCTTCGGTCAAGGTTTTTCCGCTTGGATCTATGTCTAATTGGCTGCTGCAGCCTGAAAATAGGAAGAGCCCGATGAATAGTATATGGCTTATTTTATTTTTCATGATCGTGTCTTTCTCTTGTTTAAATTTGAATATTCAGTCCGAGTGAAATGGCTTTGGTCTGCGGGTAGTTAAATGGCGAAATAGTTGTGCCATCGATAACCTGGCGGGGATCTAAGCCTTTCTTAGCGGATCGGAAAAAGATGTTTTCGCCACTAACATAGACGCGGAGTCCTTTGAGAAACCACCGTTCTGCCAAGCTAGCGGGTAAGGTATAGCCCAGCGTTACGGATTTCAGGTTAAAATAATGCGCACTGAATAAGCTGAAATCGGAATATTGTCCTTCACCTCCGCCAATCGGTTGCGAGCCATAATTCGTGCCTCCAAACATCACCATCGGTATGTTGGAGTTCGGATTCTCCGGAGTCCAGGCATCTAACATATCTAGATGGGCTCCACGGCCAATAGACTGTGAGGTTAGATATTGGTATGTTCTGGAAACGACTTTTCCGCCAAGTTGCCAGCTCGCCAATATACCCAGATCAAACTGCTTATAACGAACGTTGGTAGATAAACCGCCAACCAGATCAGGACTTGCTGTACCCAGTTCGAAGCGGGTAGCCTGCGATCCTTCTGTGGTGGTAACGATGTCTCCTACCGAATGATCTGGATAATTGACCATATCGGCTTCTTTAAGTTGCTTATAAAGCAAGCCTAAGCCGCTTTCCTGATCTACGCCGGCATAGCGATAGAGATAGAGATTAAAATAATCAGTGCCTGGCCTTCTCAAATAATTTCCGGCGAGATAACCGCCATCTAAGTCCTTGGATCCCATATTATCTGGAATTTCCAATAGTTTCGTACGGTAATGAGAGGCGTTGATGTTGAAAGACCAACTAAAATCTTGCTTCTTCAGGATGTCCACGCCTAGTTCAAGCTCGAAACCTGTATTCAGGAGTTGCCCCACATTCCGTAAGGCTCCAGCTCTTCCGGCAGAAGCGGGATAAGACACGCTAAGCAACATGTCTACCGTCTTTCGGTGAAAGTAGTCGACGTTTCCATAAAAACGGTCCCATAGGCGGAAGTCCAAGCCTGCGTCGATGATATGATTGGATTCCCAGGTGATGGAAGGATCTCCCCAGGTATTTGCCGCCAATACGAAATCGGCATCGGTTAGACTGCCTGACGAAGACAGGGCATAGGTATTGGTCCAAGCGTATCGTGCCGATGCAGGTAATCCGTTGTTGCCCTGAACCCCATAGCTTCCACGGATTCGAAGATCATTCAGCCAAGTATTATTTTCCTTGATAAATGATTCTTCTGATAAGCGGTATGAACCACCTATCGACCAGAAAGTACCCCAACGCTTATTGCGGAAATAAGAAGAACCATCCCTTCTAAGGCTGGCAGAAAGATAATATTTGCTGGCATAGTTATAATTGAAACGACTTAGATATCCTTCTAAAGCGGTTTCCGCATCTCCACCATCTAAACCCAGTGCCCTTACGGCATTTTCCATACTAGGATTGTCTAAGGCATACATTTTATATTTAGTGCCATTCATGTAGTCGCTCTGGCTTTTGTTGAATTCATGGCCTACCAGTACATCCAGATGGTGTGCGCCGAAATCTTTGTCCCATGTTAACAGTTGGGTCATGTTCAAGGTCATGGCTTTAGACCACTGCCCGGTAATATAACCTCCGTAATCGCGGGCATCTGCGCCGCTTTCATTGTTCCCATAGTATTTATAGTTCCGGTATTGGTTGGCTATCGATATATCGGCGGTAAACTTAAAATCATTTAGAAAGGTAGCTTCGATAAACCCTCTGCCGGAAAAATAGTCGTTGTTCGTTTCGGTAAGGTCTTTTTCGAAGTATACCGCTGGTGAGTAACCATTAAAAGAGCTACGGGCAGTAGACCCATAGGGCGAATAGGTTTGGTTGGTACCCAAGTCGTAAGTGGGTCTACCATCTACATCTAAAATAATGTTCCCTTTGTCATCGTATGCGTAAATCGGATAGGTTGGTGCAAACAGGTTCATAAAGGTGAAGATGTTGGTATTGACGGTACCGCCGGTATATCCTGATGGTGCATTAGAATAAGTACGGGCATAAGACATATTTGCTCCCCCTTTGAGCCAACTGGTGATTTTGGTGTTGAGGTTTATCCTACCCGAATAGCGATTGAAATCTGATCCCATCACAAAGGATGGATTTTTTAATAGTCCTAAGGATACATAGTAATCTGTATTTTGGGTTGCTCCGCTGATATCGGTATTGTATTCCTGGCGAAAGGCAGTTTGCAGAAAATAGTCTTGCCAATCGTCATGATACAATAAGGTGGCGTCTGAACGTATTTTTCCTGTGGTTGGATCGATTAACGTTTCTCCATCAGCAATCGAATAATTCATGTAGTTTCCCAGTCCATTTCCGGAATTGCTAGCTCCATTGGCGGTAAATAGGTTATCGCTGGCATATTGGCGGGAATCTGCATCGCTATACCCCTGGTTATATCGCCTATAATTATAGATGCCCTTCCAGGTGTATTCGTAATACGTGGCCGGGTCGCGGATGACATCGTAATCTGGAACGCCTTGGCTAGTGGCCCCCGTTCGGATACCAAAGTTTATGCTTGGTTTTCCCGTTTGTCCCTTTTTGGTGGTTACTAAGATTAAGCCGTTTGCAGCGCGCGATCCATAAATGGCATTTGCAGCGGCATCTTTAGAAATGACGATGGATGCGATGTCATTTGGGTTTAGCGACGATAACGGCAGATTGGTAACGGCTCCGTCCACTACAATAAGCGGGTCGTTAGAAGCATTGATACTACCCATACCCCGAACGCGAAGCACGGCATCGTTGCCAGGCTGGCCAGTGGAACTACTAATCTGCAAACCTGGAGCCGCTCCTTCTAGCGCCTGGCTCACGGAAGAAACCTGCTGCTGTTGAATGCTTTCTGAAGAAATTGAAGTGATAGATCCCGTAAAATCCTTCTTCTTGGCCGTACCATAGGCAACTACCACAATTTCATCCAATTGCTGTGGATTCTCTTTAAGCACGATGGTTAGCGGCTGCCCTGGACTGGCTTGAGCCTGCGTTCTCAAAAAGCCGGTATAGGAGAAAACCAGTGTGTTTATGCCGTTTATAGGTGCAAGGCTAAAAACACCATTGGCATTGGTGGTAGTGCCCCGCCTGGTTCCAGCAAGGGTAACGCTTACACCAGCCAGGGGCTGGCCAAGACTATCGGTGACAATGCCTCTTACAGTATCTTGAAGCGAAGCAGCTGCTTGTTGCAGTTGCTGTTTTTCTGTAATGAGAATGGTGTTGTCTTTGAGCTGATATTGAAGCGGTAAATCCTTTAATATGCTTTGAATGGCAGATGCCAAAGGTACATGGTTGAGGTTAACAGCAATCGTCGTAGCGTTCTCCACATTGCGAGCCGCCCAAAGATAATTGTAGCCGGTTTGTTTCCGTATTTCTTTGAATGCCTCTTTGATGGAAATATGTTCTTTTTTCAGGTTTACCGATTGGCCAAAACCCTTTGCGTGCAGATCGAAGACGCAAACGAGTACCAAGAGAACCGAGAATTTTGACATGATCAGAAATTTAGTGAGCAAAGCAAGTCTGGTCCCGCTTTTTCTGCAGGTATAATTTTTATACATTTGTTTTTTAAGTTTGGTTACAGAATTCTAATTAAAGCACATGGAATTTGCCAAATGTGATTCAGGGATGGGCAAACATCTCTGAATTTTTTTTGGCGCTATTTTTTTCTGCTGAATGTTGTTTGTCTTTTGCTATTAAACCTCCTTTTTGATTGATTTTTTAGAAATAATGATCTTTTTTTCTTTATCTAAGATTTTAAAATGTGCATTCCCCGTAATTTCCAGTTTATCCAATACTTTGGATAGGTCGCTAAAGCGGTCGACAATACCATAGAAGATTTCCCTTTGCAGGCTTGGGTCTTCATAAACCACTACTACATTATACCAACGGGCTATTTTTTTCATGATTTCTGAGAGCGGCTCCTCATCAAATACAAATAAGCCATTTTTCCAGGCAATAACCTGTTCGGCATCTATGGATGTTTGAATGAGCGCTTGACCTTTTAAAGCTACTTGTTGGTTTTTTTTAAGGGTACAGGTCTTAAGGGTGGTCATATGCTTTACTTGGACAGCTCCGGTTACTACCGTGGTATAGCCTATCTCTCCAGCGTAGGCATGAACATTGAAGTTGGTGCCCAGCACAGTTACGTTTTGTAATCCACTTCTTACGGTAAAGATATGCGCACTTTCTCGTGTTATTTCGAAATAGGCTTCGCCGTTTAAGTCAACTATTCTTGCTTTTTTGTTGAAGTTACGTGGGATTTTCAAAGAAGAAGCGGCATTTAACCATACTCGGCTACCGTCTGGCAAATGAACCTGAAATTGCCCGCCTTTTGGCGTACTGACAGTATAAAATTCCGTAGTGTCGGAATCCATGGTTTTTGTATGATTATCGTCGTCATCAGCATTACGGAAAGCAAAGACAATCTCTCCAGCTGCGGTTTTTTGCACGGCCATTTCACGATCTGTTGTCAATGTGCCGAGATCAGCGGGGTTTAACTGGATTTTTTTGCCATTGGGTAGAGATAGTAAGGCCTTATTGCTGCCCGGAACAATCCTGCTGTTTTGTTGGCTTGTTAGTGCTTGATTCTTTTTTTGGGTTTGCAGCATATAGTAGGTAACTGAAGCCATCAATAAGAGGATTATTGCGGCTGCGGCATAGCGGTAATTTTTACGAAGTATTTTTCCTTTGACAGCTGTTTTTCTAGATTGGTCTATTTTTTTCTTCAGTTTTAGACCGAATAGCCGTTTATCCGTCTCGGAAATGTTCCAAGTAGGATTCAGACGATCATTTTTTAACCATGTTTCGACGGCACGACGCTCTTTATCGGTGCACTGGCCGGTTCTGTATTTATAAAGGAGATCTTGAGCTTCTTTTTCAGTCATAATCCTCGCTTTATAATATAGTTCCTAAAAAAGGATGCAGGTAGTATAAATTTTTTCGATTTATACTGCTGTGGATAGTAAAAGTAGCAGGATGTATAAGGAATCTTTTGCTGGGAGTGCGATTGTTAGGATTTTTAGGGCATTGCTGATCTGTTTTTTTACCGTGTTTTCGCTAATGCCAAGTTTAGTGGCGATTTCTCGGTGGTTGAGTTGCTCTTCCCTGCTCAATAGGTAAATTTCCTTCATTTTTTTTGGTAACCGTTTAACGGTACGATCTACCTGGGCCTGCAGTTGATGAAAAGATACCCGATCAATAGGTTGGTTGCTGGCATCTTTCATATATAAGGAGAAGCGCTCCAAGAAATTGGTTTTTCCGATGTTTTTTTCGAGGTATCGTAAGGAAAGATTACGTGTACTTTTCAGTAGGTAGGACAATAATGAGCCTTTAATTTCCAATACGGCCCGCCTGTTCCAAAGGGAAACAAATATTTCTTGCACAATATCCGCTGCTTCTTCTTCAGCATGGGTAATGCGAAAAGCATATTCAACCATTCTTTCCCAATACCGCTTGTATATTTCATTGAAAGCCGAATTATTGTCATTTCGTAACTCCAGAAGTAAAGCCGTATCGTCTTTCTTTGAAGTAAAATCCCATAAATCCATAGCAGTATTAAGTTAGTAATGCTAAAATTACGATATATTTCCCGTAAATAACAAAAAATGGAATGGTGCTGCGCATGGTTGTAGGGCTTATGGGTACTATGAATTTTATCTATTTCTTAAGAAGAAGTGACTTCTCATTTTATATTGTATTTTTGCCGCTGCGAAACCAGTATATATAAACGGAAATACCTAAAAGTAAACCGTATACGCATTTAGAGCTTTATATAAATCGGTATTGGAAAGTGTTATACATTAATATAGAGCCTGTAAAGTAGTGGATGAAGAAGAAACGAAAGATAACGCATAGAAATGAAATCTCTTTTTAAAATCAAATACGTTGCTTATGCCTTAACGAGCTGTTTTAGCATAGGTTTAACGTTGCCCGTAGTGGGCCGGCAACAGGCAGAACCTGTAGCCCTGAAGTGTGAGCACTTGGTCAGGCCTATAGGCGTGGACGAGCCTAATCCACGATTAACCTGGGAGATGTACAGTAATAGCCGCGGTGCTGCACAAACAGCTTATCAGGTAATGGTAGGAAAAGATTCGCTTAAGCTGCTAAATAATGAGGAGCTTACCTGGAATTCTGAGAAAGTGTTGTCTGCAAAAAACCTGGTTTCCTACCAGGGCGAAAAATTAGAACCCTTTACGCAATATTACTGGAAGGTGATTACTTGGGATGAAAAGGGCAATGCGCTACCCGCTAGCCGGATTAGCAGTTTTGAGATGGGAATGCTGGAAACAACCAATTGGAAAGGAACGTGGATAAGCGACGGAAACGATATCCATAAACTGCCCGCAGGTTATTTCAGGAAATCTTTTGGCGTAGAAAAAACAATCGCCTCTGCAAGAGCCTATATCGCAGTAGGGGGCTTATACGAGCTTTTTTTAAATGGACAGAAGGTAGGGAATCATCGGTTGGATCCTATGTTTACCCGCTTTGATAGAAGAAATCTTTATGTAAGCTATGACGTTACGGCAATGCTTAAGGATGGCAAAAATGCCATAGGCGTTATTCTAGGTAATGGTTGGTATAATCACCAGGCAATGGCGGTGTGGAATTTTGATCAAGCACCTTGGCGCGCAAGGCCGGCCTTTTGCCTCGACCTTCGGATAACGTATAGCGACGGTAGTTCAGAAACCATTGTGTCTGACGGCAGCTGGCGTAGCCATACGGGGCCCATTGTAGGAAATAATATCTATACAGCCGAACATTATGACAGCAGATTGGAAATACCTGGCTGGAATAAGGCAGGTTTTGATGACCAGCATTGGAGAGGGGTTTCCCTGAGAGCGGCACCTTCACGCCAGATCGTTAGTCAGCTAATGCATCCTATCCGTAACGTAGAAGAAATTTCGGCGAAAACTATCCGGAAATTTAATGATACTACCTATGTGTTTGATTTGGGCAGAAATATTGCCGGAGTGAGCAAGGTTAAGCTGAGTGGGCCGAGCGGAACAGTAGTAAAGCTGAAGCATGGCGAAAGGTTGTATGAGAATGGCCGGCTAGACCTATCGAACATTGATGTTTATTACCGTCCGAAGGATAATACCGATCCGTTTCAAACCGATATCGTAACTTTAAATGGTAAAGAGACGGTAGAGTTTATGCCCAAGTTTAATTACAAAGGCTTTCAATATGTAGAGGTAACGAGCAGCAGGCCTATTGAATTAAAAAGAGAAGATCTCACCGGATATTTTATGCACAGCGATGTGCCGGCTATTGGAAGGGTGCATTCGTCTAATACGCTGATCAATAAATTATGGGAGGCCACCAATAATGCGTATCTCTCCAATTTGTTTGGCTACCCGACAGATTGCCCCCAACGCGAAAAAAATGGCTGGACGGGGGATGGGCATTTCGCGGTCGAAACGGGCCTGTTTAATTTCGACGGGATCACCGTGTATGAAAAATGGCTGGCGGACCATCGGGACGAGCAGCAGCCTAATGGTGTGCTGCCCGATATCATTCCTACGGGAGGCTGGGGCTACGGAACGGCAAATGGGACGGATTGGACAAGTACCATAGCCTTAATTCCATGGAACCTATACCTGTTTTATGGAGATACCCGCCCACTAAAAACTAATTATCAGGCTATAAAAAGCTATGTAGATTATATTGGGCAAATAAGTCCGTCGGGACTCACCAGTTTTGGTCGTGGAGATTGGGTGCCCGTAAAATCGTCGTCTCCATTGGAGTATACCTCATCGGTATATTATTATGTGGATGCGGTTATTTTAGCCAAAACGGCTAAACTTTTCAATAAAGAAGCCGATTATCAGTATTATAGTGCACTGGCAGACAAAATTAAAAAAGCCATTAACGACAAATACCTGGATCGGGAAAAAGCGATTTACGGCAGTGGTCTGCAAACGGAGTTGAGCGTTGCCTTGCAGTGGGGTATTGCCCCTGATGAACTGAAGGCAAAATTAGCCGAGAATTTAGCAAAAAGAGTAGCGGCAGATGGCATGCATTTGGATGTAGGGGTATTGGGAGCAAAGGCCATCCTAAATGCGCTGAGCGAGAATGGGCAGGCCGAAACCGCCTACAAGCTCGCTGTACAGGATACCTATCCTTCCTGGGGATGGTGGATTGTGAATGGGGCTACCACGCTTTATGAAAACTGGAATATCGATGCAGAGCGGGATATTTCACTTAACCACATGATGTTTGGTGAAATTGGTGCGTGGTTCTTTAAAGGGCTGGGGGGTATACATCCCGATGAACAGGCACCTGGCTTTAAAAACGTACTGTTAAAACCCCATTTTGTTTCTGGATTGAACGATTTTGATTGCAGCTTTAACGGGCCTTATGGCACCATTAGCACCCGCTGGGAGCGTAGAGGCAAAAAAATCAGCTATTCGGTAAGCATACCTGCAAATTCTTCGGCTTTGGTATCCTTTCCGCAAGAAGGGATTAAGAAGATTCTTTTAGCAGGAAAAGTGGTTGACGGCGCGCTAGCATTAGGCGCAGGAAACTATGACTTCGTAGTGGAATAAGTAAGCATGTTGGGCGCAACATAAAAAAATGAATAATAAAAAAGGGCCTGTATCATACACACCATGATCAGGCCCTTTTACTACCCAACTACCAATCGGGATTCTGTACAAGATAGTATTCCTATCCATTTTTGATTGTGGTATGGGCCACAGGTAATGCCGTTTTTGGAAAACGCGACACTCAAATACGGTACGTTTATAAAAAGCAGGGTCGGTATAACTGGTACCTGCCTCGATGTTCATTCCATAAAAATCTCTATTATCTGCGTGCTCGGCAATTCTCCATGAGATTTACGTAGTGTAGGATATCCGGATTGCCAGGATGCGATGACTAGGAAAATGTGTTAGGTGTTGGCCAAATAGAAGTGGGATAGTGTTAATGAATTGTTAAAGCGTTTTAGTATAGTTGTGAAAAAGTTTTATTTAATTATTTTCACACTAACAATTCAACTAATAGACAGCTCTATTTAGCTGGTGTAAACTAAATTTTATGAACTAACTTATGATGAACAAAATTACTTTCGTATGCCTATTGTTGGGGTCTTCGTTTTCATTCTTTGGTTGCTCGGAGAAGGATAAAATTGGCCCCATAGCGGATTTAAACCTCGAAACTTCGAAAATAACCCTAGCTCCAAACGAAAATATGCCTGTTAAGATTACATCGGGAAATGGAACGTATACCGTTGTTTCTTCCAATGATGCGGTTGCTACAGCGACGGTGTCTGGTGATATAATTACAGTAACTGCGGGTGCTTCTTCTGAAAATGCGGAAGCGGTTATCATCGTTACCGACAAGATGTTCAAACGGGCCAGCATTGATGTAAATGTGGCCGATATGTCTGACCTAGAAGTTGATAAAGCCAGCGTAACGCTCGATGCGGTACAAGCAACGGATAAGATAACCATTAGCAAGGGTAAGGGGGATTATAAAGTTGTTTTTGCTAATCCGTTGATCGCTAAAGCTGTTGTTGAGGGAGAGGTTGTTGCCATTATTGGTAAAATGAATGGAAAAACAACCCTTACTATTGAAGACGCTATGGGGCGGAAAACATCGGTGGCCGTTGTGGTGGATGGTCCGGCCTATGCCATGAACCTGAGTGATCAATTCTTTTGTTATGCTAACTTCAGGGATATTGCGGTGGTAGACGAATCGGTGAAAAACCTTAAACAGCTTACGTTTGAATTAACGTGCAAGTTGGATGGGTATAGGGGCCTGCAGACCTTTTTAGGGCTCGAGGGTAATTTGATTATTCGGGGTAAAAATGATGATTATAAAGATACGCATCCGATTCAGATAGCTGGATTGGGAGACAAGATCATGCTGGAAAGCACAACAAGCTTTAAACTCAATGAATGGATGAGTATTGCACTGGTGGTGGACTGTACACAGGAAGTTGTGAAAGACAAATATAAACTGTATATCAATGGTGTACAAGATGAATTGCTTGTTCAGCGACAGGAGGAAACACATACGACGGTGAATTTAGCATCGAGTGGAGACGGCGATCGCTTTGAAATCGGACGGGCTTTTGGCCAAGACTGGCGGGCTATGCGGGGCACTATTGCGGAGAGCCGTGTATGGACGGTTGCCCGTACGGCGAAGCAGATTAAAGATAATATGTGCACCTTAGCCGAAGAAGAATCACAAGGGCTCCTTGCGCGATGGAATTTTTCTGCTGGTGTTGAAACCAACTATATCCAGGATATCAACGGAGGCAAGTATGAAACAAACCTTATTGTGGCGAATGCAAAGGCGGGTGGAAATTATACCCAGGTGACTGCCCCAGTTGAAGCATTTGTAGCCAAAGCCTGCCCGAATTAGTGAAAGCCTTATTGGTGTCCAATAGATAAAACAAAAAATATCAATAACGCTACACCGAGGAAACCTGCATGAGCATATCACTCACAAACAATAATGGATATGCTTATGATAGCTTTATCACCGTTAAAAAACAAATTATTCTGATGAAAAAACTAATAAATATAATCCTGATCTCTTTGTTTTTATGTTCTTTTGTGTTGCTGTCATGCAGTAAAAATGACTCTGATCTGCCAACAGATACTGTTGGTAATACAATAGCGCCGGTAACCGAGCTGAAAGCTCTTGCAACAAAGGAAGAGAATGAAATTCTTCTCCGATGGAATAACCCAAAAGACGAATCTCTATTAAAGATAGAGATTACCTACAGTAGTAAAAATGTAAGCGCTAAAGCTGCGGCCAATCCCATGTTAGTAGATGTAAACAGTGGTGAGGGGGGTGAATCTACCTTAGTGGTGCCCGGGCCAGGCAACTATGTAATAACAGTGGTTGCCATAAATAAAGCAGGTGCAAAATCTGAGGCTGTTAGTGTAGAAGGTACGGCTGGAGTGGAAAGTGGTATACCTCTTGCGCTTAGGCGAGCAGACACCCTGATGACTGCTCTTACCCAATTATACCTCGATGGTAAACCACGGGATATCTGGAGTGCTAACTACCCACAAAGTGATGGTTATTGGGATGGTGCGGCGGTTATTTGGGGCCACGGTGCTGCCTTTTCGGGATATGCCGCACTCAAGGAGGCCGCTGAAGAATTTCCGGAATATAAAACAAAATATGCCTCTGACTATGACAACCGACTGCTGACAGCCATTGATATGTTCAGGAATACCCGGGATGGTGGTGCTGAAGCATATGCCGTGTATCCCGGCGAAGGCGACGAACGGTATTTTGATGATAATGTTTGGGTAGGAATTGACATGGTTGATCTGTACATGCTAACGCATGATACCAAATACCTGGATAGGGCAAAGCTGGTCTGGAACTTTATATTGACAGGAACGGACGACCTCATGGGAGGCGGTGTTTATTGGAAAGAGGGTAGCAAATCTAAACATACCTGCTCTACGGCACCTTCAGCGGTAATGGCAGCAAAATTATATCTGGCAACTCATGAAGAAGCTTATCTCACAAGCGCCAAGGAACTGTATGCCTGGTGTAAAAAGATGTTGCAAGATCCTGCTGATTTTCTATATTGGGATAATGTGCGGTTATCTGACGAAAGCAATCCGGATTCGAACATTGAAACCGCTAAGGATAAATATGCCTATAATTCTGGCCAGCCCATGCAAGCGGCGGCGCTATTGTATACGATTACCCAAGAAAGTAAATATTTAACGGATGCACAACTTATCGCTGAAGCTGCCTATAAAAAATGGTTTATTCCCTTTAATTCCTATATTTTGGGCGAGTCGTTCCAGATTTTAGAGCAGGGTCATGTGTGGTTTCAGGCCATTATGTTCAGAGGTTTTGTAGAGCTATATAAAATCGACCGGAATAGGACTTATGTAACCGCTTATGAGAAAACGCTTGCCAATGCCTGGCTGTCTAATTGCCGCAACCGTGAAACGAATCTATTGAATAGCGATTTTAGAGGGGGTACAAGCCAAAGCAGTTGGGAAATACTCCATGAGGGAGCTTGTGTAGAAATGCTTGCGCGTCTAGCTTCTCTCGCACTTGAGGAGGTGCAGTAGCTTTGTGTTATAGTGGTGTATTTTATAGGTTATGTGTGTTTGCTTGGCTGTTTTCTTTCTTTCTGCTTATTTTTTAGTTTCATGTATAAAGCAATTTAATTAAGTTTGTTGTCGAGGCTTTCCATAGAGTCGTAAACATAAGCGCTAAAATATAGGATGAAGAAAATATGCTAAAGCAGTTAAAAAAAATAGGCGGCCTGTGGGCCGGCCTTCTCTTTTTCGGTAGTCTAATAGTTTGCTATGGCTGCAGTTCGTTAAAAAGCAGTACTGCACAAAAAGATGTCGGACAGATGTCTCGCCATGCGGTCATGCAGCTGATGAAAAAGGTGGGCGATTGGCAAATCGACAGCATTAAAAGAAATGGTTGGAGACACCCCGAAGGCGACTGGACGAATGGAGCGCTCTTTGCTGGTCTTGTAAAATATGCAGCATTAACCAAGGATGAGCGTTACTATACGTTTATGAAAAGTGTGGGCGAGCAATACGATTGGAAACTCGATGACACCAAAAATCGCTATCATGCCGACTTTTATTGTGTTGGACAGCTTTATTGCCAGCTATACGAAAAGTACCATGATCCAAAGATGATCGAGGATTTGACCTTGTTGGCAGATACTTTACTGGCACGACCACATACCGAATCGTTGGAGTGGAAAAATAATATCGGCCAACGGGAATGGGCTTGGTGCGATGCGCTGTTTATGGGGCCTCCCTCTTTGGCAATGTTGGCAAAAGTAACCGGTAATGGTGCTTATATGGATCTCTGCGATAAATTGTGGTGGAAAACAACGGCATACTTGTACGACCCGACGGAGCAGTTATATTTTCGGGATGGCAGCTTTTTAGACAAAAAGGAAAAGAACGGCGAAAAGGTTTTTTGGTCGAGAGGTAATGGATGGGTAATGGGTGGTTTAGTACGCGTGTTGGAAAATATGCCCAAGAATTATCCCGATCGGGAAAAATGGGAAAAGCTCTTTGTGGAAATGGCTGTCAAAATCGCTTCTCTACAGCAAGCGGATGGTACTTGGCGTGCTAGCTTATTAGATCCTGCCAGTTATCCGGCTAAAGAAACTAGCGGGACTGCTTTCTATACATATGCACTGGCATGGGGCATTAACCATGGTTTGCTGGATAAAGCAACTTATGTGCCTGTGGTATGGAAAGCTTGGAATGCTTTGGCTGGAGCGGTGCATCCTGGAGGTAAACTAGGTTATGCGCAGCAGATTGGCGCCGCGCCGGGACATGTAACGTATGAAGATACTGAAGTTTATGCGGTAGGAGCTTTTTTGTTAGCTGGATGTGAGGTGATTGATTTATAAATTCAGGGAGAGTGGATTTTTCTTTTTCTATAGGTACGATTTTTGTTAACCCAAGGGTGTTTGACGAAAAATTTCCTTTGCTAAACCTTAAGAAGTTTTTTTGAAAAACATGCAAGATTTACCGATATTCAGCCTTTCAAACATCCTAAACAGGTGCTAAGTTCAATATGGCTAAGCATAAGGGAAAGTTAAATCGACTGAAAGGCGATTTGGGTGATACAAAAAGTAATAATAAGCAATAAGTATATTTTCCTCTATAAAAAAATTCTCAATGAAAGAGGAGAGATCGATAAATTTCTTTTATATGCGCCGCAATTATATTGTATATAAACGAAATTTATCTAAGTTTGATTAAAAATGACGATAAAAAAAATCTGCTGTATCGGTGCTGGCTATGTGGGCGGCCCTACCATGGCTGTAATAGCCAAACAATGCCCGCAAATTGAAGTAACGGTAGTTGACCTGAACGAGGCGCG
>Ga0182736_1000231_pt1 | contig 106062 bp, 102 predicted proteins | sample eDN5th30CKraftBY_FD_128882 | JGI IMG/M metagenome (GOLD analysis project Ga0182736, IMG submission 128882) | Enriched backyard soil microbial communities from Emeryville, California, USA - eDNA 5th pass 30_C Kraft BY (version 2) (version 2) | ecosystem: Environmental > Terrestrial > Soil >... | reverse complement strand
CCCGCCCCGTCCACCCTGTCCCCACCGGGAAGTCCCGCGCAGCGGGACCGGCTTCGCTGCGCCCCGCCCGCCCCCCGGCCCCGGTGCCCCGGACAAGACCGGGTAAAGAACATGAATGCCGATTCAGCCTAGCCCCAGGGCACAGCGGATCCGGCTCAGCCGGTCCGCCGTCCGCCAGTGCCCCCCTGGGGGGGCGTCCGAAGGGCGTAGGGGGGTGGTGCTATACTTTCGTTGGCGGGCCCCTTCGCATGGCGGAGCGGTGAATCTGGTCAGGTCGGGAACGAAGCAGCCATAGCTGTAAACCGTCAGTGCCGAAGTCAGGCTCGCCACCCAATTCCGCCTCCCTGGGCACTAAAAACCACACAACCCGGGGCAGGCACTTGGAAAAACCACTTTTTTGCGGTTACCATTAGTTCATCTCGGGCTCTACGCCGACCGATTCCGGCGCCTACCTGCCCCGCTCCCCTCGCGTTTCGCGCTTCCCACGCATCGCCCAGGGGTACTCCCGTCAGGATCCGCGCATATAAAAAAATTCCCCGCAGGGGTCTGGAATCCAAGCACACGCGCCCACATGTATCTATCGATTCACATACCCGTTTACCGCGCACTGCACCACTCTTCTTGCGCTTTGCGCACACCTCCAGAAGGAAAACCATGAGCGACGCGATCAAGCACGTGAGCGACTCCAGCTTCGATGCCGACGTACTTCAAGCCAATGAGCCTGTCCTGGTCGATTACTGGGCGGAATGGTGCGGCCCCTGCAAGATGATCGCCCCGATCCTGGAAGAGGCCGCTTCCCAGTACCAAGGCAAGCTGACGGTCGCCAAGCTGAACGTCGACGACAACAACGCCACGGCGGCCAAGTACGGCATCCGCGGCATTCCGACCCTGATGCTGTTCAAGAACGGCCAGGTCGTGGCAACCAAGGTCGGCGCGCTGTCCAAGTCGCAGCTCACCGCATTCCTGGACAGCTCGCTGTAAACAGGTAGCAAGCCACGGACCGGCCCAGCGCCGGTCCTTTCCGATCAACCTTTACCACGCCCTCTCCTTGCGCACCGGCGGTGCGCCCCGGCCTCGGGATCCAGCCTCCGCCCCAAGAGCAACCAATGCTCTGCGCAAAGTCCTCCAGCGAGGACGTGTCGTCACCAAGAACTCCCCCCGGAGCTTTACCCGAGATGCATCTCAATGAACTGAAGGCGCTGCACGTTTCGCAACTGCTGGAAATGGCCGCCACGCTCGAGATCGAGAATGCCAGCCGCCTGCGCAAGCAGGAGCTGATGTTTGCCATCATGAAGCGGCGCGCCAAGCAGGGCGAGCCGATCTTCGGCGATGGCGTGCTGGAAGTGCTGCCCGACGGTTTCGGCTTCCTGCGTTCGCCCGAAACGTCCTACCTCGCCAGCACCGACGACATCTACATTTCGCCCTCTCAGATCCGGCGCTTCAACCTGCATACCGGCGACTCCATCGAGGGCGAGGTCCGCACCCCCAAGGACGGCGAACGCTACTTCGCCCTGGTGAAGGTGGACAAGGTCAACGGCCAGGCGCCCGAGAGCATGAAGCACCGCATCATGTTCGAGAACCTGACCCCGCTGCACCCGAACAAGCCGCTGCGCCTCGAACGCGACATCAAGAGCGAAGAGAACCTGACCGGCCGGATCATGGACATCTTCGCCCCCATCGGCAAGGGCCAGCGCGGCCTGCTGGTGGCAAGCCCGAAATCGGGCAAGACGGTGATGATGCAGCACATCGCGCATGCCATCACCGCCAACCATCCCGACGTCACCATGATCGTCCTGATGATCGACGAGCGTCCGGAAGAAGTGACCGAAATGCAGCGCTCCGTGCGCGGCGAAGTGGTCGCCTCCACCTTCGACGAGCCGGCTACCCGCCACGTGCAAGTGGCCGAGATGGTCATCGAGAAGGCCAAGCGCCTGGTCGAACTCAAGCATGACGTCGTCATCCTGCTCGACTCCATCACCCGCCTGGCCCGCGCTTACAACACCGTGGTTCCCGCCTCGGGCAAAGTGCTGACCGGCGGCGTCGACGCCAACGCCCTGCAGCGCCCCAAGCGCTTCTTCGGCGCGGCGCGCAACATCGAGGAAGGCGGCTCGCTCACCATCATCGGCACCGCCCTGATCGAAACGGGCAGCCGCATGGACGACGTGATCTACGAAGAATTCAAGGGCACCGGCAACAGCGAAGTCCACCTGGAACGCCGCCTGGCCGAGAAGCGCGTCTACCCCGCCATCAACCTGAACAAGTCCGGCACGCGCCGCGAAGAACTGCTGATCAAGCCGGACGTGCTGCAGAAGGTGTGGGTGCTGCGCAAGTTCATCTTCGACATGGACGAGATCCAGTCCATGGAGTTCATCCTGGACAAGATGCGTTCGACGAAGAACAACGCCGAATTCTTCGACATGATGAAGAAGGGCGGGTAGGGAAGCCCACCCCCTACGCCCTTCGGGCGCCCCCTCAAGGGGGTGATGCGGGTGGACCGGCGGAGCCGGATCCACCGCATCCTGGGGTACGACCGGGCTGGTGGGGAGTGTCGTTCTTTCGCGTCGCTCTCTTTTCTTGATCGCTCCCGCCAAGCGATGTCTTTAACGCGCAAAACGCCCAAAAACATCGCGCTGATTGCACAAACTCAGGATTCCCGCGATAATTCAGGGCTTAGCTCTAGAAATTGGGCACGTTGTCGGACCGGCGCTCCGTCCAGCAGGTACACGGAAGCCGCCCCCCCAAGGGAAACCGCCCCCAAGGCGCGAACCTTCGTCCCGGCTGGCGACCCGCACACTCCCAAGGAAGACCATGAAAGAAGGCATCCACCCCGAATACCGCGACGTCGTGTTCCAGGATCTGCAGACCGGCAACAAGTTCGTTACCCGCTCGACCCTGAACTCGCGTGAAACCATCGAGCTCGATGGCAAGACCTATCCGCTGTTCAAGTGCGACGTGACCTCCGAGTCGCATCCCTTCTACACCGGCGCGCAGACCCGCATCGTCGAAACCGGCCGTGTCGAGAAGTTCCGCGCCCGCTTCGCCCGCACCACCGGTACCGTCAAGACGTCCGCCTGACGGACACCGTCCGCGCGACCAAAAGGCAGCCTGCGGGCTGCCTTTTTTCTGCGGGCAACCTTCCTTCCCGGCAACGCTGCCGAGGCGCGTGGCGCGAAAATCCGCCCCGCCGCTGCAATTGCTTGCAATCCAGCTTCGTATTCCGCCTTTTTTTGCGTGCCCCGGCCTGCCGGGACACTAGAATCCGTCTTGTGCCTGTTAGGTAATCCCAGCGGTTCGATGCCCCACCGATTCCCGTCCCCCTTCCATACGTCCATCCTGCCGCCCACGCCCGCGCGGCTGACGGCGCTCGCGGCCACGAAACTCCCGCGCTGGGGCCTGCTGGCCCTGTGCCTGCTGTACATCGTGACCGGCCTGGTCATGCGCGAGCCCTGGAAGAGCGAGGACGTCATCGGCCTGGCGCAGATGTGGACCGCCTACGACGGCGGCTGGGCGCAGTGGCTGGCGCCCGAGGCGGCCGGCGTGGCGGTGTCGCAGGAAGGACCGCTGGCGACCTGGGTGGGCGCGCTGTGCATGGCGATTTTTTCGCCGCTGCTGGGCCATATCCTGGCGGGACGCATTCCCAACCTCATCTGGTTCGGCATCGCCAGCACCAGCCTCTGGTATGGCGCCTATCTGCTGGGCCGGCGGGCCGAGGCGCAACCGCTGGCGCTGCCGTTCGGCGGCCAGCCGGAACCGCGCGACTACGGCCGCATGCTGGCCGACGCCGCGCTGCTCCTGCTGCTGGCCACCCTGGGCATCCTGTGGCGGTCTCACGAAACGTCCGCCGAACCGGCCGCCCTCGCCTTCCACGCGCTGGTTTTCTACTCGCTCGCCCGCATGCTCGATCATCCACGCTCCGGCGCGCTGACTCTGGGGCTGGCGCTGGCGGGCGCGTTCCTGGCACGCGGCTTTCCCGCCGTCCTGCCACCGCTGCTTGCCGTCGCCGTCCTGGCCGGCACCTGCTCGGCGCTGCGGCCGGCGGTGCGCTGGATCGCGCTGCTGAGCCTGCCGCTCGGCCTGGCGCTGTCGCTGGCCTGGTGGATCGCCGCCGCCCTGCTCCATCCCTACTGGATGAGCGGCTGGTGGCATTGGAATGCCAGCGTGTTCGGCATGCTGACGCCGCGCGGACTGTCCGACGTACTGCGCAACATGCCCTGGTTCCTGTGGCCCACCGGGCCGCTGGCGCTGCTCGCGTTGTGGCGGTGGCGCGGCTACCTGCGCTCGCCCCACGTGCAGATCCCGGTGGCGCTGATGCTGGCGGGCCTGGCCATGCTGCTCGCCACCCGCGAGCCGATCGACGCGGAATACCTGGCGCTGGTCATCCCGTGCGCGATGCTGGCCGCGCTCGCGCTGCCCACGCTGCGGCGGGGCCTGATCAATGCCCTGGACTGGTTCGCCGTCATGGTGTTCTCGGCCACGGCCTGCGTGGTCTGGATGGGATGGATCGCCATCATGACCGGCGTGCCGCCCAAGATCGCCCGCAACATCGCCCGCCAGACGCCCGGCTTCGAGGCCGATTTCTCGCTGTTCGCCTTCACCGCCGCGGTCGCCGCCAGCGTGGCCTGGATCGCGCTGATCATCTGGCGCTTCCGCTCGCGTCCAGCCGGACTGTGGCGCGGGACGGTACTGTCGGCGGGCGGCGTCGTCACGTGCTGGCTGCTGATCATGACGCTGTGGCTGCCCTCGATCAACTACAACAAGAGCTATCGCGAAGTCTCGAACGGCATAGCGCAGGCGCTGGCCGCCGAGCGGTCCCGCACGGGCCGGCAAGAGTGCGTGCGCAGCGCCGGCCTCGGGCTGTCGCAGCGCGCCTCGTTCGCGGTCTTCGACAACCTGCGCTTCGAGCTGTCCGGCGACTGCCCCCTCGTACTGCTGCAAGGCAACGCCAGCGTGCTGCGGAACGCGCTTCAGCGCGGCGAGTACGCCGGCAGCCGCGTGCTGTGGGAAGGCACCCGCGCGGCGGAGCTCCGCCGGGCCCCTCAATTCCTCGAGTATTTCATCCTGCTGCGCCCGGTCCCGGCCGGACGCCCCGCCCCGTGACCGACGCCGGGCCCGCGCCCCCTTCCGGCTGGGGCGCGACCCTGCGCCGCATCCTGCAACAGGGCTGGCCGGTCCTGGTCGGCCAGTGGGCCAGCATGGCCTTCGGGGTGCTGGATACCGCGATGACCGGCCATGCCTCGCCCGTCGCGCTTGCCGCCATGGCGCTGGCGGTGTCCATCTATGTCACGGTGTTCATCGGCCTGACCGGCGTGCTGCATGCGCTGATCCCCATCGCCGCCCAGCACTTCGGCGGCCGCCGGCTGGCCGAGATCGGCCGCGCCTGGGGCCAGGCAGTCTGGCTGTCGCTGGGCCTGTCGATCGTTGGCGGCCTGGCGATGCTGTTTCCGGATACCTGGCTCTCGATGTCCGGCGACGTGGATCCAGCGGTGCGGGCCCAGGTGCGCGGCTACCTGGCCATGCTGATCGTCGCCCTGCCCGCGGCGCTCGTCTTCCGTACCGTGTACGCCCTGAACACCGCCGTGTCACGCCCCAAGGTCGTGATGATGATCAACATCGCCGGCATCGGATTCAAGGCGCTGTTCAACTGGCTCTTCATCTACGGCAAGTTCGGCCTGCCCGCGCTGGGCGCCGTGGGCGCGGGGTTGTCGACCGCGCTCGTGTTCTGGATCAGCGTGGGCCTGAGCGTCCTCATCCTTCGCCGCGACCCGTTCTACCGGCAATTCGGCCTGCGCATCGGCCGCCCGGACAGGAAGATGCTGGGGGAACTGCTGCGGCTGGGCCTCCCCATGGGCGGCTCCTACCTGATCGAGGTCACGTCCTTCACTTTCATGGCGCTGCTGGTGGCGCGCGAGGGCATCTACGCCACCGGCGGGCACCAGATCATGGCCAACCTGGTCGCGCTGTGCTTCATGATGCCGCTGGCGCTGGGGGTATCGACCGGCGCGCTCACGGCGCAGGCCATCGGCTCGGGAGATCCGCTGCGCGCCCGGCGCACGGGTTCGGCCGGACTGATGGTCAGCACCGCGGGCGCGCTGCTGACCATCGCGATCGTGATCCTGGCGCGCGGCCCCATCGTCCAGGCCTACACCAGCGATGCCGAGGTCGGCGTGGTTGCGCTGGGGTTGCTGGGCATGCTGGCCTTCTTCCATCTGTTCGATTCGCTGCAGTGCATGACCAGCTACTTGCTGCGCGCCTACAAGATGGCGGTCGGCCCCATGCTGATACAGGCCGGCGCGCTGTGGGGCATCGGCCTGCTGGGAGGATGGTGGCTGGCATTCGGCCCCGGCGCCGGCGCGCTGGGCGGACTGGTCGCGGCGCTGATGCCCGGCGCGCCCACGGGCGCCGGGACCATGTGGTTGATGGCCACCTGCAGCATGGCCATCTCGTCGCTCATGCTGCAGTGCTTCTACTGGCGGGTGGCCGCCCGGCGGCCGGCCGCTCCCGAGTCGCCACGGCCCCTGCGCTAGACGCGCAGGAAGTGCTCGCGGTAGTACTTGAGTTCGTCGATGGACTCGTAGATGTCGGCCAGCGCCTCGTGCCGGCTTTTCTTCTCGAACCCCTTGTAGATCTCGGGCTTCCAGCGCCGGCAGAGTTCCTTCAACGTGCTGACGTCCAGGTTGCGGTAGTGGAAAAAAGCTTCGAGCCGCGGCATGTAGCGGACCATGAAGCGGCGGTCCTGGCCGATGGTATTGCCGCACAGGGGCGACTTGCCCGCCGGCACGTATTGGCCCAGGAACTCCAGCAGGATGTCCTCGGCCCGGGCTTCGGCCAGCGAGGAAGCCTTCACTTTGTCGATCAGGCCGCTGCGGCCGTGGGTGGCCTTGTTCCAGTTGTCCATGCCGTCGAGCAACTCGTCGGACTGGTGCAGGACCAGGACCGGTCCTTCGGCCACCACTTCGAGCTGGGCGTCGGTCACGACCACCGCGACTTCGATGATCCGTTCCTTTTCCGGATCCAGGCCCGTCATTTCCATGTCGAGCCAAACCAGGTGATTTTCGTTCAACGCCATATAATCGGTGCTCCGGAACCATGCATGAATCGCGCGCGCGGCGCCATGGCGGCGGCGCGGGCACAAATGGCAATTTTCTCACAGGCTGGCGCCTCCGCTTTCCGGACCCCAATCGGGATCCGCCGGGGCTTACGCGTACGCCCCTCTGACTACGAGCCGTCATCGTGTTTACCCTGCTGTTCGTCTTGATGCTGCTGGCCGGCGTCGCCACGCGCCTGTGGCTTGCCACGCGCCAGACCCGCCACGTCGCGCTGCACCGCGACCGCGTACCGGCCGAGTTCACCGACCGTATCGGAGAAACCAGCCACCGGCGGGCGGCCGACTACACCATCGCCCGCATCCGCTTCGACATCGTGGCGCTGCTGTTCGACACCTCCGTGCTGATCGGCCTGACGCTGCTGGGCGGGCTGCAGGCGCTGAACGAACTGGCCGCTTCGCTGGCCTCGTCCGACTTCGTCCGCCAATTGCTGCTGGTCGCGATGGCGGCTGCGCTGCTCTCCGTCGTGGACCTGCCCTTCACGCTGTGGCGCCAATTCGTGCTGGAGGCCCGGTTCGGGTTCAATCGGATGACCTGGCGGCTGTTCGCCGCCGATACCGTGAAAGGTCTCGCGCTGGCCGTGCTGTTCGGGCTGCCGCTGCTATCGGCGCTGCTGTGGCTCATGGCCGACGCCGGCCCCTACTGGTGGCTCTGGGGCTGGGGCCTGTGGATCGTGTTCAACATTTCGGTCATGTTGCTGTTTCCCACGGTCATCGCCCCGCTGTTCAACAAGTTCACCCCGCTGGCCGACGAGGCGCTGGCCGAGCGGATCCAGGCGCTGGCCCGCCGCACCGGCTTCGCGCTGAACGGCCTTTTCGTCATGGACGGCTCCAAGCGATCCGCCCACGGCAACGCCTATTTCACCGGCTTTGGCAAGAGCAAGCGCATCGTCTTCTTCGATACGCTGCTGGCCCGCCTCGCCCCCGAGGAAATCGAGGCCGTGCTGGCGCACGAACTCGGCCATTTCAAGCACCGCCACATCCTCAAGCGGCTGATCTTCAGCTTCGGCGTGTCGCTGGTGTTCTTCGCCCTGCTGGGCTGGCTGTCCCGGCAAGTATGGTTCTACACCGGACTCGGCACCCTGCCCCTGCTGGAGGGGCACAATGACGGCCTGGCCCTGATCCTGTTCTTCCTCGTGGCGCCGGTGTTCACCTTCGCGTTCATCCCGCTCGCGAGCTGGTACTCCCGCAAGCACGAGTTCGAAGCCGACCGCTTCGCCAGCGAACAGACCGATCCCGCCAACCTGGTCTCCGCGCTGGTCAAGCTCTATGACGACAACGCCGCCACGCTCACCCCCGACCCCGTGCACTCGGCCTTCTACGACTCGCATCCGCCCGCCAGCATACGCATAGGCAGGCTGCGGGCCGCGCCGCATGCCGCCCCACTCGATCGTCTCCAGGAACCGGCATGAATCGCGTCTTGAGTATCGAACAACTGCGCGCGGGCCGTTGCGTGCCGATGAAAAACCGGTCGCCCATGAGTTCCGCGCACATCGACGAGCAGATCCATGTGCTGCCCATCTGGGCGCGGCGCGGCGAGGTCCTGGAGCGCGACTACGAGTTCGCCGACTTTGCCCGGGCCATTGCCTTCGTGAACGCCGTCGCCGACGTCGCCGGCCAGGAGAACCATCACCCCGAGATGCTGGTGGGCCACGGCCGGGTACGCGTCCACTACAGCACCCGAGAGATAGGCGGGATCTCCATCAACGACTTCATCTGTGCGGCCAAGATAGACGCGCGCTACGAACCATGAAAGCGCCCAGGCATACTCCGGGAACCGGCCTGCAGGGCCGCGTCGTGGCCGCCTTCGGACGGCATTTCACGGTCGAATGCGACGACGGCTCGACCCGCCAATGCTACCCGCGGGGCAAGAAGGGCACCGCCGCCGTGGGCGACCGGGTCGAGGTGGCCCCCGAAGGTCCGACCGGAGGCGCCATCCAGTCGGTCCTGCCGCGCCGCAACCTGCTCTACCGCTCCGACGAAATGCGGACCAAGCAGTTCGCCGCCAACGTCGACCAGTTGCTCATCGTCGTGGCGACCGAGCCCGATTTTTCCGACGAACTGGTCGGCCGCGCCCTGGTTGGCGCCTTCAATGCCGACATCTCCCCCGTCGTCATCCTGAACAAGGTCGACCGCCCGGCCGGCCTCGAGGCCTCGCGCCGCAAGCTGGCGCCCATCCAGGCGCTGGGCGTGCCGGTGCTCGAGCTCTGCGCCCGCGACACCGCCGCCACGCAGGCCGCGCTGGCGCCCAGGCTGGCCGGCCAGACCAGCCTGCTGCTCGGGCAGAGCGGCATGGGCAAGTCCACCCTGCTCAACGCCCTGGTCCCGAACGCCCTGGCCGCCACCCAGGAGCACTCGCAGGCGCTCGGCGCCGGCAAGCACACGACCACCAGCACCCGCCTGTACCACCTGCCCGCCACGCTCGCCTCCGGAGCCGACCTGATCGACTCGCCGGGATTCCAGGCCTTCGGCCTGCAGCACCTGGACGGCGCGCAGATCGTGCAGGGTTTCCCCGAATTCTCGCCCTACCTGGGCCACTGCCGCTTCTACAACTGCACCCACATCCACGAGCCGGGATGCGCCGTGCTGGAAGCCCTGGAAGCCGGCCGGATCGCGCCCCAGCGCCACGCGCTCTATGGCCGGCTGCTGGACGAACTGCTGCTCGGCCAACGCTATTGAGCCTTCAGAACCTGAAGAAATATCCGATCGGCAAAACAATCGTTTGGCGTTATGGTGATCGGCGGTACGCTCGGCGGAACCCTCCCTGCGTCCCTTCAGGAGCATTCCGTGGCTTACGCGGCAATCCGGACACTGATCCAGAAACTCTCCAGCCAGCCCGATCTGCATGCTGCGCTGCGGCTGGCCCCCGATGGCACCGTCCTGGGCAGGTTCTACGAATTCGAGCTTGCCAGCGGCTTCCAGCCGGTGATCCGCATCGATACGCGCGCGGTGGCCGGCTATGACGCCTACGCCCGTTCGCACGCGACCGACGGCGACGTCATCAGCCCCTGGGGCCTGTTTTCGCGGGCGGCGGACGACGCCACGCTGGTACGCCTGGACCGGCTGTGCCGCCTGGTCCATACGCTGAATTATTTTTCGAAATCCGATGCCGCCCACCCGCTCTACCTGCGGGTCCATGGCCGGCTGCTGGCCGCCATCACACAGGACCATGGCCTGGCCTTCCGGCGCATGATAGAAGCGCTGGGCATCCCGCCTGCCCGCATCGTGCTGCAACTGCCCGCGGAAGCCGCGCGGGACGTCCTCCTGGCCGGCATGATCCTGGGAAACTACAGGAAAGCGGGTTTCCAGTCGGGCGTGCATGCCAACAACGCCGTCGAAGCGCAGTCGCTGCTGCACCTGCATGCGCCGGACGTCATCAAGCTGGACCTGCGCACGGTGGCCGATCCGGAGCGCGAACTTCCCGCGCTGCTGGAAACAGCGGCGGGACTTTCGTGCCAGGTGGTATTCAAGCACGTCGAGGACGAGGCCAGCCTGGCCCGCCTCGCGGGGCTCGGCGCGCAATACGCCCAGGGATACCTGTTCGGCGTCCCATCGGCCGCGCTCGCGCCGCCGCTCACCCGCTCACCCGGATAACGGTCAGAACGTCAGCCGCACGCCCATGACGATGTTCCGGCCCATCAGCGGCGCGGCATTCTTGATGAACGACGTATGCCGGTAGGCAAGCTTGTTCGTCAGGTTGTTGGCCCGGACATAGATCTGATAACGGGTTCCGCTCATGCGTCCTTCGTAGGCGGCGCCAAGGTTCAGCATCGTATAGCCGGCCGTCTCGGTCTCGAAATCGGCCACCTTGTCCTGCCGCCCCACGTATGACAGTTCGACGTCGCCGCTCCAGGCTTGCCACTTCGCGTCGAGCCGCGTGCCGATCCGGTAGGCGGGAATCCGCGGAAGATTGCCGCCGCCATCCAGTTTCGCGCGCACGTAGTCGCCCATCAGCGAGACGGCGAATATGCGGTCGATCTGGTGGCGCACCTTGGCCTCCAGCCCGGTGAAGGTGGCATCGTGCTGCGTGTACTCCAGCAGTTGCAGATTCTGGTAGACGTCCAGCGTGCGGCCATAGATGAAGTTATCCATCTTGTTGTGGAACACCGAGACCGAGAAGGTCGTGGGCCCGGCGAACTTGCGCAGCGTGAGATCGATGTTGTTGGACGTTTCCTTCTTCAGGTTGGCGTTGCCGATCTCGTAGGTGGACGTGGCCAGGTGCAGGCCATTGGCATAGAGCTCCTCGGCGGTCGGCAGGCGATGCGAACGCGACGCCGACACGCCCAGCGAATACTGCGGCGCGAACTTCCAGACGGCGCCGGCCGACACCGAGGTGCCGCTGTGCCGGGTATCGGGCGCGCCGCCCTGCACATCGATACGCTGCCATTCGTGCCGCAGCCCGCCCTCGAAGCGCCAGTTGCCCACCGTGTATTCCTCGAGCGCGAACAGGCCGTTGTTGCGCGTGACGCTGGGCTGTACGTAGGCCTCCTCGCCCAGGGCGCTGAAGGCGCGGCGGGTCGTCTGCGCGCCGATGACTCCCCGCAGCCCGCCGATGGGCGCATGCTCCAGTTCCACGCGGCCGTCGTGCGCCTTGTTCTTGAAGGTGGTGGCGACCGTGTCGCCCTCGATCTCGTCATGCTGGTAATCGGTGAAGCCGGCGCGCACACGCAACCGGGTAAAGCCGGCGAAGGGATCGCGCAGTTCGCCGCGCACATCCCAGCGCTGGCTGCGCAGCTTCACGAAGGGCACGCCATGGCTGCCTCCGTCCTCGCCATGATCATGGCCGTCCTCATCCTCGTGGCCATGGCCTTCGCCCGGGCAGTGCAGGTGCGCGCCATGAGCGTGGCAGCCTTCGTAGGCATGATCGTGGCCCGGCAGGCCATAGCGATTGCGCTGGCTCGTGTAGGCCACTCCGATGTAGCCGCGGTCCCCCACCCACGACAGGCCCACGCTGCCGGTCTCGGTGTGGTTGTACGAACCGTCCACCCGGTTGCCGCCGGCCCAGCCCCGGCCCACCTTGTAGTCGTTGGCGTTGCGCTTGAGCCCTTCGGCGTGGAAGACCAGGCCCTTGCCGCCGGTGGTCAGTTCGAACGCGCCGGCGGTCTCGCGCGGGCCGGTCGCGCCGCGCAGCTCCACGCTGCCTTCCACGGCGCTCTCGGGCATCTCGGTCGGAATCTTGTTGTCGAGCACGTTGACCACGCCGCCCACCGCTCCGCCGCCATACAGCAGGGCCGCCGGGCCGCGCAGCACCTCCACCCGCTGGGACAGCATGGGCTCGAGCCCCACCGCGTGATCCGGACTGATGGTGGAAGCGTCCTGGACCTCGGCGCCATCGGACACGATCTTGACCCGCGCGCCGTCCATGCCCCGGATGATGGGGCGGCTGGCTCCCGCGCCGAAATGCGACGATGTGATGCCCGGCTCCTGCTCCAGCGTTTCTCCCAGCGTGGCGGCACGCCTGGTCAGCAACGCGTCTTCGTCCAGCACGGTCACCGGCGCGGCCAGGTCCTGCTCGCTGCGCGACAGGGGCGTGGCGGACACGGTGACTTCCCTGAGGGTCGGCGGCGCGGGTTCGGCGGACGGCGCGGCCTGCGCCCAGGCCGCCGCGGGCACGCAACCCCAGGAAATGCTCATCAGTGCCAATACGAGGGGGTTCGGCCTTCCCGACATGCTACGGTTCCTTTTTCGATATGAGTGGCGCAATACGGCAGCCGGCACGTGTGGACCGTGCCCTGCCGCGACCGGAATTCTTGCTCAGAACCGATATTAATGCAACTTTATTGCATATGCATGAAAGTTGCACTTGGGAGAAAATTCGATGCTCGACGGTTCCGGCCAGCGCCTGCATGGCCGCCTGCTGGGCCATGCGGACCTTGCCGAGGCGCAAGCCCTGGTGCCTGCCTGGTTGCCCCTGGCCCCTTCATTGCGCGCCGCGCTGCCGGTGGTCTGGACCCGCCTGCTCGGCCAGAGCGGTTTCAACGCCGACGTCATCGAAGACCTGAATCGGCCGCCCGGACAACGCCTGGTGGGCCTGGGCATGGCGATCGCGCTCGACGGCGAATGGCGGCAGCGCCTGGCCCACTCGCCGCCGCCCTTCGCGTCGGCGGCGCTTTATGCCGCGCTGGCCGACGGACGCTATCAACCGCCTTCCGACAAGGAGCTCGCGCGCCTGAGCGGCCGCGGGGAAGTCGCCTTTCTCGTCCTGCACTACGAACAGGTGCTCAAGGATCTGGCCAACCCCGACACGGTGGAGATGCTGGGCGTGGCCATGACAAGATTCCGCCAGGCACACGCGGGCTACCGCCTGCAGCACCTCTACCAGGAAGGCCTGGGCGAACAGGTGGCCTACTTGCAAAGCATGGGCTTTCGCGCCCGCACGGCACGCGGGCAAGAAGGCGTCCCCGAACTCTACGGCCTCAGCCGCGACGAAGCCGCGCGCCTGCTGCCGGGTTCGCCCGTGCGCGATGCCTTCCAGTTCACTCCGCCGCGCTTTGGCTTCTCGGCCGCCGAACGCCGGCTGCTGCGGCTGGCGGTCACGCAACTCACGGACGAGGAAATCGGCGATGAACTGGGCATGTCGCTGCATGGCGTGAAAAAACTCTGGCGCTCGGCACAGCAGCGTTCGCTGCAGGCCATGCCCAGCCTGTTCGACGGCCTGGCCGGCAACGAAGCCGACACCGGTGCGCGCGGCCCCGAGAAGCGCCGCACGCTGTTGCATTACCTGCGCCAGCATCCGGAGGAACTGCGGCCCTACCTGAGCCCGGCACCCGACAAGGCGGTACCCAAATAGAGGTCTACCGGCGGCCGCGGCAAAGGACGAACATCCGGGCATTCCCACTATCGCCCCATACCCGCCATGTTCGACCTCATTTCCTGTCTTTCGCCGCGCCGTGCGGTGGCAGCCCTCGCCAGCGCCGCCTGGCTGCTTTCCGCCTGCGGCGGCGGCGAAGCCCCATCATCCGCGGCGGCTCCCCGGCCAGGTGAACCACCCTCCGCGCCGTCCGAGCCCACCGACCTCCAGGCCACCCCCGCCGGCGCGCCCGAGGGCCTCTCCACCTCGGCCAGCATCGGCACCATGGGCGGCACCTTGACGAGCGCCGACGGCCTGCTCCAGATCAGCGTGCCGCCCGGCGCGTTCGCTCACCCCACGGAGGTGGCGATCCAGCCCATCGCCAACACCGCCCACGGCGGCCGCGGCCGGGCCTACCGCATCACACCGGAGGGCCTGCATGGCATCACGCCCATGGCGCTGCGCTTCCGGGTCGACGAGGCCATGCTGCAGGGCAGCGCGCTGGGAGCCATGAGCATCGCCACCCAGGACGACCAGGGACGGTGGCATGTCCACCTGCGGCCCGTGCGTGACGAAGCCGCACGTACGCTGGAGATACAGACCACGCACTTCAGCGACTGGGCGATCGTCGCCGGGGCGCAGCTGCGGCCGGGCACGGCCACCGTCCCCGTAGCGGAGTCGATCGATCTCTCGCTGGTGACCTGCGCGGCCGAGGCCGATGGCGATGGCATCACTGCCACGCTGGATGCCTGCGTCGAGCAGCCCGCGGCGGTGGGCGAACTGTCCGGCTGGGCCGTCAACGGCGTCACCGGCGGCGGGTACTCGTTCGGCACCATCACCGAAATTCCGCTCACGCATCCCGGACCTAGCGAGATCCCGCATCGCGCGCGCTTCGACGCGCCCGTGGCGGTACCCGCGCGCAATCCCGTGGCGGTATCCGTGCGCTACCAGGAACTGGCGCCGGGCGTCCCGCCCGTCACGCTGGTCTCGAACGTGCTCGTCACCAAGTACCACGATTGCCGCTGGATGCGGGACACCGCGTCGCTGCACTTCGAACTCGAACTGGAATATCGCTACGATGGCCCCGGACCGGAAGGGCACACCTCTCTTCATCAATCCGGCGCCATCCGCGGTGAATTGCAGAGCGTCTACCAGAACGATCTCCAGGGTGCCTGGCAGGCGCTGACCACCCAAGGCACCGCCTTCCTGAACGACCTGATCGCCAAGAGCGACGACACCTGGCGGCTGTCCGGCAGCGGCGTCCCCGCCATCGGCAGCGGCATCGATGCCGACCGGTCCAGCGGAGCCCAGCTGGTGGTCAACTACGGCGACTGCACCTACCACTTCGGCGGACGGGTCGCCGTGCTGGCCAGCAGCGGCAAACCCCACGATCCGCCCCGTGTCACCGAAGTCGGCAGCTTCGCCTTCGGCGGCTTCGTTCCCATCGACCGTCTCGACGGCATCGGCGGCTACAAGCAAATGCCGCTGCGCGATGTGGCCGGCGCCATCGGCACCTACGCTCCCGGCGGCCTGGGTTACGGCGTCTCGGACGGCCGGGCCGCCGTGCGCTGGATCGTTCACCGCATGACGTACTGAAGCCGCCATGCCCCGCACCGGGCCTTGCCCTTGACGAGGAACTTCCCATGAAACACCAACGATGGCTGCGCCTGCTGGGCATCGCCCTGGGCGCGCCCGCAGCGCTGGCTGCCCTGGCGGTCGCCACCGGTCTGCTGCTTGCCGAGTGGCGCATGCACCGCCGGGTGGACGTACCGGTACACGCCGTGGCCTACCGCGACGAAGCCACGGTCCTGGAACGGGGGCGCTATCTTTACGCCTCGCGAGGCTGCGCGGACTGCCACGGCGGCAACGGCGGCGGCCGGACGTTCGCGCAAGGCGGCGGCCTGACCCTGGCAGGCCCCGACATCACACCCGCCGGCGTGGCGGGCGCCTACCAGCCCGTGGACTGGGTGCGCACCATCCGCCACGGCGTGACCCCGCAGGGACGCGCGCTGATGATGATGCCCAGCGAAGACTACAACGGCTTCACCGACGACGATCTCGCCGCGATCGTGGCCTATCTCCGTTCATTGCCGCCGCAATCCGGACGGACCGCGATCGTCGAGCTGCCGCTGCCGATGAAGGCCATGTATGGCTTCGGCGCGATCCCCGACGCCGCATCGCGCATCGACCACGCGAAACCGCCACGGCAGGCGGTGCCCGAAGGCGTGACGCTGCGGCATGGCGAATACGTCGCCAGCATGTGCGTGGGTTGCCACGGCGTGGGCCTGGTGGGCGGCAAGATACGCGGCGGCGCGCCCGACTGGCCGCCCGCCGCCCGGCTTGCCGCCGGCGAGGGCAGCGTGATGGACCACTACCCCGACGCCGACTCGCTGATCGCCATGTTCCGCAGCGGCAAGCGGCCGGATGGCTCGGCCGTGCAGGTCATGCCGTTCGACTCCTTGGCGCAGATGAGCGAAACCGACGTGAGGGCACTGCATCTGTACCTGACGGCCCGATGAACCGCGGGAGCCCGCCTCGTCCGGCCGGCTCCCCGGGGCGGTCGGATCAGAACGCCGAGCAGTGCCCGCCGCTGGGCGCCTGGCCCGAGCCGATGGCCAGGATGGCGGGTTCCTTCCGGTGGTTGACCGGGCTGGCGTGGGTCCAGTCCCAGGCGAAGAAGACGATCAGCACGGCCCAGAACAGCAGGACGGCGGAAGTACGGGAAGCAGTCATGTCCATGTCCTCCCGTTCAAACGCCCAGGCGGCGGCGCAGGCGCACGCCGATCAACGAGCCGGCGAACGCCAGCACGACCCAGATCCAGCCGTGCAGGCTGCCGGTCGAAATGCCGCTGACCATGGCCCCCACGTTGCAGCCGAACGCCAGCCGCGAGCTGTAGCCCAGCAGGAAACCCGCGACCAGCACCGCCGCCCACTGGCGACCCGTCAGCGGCTTGCCGCTGGACGGCTTGCGCGCGGCGATCCACAGCGCGCCGGCCATGATGCCGATGTTGGTGATCGAGGTGACGTCCAGGAACACGCTCTGGTCCAGCGTTCGCAGGTTGCCGGCCTGGCCCCAGAAGGCGTTGGCGGCGGGGTCGAACACGCCGGCCGCCGTCGCCACCTTGGCCGCCCACAGTCCGAAACCGTAGACGACGCCCCAGGGCTGGCCCGCCACCACCAGGTTGGCGACCGCCAGCAAGGCGAGGCCGATGCCGGCCAGGAGCAGCTTGCGGTTCCACAACGCGGGAGCGGCCGCGCCGCCCTTGCGGCTCCAGACCCAGGCAGCCAGGCCGAACACGGCGAGACCGGCGAACGTCGCCGCCAGCGCGCCCCCCGCCCCCCAGTCGCGGACCAGGCTGACCGGCGCGACGGCGCCCAGCGACAACCAGCCATGCAGATGCACGGATCCCAGGAAGCTGCCCAGCGCGAACAACGGCAGCACGCCCATGTTCAGCGGAATGCCCAACCCGGCCTTGTACAGCGTGCCCGACCCGCAGCCGTCGGCGATCTGCATCGTGATACCGAACACGAACGCGCCGATCAGCAGGCTGATGCTGGGAGGCCCCAGGGCCGCGGCCAGGTCGCCGGGGAATTTCGCCAGCAACGGAATGGAAATGGCCGCCGCCACGGCCAGCAGCACGATCTGGGCGAACACGCCGCTGGCGTCGCGGGCCTCGATCAGCCGGCGCCAGCCGGTGGTGAAGCCGAAGCGCGCGCCGGCCAGCAAGCCGCCCATGCCGATGCCGATGACGAACAGCACCGACTGGCGCACGGTCACGAACCAGGCCAGCGCCAGCACGGCCAGCAGGATGGCGGCCGTCAGCGGCCAGCGGGCATGGCCAAGCGCGGAGGACGCGGAGGCAGCGATGGCGGGCGAGCCCGCCTGGGAAAGCGTCGTTTGCATCAGGGGAATTCCTTTACGGCCGGCGCGTCACGAGTTGCCGAACAACTTCTTGAATTTTTCCGAAATCTGGCTGGCCCGGCCCGGCGCGTTGTCCATGGGCAGGGCCTGGTCCGCGTTGGTCCAGTCGGCCAGGGATTCCGGGTACATGCGCACGTGCGGCAGGCCCGCGAGTTCGGACAGCGCGAACCAGTCGGTGGCGGCCCAGTGGCCGGTGTTGCAAAACGCGATGTTGTCGCCGCCTGCGTCCGGGAACTCCCGGGCGGCAATGGCGCGGGCCTCGGCTGCCGAGACGATCTGCGTGCTGCCGGGGGCGAACCAGACGCTGTGCGGGACGTTCTTCGCACCCTGTATGGTGCCGGGCACGGAGGCCGTCGGCGCCTTGACCAGGCCTTCGAAAAAATTCTTGGGGCGCGCGTCGATCAAGCGGGTGTCGCCGCCCTGGGTACCCGCCAGCACGTCGGCCTGGGTGGCCTTGATGGCGGTGTTCAGCCTGGGCTCGTAGCGGCTGGGCACGGGCAGGGCCGGCGCGTTCTGGCTCAGCGGCTGCTGCGCCTGCTGCCAGGCCTGCACGCCGCCGTTCAGGATGGACAACTGGGTCAGGCCCAGGTACTTGAGCGTCCAGTACACGCGGGCGGCGGCGCCGAAGTCCGTCACGTCCGCGCCCGAGGACACCACCACGGCGTGGCGCTCGGGCGTCAGCCCGAGCTTGCGCACCTGGGCGGCCAGCTTGTCCAGCGGCGGCAGCGTGCCGGGGCTGTTGGCCGGGCCTCGCCACGAGCCATAGGGGGCGGACAGCGCACCGGGGATGTGGCCTTGCAGGTAGTCGGCGGGCGGCCGGATATCGATGACCGTGACCGAGGGCGAGGCCAGCGCCGCCTTCAGTTCGTCGGGCGACAGGATGGGGGACGCTGCATGGGCCCCGGCTTGCGCGGCAAGCGCGACCAGCCAGGCGGAAAGGACGGCGAGGATTCTCATGATGGTTGCGCGCGGCGCGCAGGGGGTGGGCATCCTGAGAATTCTAAGACCTGGCCAGTGGCTGGTTCAGACCAAGTCCCCATATCCACATAACACAAAGTTATATAGAAACAAGGGAAATATAGCTCCTGGCCATACGCCCGGAGAGCGCAGGCCAGGGCGTCGGGCAGCCCCGACCGGAGCTGCCCGGCAGCGGCGGGGAGCCGCCTCAGGCCGTTACGTGGAAGCCCACGCGACCGAGATTCTGCATCTCGAGTTCGACCCAGGTACCGGCCACGAGGGCCTCGGCGGCGCTGGCGCCGCCGGCCATCACGATGGAGCCCTCGGGCAGGATCTCGCCCGCCTGCGCCACCAGGCGCGCGGCCGCGACCAGCGAACGCACGGGATGGCCCAGGATGGCGCCGGTGGTGCCGACCTGCTGGGCCTTGCCGTTGCACGACATGATCAGGCCCAGGTTGGAGAAGTCGATGCTGGGCTTGTGCCAGGCTCCCAGCACCACGCCCGACGACGAGGCATTGTCCGCCACCACGTCTTCCAGCGAGAACTTGAAGGCCTTGTAGCGCGAGTCGATGATTTCCAGCGCGGGCGCGATGGCCTCGACGGCGTCCAGGGCCTCGATCGGCGACACCATGCCCGACAGCGGCTTGCGCAGCAGGAAAGCGATCTCGGGCTCGACGCGCGGATGCACGCGGGTCGACAGCTTGAGCTCGCCACCCTCGTCCACGCGCATGTCATGCGTCAGGCGGCCCCAGATCATGTCGTGCACGCCCATCTGGACCATCTTGGCGCGGCTGGTGAAGCCCATCTTCATGCCGATGCGGCGATGGCCGCGGTCGACGCGGCGCTGGATCAGCATGCGCTGCACTTCGTAGGCCTCGGCCAGCGTGAGCGGGCGGCGCTCCACGAACTGTTCGGCGGCGTGCGGCGTGCTGGCGGCTTCGTCCAGCTCGCGGGCCACTTCGGGTAGGGACAACAGCGGACCGCTCATGCTTGCTCCTTGGCGCCAAACACCGCGCGCACCGAACCGAGACCGGCGATGCGCGCTTCCAGAATTTCCTCTCCTTGCACCGCGACCATCGGACCCAGCGCACCGCTCAGCACCACGTCGCCGGCACGCAGCGGATTGCCGCGCTCGGCCATCTTGCGCGCCAGCCACAGGGCGGCGTTCAAGGGATGGCCCAGGCAGGCGGCGCCGGCGCCGATCGAGACCTGGTCGCCGTTGCGCTCCATGACCATGCCGCACAGGCGGGCGTCGAAGTCGCCCAGCCTGACCGGCCGGTTGCCCAGCACGAACAGGCCCGACGAGGCGTTGTCCGCGATGGTGTCGACGATGCTGATCTTCCAGTTGGCGATGCGGCTGTCGACGATCTCGATGGCCGGCACGGCGTAGGCCACGGCGGAAATCAGTTCAGCCATGGTGGCCATGGGCTGGGCCAGGTCGCGCTCCATGACGAAGGCGATCTCGGCTTCCACCTTGGGCTGGATCAGGGTCGACAGCGGCACTTCCTCGCCGTCGCACACCGACATGTCGGCGAACAGCATGCCGTAGTCGGGCTGGTCCACGCCCAGCTGCGCCTGCACCGCCTTGGAGGTCAGGCCGATCTTGCGGCCCACGAGCCGGCGGCCCTGCTTGATCCAGTGGTCGGTATTGGCCTGTTGCACCGCGTACGCGGCGTCCAGGTCGCCGGCCGGCAATTGATCGCGGATCGGATCGATCGCGACGCGGCTTTCATGAGCACTGCGCAGGCGCTGCGCAAGCCCGGCGATCGCCTCGGCGGCGACGCCCCCTTGTCCTATCTGCCCCATGGGTAGTCCTGTTTGGAAGTTGAAGAAAAGAGAAAAACACCTTTATGCCGTATACGTACAAATATACGGGAGAAACCTGTGCCTGGACAATGGCGGCCGATCATGGCCCCACCCCCGCCATCAATTTGAGGCATTTGACGAACAGCGCCCGGTACTCGGGCGGCAGGGCCGCGATGATGGCGTCCTCGACGTCCTTGTCGCGGGGCAGCACGCGCTCGAGCACATCCACGCCCGCCTGCGTGATGGTGACGGCATAGGCGCGCTTGTCGTCGGCCGAGCGCCGGCGCCGCAGGTATCCCTTGCGCACCAGGCGGTTGATCATGTCGGCCAGCGAATTGCGGTCCAGCGCGATGTCCTCGGCCAATTGGTTCTGCGTGGCGCCGGGATGCTTGCAGACGGTGATCAGCAGCGCCTTCTGGCGCGGCGTCAGGTCCTCGTCGTGGAAGGTCTGCATGAACAGCGCCTCGGCCCGGAAATGCGCGCGCCGCAACAGGTGCGACACGACGTCCGTCAGTTCGAACGCCCGCACGGCGTCCGTGCAAGGCACGGTTTCCGGTTCGGGAGACGGTGCGGCGGGCTGGCGCCGCAGGGCGGTAGGTCGATTCATGATGGCGGGCCGGAGCGGACCTGAGATCTTAACTGATGTCGCGCGCCCGGCAGCCGGGCCCCCTGGCCATTCTTCGAACCGGTTATGGCTGGCACCGAAGTTGTTATGGCCCCGGGGGATGGACCGATCGCGCTGGTTTCCACTATATTATGACGTATACGTACTATAACCCCAACGGAACCCAGCACCATGTCGGTCAAATCCCTGCGCAACTTCATCGGCGGCCGCTTCGAAGACGGCATCCGCACCTTCGACAAACTCAACCCCGCCAATGGGGAACTGGTGGCGCGCGTGCACGAAGCCAGCCGCGACCAGGTGAACGCCGCCGTGGCGGCGGCGCGCCAGGCCCTGCCGGCCTGGGCGGCCCTGCCGGTCAACCAGCGCACCGATTACCTGTACGCGTTGGCCGACGGCATCGAACGCCGCTTCGACGACTTCCTGGCGGCCGAGATCGGCGACACCGGCAAGCCCGTGGGCTGGGCCGGCCAGATCGACATCCCGCGCGGCGCGGCGAACTTCCGGGCCTTCGCCGAGATCGCCCGCACGCTGGACATGGAAAGTTTCATGACCGACACCCCGGACGGACGGCAGGCGCTGAACTACGCCTACCGCAAGCCGCTGGGCGTGGTGGGCGTGATCTCGCCGTGGAACCTGCCGCTGCTGCTGTTCACCTGGAAGGTCGCGCCCGCGCTGGCCTTCGGCAACACCGTGGTGGCCAAGCCTTCCGAGGTCACGCCCTCCACCGCCACCCTGCTGGCCGAAGTGGCGGCCGAGGTCGGCCTGCCCGCCGGCGTGTTCAACGTGGTCCACGGTTTCGGGCCGAACTCGGCCGGTGAATTCATCACCACCCACCCGGACATCGACGGCATCACCTTCACCGGCGAATCGGCCACCGGCAGCACCATCATGAAGGCGGTCGCGCCGGGCGTGAAGCCGGTATCGTTCGAACTGGGCGGCAAGAACGCCGCGCTGGTGTTCGAGGACGCCGACTTCGACGCGGCCGTCGCCGGCGTGGCCCGCTCGGTCTTCGCCAACTGCGGCCAGGTCTGCCTGTGCACCGAACGCGTCTACGTCCAGCGGCCGATCTACGACCGCTTCGTCGCCGCCCTGAAGCTGGAAGCGGAAAAGCTGGTGCTGGGCCGCCCCATGGACACCGCCACCACCATGGGTCCGCTGGTGTCGCATGAACACCGCGAGAAGGTGCTGTCCTACCTGCGCCTGGCGGTCGAGGAAGGCGCCACGGTAGTCACCGGCGGCGGCGTGCCGACCTTCGGCGACGAGCGTGACCAGGGCGCCTACATCCAGCCGACCATCTGGACCGGCCTGCCCGAGACCGCCCGCTGCATCAAGGAAGAAGTGTTCGGCCCGGTCTGCCACATCGCCCCCTTCGATACCGAAGAAGAAGCCATCCAACTGGCCAACGACACCCACTACGGACTGGCGGCGGCCGTCTGGACCACCAACCTGACCCGCGGCCATCGCGTGGCCCAGGCCATGCAGGTGGGCCTGGCATGGGTGAACTGCTGGTTCCTGCGCGACCTGCGCACGCCCTTCGGCGGCAGCGGCCTGTCGGGCATCGGGCGCGAAGGCGGCCGGCACTCGCTGCATTTCTATACCGAACCGACCAACGTCTGCGTGAAGCTGTAAGAGTGGGAATGGGCGATAATCGCGGGGGAATGTCCCCTGCGGCCGCCATGTCCAATTTCCGTCTGACTCCCAATGCGCTGGGGCACAAGCTCAAGCTGCATCAATTGCAGATCTTCGAGCGGGTGCTCGAGCGCCGGTCGCTGTCGCGCGCCGCCAATGAGCTGAACCTGACGCAGCCCAGCGTCACCAAGGCCATCTACGAGCTGGAGAAGTTCGTGGGCGCGCCGTTGTTCGAGCGGTCCAACCGCGGCGTGGTCCCGACCGAGCTGGCGCACCTGCTGGGCCGGCGGGTCAAGACGCTGATGGCCGAGCTGCGCTACATGACCGACGAGCTCAATGCCGCGCTGACCGGGGAAAGCGGGCACGTCATCGTCGGCACCCTGATCGCGGCGTCGGCCAAGCTGCTGCCCGAGGCGATCTCGATACTGATGCGGGAGCACCCGGGCATACGCGTCACCGTCTCCGAAGGCCCCTCGTCGCAACTCTTTCCCGCGCTGGCCACGGGCGACCTCGACATCGTCGTGGGGCGCCTGCCCGAGCGCGACATCGCGCTGGGCTATGCCTATCCGCTCACCCACCACACGCTGTACGAGGAAAAGCTGCACGCCGTCGTCGGCGCCCACCATCCGCTGGCGCGCGCGGAAAACCTGGAACTGGGCCAGTTGATGGAGCTGCCCTGGATCCTGCCGTCCGCCGAATCGCCGCTGCGCTCCGCGGTGGAGCAGACCTTCCACCGCACCGGGCTGGGCATCCCGCCCCGCCACATCGAATCGCTGTCGCTGCTGACCAACCTGGGCATCCTGCTGCGCGGCGAGGCCATCGCCCTGATGCCGCAGGACGCCGCCGCGCAGTTCCTGGACCACGGGCTGCTCAAGCTCCTCCCCCTGGCCGAATTCGGCCTGTTCGGGCGCGTGGGCTACTCGGTGCGGGCGAACCGGCAGCTCACGCCCGCCAGCCAGCACCTGATCGAATACCTGCATCGCATCTGCGATGTCCGACGCCCCGCGGCCTCCTGACGCTTCCCTCGAAGCGCAGGGCCCCAAAGCGCCATAGCCAATGCGCATACCCCGGGCGCCAACTTCTATTTCTCGTGGGGCGCATGGCTCACATAGACTGCAATTAGCCTACGATAGGCCACGACCGCCTCATCCCGGCGCGGGAGCCCGCTCCGCGGGCGCAGACCTACCGACCCAACGAGAGCACCATGTACAAATACGGTCTTCCGCTCAACTTCCAGAAATGGATCGACGACAATGCCCATCTGCTCAAGCCGCCGGTCGGCAACCAGCAGATCTGGCAGGACTCCGACTTCATCGTCACCGTGGTCGGCGGCCCCAACCACCGCACCGACTACCATGACGATCCGCTGGAGGAATTCTTCTACCAGATCCGGGGCAATGCCTACCTGAAGCTCTGGGTGGAAGGCAAGGAAGAGCGCGTGGACCTGAAGGAAGGCGACATATTCCTCCTGCCTCCGCACATGCGCCACTCCCCGCAGCGCCCCGAGACCGGCAGTGCCTGTCTCGTCATCGAACGCCAGCGCCCCGAAGGCCTGCTGGACGGCTTCGAGTGGTACTGCCTGCATTGCGGTCACCTGGTGCACCGCGTCGAGGTCCAGCTCAAGAGCATCGTGACCGACCTGCCGCCGCTGTTCGAGGCTTTCTACGCCAGCGAAGACAAACGCCGCTGCCCCTCGTGCGGCACGGTGCATCCCGGCAAGCACATCCCGGGCGCCGCATGACGGCACGGTTCGACTTCGGCGGGGTCGAACTCACCCGCCTCGTCGAGGCCGAGGGCCCGCTGCTGCGGCCCGCCGAAATCTTCCCGGACTCAACCCCCGAGGCCATCCAGGCCAATCTCGACTGGCTGGCCCCGCGGTTCTACGACCCCGCCTCCGACCGGCTGGTCATCTCGATCCAGTCTTTCCTGCTGAAAAGCCGCGGCCGCCTGATCCTGGTGGACACCTGCGTGGGCGATTGCAAGGCGCGGGCCCGCCCCGACTTCGACCAGCAGCACTGGGGCTGGCTGGATCGCCTGGAAGCGACCGGCGTGCGCCCCGAGGACATCGACGTCGTCGTCTCCACCCACCTCCACGTCGACCACGTGGGCTGGCACACGCGGCGGGTGGACGGGGCCTGGGTGCCCACCTTCCCCAACGCGCGCTATCTCTTCACCCACGAGGAATGGGCCTACTGGAAGGAACACGAGGGCCATCCCGGCCTCGTGCGCACCGGCGACTACGTGGGCGACTCGGTCCTGCCCGTGTTCGAGGCCGGCCTGGCCGACCTGGTCGACATGGACCACCGCATCGACGAGGCCATCCGCCTGGTCCCCGCGCCCGGACACACGCCCGGCCACGTCGCCGTCGAGATCCTGGGGGCGGACCAGCGCGTCCTGCTGACCGGCGACGCCTTCCACCACCCGCTGCAGTGCTGCTATCCCCACTGGAGCACGCGCTTCTGCGCCGACCCCGACCACGCCCGCCGCACCCGGCAATCGCTGCTGGAAGCCTGCGCCCGGGACGGCACGCTGATCCTGCCCGCCCACTTCCCCGCCCCCACCGCCGGCCACATCCGCCGCGCGGCGCCGGAAGACGAACACGAATTTCGTTTCGAATTCCAAAAATTACTTTAAACTTAAAACGTAAAGCGAAGAAAACTCCCATGGCGCCGCTGCGCCCGATCCCGGCGCCTGCGACGCGCCGGACGGACGCACCGCCGGGAGCGCGATGGTCAAGGGGAATTTCCCCTCAGTGCGCGGTGGCCGCGGATGTAACAATAATCACCTCCCCGCGTCCGAGCATCGCGCCGACTGCAGTACCCCGGGGAGCCGGAGGTCCGGCCCCTTCCACCCAGCAGGCAAGCCAGGAGTCCGCATGAAAACCGCCAAACTGATAGCCATCGCATCGATACTGCAAGCAGCCTTCGCCGTCCCCTCCTTCGCCGCCGTCAAGATCGGCTTTGTCTCCACGCTGTCCGGTCCGGGTTCGGTGCTGGGCCAGGACCAGTACGACGGCTTCATGCTGGCCGTGGAACAGGGCAAGGGCAAGCTGGGCGGCGTCGACGTCGAAATCCTCAAGGAAGACGACCAGATGAAGCCCGAGGTCGGCCTGCAGGTCGTGCGCCAGTTGCTGGAGCGCGACAAGGTGCCCCTCATCACCGGCCTGATCTATTCGAACGTCATGATGGCGGTCCATCGCCCCATCACCAGCGCCGAGGTCTTCCTGGTCGGCTCGAACGCCGGCCCCACCCCGATCACGGGCAAGGGCTGCTCGCCCTACTTCTTCTCCACCTCGTGGAACAACGACCAGTTGCACGAGGCCGGCGGCGAGCTCGCCAACAAGATGGGCATCAAGAAGGTGCACCTGCTGGCGGCCAACTACCAGGCCGGCAAGGACGCCATGGAAGGCTTCAAGCGGACCTTCAAGGGCCAGGTGGTGGGCGAGACCTTCACCCAGGTCAACCAGCCCGACTACTCGGTCGAGATCTCCGCGCTGGCCGCCAGCAAGCCCGAGGCCATCTATACGTTCTACCCGGGCAGCATGGGCGTGAACTTCGTCAAGCAGTACCGGCAGGCCGGCATGTTCGACAAGATCCGCATGCTGTCGACGTCCACCATCGACGGCTCCACGCTGCCCGCCCTGCAGGACGCGGCGCTGGGCGCGGTCACGGCGGCGCCTTACTCGCCCGACCTGGACAATCCGGCCAACAAGAAATTCGCCGATGCTTTCCGCAAGAAGTACAACCGCGAACCCTCGATGTACGCGGCGCAATCCTACGATGCCGCCAGCCTGATCGCCTCGGCCCTGGCCAAGACCAAGGGCAACGTCTCGGACAAGCCCGCGTTCCGCGCGGCCCTGCGCGAGGCCAAGTTCGACTCCGTGCGCGGTTCCTTCGCGTTCAACACCAACCAGTTCCCGATCGCACCGTTCTATCGGGTCGACGTGGCCAAGGACGCGAACGGCAAGCCGGCGTTCGTGACCAAGGGCGTGATCTACGAACACAGCAAGGACTCGTACGCGGGCGAGTGCCAGATGAAGTAGGCGGTCAGGCCGGTGTCCGCTCCACGGGCACCGGCCCGGCTGTCGCAATCAGGATTTTTTCCAGCACCTCGTCGCAGCCGATGACGCTCATGGGTCGATCGCGCTGCGCGGGATTGAAATCATCTGGCTTGAAAGGGACATATATCACCTGGTGCAGGTGGTCGTCCTGATAGGGTCCGGTCTGTCTGGGGTCCGCCGTCACGAACAGGCTGACCGTCCTGACCTTCAAGGCGATTGCCAGATGCATGGTCCCGGTATCCCCGGTAACCAATACGTCCATGCTGTCGACCACGGCCGTCAACTGCGGCAGCGAGGTCTTTCCCACGTAGCTCTCGACCCGCTCGCGTTCGTCGGGCGACAGGCCCGCGAGGAACGCATTTTCGTACTCATGCTCCCGGCTGTCTCCAACCAGGACGATGGCATGAAGCGGCGAACATGAAAGAATCTTCTTTGCCAGTTCCACGAACCGCTCAACCGGCCAGCAACGCACCGGTTGCGACGTCCCCAGCTGGAAACCGACGGCCACCCTTCCAGCGGGCCTGGCCAGACGCGGAAATGGAATAGGCACGAACATCGTCCGGTCCGCCACGTCGCACCCGAGCAACTTCACGAGTTCCAGCTTGGAACGGATCAGATGGCCGCCATCGTGGGTCGTTGTCCCGGTCAGCCATTTGCCCATGCCATTCGACTCGTCGCGGCCGATGTTCTTGAACACATGTTCGCAGCCGGAGAAAACCGCCGCCAGGACATCGTAGGGCTCTTTGGAATGGAGGATGACCGCCAGCTGCGGCCTGAACTTGCGCAACGCCGAAATGGCGCGCGGCATGGTCTTGGCCTTGTGGTCCCAATACACCACGTTGTCGAAATGCGGACTGCCCCGCACCAGCCCGGCGGTTCGATTGCCGGAAACAAGCGTGATGACCGCCTCGGGATACCGGCTCTTGATCGCGCGAATCGCCGGCGTATTCATGAGCAGATCCCCCAAGGCCGTCGTCGAGAATATCGCGATGCTCCCGAACTCGCGTCCTTTGTCGAAAGACTGCCGGCTCCCGGGGCGCCCCAGGAATATCTTGTAGATGCCAACGAAGACGTTGGCGAGCGCTATCTTGAATGGCTTCATCCGGGATCAGGAAGCCTCGCTGAACTGCATCTTGTAGAGCGCGGCATACAGCCCGTCGGCGGCCAGCAGATCGGTGTGCGCCCCCTCCTCCACCATCCGCCCCTGGTCCAGGACGATGATGCGATCGGCATTCTGGACGGTGGACAGCCTGTGGGCGATGACCAGGGTGGTGCGGCCCTTCATGAGCCGCTCCAGCGAGGCCTGTACCTGGCGTTCGGATTCGTTGTCCAGGGCCGAGGTGGCCTCGTCCAGGATCAGGATGGGCGCATCCTTGATCAGCGCGCGGGCGATGGCCAGGCGCTGCCGCTGTCCGCCCGACAGCCGGGCGGCGTTCTCGCCCACGCGGCTATGCATGCCCTGCGGCAGCGAATCGACGAACTCCAGCAGATTGGCGTCAGCCAGCGCCTGCCGGATGACCTGCTCGGACGGTTCGCTATTGGCGCCGTAGCTGACATTCGCCGCGATGGTCTCGTCGAACAGCACCACGTCCTGGCTGACCAGGGAAATCGCGTCGCGCAGGCTGGTCAGCGACAGTTCCTCGATCGGCACCCCATCCACCCGTATCGCCCCCGAGGACGGCAGGGCGAAGCGCGGCAGCATCGACACCAGCGTCGTCTTGCCGCTGCCCGACCGGCCGATGAACGCCACCGTCTGCCCTGGCTCGACCGTGAAGGAAATGCCGGTCAGGGTATCGCGGGCCGCTTCGGGAAACCGGTGCGACACCCGCTCGAACTCGATGCGGCCGCGCACCGGCTGCGCCAGCGTGCGCGTGCCGGCGTCCGACTCGGGCGGTTCGTCCATCAGGGTGAACACGCTCTCGGCCGCCACCAGCATGCGTTGCATCGGGCTGGCGACGTTGGCCAACCGCTTGAGCGGGTCCAGTATCTGCAGCATGGCCGTGACGAACGCGGCAAAGCCCCCCACCGTGATCTGGTTGGCGCCGGACTGCCCCAGCGCGGTCGCCACCACGATGGCCAGGGCGACCGCGGAGATGGCCTGGGTGATGGGCGCCGACGCCGCCGTCGCCACCGCGTTGCGCATGGCAAAGCGGCGCAACCTGCCATTGACCTGGAGGAATCGGCCTTCCTCGTGCTCGTAGCCGCTGAACAGCTTGATCACGCGCTGCCCGTCGATGGCCTCGCTGACGATGCGGGTCAGCTCGCCGTTCATCGCGATGGTTTCGCGGTTGATCCTGCGGATGCGGCGGGCGATGGCGCGCATGATGAAGGTGGACAAGGGAAAGGCCACCAGCGCGATCAACGTGAGCTGCCAGGACAGATACAGCAGCACGCACACCAGCGACACCACGATCAGCGTCTCGCGCACCAGGACGGTGATGACCTCGGTCGCCAACTGCATCACGCCCGCGGCATCCACCACGAACCGATTGAGCAGCAACGACGATCCCATGCGCTTGAAATAGGAGTCGGGCAGGCGCAACAGGCGATCGAACATGTCCCCGCGCAGATCGGCCAGCACATGGTTGGCCGACCAGGCCAGGAGATAATCGCTCAGGAAGTTCAGCACGCCGCGAACCAGGAAAATACCGACGATGGCCAGCGGGATCTTCCAGACATAGTCGGGATTCTGGCCATTGAAGCCGCCGTCCAGCAACGGCTTCATCAGCATCGCCAGGACCGGCTGCGACGCCGCCACCCCTGTCAGGAACAGCATGCCGAGCGCGAGCGCCTTCCAGTATTTCAGGACCCGCGTATAAACGCGGCGCCACAAGTCGGCTTTGACGGGATGGGAGTTCACGAGGGAGTTTTCCGGAGCCTGACCGAATGCCGCTTCGACATTCCCGCGGCGGCAGGCCCGCTTACAATACGAAGCTTCACATTGTACGCGCAGGCGGCTCTCGGCCGGACTGCCCCGACCCGCTCCTGATGCCACGCGCCGATTCCCTCTATGTACGACTGCCCAACTGGGTGGGCGATGCCTGCATGTGCCTGCCGGCTCTCGATCTGCTGCGGCGGGAGGGCTACCCGCTGGTGTTGTGCGGGCGCTCCTGGGCCCGGGACCTGTTCTCCGGACTGACGGCCGGCGATGCATTCGTCGCGCTCGGCCGCTCCTTCGGCGAAAACAGGCGGACGCTGCGCCAGTCGCTGGCCGGCCGCGGGCCGGTGCGCGGACTGGTGTTTCCCAACTCGTTGTCGAGCGCCGCGCTGTTCCGCCTGGCCGGCATACGATCCGCCGGTTATCGCGGCGACGGCCGCTCGCTGCTGCTGGGCTGGGCCTTGCCCAAACCGCGCGGCTTGCACGAGGTGGAAGTGTTCTACCGCCTGGCTCACGATACGCTGCGTCGCTGGCAGCCCGGCACCGGCGACTTGCCGCCCACGCCCGGCCCCCGTCTCGCGCTGCCCCTGACGGCAACCCACCACGAAGCCGCCGCCCGGGCACTGGCGCAAGCTGGCATCACCGGCCGCTTCATCGTGCTGGCCCCCATCGCCGCCGGCCTGCACCACGGCCAGCCCAAGGCCTGGCCCGGGTTCGGCGACCTGGCCCAGGCGCTGGGACAGCGCGGACACACCTGCGTGATCTGCCCGCCGGCCCACGAAGCCGAGGCTTCGCGCGCGGCCGCCCCTTCCGCCACGGTGCTGCCGCCCCTCCCGCTGGGCGCCTTCGCCGCCCTGACCGCCCGCGCCGCGGCCGTCGTGTGCAACGACTCGGGTACCTCCCACGTCGCCGCGGCGGCCGGCGCCCGCCAGATCACCCTGTTCGGCGTCACGCGCCGGGAGCGCACCGGCCCGTGGTCTCCCGACGCCGTCTGCCTGGGCGCCGAGGGCCAATGGCCGGCCCTGTCCGACGTCCTGGCCGCCGTCGAACAATTGGCCGGGGCCGCCACATGATGCGCAAGACGGCCCCGCCGCGGATCCTGGTCGTCGCCCTGCGCTATCTGGGCGACGTCCTCCTGACCACGCCCCTGCCCCACGCCCTGCGCCAGCACTATCCCGGCTGCGAGGTCGACATGCTGGTGTTCAAGGGGACCGAAGGCATGCTGCAGAACAACCCGGACGTCCGCCGGGTCTACACCATCGCCGAACGCCCGGCGCGCGGGGAGATCCGCGCGCTGGCCCGCGAGCTTTGGCGCCGCTACGACCTGGCCGTCGTCCCGCAGCCCGGCGACAAGCCGCACCTGTTCGGCTTCGTGGCGGCGCGCCAGCGGATCGGGCTGGTTCCGACCGAACGCAGCCATTCGTGGTGGAAGAGGTTGTTGCTGCGACACGCCCTGTCCGTCGATGGCATCACCCACCGCATCCGCGAAAACGAACAGGTGGTTCAATTGCTGGGCGTGCCGGCGGCCCGCACCGTCATTCCTCCCTCCGGCCTGATAAGCCCCGCCGCCTGGACGGACAAGCTGTCCTCCTGTGTTCAGGGCGCCGCCCCCTTCGACCCGCGCCAACCCTTCGCGGTGATCCACCCCTCTCCCCGCTGGCGCTACAAGCGGTGGCACACGGCGGGCTGGGCCAGCCTCATGGATGAATTGCGGCGCCAGGGCCTGCGCCTGCTCCTGAGCGGCGGTCCGGGCGAAGCGGAAGGACGCTACCTGGACGAAGTCGTGGCGGCGCTGAACGATCCGACCCGCGCGGCCGTCATTCGCATCCAGGGCTGCCTGGGCCTGGGCGAACTGGCCGACCTCTTGCGCCTGGCCCGGCTGTACGTCGGGCCGGACACCGCCACGACCCACCTGGCCGCCGCCAGCGGCACCCCCACCCTGGCGCTGTTCGGCCCCACCGAACCACGCCAATGGGGGCCCAGTCCGCCCGATGGCCTGGAGCCTCCCTGGAACCAGCGCGCGCCCCGGCAAGTGCGCGGCAACGTGGTCCTGTTGCAGGAACCTTTCCGCGCCTGCGTGCCGTGCCAGCAGGAAGGCTGCGAGCGGCATCGCGACAGCCATGCCGAATGCCTGGACCGCCTGGCTCCGGAGCGCGTGCGCCAAGAGGCCGTCGCCTTGCTGCGCCTGCACCCGGGCGACCAGGATGCGGTTCCCGCCCCTTCCCCGGAAGCCTTGCCATGAAACTCGCTATCGCCTGCCACCGCTTTGGCTACGGCGGCGGCATGGAACGCTACACCATGGACCTCGTCCGTGGATTGCATCAACTGGGTGTGCGCCCCCTCGTTTTCGCCCGCGGATTCGACACCGGCATCCCCGAACATGCCTACGTGGAACCGGTCCGCATCAACGTCCGGGCCCTGCCCTCGAAACTGCGCGACCACTATTTTGCGGCGAGAGTCCGCACGCTCAGGCAGCGCCACGGGGTAGACGTACTGATCGGATGCAGCCGCACCACCGTATCCGACATCGCCATCTGCGGCGGCACGCACCGGGGATTCCTGGCCCATGCCCAGCGCTCGCCAAAATGGTCGGACCGCTGGCAGATCCGGCTCGAAACCCGCCACTATGCCCATGCCCGCACGGTCGTCGCGCACTCCGGATTCATGGCCCGAGAGCTGGAACAGTATTACGGCATACCCGCCGACAAGCGGCATGTGGCCTACCCACCGATCGATACCACGCGATTCGTGCCGGTGGCACCGGAGCGCCGCCGCGAATTGCGCCAGGCGCTGGGCATCCCCGACGGACAGGTCGCGTTCCTATTCCCGTCCACCGGCCATGGCCGCAAGGGATACGAGGAACTGGCCTCGTTCTTCGAGGTCACGACGCTGCCGGTATGCCTGCTTGTCGCAGGCCGGCCGGTCGAATCGCACTCGCCCCGGATCCGCTACATCGGCTACCGCCAGGACATCGAGAACTGCTATCGCGCCGCCGATTTCACGATACTGGCCTCGCGCTACGAACCCTTCGGCCTGGTCGGGCCGGAGTCCGCGCTATGCGGTACCCCGGCCGTGCTGCCACGCGGCACCGGCTGCGCCGAGGTGCTGTCGCGCGAAGCTTGCGTCACCTTCGACCTGGACACCCCGGCATCCCTGGAAGCGGCCATCGCCAGCTGCGTGACGCGGGTCCGGGAAGACCGCGCCAGGCTGTCGTCGCCGTTGTCCCATCTGTCCTACGCCGCGGACGTCCTGACGCACGCGCGCATCATGCTGGACCTGGCGTCGGCGGCTCAGGCCGGCGGCTGAGACGGCGGGCGCTGCCTGGCGACCCGCAGGAAAGGCCGCACCAGGATCTGATGCAGGAAGCGCTGATACAGATAGCGCTTGAAGTAATAGCCGACGCTGCGCCGGGATTTTTCGGCGGTGTCCAGGTCGACCCGCCCGCCCTCCAGGAACGACGTCCGCGCCAGTTCGGTCAGTCCCACGCAGCAAGGCACGACGGCCTGGACCCGGACGATGCCCCGGCGTTCGAACCCGGCCCAGAAGTCGGCGGCGCTCCATACCGGTCGCAGGGCCGCCAGCATGCGCTCGGCCGCCGCCCGCGTCACCACGTAACCGTGGGCGAGCCACCAATGTCCGTAGCGCCTGACCAGGTGCGCCTGTGCGCCCAAGGGGCGGCGGCCCCAGCGCGTGTACTTGTCGATGTGGGACAACAGAACGATCGTCGGGCTCGCGGGGTCCAGCACACGCTCCAGCTCCGCCAGTACCCGTGGCACCTCCTCGCCAGGGGCGGCATCATCCTCCAGCACCAACGCATAGTCGGCACCTTCGTCCAGCATGCGCTGGTAGACGGCCAGATGGCTCAGGGCACACCCGAGCTCGCCGCGCGACAATGGCCGGTAGTCGCGCGCGGCGGCGGCCTCGTCGTACAGGGCGGAGACGGCCTGGGCGTCCAGTTTCGCTCCCTCCACCGCCTGGCACAACGCATAGGACAGGCCCAGCCGGTCCAGTTGCGCGCCGATCCGTTCGCGGCGCGCGGCGGCGCGTTCGAGATTGATGACGTATACCGGCATCATGGACGCATCTCTCCCTCGCCACCGGCCGCTCCCCAATCCTGCTCTCGGCATACGACGGATGCCGCCAGCCAGGCCATGATCAGGACATAGAAAGCATTGGTTATCGAAACGCTGAACATGGTTTCGGTCAACCCGAAGATGAAAAAGCTCGCGGCCGTGGTCAATCCCATCGCCGCGGCACAGGCGACATGAGGCGCGGCGCTACGCAGCTTCCTGGCGAAGAAGACCGCCGGCGCCAGGTAAAGCGCCAGCACCGCGATCAGGCCGGGAACGCCGTAGGTGGCCATCGCATACAGGATGTCGTTGTGGGAATGGGGAAGTTCGGCGGCGTCCCCCGTGATGAGACCAGCCTCGGCCTGCTCGCCGAGTTCAGCCTTGAAATGCTCCAGTCCGACGCCGGTCCAGGGATGTTCCGCGAAGATCCTCAAAGACGCCCGCCACACCTGGATGCGGCCACCGCTCGAACTATCCAGCGTGTCCCGGCTGCCGGCCAGCGCCACCACCCCCTCGGCCACACGCTCCCGCACCATGTCACTGGTACCGGCGATCGATACGCCGACGACCGCCAGCGCCACCAACGCGGCTACCCGCAGCCTGCGGGGGCCATGGCGGTACGACGCACAAACGGCGTAGGCCAGCACCGGCACCGCCAACCAGCTGCCGCGGGTCTGTCCCGCATAGGCAACGTACATGCCCGCCAACAAGGCCACCAGCTTCATGCCGTGGACCATGTAGTGCCGTGGTTCATCCCACCCGATGGAGAGGGCCGCCAGCGCGCCCATCAACAACGCCAGGTTGGAAAAAGGAATGATGTTGTAGATGCCGACGTGATCGGGCCGCATGTCCAGGGTGGCGAAATGGATCCACACCGCTGCGTAGATCGCCGCCGCCGCGCAGCCCCATGCCATCCACGCCAGCCGCCTCCCCCCCAGCCTGACCAATCCCCAGGCCAGCACGAACAACAGGATGAAACGCGTGAACAGGTAAGGAACGCTGACTGGCAGGCCGGCCGCCGCCTGATGGATGGCCACCGCCGCCGGCCACAGCAAGAAAGCCAGGCTCAGGCCCGCGACGCTGCGCCAATAGGTACCCCAACGCTCCCGGTCACGCCCCGGCACGAGCAGGCACCCCAGCCCCCAGCACGCCAGCAGGGTGAACACGCCGTTGGAAACGGACATCTTCGGCAGCAGGAACACCGGAAACAGCACCAGCAATGCCGCGACCAGTCCCTGGAGGCCCGGGAACCACGCGTCCGGACGAACAGCCCTCGGCAGGACAATCACCCTGTCAATACTCCAGCGCGACATCGGCCGGCTGCCCCGTCAGCTTGCCCAGCTGCTGGATCAGCACGTCCGGCACCCGCACCCGCCAGTCCTCGCTCAGGCGCACCACGCACCTGGCATCGCCCCGGTTGTAGACGATCTCGACCGGCGTTCCCGGGAAGCCATTCTCGGGGTCGGCCCGATGCGGATTGAGGACTTCGCGCAGGGTGTCCGCGTGCGCATTGCCGTTCAGGCGGATGGACAGCGCCCGGGCCTTGGCCTCGCGCGCCATCTGCAGGTCGAACAGGTCATCGGCCACGATGCGCATGCCGCCGGAGTATTCGTCGTTGCTGACCTTGCCGGAAATGATCAGCAACTGGTCTTCGCGCAACCGGCTGCGATGGCGTTCGTACAGCTCGTTGAACACCGAGATCTCCACTTGCGCGCTGCCGTCGTCCAGCACGGCGAACACCATCTTCCCGCGCCGCGTCATCTGCGTGCGCACGGCCGACAGGATGCCGGCCATCCATTGCAGGTCGCGGCTGGGCTGCAGGTTGGACAAGGGATTGCGCACGAACCGTCGGACTTCGGTGCGGTAGGCGTCGAACAGGTGGCCGCTGAAGTAGAACCCCAGCGCGGTTTTTTCCTGGCCCAGGCGCTCGCGTTCATCCCACGGCTCGACATCGGCCAAATCGCCCGCCAGGTCGGCGTGGTCGTCCCCGCCGAACAGCGACACCTGGCTGGCCGCGCGGGCGGCCTGCTCGGCGGCATCCATGGCCGTGCCCAGGGTGGCAAGCACCGCGGCGCGGCTGGACGCGAGCGTATCGAAGGCACCGGCCTTGATCAGCGCCTCGATGGCGCGGCGGTTCACCAGGTGGCGGTCGATGCGGCGGCAGAAGTCGAACAGATCGACGAACGGCCCCTTCTCGGCCCGCGCGCGCAGGATTTCCTCCACCGCGCTCTGCCCGGTGCCCTTGACGGCGCCCAATCCGTAGCGGATGGTGCGCGGCGGCAACCCGCGCGCCGAGTATTCATCCAGCACCGGCTCGAAGCGGAAATTGGACAGGTTGATGTCCGGAGGCAGCACCTTGACCTTGTTGGCCACCGTGTCGGCCCAGAAAATCTGGACCTTGTCGGTGTCGTCCATGTCGGACAACATGGTGGCGGCCATGAATTCGGCCGGATGGTGGGCCTTGAGCCACGCGGTCTGGTAGGCGATCAGCGCGTAGGCGGCGGTGTGCGACTTGTTGAAGCCGTATTCCGCGAACTTCTCCATCAGGTTGAACAGCGTGACCGCGATGTCCGGGTCGTACCCCTTCTTCTCGGCGCCCGACTGGAAGATTTCGCGGTGCTTGGCCATTTCCTCGGGCTTCTTCTTGCCCATGGCCCGGCGCAGCATGTCGGCGCCGCCCAGCGTGTAGCCGCCGATGATCTGCGAGATCAGCATCACCTGTTCCTGGTAGACGATGACCCCGTACGTGCTCTTGAGCACCGCCTCCAGATCCGAGTGGAAGTATTCGGCCTTGGCGCGGCCATGCTTGCGGTTGACGAAGTCGTCCACCATCCCGGAACCCAGCGGCCCCGGGCGATACAGCGCCAGCACGGCGATGATGTCTTCGAAGTTGCTGGGGCGCAGCTTCTTGAGCAGTTCCTTCATGCCGCGCGATTCCAGCTGGAACACGGCGGTGGTGTTGCCGTCGCTCAGCAGCTTGTAGGAATCGAGATCGTCCAGCGGCAGCGCCATGACGTCGAAGTCGCGCATGCCTTCGTTGAACTCGCGCACGTAGCGCACGGCCCAGTCCAGAATGGTCAGGTTGCGCAGGCCCAGGAAGTCGAACTTCACCAGGCCCACGGCTTCGACATCGTCCTTGTCGAACTGCGACACCGCGATGTGGCTCTGGCCCGGCTGGCAGTACAACGGGCAGAAATCGGTCAATTTGCCCGGGGCGATCAGCACGCCCCCGGCGTGCATGCCGATGTTGCGGGTCAGGCCTTCCAGCGGCTGGGCCAGGTCGATCAGCGCGTGCGCCTCCTCGTCGTTGTCATAGCGTTCCTTGAAGACGGGCTCTTCGTTGAGCGCGCGCTCCAGGCTCCAAGGATCGGCCGGCGAGTGCGGGATGATCTTGGACAGGCCGTCGCAGAACAGGTAGGGCAGGTCCAGCACCCGCCCCGCGTCGCGGATGACCGCCTTCGCGCCCAACGTACCGAAAGTGGCGATCTGGCTGACCGCGTCGCGCCCATACTTCTGCTTGACGTACTCGATGACCTTGTCGCGGTTGTCCTGGCAGAAGTCGATATCGAAGTCGGGCATGGAGACCCGTTCGGGGTTCAGGAAGCGCTCGAACAGCAAGTCGTAGCGGATCGGATCGATATCGGTGATGCCCAGGCTGAAGGCCACCAGTGAGCCGGCGCCCGAGCCTCGGCCCGGGCCCACGGGCACGCCGTTGTTCTTGCCCCAGTTGATGAAGTCCTGAACGATCAGGAAGTAGCCGGGGAAGCCCATGTCGATGATGGTCTGGCATTCCTTGTCCAGCCGCTGGTCGTATTCCTCCTGGTGCGCGGCGCGCTCCTGTTCGTCGGGGAAGAGCTGCGCCATGCGGCGCGCCAGCCCCTCCCTGGACAGTTGCACCAGGTATTCGTCCAGCGTCACGCCCTCGGGCGTGGGGAAATTGGGCAGCTTGGGGTTGCCCAGCTCCAGCGTCAGGTTGCAGCGCGTGGCGATCGCCACCGTATTGGCCAGGGCCGACGGCACGTCGGCGAACCGTTCGGCCATTTCCTGCGAGGACAGCAGGTACTGCTCCTCGGTGTAGAGCCGCTGGCGCCGCGGGTTGGCCAGGATCTCGCCTTCGGCGATGCAGACCCGGGCCTCGTGGGCGCGGAAATCGTCGCGTTCGATGAATTGCACCGGGTGGGTGGCGACCACCGGCGCGCCGCACTCAGCCGCCAGCCGCATCGCGGCCTGCACGTAGGTCTCATCGCCTTCGCGGCCGGCGCGCTGCAGCTCGATGTAATAGCCCGCGGGAAACACCTTCAGCCAGTGGCGCACGAATGCCAGCGCGGCCTCCTGGTTACCGGTTTCCAGCGCCTGGCCCACGTCGCCCTGGCGCCCGCCGGACAGGGCGATCAGCCCCGCGCCGTAGGTATCGAGCCATTCGGGCCGGATCTCGCCGCGGCCACGGTGCTGGTTGGTCAGGAAGGCCTGCGTCAGCAGTTCGCACAGGTTCAGGTAGCCGGCGCGGTCTCGCACCAGCAACAGCATCCGGTAGGGCTTGTCGCGGTCGGCATCGTTGGTCACCCAGACGTCGCAGCCGGCGATGGCCTTGATGCCCTTGCCCCGCGCCGCCTTGTAGAACTTGATCAACCCGAACAGGTTCGACAGGTCGGTCAGCGCGATCGCCGGCTGCTCCAGCGCGGCGACTTTCTTGATCAGGTCGGAGATGCGAACTATGCCGTCCGACACCGAGAACTCGGAGTGGACGCGCAGATGGACGAAGGGGGGGGTGGGCGACTGGGACATGCCGGCATTTTAGCCCCTCGGCGCCGGGTCCGTGCTACCCCCGGGGCGCCTCGTTCCCCCGGGGCCGCCCTATTCCTTCTCGATGCCCGCGGCCTGGATGACCCGGCTCCATTTTTCCAGTTCGGCACGGCCGAAAACGGCCAGCTCAGCCGGGGTGCTGTAGGACATTTCCAGCCCCAGGCCGACCAGGCGCTCGCGCACGGCCGGATCGCGGGTGGTCTTCTCCAGCGCCTGGCTGAGCCGCTCGATCACCGGCGCGGGGGTGCCCGCCGGCACGTACAGCGCATACCACGCCAGCAGTTCGAACCCGGGATACTGCTCGGCGATGGGCGGCACCTCGGGCAGGAGCGGCCACGGCTTGGCGGAACTGATGCCCAGCGCGCGGACCTTGCCGGCCTTGACCTGCTGGGTGCCGGTCACGATGTCGGTGAACATGACCGACACGTGGCCGGCCATGACGTCGTTCAGCCCCAGCGGAATGCTCTTGTAGGGCACGTGCAGCATCTGGATGCCGGCGGCGGTCGTCAACATCGCGCCCGGCACCAGGGTGCCGGCGCTGCCCGACGCGTAGGACAGCTTGCCGGGCTGGGCCTTGGCCAGCTTGACGAGATCGGCCAGGCTGTTGACCGGCAACGCGGGGTTGGCGACCAGCAGGGCCGGCGTGTAGGCCACGCGCCCCACCGGCGCGAAGTCCTTGACGGGGTCGTAGCCCGGTTTCTTCATCAACGCGGGATTGGCGGCCTGGGTCGTCTGCGTGGTGAAGAACAAGGTATAGCCATCGGCGGCCGCACGCGCCGCGGCCTGGGCCGCGATGGCGCCCTGCGCGCCGGCGCGGTTCTCGATCACCAGCGGCTGGCCCAGTTCGCGCGACAGCGCTTCGCCGACGATGCGGGCGGTGGTGTCCACGCCGCTACCCGGCCCGAACGGCACCAGCACGGTCACCGGACGCTGGGGATAGGAATCGGCCGCCACGGCGCCCGCGGCGCCGAATGCTGCCAGGGAAGCCAGGGCGTATGCGCCCATGCGTATGCTCTTGGTCATGCTGTCTCCGGTTTCTGGTTCAAGGATGTTGCAGGCCGAGCGCGTCGAGCCAATGCAGCACCCGCTCGGCGATGAGATCGCTGTTGCGGTCCATCATCAGGAAATGGGAATTGCCGCGCATGCCGCCGGCGGGCAGGTCCAGCACCTTGACCGGCGCGCCCCGCTCCGCCAGCGCGGCCGCATGCGCATCCACCGTGGCGCGGTAGCGGCGCCAGACGGGGTGATCGTCGATATGGTCGCCCCAGGCCAGCAGGTGCGGCTGGGTTCCCGCCTGCCCGGCGGCCGGCGCCCCCGAAGGTTCCAGCGCCACGACGGCGCGCACGGCCTCGGGCCGCTCCTGGGCCGCCAGCAGCGCGAACCCGCCGCCCTGGCTGTGCCCGACCACGATGCAGGGCCCCACCCTGTCCAGCAGCGCGCGATAGGCGGCGCTGGTGACGGCCTCGTGACCGGCCCAGCGCGGCACCCACTGACGCGCGAACTGGTCGAAGGCCTCGACCGGAAACTGCTGCCCGGGATGGGCCCGGCGCGCGGCCGGGTCGGTGCGGTAGCCATCGGCCGGACCCATGCGGAACATGTCCCAGGCCTCGTCCAGCGTGCGGAACAGCGGCGCCTCGGCATACAGGTCCGGATAACGCGCCCAGGATGCGCGGCCGCGCTCCACGGCGTCGGACACATGAACATCGTATCCGGCCCGCAGGAAGCGCCACAGCCAGCCCGGGCGCCCGTCGGGGGTCGTCTCCCAGTTCGCGCCCGTCATGCCACCGCCATGCCAGAGCAACACCGGCAGCGCATGGCGGGGGCGTGCCAGCCGGTAGGCCTGCACGTACATCTGGCCGACGACGTGGTCGCCGTTGGGGTCCACCGGCCGGGGCGCCGCGCCCTGGGCCAGGCGCCTGACCTCGACCGGCAGGCCGCTCAGCGTGCGCACCGCGCCGCCGACGTGAAAGCTGTCGATGGCGCGCAGGCAAATTTCGTCGGGAGCGGACTCAATTGCGGGCATGAAGAAAATCCTGGTCCTCGGAAAAACAGCGGATGCGCGGCACGGCGCCGAAGCAGGCGCCCAGCGCGCCTTCCATGGCGTCCATGAAGTTCGCGACGACCTGGGCGCCGCGGCGCTCGTTGCGGCGGAACTGGACCTCGAGATAGACGGGGCAGCCGCGCGGGACGGCGTGCGCCGCCACCACCACCAGTTGCACCTGGGCGGCCTGCGCGCCCAGCAGGTCCACGCAGGCGCGCTCGGTGGCGGCGCCCAGCGCGTCCAGCGGCGCGCCGGCCAGCAAGGGGTTGGAAACGAAAGCTTTGATGACGGGCATGGCGATCACTGGCAAGAGGAGCGGCCATGATGCCGGCGCCCGATAATGAAATCCAGTGCAAATTATTGCGATATTATTGCTTCATGCGCACCAATTGCGACCTTCCCGATCTGCAAGCCTTTTGCGCCCTCGTGCGCTGCGGCGGCTTCAACAAGACCGCCGACACACTCGCGCTCTCGCCCTCCGCCTTGAGCCGGCGCATCAGCAAACTGGAAGAAGCCCTGGGCGGCCGGCTGATCGAACGCACCACGCGCACCATGGTGCTGACGCCGCTGGGCCAGACCTTGCACGAACGCCTGGCGCCGCTGCTGGACAGCCTGGACGACTGCCTGGCCGGCACGGCGCGCATGGCGCGCGGCGAAGGCGGCCAGTTGACCGTGGCCTGCATCACCACCGTGGCGTATTCCTTGTTCCCCGCCGCCCTGTCGCGCCTGCGGCAGCGCCATCCGGACGTGCGCGTGGACTTGCGCGACGACACGGGCGCGCGCGTGCGCGACGCCGTGCTGCGGCGGGAGGCAGAATTCGGCATCACCGTGATGTGGGAGGACGAGCCCGAACTGGCCAGCCAGTTGCTGCGCGACGACCCCTATGTGCTGGCCTGCGCGCCCAGCCATCCGATGGCGTCGCGCGGCCAGGCCGCCTGGGCCGACCTGGCCGGCCAGCGGGTGCTGGCCCTGCGCCGCAGCAGCGCCAACCGCCAGCAGATCGACGCCGCGCTGGCCGTGGCGGGCGTGCCCGTGCCCTGGTTCGACGAGGTGGAGCACCTGTCGTCCATGATCGGTTTCCTTGAGCACGGCGGCTGGATGGCGGTACTGCCCCACCTCGCGCTGGCGGCGGCCACCCGCGTCGCGACCATCCCCCTGAGCGGACCGACCATCGCGCGGCGCATCTGCCTGATCCGGCGGCGCGACGCGACGTTGAGCCGGCCTGCACAGGCCCTGTGGGACGAACTGGCGCGCAGCATCGCCGCCGCGCCGGCCGAGCCGCCCCTGCGCTGACGGGCCGTCAGGCCGCTTCCCCCGCGCCGCCGTCGCGCGCGGCCCGCAGCGACTGCATGAGCTTGTCCAGCAACGCATCGAGCTGGCGCAGTTCCTGTTCGCTGAAATCGCCGAACATCACCTCTCGCTCGTGCCCGCCGCCGATGCGGTCCGCCTGCTCGCGCACGCGGCGGCCGCGGGCGGTCAGGGTCAGCTCGAACGCCCGCGCATCGCGCGTGCTGATGCTGCGTTCGGCCAGGCCCAGCTCGATGAGCCGCGACACGACCTTGGACAACACGGTTTTTTCGATGAAGGTGGCGGCCTGCAAGGCGGACACGCTGATGCCCGGCGCATCGCCGATCTGGCGCAGCACCCGCAGGTCGCGCACCACCAGCCCGAGTTCCTTGCGATACAGCTCGTTGACCTGCCGTACCGCCTCGCTCTTGATGAGGTCGAGCTTGTAGGTGAAATAGGTCTCGAGTTTCTTGGTCACGGTGGTCTCGTGCGGGCGGCGGGGCATGGCGGCATTGTATGCCGCGCGCCACCAGCGGGGTAAATACTGAGTGCAATTTTCAATAGTTGAAATAGCATCCTATTTTTTGCTTCAACCGATAGGAACGCAATGAAAATCGAGGTCTCGGACACGCACGCCCAGGACATGACCACCTGGCGGCGCACGCTCCACCGCAACCCGGAACTCGGCTTCGAGGAATACGAGACGGCGGCCTTCGTCGCGGAACGCCTGCGCGAATGGGGCATAGAAACCCATACCGGCATCGGCGGCACCGGCGTGGTCGGCGTCGTCCACGGCGCGCAGGGTCCCGGCCGCAACCTCGGGCTGCGCGCCGACATGGACGCCTTGCCCATGCAGGAACAGACCGGCCTGCCCTACCAGTCCGTGCGGCCCAACCGCTTCCATGGCTGCGGCCACGACGGCCACACCGCCATCCTGCTGGGCGTGGCGCGCCATTTCGCGTCCGACCGCGACTTTCGCGGCACGCTGAACCTGATCTTCCAGCCCGCCGAGGAAACTTTGCGGGGCGGCTCGACCATGATCCAGGACGGCCTGTTCGAACGCTTTCCTTGCGATGAACTCTACGGTCTGCACAACCATCCCCCGCTGGAACCCGGCCGCGTCGGCGTGCGCAACGGCGCCACGCTGTCGGCCTGCGACCTGTTCCGCATCCGCATCCATGGCGTCGGCGGCCATGCCGCCAGCCCCCACCGCACCGTGGATCCCGTGGTGGTCGGCAGCGCGCTGGTGCAATCGTTGCAGACCATCGTCAGCCGTTCGGTGGATCCGCTGCAGACCGCGGTGGTCAGCGTCTGCCAGTTCCACGCCGGCACCGCCATCAACGTCATCGCCGGCGAGGCCGTGCTGGAAGGCACGGTGCGCACGCTGGACCACGGGGTGCAGGCCGAGATCCTCAAGCGACTGAAGGAAATCTGCGCCGGCGCCGGGCAGGCCCACCGCTGCCGCATCGAGTTCGAGCACCTGCAGACCTCGCCCGCGACCATCAACAACGCCGAGCAGGCGCAGGTCGTGCGCGAAGCCGCGCTGGCGGTGGTCGGCCAGGACGGCCTGGAGCCCGACATTCCGCCGCTGATGGCTTCCGAGGATTTCGCCTACATGTTGCAGGAAAAGCCCGGCTGCTACTTCTTCCTGGGCAACGGCGGCCACATGTGCCACCACCCCGAATTCGACTTCAACGACGAGGTGCTGCCCGTCGGCATGTCGATGATGATCGAGATCGCCCGCCGCCGCCTGGTGGCCTGACCCCATCCCCCCGCAAGGACACCGCCATGCACCCCCACCGCTATCTTGCCGCCCCCGCCCTGGGGCTGCTCATGCTTGCCGCCGCGCCGGCCCATGCCCAGACCGCCTATCCCGCGCGCCCCATCCACCTGATCGTCAACGGCGCGCCGGGCAGCCTGCCCGACCTGTTCGCCCGCCCGATCGCCGAGAAGATGCGGACATCGCTGGGGCAGGCCGTGGTCATCGACAACCGCCCCGGCGCGGGCGGCCTGCTCGCCATGACCAACCTGAAGAACAGCGCGGCCGACGGCTACACGCTGGCGGTGGTCACCAACGCGCACGCCGTCTGGAACCAGTACCTGTTCAGCAAGCTGCCCTACGATCCGCAGGCCGATCTCCAGGCGGTCAGCCCCATCGCCGTCATCCCCATGGTGCTGACCGCCAGCCCCGCCCTGCCCGCGGGCTCGCTCAAGGAACTGGTCTCGCTGGCCAAGGCCAGGCCCGGCGTGCTGAACTACGCATCCTCCAGCACCGGCTCGCCGCCCCACGTGCTGTTCGAGATGTTCAAGCTGCAAACCGGCGCCGATATCCTGCACGTCCCGTTCAAGTCCGGCCCCGATGCGCTCAACTCCACGATCAGCGACCGGACCCAGCTCTACCTGGCCGGCTCCGCCCTGATCGAGCCCCAGGTCAAGGACGGCCGGCTCAAGGCGCTGGGCGTCAACACGCGGGAACGCCTGCCCAGCCTGCCCAACGTGCCGACTTTCGCCGAACAGGGCCAGCCGGGCCTGGAAGATACCGTGTGGCTGGGGATCGTGGCCCAGACCGGCGTACCGGCGGACATCGTGCAGAAGCTGAACCGCGAGATCGCCAAGGCGGTCCAGGCCGAGGACATGAAGAAGCTCTACGAAGCGCATGGCTCGGTGGTCTACACCGCCAGCCCGGAGGCGTTCGCCGCCCGCATCAAGGCCGATCACGAACTGTGGGGACCGGTGATCCGGAAGGCCAACATTTCCCTGGACTGACCGGCGCCGCGCAAGCACCACCCCTGACGTACGAAGGCCCCGGCGGCGCATGCCCCCGGGGCCTTCACACATCGCGGCACCACGCGCGCTATCTGTATCTATTCCCTGGGCGCGCCCGGCACATCGACCGTGTAGTTCAGCGCCAGCCGGCCGCCGTCCACGAACACCGTCTGCCCGGTCACGTAGCTGGCGTCCTCGCTGGCCAGGAACACCGCGGCGCCGGCCACCTCTTCCGGCCGCCCCAGCCGCGCCATCGGAATGCGCGACAACACCGTATGCAGTGCCTTGGGATCATCGGTGATGGTCGACATGATGTCGGTATCGATGCTGCCCGGCCCCAGCGCGTTGACGCGCACGCCGTGCGGCGCCATCGCCAGCGCCATGGCCTTGGTCATCTGCCGCACCGCGCCCTTGCTGGCGCCGTAGGCCAGCTGGTTGGACATCGCGAGCTCGGCCGTCATCGACGACAGCGTGATGATGCTGCCGCCGCGCCCACCGCGCACCATGGCCTTGGCGGCGGCCTGGGCCACGAGGAAAGTCCCGCGGACATTGACGTTCATCACGAAGTCGAGATCCTCCAGCGTCACGTCCAGGAACTCGGCGGCGCGGATCACGCCGGCATTGCACACGCAGATGTCCAGCCCGCCGAACTCGCGCTCGCACAGGGCCACCATCTCGGCCACCTGGGCCGGATCGGTAACGTCGCCGCGCATCGCGCGCGCCGGACCGGCCATGGCCGCCAGGGCCTCGCCCTGGACCTTCTCGGCGCGATCCACCAGCACCACGTTGGCGCCCTCCTGGCTGTACCGCTTCGCGATCGCCAGCCCGATACCGCCCGCGGCACCGGTCACCAGTGCCGTCTTGTCCTTCAACCTCATTGCTGCTCCAAGTGGTCCCATGGCCACAAACGGGAAAAACGCCAGCCGTCATCAACCGGGGGCCCTGGGCACCGTGGATCCGGCTTTGCCGGTCCGCCAGTGCCGCCCCTTGAAGGGGCGCGCGAAGCGCCAGGGGGTGGGCCCGCCCTAGACGCCTACATACTGGGCGATCAATTCAGGGCGCGCCGACAACTCCGGCGACGTGCCGCGCCAGACCGTCACTCCCTTGTCCAGGATGAAGTTGCGGTCGGACAAGCGCAGCAAGGCCTTGGTGTTCTTGTCCACCACGATCATGGTCAGGCCCTCCTGCTTGAGCCGGGCGAGCACGCTCCAGATCTCGGCGCGCACGATGGGGGCCAGGCCTTCGGTGGCCTCGTCCAGCACCAGCAGGCGGGGGTTGGTCATCAACGCGCGGCCGATGGCCAGCATCTGCTGCTCGCCGCCCGACAACTGCGTGCCGAGGTTGGCGCGCCGCTCCTTCAGGCGGGGGAACAGGTCGTAGATCTTCTCCAGCGTCCAGGCCGAGGCATCCGTGCGCTTGGACGTGGCGATCAGGTTTTCCTCCACGGTCAGCGTGGGGAAGATCTGGCGGCCTTCGGGCACCAGCGACAGTCCCAGCCGGCCCACGCGGTACGGCGCCATGCCGTTCAGCGCCTGCCCGTCGAAGGTGATGCTGCCGGCCGCCGGCTTGAGCAGGCCGAACAGGCAGTTGATCACCGTGGTGCGCCCCATGCCGTTGCGGCCGATCAGGCCCACGACCTCGCCGCGCTTGACTTCCAGGTCGATGTCGAACAGCGCCTGGCACGAACCGTACTTGGCCGCCAGTCCTTGTATGGAAAGCATGCGTGAACTCCTGCCTCAGGCATCGGCGTCGTCGCCCAGATAGGCGCGGCGCACTTCGGGATGATTGCGGATTTCCTCGATCGAGCCGGTCGCGACGATCTTGCCGTAGACCAGCACGCTGATGCGGTCGGCCAGCGAGAAGACGGCGTTCATGTCGTGCTCGATCAGCAGGATGGTGTAGCGGCCTTTCAGCGAGCGCAGCAGTTCGATGGCGGCGGCGCCCTCGGCCGCGCTCATGCCTGCCATGGGCTCGTCCAGCAGCAGGATGCGCGGATCCGCCGCCAGTGCCATGGCGACTTCGAGCTGGCGCCGCTGGCCATAGGCCAGGTTGGACACCACGGTGTCGGCCACGTCGGACAGGTGGCACTGCTCGATGACGGCGCGCGCCTTCTCCATGACATCCCCGTAGGACGACATGGGCTTCCAGACGGCCCAGCGCACACCTTTCCTGCGCAGCGCGGCCAGGCATACGTTCTCGACCACCGTGAAGGCGTCGAAGATGGACGTGATCTGGTAGGAGCGCAACAGCCCCATGCCCACGCGCTGCTGCACCGGCGTGCCGCTGACCTCTTCGCCGCCCAGCACGATGCTGCCCTCGTCCGAGCGCAGCTCGCCGGTCAGCAGATTGATGAGCGTGGTCTTGCCTGCGCCGTTGGGGCCGATGATGGCGTGCAGCTCGCCCGGTTCGATCTCCAGCGTCACGCCGTCGGTGGCGCGCAGGCCGCCGAAGCGCTTGACCAGGTCCTGGGTACGCAGTCCGATGGCGTTCATTGCGATTCTCCCGCGGAAGCGGCGGCGACCTTGGGGGCCGCGGCTGGCGCCGCGGCGGGTTCTTCGCGCCGGCGGGTCAGCCACGCGAAGCCGTTCTTGCTCAGCAGGGCGATCACGACGATGACCGGCCCCATGATCAGCATCCAGTGCTGGGTCAGGCCCTTGAAGAATTCTTCCATGACGAGGAAGGCGATCGCGCCCACGATGGGACCGGTGATCGTGCCCAGCCCGCCGATGACCAGCATGACGATCAGTTCCCCCGACACCGGCCACGACATGTAGCTGGGCGAGGCAAAGGCCGTCAGATTGGCCAGCAGCAGGCCCGCCAGGCCGGTCAGCACGCCGGACATGACATAGGCGGCCAGTTGCACGCGGAAGACCGAGTAGCCGAACGCATTGACGCGGCGCGGGTTGATGTGGGTGGCCTGCAGCACCATCCCGAACGGCGACTTCTTGAGCCGGGCCAGGAATATCGTGACCGCCAGCAGGACGGCCCAGGCCGCCCAGTAGACCTCGGTGCTGCCCGACAGCTCGAACAGTCCGAAGTTGCTCGGTTCGTTGATGTTCAGGCCGTCGTCGCCGCCGAAGGTGGTCATGCTGACCATCAGGAAGTAGAACATCTGGGCGAAGGCCAGCGTGATCATGATGAAGCCGATGCCCGAGGTCCGCAGGCACACGGTGCCCACCACCAGGCCCACCAGCGCGCACACGACCACGGCCGTCAGCAGTTGCAGCCAGCCGTCGCTGATGCCGTAGTAGCTGAGTATGCCCACGGCATAGCAGCCCAGGCCGATGAACATGGCATGGCCGAAGCTGACCAGGCCGGCGAAGCCCAGCACGAGGTTCAGCGCGCAGGCGGCCAGCGCATAGACCAGCACGCGCGCGAAGAACGTCACATAGAACGGCTCGCCTATCGCCTGCGCGACGAACGGCACGGCCGCCAGGAGGATGAACAAGACCGGAATCATCCAGGCCCCGAATTTGACGCGGTTCATGTCATGTACCTTGCAAGAATTTCAATTGCTGTCTTCCACACTGCATGAAACAGGCGCCCCTCGACCCAGGATGCGGTGGATCCGGCTTTGCCGGTCCACCCGCATCGCCCCCTTGAGGGGGCGCCCGAAGGGCGTAGGGGGTGGGCTTCCCTTGCGCGCGTAAGCGCGTAGGGGGGGACTTACCTCTTGCTCAGGATGCCGTTGGGCCGGAACGCCAGCACCAGCGCCATCAGTATGTAGATCAGCATGGAGGCGGTCGCCGGACCGACGGCGTTGGCCGAGGCCGGCTGCATGAACGAACCCAGCATGTGAGGAATGTAGGCGCGTCCCAGCGTGTCGATCACGGCGATGAGCATCGCCGCCACCAGCGCGCCGCGGATCGAGCCGATGCCGCCCACCACGATGACCACCAGCGCCAGGATCAGGACCGGCTCGCCCATGCCGGACTGCACCGACAGGATGGGCCCGGCCAGCGCGCCCGCCAGGCCGGCCAGCCCCGCCCCGAGCATGAACAGCAGCTTCTTGAGCAGGTCGATGTTCACGCCCAGCACGCTGACCATGGGCGAGTTGCTGGCCCCGGCCCGTATCAGCATGCCGAAGCGCGTCTTCTGGATCAGGTACCAGGCACCCAGCGCCACCAGCACGCCGACCGCGATGATCAGGATACGGTAGACGGGATACTGCGAGCCGAACAGCGTCACCGCGCCGTTCAGGACCGACGGAATGGCCGCGTAATAGGGGCGATTGCCGAAAACGACGATGGCCAGTTCATTGAAGAACATCATCAGCCCGAAGGTGGCGAGCACCTGGTACAGGTGGTCGTGCCGGTACAGCGGCCTGGCGACCAGATGCTCCAGCAGCAGCCCCACCAGCCCGGCGGCGATGATGGCCGCGGCGATGGCGAAGATGAACGACCCGCTCGCGTTGTAGCTGGCCGCCCCGATGAACGCGCCGACCATGTACAGCGAGCCGTGCGCGAGGTTGATGAAATTCATGATGCCGAAGATCAGGGTCAACCCTGACGACAGCAGGAACAACAGCACGCCTAGCTGCACACCATTGAGCAACTGCGACAAAAACAGCGAACTATTCATTGACAGACTTCCGTGTCAAAACCCGGGTCTTCCCCGCATACCCGGTTCTTTCGTTCTTAGTGCCCATGCACTCCCCGATCCCGTGGCGGCGATCGCCACCCAGCATAACGGCGCCCGTCATCGCCATCCATCGGTGCCACCCCTGAAGGAAAGCCCACCCCCTACCCGCTTACGCGGGCCCCCTCAAGGGGGCGGCGCTGGCGGACCGGCAAAGCCTGATCCACGGCGCCCTGGATCAGGGCAAGTAAACGGTACTCCGCACCAAGACGACCCCACAAAGACCCAGGATGCGGTGGATCCGGCTTTGCCGGTCCACCCGCATCGCCCCCTGGGGGGCGCGCGTCAGCGCGTAGGGGGGGGTCTACATCTTGCATTCAGCAGCGTAGGCGTCCTTGTGGTCCGTCAGGACCTGCGACAGCTGCTTGTAGCCCACGCCGTCGCCGCTCTTGACGATCTCGTAGGCGTAGTAGTGCTGGATGGGCATGTTGTTGGTGTTGAAGGCGAACTTGCCGCGAGCCGTGGGAAACTTGGAACCGGCTTCCTTGACGGCGGCCGCGAAGGCCTTCTTGTTCGACACCTTGCCACCCAGCTTGGTGATGGCCGCATCCAGCAGGTAGGCGGCGTCATAGGCGGCCACCGCGTACTCGGTGGGAGGACGCTTGTACTTGGCCTCGTAGCCCGCCACGAATTTCTTGTTCTGCGGATTGTCGAGCACCGGCGCCCACGGCGTGCCGTAGACCGAGCCGATCGCCTGCTGCTTGAGCGCGGCCAGCGAGTTGGAGTCGATCAGGCTCTCGGACAGGAACGGCAGCTTGCCCATCAGGCCCGCCTGGTTCAACTGGCGCACGAAGTTCACGCCCACGCCGCCGGGATAGAACACGAACAGCGCGTCGGGCTTGGCGCTCTGCACGGCGGCGATCTCGGCCGCGTAGTCGAGCTGGCCCAGCGGGGTGTAGACCTCGTTCTGGATCGTACCGCCGTAAAAGCGCTTGAAGCCGGCCAGCTTGTCCTTGCCGGCCTGGTAGTTCGACGTCATCAGGTAGACGTTCTTGTAGCCCTGCTCCTTGGCGTACTTGCCCATGGCCTCGGACATGCCATCGTTCTGCCAGCCCATCACGAACAGGTTGGCCATGCAGCTCTTGCCCGCGATCGGGGCCGGGCCCGCGTTGGTCGACAACGCGACGACGCCGGCATCCTTGATGCGGCGGATCTCGGCCATCAGCACGTTCGAGAAACCCAGGCCGACGATGGCGTCGACCTTGTCGCGCTCGATGAACTTCTGGACGATCTGCGCGCCCACGTCCGGCTTGAGCTGGTCATCCTCGCGCAGCACGGTGACGGGCTGGCCGCCCAGCTTGCCGCCCAGTTGTTCGACGGCCAGCATGAAACCGTCGTACTGGTCCTGGCCCAGCGCGGCCATGGGACCCGACAGCACGCCGGAAAAACCAACCTTGACCTCGGCATGCGCGGCGCCGGCGGCCATCAGGGCCGCCGCGATCAGGACGGCGGTTTGTTTCTTCATCATCGACTATGTCTCCTTCGTCGGGAAATGGCGGGAAATCAGCGCCCCAGCGCCTTGGCGGTCTTGCCGCCGATCCCGAAATTCGTCTTGGGCACTTCGACCAGCACCACGCGCACGGACTCGCGCGGAGCGCCGATGGCGCGGTGGGTCGCTTCGGTCAATTCCTCGATCAGGGCCGCGCGCTGTTCGTCGGTGCGGCCCTCCATCATTTGCACCTGGATGAGAGGCATGGCGTGCTCCTTACAGTTTCACGCAGACGTTGCGCAGTTCGGTGTAGAACTCCAGCGAGTGCACCCCGCCCTCGCGGCCGATGCCCGATTGCTTGGCGCCGCCGAAGGAGGTGCGCAGGTCGCGCAGGAACCACGAGTTCACCCAGCAGATGCCGACGTTCAGCGCCTTGCCCAGGCGGTGGGCGGTGCCCACGTTCTGCGTCCACACCGTGGCGGCCAGGCCGTACGGCGTGTCGTTGGCCATCTTGATGACCTCTTCTTCCGTGTCGAAGGGCGTGATGTGGCAGCAGGGGCCGAAGATCTCCTCGCGGATGACCGCGGCGCTCTGGGGCAGGCCGGTCCAGATCGTGGGCTGCACCCAGGCGCCCTGGCCCATGGCGCCGGGCATGTCGGGCACGCCGCCGCCGGTCACGACGGTGGCGCCTTCCTCGCGGGCCTTGGCGTAATAGCCCAGGACCTTCTCGCGATGGACCTGCGAGACCAGCGGACCGAAGTTGGTGGCATGGTCATGCGGGTCGCCCAGCTTGAACGCTTCGGCCTTGGCCTTGAGCGCGGCGACGAACTTCTCGAAGATGGGACGCTGCACGTAGACGCGCTCCGTGCCCAGGCACACCTGGCCGCTGTTTTCGAAGGACGAGCGGGCGATGCCGGCCACGGCCTTGTCGAAATCGGCGTCGGCGAAGACGATGCCGGGGTTCTTGCCGCCCAGCTCGAACGACACCGGGCGCACGCCCTTGGCGGCGGCCTGCATGATGGCCTCGCCGGTGCGGGTCTCGCCGGTGAAAGTGATGCCGTCCACGTCGGGATGGCGGGTCAGGAACTCGCCGGCGGAGTCCGGTCCGAAGCCGTGGACCACGTTGTAGACGCCCGGCGGCACGCCCACTTCATTCATGACCTCGCCCAGCAGCGTGGCGGTGGCGGGCGTTTCTTCCGAAGGCTTGACCACGACGGTGTTGCCGCAGGCCAGGGCCGGACCGACCTTCCAGGTCATCAGCAGCAGCGGCAGGTTCCACGGGCAGACCACGCCGATCACGCCGCGCGGCACGCGCACCGAGTAGTTCAGCGCGAAGCCGTTGTCGGGGGTTTCCATGTCGAAGCTTTCGCCCGGCACGTTGCGGATCAGGTCGGCGAAAACCTTGAAGTTGGCGGCGCCGCGCGGGATGTCCACGTGGCTGGCCAGCACGTGCGGCTTGCCGGTGTCGGCCATCTCGGCCGCCAGGAAATCATCGAAGCGGCGGGTGATGCCATCGGCGATGGCATGCAGCATCTCCACGCGCTGCTGGACCTTCATCGTCGCCCACGGGCCGGACAGCGCCGCCCGGGCGGCGCGCACGGCGGCGTCGACCTCGGCCTGGCCGGCTTCGTGCACCGGGCCGATCAGGCTGTTGTCGACGGGATTGCGGTTCTCGAAGGTCTTGCCGGTGGCGACCCACTGGCCATTGATGAAATTCTTGAATTCGTTCATGGACATACCTTTAGATGACATCTGCAAATTCGGGATCCCCGTCGCACAGGTATTCCCACATGCGTTCGAAGATGCGGCCGGCGCCGGTGGCGCGGCGGGCGGCCTCTTCCGGCGACAGCGTCGGACCGTCGGCCAATCCGGCCGCGCGCAGTTGCAGCTCGATGCGCGCGGCGTCCTCGAGGTACCAGTTCAGCACCACGGCCTGCTCGATGCTGGGCGCGGCCACCACCGCGCCGTTGCCGCGCATGACCACGGCCGAGGCGGCGCCCAGCTTCGCGGCCACGCCCGCGGCCTGTTCGTCGGTCCGGATCAGTTGAGGATCGTCCCACAGCGGCACGGCCGGCGAGAAATACGAACCCATGCCATGGCGCGGCGCCGGCGTCACGCGCGCGGACGACAGGGTCATCACGTCGCGCGGCATGCTGCGGATCACCGCCCCTACCTCGGGGCGCAAGCGATAGATATGCTGGTGGATGCGGACTTCGCCCAGCACGCCCTCGGGCAGTTCGCCGTTCACCGGCACCACGGTGCCGGCCTCGTGCGGGCCGATCATGCCCATGGGCCTGGCGGCGCAGACCAGGAAACGGTCGGCGTCCAGCCGCAGGCTGCAATGGCCGTAGGCATGGACCAGATTGGCACGCGCCAGGGCGCGCGCCGCCGCCCGCACCAGGCTCTGCTGCCGGGCGGTCGGTGCATTGTCGTGCTGGCTCAAGTCTTGAACTCCGGAATATCGGGTTTGGATCCCCACATGCAGAACGACGACGGGATGGCGGGGAAGGTGCGGGGACGGTAGGTCTTCTCGTCCTCTTCGGTGATCAGGCGCACGCCCGTCGAATACTCATAGATCATGCCGTCCGGACCTTCGAAATACAGGAACATCGCGCCCGAGGTCGGATGGCGGCCGGGGCCGAAGCGGATGGGAATGCGCTTCTCCAGCAGGATGTAATAGGCCCGCATCACATCGTCGATGCTTTCGACCTGATGGTTGATGTGCTGCACGCCCGGATAGCTGGACGGGAACAGCGCGATCTTGTGGTGCACTTCGTCGATGCGCAGCAGGGGCGCCTCGCCGATGCGGTCGCTGACCTTGGCGCTGAGCAACTGGGTCCAGAAGGCTTCGTCGCGGCGGGGATTGAGGGTGCGCAGGCCGATGTGGCTGAACCCCGTGATGCCCGCATCGCGCGACGGGAAATAACGGCGGCCGCTGTGGTGCGGCGCGTGGACCAGGTCGACGCTGTTGCCCGACGGGTCCTTGAAGTTGATGAAGTCGCGCACGTGGCGCTTCTCGGCTTCCTCGACACTGCCACGGGTGGCCGCGTAGCCGGACTGCTCCAGCAGCGCCATGGCCTGGTCCAGTTCCCCGGGCGTATCGACCTCGAAAGCCGAGGTATGGTCGCGCGGATCGCCTTCGAAATAGCAGAGCGTGTGATCGCGGCTGTCGGACTTCAGATAGACCGCCTTGCCGTCGCGGCGGGCCACTTCCAGGCCCAGGACTTCGGTTGCGTAGCGCACTGAGCCGTCCAGGTCGGGCGTGCCGAGCCGCACGTAGCGGATGTCGTGTAGATGAATCACCGGTGTCTCCAGCTTGGGGCCATGGAAGCAGCCCCCTGCACGTTCGTAGACAGACACGATACGCCACAAAATATCGGTTGGAAATATTTTTATCGAGATTTTATGGATTTCCCTAATGCGAGAGGATTTCGTCGAGAATCGACTAGAATCTAGCCATCGCTCATGAGAGGGGGCACGCAGCCGCCCGAGACGCATGCCTGGAATCCCATTGGAACTACCGCCCCTGGCGCACGCCGCCGCTCCCACCACGCTCGTGGGCACGGCCTATGCCGCCCTGCGCCGCGACATCATCGAAGGCAAGCTCCCGCCCGGCTCGCGCCTGCGCGTGGAGCACTTGAAAGATTCGTATGGGGTCGGCGCGGGCACGCTGCGCGAGGCGCTGTCGCTGCTCGTGTCCGACGCGCTGGTGGTCTCCCACGGCCAGCGCGGCTTCCACGTCACGCCCATCTCGATGGAAGATTTCCTGGACATCACCCGCAATCGCATCCTGCTGGAATGCGAAGCCCTGCGACAGTCCATCCAGGCCGGCGACGACGTCTGGGAAAGCCGCATCATCGCCGCCTTCCATCGCCTGAGCCGGGCCGAGGAACGGCTGGCCACCAACCCCGTCAACCGCTTCGACGAATGGGAAGACCGCAACCGCGAGTTCCACCAGGCGCTGATCAGCGCCTGTACCTCGCGCTGGATGCACCATTTCCTGGGCATCCTGTACCAGCAGGCCGAGCGCTACCGGCGGCTGGTCGTCACCCGCAAGCCGATTCCGCGCGACGTGCACGACGAGCACCGCAACATCCTGGAAGCCTCGCTGGCGCGGGATGGGGAGCGCGCCGGCCAGTTGCTGTCCGAGCACATCAGCACGACCTATGAGGCGGTCAGGCATCTGCCGGCGGATCTGTTCAACGGCAACGCGAACGCGATGGACGCGGCGGGAACCGCCTGAACCCTGGCGGGATGCGGCAGTCCCCCCCTCCGCGGCGACCGCGGAGGAACTTTGGGCGGAACCGGGTTACCCACGATGCAGAAAACCCTCTGCGTACCGTGCACCATGTTCCCGATCAGACCCACCCTGGCTCCCACCCCCGCGCCCCATCCGGACGAAGCGACGGCCGGCCCCTCCCAGCCCCGCACCGACCCGCGGCAGTCCGCCGTCGATTACGCCACCCGTTGCCTGGGCATCGGCAAGGACCAATACATCCACTGGTCGGTCGAACAGGCCATGCAGGACGGGCCCGCACTCATGCCGGATTTCCCGGCGGCACCGGCAGACGTCGCCGCCGCCAGGGCCGACCTGGCCGCCTACGCGGCACACTCCTGGGACGATCTGGCTTCACCGTATATCCAGGAATGGAACGCCGCCTCCGACGCCCTGCGCCGGCAACTCGACGCCGAGCAAGCAGCCGACCAAGGACAGCCGTCGTCCCCGCCGCCGCAACCGGGCGCCGCCAGCCAGCAGGCGCGCATGCTCGACGACTGGGCTGCCCAGCAGGCCCCCCTGCCCCGCGCCTCGACCTCTCCCATGGACGAGGACCACGTCAGTCCGGGCATGGCCGCCCTGGATCTGTCCGGGCCCACCGCCAAGGGCAAGGAACCCGCCCTCGCCCCGTCCGGCGAGGAGTCCCTCCCCGCGTCGCCCCGGTCCGCTGCGTCCGGCACAAGCCAGGACTCTCCGATTCCCCGCAGCAGACGGAACTCCGTCGACGAGCTCATCACCCAGACCATACAAGCCGCTCAAAGAAAGAAGATCGGCAAGACCACGCCACGATCCTTGGACACCTTCAGGAGAGGCGCGGAGGCGCTGAACGCCAAAGCGGGGCGATCCGCCATTCCTGTCGAGGCGGCCCTGGAACGCTACCTGAAGCGCGCCGACAAACCGATCGACGCCCCCAAGGATGCCGTGGACCCGGTCACCGGAGAGCCTGTCAGCGCACACGCACTCGCAATGCGCAAGAAAGTGTGGGACCCGGAAACCCAGGAATTTGTCATCAGAAGCACACTGGCGAAGCGCAAGAAAATCCAGGTCCCGGAAACCGGGGAAATCGTCAGCAAACGCGCACTGGCAAAGCGCAAGAAAGTGTGGCATCCGGAAGCCCGAGAATTCGTCAGCAAGAGCGCCATGGCACATCGCAAGGAAGTGCGGGACCCGGAAACCAACGAACTCATCAGCAAAGGCAGGCTGGAAGGCGGCAAGAAAAAATGGGATCCGCAAACCGAGGAATTCGTCCGCAGCAACACGCTGGCACAGCGCAAGCAAGTATGGGACTCGGACGCCGAGGAATTCACCACCCGAACCGCCCTGTCAAAGCGCAAGGCAAGACGCCGCCAGCAAGCCGCCGCCCAGGCAGGCGCCGAAGCCGGCCCCTCTTCCCGGCCCGATGTCGATCGGCCAACGGCTGACTGACCGATTCGAAAAAACACCATGTTCCCGATCAGATCCAACCCGGCTCCCGCCGCCGCGCCCCCTCCGGACGAACCGACGGCCGGCCCCTCCCAGCCCCGCACCGACCCGCGGCAGTCCGCCGCCGATTACGCCACCCGCTGCCTGGGCATCGGCAAGGACCAATACATCCACTGGTCGGTCGAACAGGCCATGGAGCGCGGGCCCGCGGCCATCCCGGGCTTTCCGGCCGCGCCGGCGGACGTCGCCGCCACCCGGGCCGACCTGGCCGCCTACGCGGCACGCTCCTGGGACGAACTGGCGGCGCCGTATGTCGAAGAATGGATGGCCGCCCCCGACGCCCTGCGCCGGCAACTCGACACCGGGCAAGCAGCCAGCCAAGGACAAGCGTCCTCGTCCCCGCCGCCCCAACCGGGCGCCGCCAGCCAGCAGGCGCGCATGCTCGACGACTGGGCCGCCCGGCAGGCCTCCCCGTCCCGCGCCTCGTCCGACCAAGAGTCCCTCCCCGCGTCGCCCCGGGCCGCCGCGTCCGGCACAAGCCAGGACGCTCCCATCCCGCCCGACAGACGGAACTCCGTGGACGAGCTCGTCACCCAGACGATACAAACCGCTCAAAGAAGGAAGAACAGCAAGACCGCGGGGAAGATAATGAGGGCCTTCACGAATGGCCTCGATGCGCTGAATGCCAAGCCGGGACGGTCCGCCATCCCTGTTGGAGCCGCCGTCGAACTCTACCGCGGCCAGGCCGGCAAACGGGTCGCATGTCCCAAGGATGCCATCGACCCGAAAACCGGAGAGCCCGTGAGCAAGAGGACACTGGAACAGCGCGGGCAAGTGTGGGATCCGGACGCCCAGGAACTCGTCAGCAAAGGCACATGGATAAAGCGCCAGAAAGTCTGGGACCCGGCAACCAACCAACTACTCAGCAGGGGCACCATAGCGAATCGCAAGCCGGTCCAGGACCCGCAAACCGGGGAAATCGTCTACAAGGCCACCCTCGCCAAACGCGAGGCAACCCGCCGCCGGCAGGAAGCAGCCCAGGCAAGCACCGAAGCCGGCCCCGCCCCCCGATCGGATGTCCATCAGCCAGCGCCTGACTGACATCCCCGGGGGAAACGCCACGCTCCCGGCCGGCCCGACGACGCCCCCTCAGCCCGACGAGTCGATGGCCGGCCTCTCGCGGCGTCCAGGCCTCAGATATCCAGCACCAGCTTGCTGCCCTTGCACCCCGATACACAGACCATCATGGTCTTGTTCGACTCGCGCTCGCGCTCGGTCAGCACCGAGTCCCGATGGTCGGGCGTGCCTTCCAGCACGGCGGTTTCGCACGCGCCGCACACGCCTTCGCGACAGCTGTAGTCGGCATCGATGCCCGCTTCCAGCAGCGCATCCAGCAGCGCCATGCCGGCCGGCACGTCGATGGTCTTGCCCGACTTGGCCAGTTCGACCTGGTAGCTGCCTTCCTGCGCGGCGGTGACCTCGCCGGCGGCGGCGAAGCGCTCGATGTGCACGTTCTGGTAGCCCAGCTCCTTGCAGGTGGCCTCGAAGGCATCCAGCATGGGCGTGGGACCACAGCAATAGAAGTGCGTATCGGCCGGCTGCGAACCCAGCAGCTCGCGCAGGTTGGGCGGACCGCCCGCCTGGTCGTCGAAACGCGCCGTGACCTTGCCGCCCGAGGCCAGCAGTTCGTCGACGAAGGCCGCCTCGCTCTTGGTGCGCGCGCAGTAGACCAGTTCCACCGGTTTGCCGGCGGCGCGCAGGCGGTTGTACATGCAGAAGATGGGCGTCACGCCGATGCCGCCGGCCAGCAGCACCGACTTGGCCGCGGCCTCGTCCAATTCGAAGTTGTTGCGGGGCGGCGCGATCTTGATGGTCGAGCCCACGCGCAGTTGCTCGTGCACGAAGCGCGAACCGCCGCGGCTGTTACGGTCGTTCAGCACCCCCACCACGTAGCGATGCCGCTCTTCGGGCGAATTGAACAGCGAATAGCTGCGCACCAGGCCGTTGGGCAGATGCAGGTCGATGTGGGACCCCGCGCCGAAGGCCGGCAGTTCTTCACCCGTGGGCGAGCGGAACTCGACGCTGATGATGCCCTGCGCTTCAAGGCGGATGGTGTGAACCAGTACCGTAAGGAGTGAGCTGCTGTTCATGAAAGGGTCGGAAGAAACGGTTATGCGTCGGCACGCAGGGCGATGTCGAGCCGCGCGAACGCATCGATCTCCACGGTCAGACCGGGAAAAACGAGGCCGCGCACCTCGACCAACGTGGAACACGGGTAAGGCGACTGGAAGAACGCCTTGCGGGCTCTTCCGACGTCATCCTTGTCCTGGATGTTCGTCACGTAAATCACCAGTTTATAAATATTTTGCACCCCTCCGCCAGCGGCCTCGACCAAAGCGCGGATTTTGCCCAGCACAATCAGGGTTTGTTCGTAGGTGCCGAGGGGCGACGCGGCCGTCGATTCGGGATTGGCCGTCATGCCCGACATGACGATTTCGTTGCCCAGGACCAGGCAATTGGACCAGGTGGCGGTCTCGCGTTCGGGTACCGATGGCGCGATGACGCGGCGCGCCGCCGCGCCGCCGCTCATCGCGCCCCCCGGAGGCCCCGGATTCCCCGTCCGGGGAATCCGTATCGGGACAAGGGACTCACGCCGCCTTCCCTTTCAGCTTCTCGAACTGCTCGGTCGCCAGGTTGCGCAGGTGGCGGCGCAGGCGGACCAGTCCGATATCGTGCTGGTACAGGTTTTCGCGCTGGTTGGCGTCGGGTTCCATGACCTCGAGCACTTCGCGGTCCTGCTCCAGCACGGCCCAGTGGCGGGCTTCCAGCCGGTTGCGGTACAGGAACTGCCAGGCATGGCGCTGCCAGCCCGAGACCTTGCGGCAGCGCCAGTGGAACACGGCGGCCAGGTTCTCGGAGATGGGCGTGTAGGTGCCGACGATGGCGAAGCTGCCGCCGGGACCGCCGGTGGAGGGATACGGGATCTCCAGCCGCAGCCAGTGCAGGCCGGTATTGGCCCACTCGGTCCAATCGAAGTTCACGCCGCGCTGGCCCTTCTTTTCGAAGACGAAGCCGTGCTCGGTGTCGCGCACGCCGAAATCGGCCACCGAGGAACCCTCGGCCATCGAGTGCGACTGCTTGTGCAGATAGGTCCCGTGCATCGGGTCCATGACGTTGTCGATGACGTAGCGATAGTCGCCGCGCCATTCGGTGTAGCACAGGAAGGCGGCGTACTCGTCCGAGACCAGCTCTTCCGGCAGCGTGAAGTCGGGCGCCTCGTCCACGTTCTCGGCCGAGTTGTACAGGAACACCGCGCCGTTGCGCTCGACCACGTGGAAGGAACGCGCGGCGCGCTTGCCTTCCAGGCTGCAGCCGGGGCTGCCCGGCACGTTGGTGACCACGCCGTCGGCGCGCACCTGCACGCCGTGATAGCCGCAGGCGATGCGGTCGCCCAGCAGGATGCCGCGCGACAGCGGCGCGCCGCGGTGCGGGCAGTGGTCCTCCAGCGCGTACAGCTTGCCGGCCTGGTCGCGCCAGAACACCAGCTTCATGCCCAGGCGGCGCAGCGACACGGGCTTGTCGGTGATGAAGCTGGACGGACAGATCGCGTACCAGGTGTCTTTCAGGCCGTTCGCGAGCAGGGTCTCGGGGCTATCGATCTTGATCATGGCGGACTCCTCAGGCGGTCTCGGCCAGGCGGGCCAGTTCGGATTGCAGCAGGTCCTCGGTCCAGGGCACGCCGTTGGGCGCCGGAGGTCCGGCGTGGTTCAGGTAGTCGACGATGGGCGCGAGTTCGTGCTTGCCCGACGCGAAGGCGCGCTCGAGCGAATCGCCCAGCAGGCTTTCCCACTCGGTGGGCGTGCGGCGCCGCGCCTGATGCGGGTCCAGATAACGGTCTTGTTGCATCATTTACCTCCGTTGCGTACGCGTTCGCGGATGCGTTCGCGAACGGGAACAAAGTCATAAGTGGGATAGCACTCGGTGCGGAACACACCCCAGGCCGAGCGCTCGAGTTCGACGTTGACCGTGGCCAGCAGATGCGGCGGCACCTCGAGCGTCACGATCTGCCCCAGCCCCATCGCCACGGTCCAGGACACGATCTTCACGCCCTCGGGCGGAAACCGCTCCCACCAGTCGGCCTCCTTCAACTTCGTCTGGACCGCGTCCAGATTGTTCGACTGATCGTGCTTGAGCAACACGGTCAACATCACATTCGATGATTCAGTCATAGGTTCTCCAGCCTCTGCCCCAGACCCAGGATGCGGTGGATCCGGCTCCGCCGGTCCACCCGCATCGCCCCTGGGGGCGCGCGTCAGCGCGTAGGGGGGGTCTTATCGGTCAAGAATTTGCCGTCGGGCGCTTTCGCGTTCTTCTGGCGGCGGGTGTTGCCGTCCAGGCCGCCATCGATCGCCCACTCGGCGAACATCGTAGGACCAGGCTCGAAATCGCGGGCTTCCCACTCGGCATCCAGGTAGTCGTCGTCGGCGTAGTACTCGATCAGGCCACCGCCCGGGAAATTGAAGTACCAGAAGTAGGCCGACGATATCGGATGGCGGCCCGGGCCGAGCTGCGTGCTCCAGCCGTCGCGGGCCATCGCCATGCCGCCGCCGAACACCTCGTGGATGTCGCGCACGGCGAACGCCACGTGGTTCAGGCCAGCGCGCGGCTGCGGCGGCTGCAGCAGGAACAGGTCGTGATGGCCGCCCTCGGGCGCGCAGCGCAGGAAGGCGCCCTTGCCCGGATAGCGGTCAGAGGCCACGAAACCGAAGTTCTCGGTATAGAACTGCTCGCAGACCTTCACATCCTTCACGAAGAACACCACGTGCCCGACCTCGATGGGCGTGGCGCGCTCGTAGATCGGGCTGCGCTGGTTGCGGCGGGCCTTGGTGCCCCAGGTGTTCATGCCCGGGCTGTCGAGATCGACGTCGATCTTGCGGGTGGTCTGGAAACGCACGGCCAGGCCGTTGGGATCGGTACAACCGACCCGCCCGCCTTCGTTCACATAGCCCGGCTTGCCCTTCAGGCGCGCGGCGAAACGCTCCAGCACTTCGTCGCTGGATACGCCCCACACCACTTCACGCAGCGTCGGACCCTCCTCGATCGCCGGCGGCAGGCCCGGGAAATCGGTGGTCTTCACGATCACCCGGCACTTGTTCATCGACTCGAACACCAGCGACTTGTCCGTTTCCTCGGCAAGCGTCAGGCCCCAGTCGGACAGGAACTGCTTGCAGGCGGCCAGATCGTCGGCGCCGTAGGTGATTTCGTCTATACCCAATACGTCCATTTGGCTCTCCTACCTCAGTTTGCCCAGGGCAAGGGGTTTTCGTTCATGCCCCAGTACATGCCTTTCTGCTCCATGTACTGCAGGATGCCGAGCCGGCCCTTTTCGCGGCCCAGGCCGCTGTCGCGCCAGCCGCCGAACGGCGTGGAGATCGAGAAGAACTTGTAGGTGTTGATCCACACCGTCCCGGCCTGCACGGCGCGGCCGACGCGCCAGGCGCGCTTGTAGTCGCTCGTCCAGATGCCGGCCGCCAGCGCGTACACGCTGTCGTTGGCCTGCTCGATCAGGTTCTCTTCGTTGTCGAAGGGCATCGCCACCAGCACCGGCCCGAAAATTTCTTCCTGGCTGATGCGCGCCTGGTTGTCCAGGCCCTCGATGATGGTGGGGCGATAGAAATAGCCCTTGTCGTAGATACCGCCTTCCGGACGCTGGCCGCCAGTGCGGATGCGGCCGCCCTCGGACACGCCCAGCTCGACGTAGCGCTCGATCGACTCGCGATGGCGGCCGGTGATGAGCGGCCCCATCTGGGTACGCTCGTCGGCCGGGTCGCCCACGCGCAGCGCCGCGGCACGCTGGGCCAGGCGGTCCAGGAATTGCTCATAGATGGCCGAAGCGACGAACAGGCGCGATCCGGCGATGCAGGACTCGCCCGACGAACTGAAGATGCCGTACAGCACGCCGTTGACGGCATGGTCCAGGTCGGCGTCCTCGAACACCATGGTGGGCGACTTGCCGCCCAGTTCCAGCGACACCGGCATCATCTTGTCGGCGGCGATGTGGGCGATGTGCCGGCCGGTGGTCGTGCCGCCGGTGAAGGACACGCGCTTGACCAACGGATGCTTGGTGATGGCGTCGCCGATGACCGAGCCCTTGCCGGGCAGCACGCTGATGATGCCCTTGGGCACGCCGGCCTCTTCGCAGATGGCGGCCAGGTCCAGCGCCATCAGCGGGGTGACTTCGGCCGGCTTGACCACGAGGGCGTTGCCGGCCGCCAGCGCCGGGGCCATCTTCTGGGCCTCGCTGGCGATGGGCGAATTCCACGGCGTGATGGCGGCCACCACGCCCATGGGGTCATAGACGCTCATGGACAGGTAGTCGCCGCGCGACGGGGTGATGACTTCCTCCAGCGTCTCGCAGGCGGCGGCGAAGAACTGGAAGGTGCCGGCCGCGCTGGCCACCAGCGCGCGCGTCTCGCTGATGGGCTTGCCATTGTCCAGGCGCTGGCGCTGGGCCAGGTCCTCGGCACGCTCGCGGATCAGTTGCGCGATCCGGTACAGCACGGCGGCGCGCTCGTGCGGCTTGCGCTGGGCCCAGCCGCTGGTGCGGAAGGCCTGGTGCGCGCCCTGGATCGCCTCTTCGACGTCGTCCAGGCTGGCCGCGTTCAGGTAGGCCACGGGCTCGCCGGTGGCCGGATAGAGCGTGGCATAGCGTTCGCCGCCGCCTTCGCGCCAGACGCCGGCGACGCAGATGGGAAGGTTCTTGTCGGAAATCAGCATGGTTCAGGCTCCCGCCTTGTCGGTCGCGGCCTTGACCGGGGGCCCCGCGAACTTGGTGTTGAAGCCGCCGACCGACAGCATGTCGATCTCGACGATGAACGGCCCCTTGGCCGCCAATCCTTGCTTGAGCGCGCCCTCCAGCTCATCCAGGTTCTTGACGCGGGCATGGCCCAGGCCCATGGCCTGCGTCAGCAGCGCGTAGTCCGGGGTGTGCAGCTGCACATAGTGCTTGCGTCCGCCGTAGACCGCGTCCTGGATGTTCTTGATGACGCCATACGCCTGGTCGTTCATCAGGACGATCAGCATGTCGGCCTGTTCCTGCACCGCCGTCGCCAGCTCGCCCAGGTTCAGGATGAAGCCGCCGTCGCCGGCCAGCGTGAAGGTTTTCTTGCCCGAGCCGGTCACGGCCGCGCCCACGGCGGCCCCCACGCCCATGGCCAGGCCCAGGCCGATGCCGCCGCCCAGGGCGTGCACGCCGGCCTTGGGCTCATGCAGGCAGGGCAGGCGGTTGCCCCAGATGCTGTTGGACAGCGTGACGTCGCGCACCCAGTTGAAAGACTCGCCCACCACCGATTGCAGGGTATCGATCAGCCGGGTGTAGGGGCCGACATCGTCGCGCAGCTTGGCCATCGCGCCCTGCCTGGCGGCCTGGATGTCGTCCAGGAACCTGGGATCGACCGACATCTTGCCTTCCAGGCGGTCGGCCAGGCCCTTGAGCGCCAGGGTGGCATCGCCGTTGACGAAGAAATCGGTGGTGTAGGCACGGCCGTCCGCCTGCGAATCGGCGTCGATGCGATAGCGGGTGGCGGGCAGCTTGATCGCGTACTTCAGGGTCTCGTTGCTGCGCAGGCGCGAGCCGACCACCAGCAGCGCGTCCACGGTCTGGTAGAGATTTTCGACCGGCTTGGCGACCGTGAACGAACCCAGGCAGGCCGGGTCGTTTTCCGGGATCACGCCGCGGCCCTGCGTGCTGGTTATCACGCCGAAGCCCAGCTTGACCAGGCGGCGGACCTGCTCGCCGGCCTGGCGGGCGCCACCGCCCAGCCACAGCAGCGGACGCCTGGCCTGGGCCAGGCGGTTGGCCAGTTCGTCCAGCGCGGCCTCGGCCGGCACCAGCGCCGCCACGGGCAGCGGGTTCAGGTCGGCGGGTTCGTCGATCAGGGCGGCCTGCACGTCGATGGGGATCTCGATGCTGACCGGGCCGGTGGGCGCCGTCATGGCGATCTGCACGGCGCGCTTGACGATGCCGATGGCGGTCTCGGGCGTGCGGATGCGGAAGGCGGCCTTGGACACGGCCTGCAGCATGTCGAGCTGGTGGTTGGCTTCGTGGATGAAGCCCAGGTTCTGGTCCAGGTAGGGGCTGTCGATCTGGCCGGTCAGGTGCAGCAACGGCGTGCCGGCGGTGATGGCCTCGACCATCGAGCCGGCGGCGTTGCCGGCGGCGGTGCCGGTGCTGGTCACGGTCACGCCCAGGCCGCCGGTGGTGCGGGCATAGGCATCGGCCATGTTGGTCGCGCCGGCCTCGCCGCGGGCCATGACGAAGCGAATGTTGCCGCGCTCGCCGAAGGCGTCCAGGATGGGCATGTTGTGGATCGAGATGACCCCGAATGCCGCCTTGACGCCGCAGTTCTCCAGGAACTGCGCGATGGCTGCGCCGACAGTGATACGGTTGACATTAGGCATGACGGCAAACCCCTCCGGAAATATCGATATGGCTGCCCGTCGTGTAGGAAGACAAGGGCGTGGCAAGGAAGAAAATGGCCCGCGCGGGCTCTTCGGGACGGCCGAGGCGGCCCAGCGGAATCTGTTTCTCGGCGGCGATGCGGCCGGTCCATTGCTCCCAGGTCAGCGCGCGGTCCTTGCGCTCTTCGTAGCGGCGGCGCCATTGGCCCGACTCCACCAGGCCCAGCAGGATGCCGTTCACGCGGATTTTCTTGGGAGCGAGTTCGAAGGCCAGCGAGCGCACCAGGTTGTGGATGCCGGCACGCGCGGCCGAAGTGGCCACCATGTGCGGTTCGGGCTGGATGGCCAGCAGCGAGTTCACGCACACGATCGCGGCATCCTCGCTCTGCTCGAGCTGCGGGATGAAGCTGCGGGTCGGGTTGATGACCGAGAAGAACTTCAATTGGACTTCATCCAGCCAGGCCGAGTTCTCGGTGCCGGCGAACGTGGACACGCGACCCTGGCCGGCGTTGTTGACCAGGATGGACACCGTGCCCAGCTCGCGCTGCACCTGGGCGGCGAAAGCCTCGACCTGTTCGGGCACCAGCACGTCGCAGCGGGCCGCGAGGACGCGGGCGCCGGGGAAGCGGGCCAGCAGGCCTTCCCTGGCCTCGTTGAGCTTGTCCTCGCTGCGGCCGCAGAAAGCGACCGCAGCGCCGGCTTCCAGCAGCAGGCCGACCGTCGCGAGACCGATGCCCGAGGTTCCCCCCGTGACGACGGCGACTTTCCCGTCAAGCTGATACATAGTCATTAGGCAACCATTCCGTTCAGTTTTTCATCGAGACCGTAGGCGGCATCCTGCCCACGGTAGTTGAGCAAAGAAGAGAGTTCGGCGGCGCTTGCGCAGACGCTGTGCGCGAGGCGCTCCAGGCGGTCGGCGTCGAGCGGCACGGCGGGCATGGCCACGCCCAGCGCGGCGGCGATGGCGCCGCCCTGCTCGCGCACCGGCGCGGCCAGCGTCGAAATTCCCGATTCGAAGAATCCTTCGTGCAGCAGGTAGGGCCGCCGCCGGTCCTGCGCCAGCAGCGCGTGCAGTTGCTCGACGGAGCGAGGCGTGAACGCGTTGACGACGGGCAGCTTTTCCTGGGGGTACAGCGCGCGCAATTCGTCCAGGGACATGTCGGCCATCAGCACCCGGCCCAGCACCGTGGCGTGGGCCGGCAGGCGCGTGCCGACGTTCACCGAGCTGGCAAGCGGCGTATTGGCGGCGGCCTTGGCGACGTAGACGATGTCCGCCCCGTCGCGCACCACCAGATGGCAGGAAAGATTGAATTCGTCGCGCACCCGCTCCAGCAGGGGCGCGCCAAGCTGGGTCAGCTCGAGCGAAGCGAGATATTCGAACCCCAGGCGCAGCACGGCCATGCCCAGGAAGTAATCGCGGCCATTGTCCGCGCGCTGGATGAAGCCCATGCGTTCCAGCGTGGCCAGGAGGCGGAACACCGTGGTGCGGGGCACACCCAGCCGGCGCGCCAGCTCGGGCGCGTTCATGGCCCCCTGCGCCTGGCCGACTTCGCAAAGCACGCGCAGGCCGCGCTCCAGCCCGGGAACGACGTATTTGTCCTGCGAGGTGTCCTGAGTGGGAAGCGGGTTCACGGCGCGCGCAAGGGTTCGGACAGCTGACCAAGGGATGGGCATGGATATCGTTTCAAATATGAACTGACAATCCATACACGGAACAGAACGAAATATAGCCGCTCCGCCCTCCCGTCGGCACTAGGGTAAACCCGAAAACCAGGTACTCAGCGGCCGTCGGCGTCCAGGCCCAGCACCCGCAGCCGCGCACGCAACCGCCGTATCTCGTTGCTCATGTCGAGGATCAGGGCGGCCGCGTCCAGGCTGGCGTCGAAATCGCGCTGCAGGTCACGCGCCGCCAGCGCCTGCCGCAGCGCCGCGCTGTCGAAGCACCAATCGGCCTGGCGGCCGCTGGCCTCGATGATGCCGACCCGGACCAGTTGCAGCACCCAGGCCTCCTCCGCGCCGCAGGCCCGGGCCAGTTCCCCGGTACTGAGCGGCTGTTCCTTGCCCACCAGCGTGGCGGTGACGGCAACCGTCTTCATCGTCAGTCTCCCAGGTTCCGGCGCGGGTCGAAGGGCACTTCCTGCGCCAGGTGCCTATAGGCCGCCTTCGCCTTCTCGGTATCGGCGGGCGGCCAGGCGATCTCCAGCACCAGATAGAAATCGCCGGCCGGGTCCCCCGGGATGCCCTTGCCCTTCAGGCGCAGCTTGCGGCCGTTGCGCGAATTCGCCGGCACGCCGACCTCGACCGGCCCATGCGGCGTGGGCGCCCGCACCGTGGCGCCCAGCGCGGCCTCCCAGGGAGCCACCGGCAGGTCCATGTACAGATCCCGGCCTTCGACCCGATAGCGCGGATGAGGCTTGAGCCGGACTTCGAGGTAGAGGTCGCCGTTCTCGCCTCCGCCCAGGCCCGGCATGCCCTGCCCCGCCAGCCGGATGAACTGCCCTTCCCGGATCCCGGCCGGGATGCGCACGCTCAGCGTACGCGTCTGCAGCCGGGGCTGCCCGTTCTCGTCGTGGCCGATGGAGCGGAGCGAAATATCGCGGGTGGCGCCGTGCAGGGCATCCTCGAGGTCGATCTCGATGGCCGCGTGGTGATCCTCGCCCCGGGCGCGCATCTGCGCGCCGCCCGGCCGGTGGCGCGCGCCGAACAGCGACGAGAAGAACTCGCTGAACGCCGCATCGTCGTGGGGACTGGCCCCGCGGAACTCGAACCCGCTGTCCCAGTCGGGCGGCGGCCGGAAATCGCCGCCGGACGAAACGCCCGCCGCCAGATTGTCGTAGGCGGTCCGTTTCTCGGGATCCTTCAGCACCTGGTAGGCCTCGTTGACGTCGCGCATGCGCTGCTCGGCGTCGGGCTCCTTGCTGACGTCCGGATGGTACTTGCGGGCCAGCTTGCGGTAGGCGTGCCGGATGTCGTCGTCCGACGCCCCCTGCTCGACGCCCAAAGTAGCGTAGTAGTCCTTGAACTCCATAGCCGCGGTCTCGCAAAGTAAAGGCGCCGGCCCGGCACATCGCCGGGCCGGCCGATCACTGCTTTATATGTGGGACACGCCGACCGATTTCAATCGTCCGGGGGCCGAAGGCGGAGCCTGCGTCCGTCTCCAGTCTAGCAGGGCGGGCCGGACAGCAGAACCTCCGCGATTTGTGCCGTATTCTTCGGGAATCCCATTCGAACCCATTATTGAACGACGTCCCCTCATGCACGCGTCACCGGACTACGTGGGCCGCTTTGCTCCCAGCCCCACCGGCCCTCTGCACCAAGGCTCGCTGGCAGCCGCGCTGGCCAGCTATCTCGACGCCCGGGCCCATGGCGGGCGCTGGCTGGTGCGCGTGGAGGACCTGGATGCGCCGCGGGTCGTGGAGGGCGCGGACCGCGTCATTCTCGACCAGTTGCGGGCCCTGGGCATGCACTGGGACGGCGGGGTGCTCTATCAGTCCTCGCGCCACCAGGCCTATCGCGAGGCCTTCGATACGCTGCGGCGCCAGGGCCTGGTCTACGCCTGCGGCTGCACGCGCAAGGAAATCGCCGACTCCATCCTGAGCGCGCGCGGCTATCTGCCGGCCGGCGAACTGCCCTATCCGGGCACCTGCCGCGACGGGCTCCACGGCAAGCCGGCGCGTGCCTGGCGGCTGCGCGTGCCGCCGGACATCGTGCGCATCGACGATCGATGGGTGGGTCTGGTCGAACAGGATGTCGCCGCCGACGTGGGCGACTTCGTGCTCTTTCGCGCGGATGGGATGTGGGCCTACCAACTCGCCGTCGTGGTGGACGACGCCGAACAAGGCGTCACCGACGTCGTGCGGGGCGAGGACCTGCTCGGCTCCACGCCCAGGCAGAAAACCTTGCAGACGCTGCTGGCGCTGCCGGTTCCCCGATGGATGCACGTGCCGGTCGTGATCAATGCCGATGGACAGAAACTGTCGAAGCAGACCGGTGCGGCCGCTATCGATACGCAGCGGCCGCTGGCCGCGCTACAGGCCGCGTGGCGCCACCTGCAGTTCGAACCGCTGCCGGCGGCGGACATCCCGGCCTTCCTGGCCGAGGCGACGGGCCGCTGGGCACGGCGATGGGATATACGTCCGGGATGAGGCCGGGGCGCGCGGGCGCCCCGATATGACCTGGCGGTCAGTCGTCCTTCTTGCCACCGCCCAGCAGCACGGCCAGCGGCCGCTTGGCGGAAGTGCGCGGCGGTACGGGAGGCGCCTCGCCACGGACAGGCTCGGTGCCGTTCGCGGGCACGTAGGGACGGAAGAAGAAATCGTCGGCGGGCTTGGCCGGCGCCTCGTAGCGGCGGCGCTCGCCGCGCTCGCCGCGATCCCCGCGCCCGCCGTGGCTGCGAGCCGGGCGTTCGCCGCGCGACGACGCCGACAGCGAAGCCGGCAGATCCAGCTGGCCGCGCGGGATCTCGCGCTTGATGAGCTTCTCGACGTCGAGCAGGAAACGCTCTTCCTCGGACGTGAACAGCGCGATGGCCTCGCCCGACGCGCCGGCACGGCCGGTGCGGCCGATCCGGTGCACGTAGTCCTCGGCGTTGTAGGGCAGGTCGTAGTTGATCACGCAGGGCACGCCGGCCACGTCCAGGCCGCGGGCCGCGACGTCGGTCGCCACCAGCACTTCCAGTTCGCCCGCCTTGAAGGCTTCGAGCGCCTTCATGCGATCGGCCTGGGTCTTGTCGCCGTGGATGGATTCGGCGCGCACGCCATCGCGCTCCAGTTCCCTCGCCAGGCGGGCAGTGCCGATCTTCGTATTGGAAAACACGATGACCTGCTTCAGGCCGCGCGACTTGACCAGGTGCACGACCGCCGCGCGCTTGGCGTCGCCGCTGAGCTTGTAGGCGATCTGGCTGACGGTGTCGGCCGTGGCGTTGCGTGCCGCGACCTCGATCTCGACCGGTTCCGTCAGGTACGAGCGCGCCAGCTTGCGGATCTCGTTGCTGAAGGTGGCCGAGAACAGCAGCGTCTGGCGCTGCTGGGGCAGCAGGCGGATGATGCGTTCGAGATCCGGCAGGAAGCCCATGTCGAGCATCCGGTCGGCCTCGTCCAGCACCAGCATGCCGACCTGGCCCAGGTTGATGGTCTTCTGCTCGACGTGATCGAGCAGGCGTCCCGGCGTCGCGATCAGCACTTCGCAGCCGCGCCGCACCTCTTCTTTCTGGGGACCGATGTCGACCCCGCCGAACACCACGGCTGCGCGCAGGGGCGTGAACTGGCTGTAGCGCTTGACGTTGTCGGCCACCTGGTCGGCCAGCTCGCGCGTGGGCGTGAGAATCAGCGCACGGACCGGATGCCTTGCCGGCGAAGCGCTGGTGTTGGCCAAGGGCATGAGCCGATGGAGGATGGGGAGGGTGAAAGCCGCGGTCTTTCCGGTTCCGGTTTGCGCTGCGCCCATTACGTCGCGGCCGTTGGTGACGACCGGGATTGCTTGCGCCTGGATAGGCGTCGGAATGGTGTACCCGGTGGCGACGACCGCCTTGAGTATGTCGGGGTGCAGGCCGAAATCGGCAAAAGAACTGGGCCCTGATGCCGCTATATCTGTCATGGTGGGGGACCACCAATGCCGCAACAGATGATGCGTATCAATAGTCCAGAAAAATCAAAGACTTAGATTTTACCTCAAAAGCCAGCCTGTCAACCAGAAGGAAAAACCGGCGACGGCCCGGCCCGCCTCCGGCGCACCATGCTGTAATGGCGGCATCGCCATTCTGCTCCGCATGCGCCATGCGCCTGTCCGTCATCATCATCGCCCGCAACGAGGCCCGCAATCTGGCCGACTGCCTGGAATCGGTCCGCTTCGCCGACGAGATCGTCGTGGTCGATTCGGGCAGCACCGACGAGACGGTGGACATCGCGCGCCGGCATGGCGCCCGGGTCGAGATCACCCCGGACTGGCCGGGCTTTGGCCCGCAGAAGAACCGTGCGCTGGCCCTGGCCACCGGCGACTGGGTGCTGTCGCTGGATGCCGACGAACGCGTGACGCCCGAACTGGCCGCCGCGATCGCCGAGGTCCTGCGCGCGCCGCGCCACGACGCCTACGACATGCCACGGCTGTCCAGTTTCTGCGGCCGCTTCATCCGGCACAGCGGCTGGTGGCCCGATCGCGTGCTGCGCCTGTTCCGGCGCGGCACGGCCCGCTTCAGCGACGACCTGGTACACGAAAAGGTGGTCGCCGGCGGCGAGGCGGGGCACCTGGCGCCGCATCTGCTGCACTACACCTATCCCGACCTGGACACCGCCATCGCGAAGATGAACCGCTATTCCACCGACAGCGCGCAGGCCCTGCACATGCGCGGCCGGCGGGCCGGCGTGGGCGCCGCGATCGGACATGGCGCCTGGACCTTCGTGCGGCTGTACGTCTTCAAGCGCGGCTTCCTGGACGGCCGCCACGGGTTCCTGCTGGCGGCCACCGCCGCCGCGGGCAGCTTCTATCGCTATGCGAAGCTCAGCCTGAAATAGGCACCGCCAACCGGCGAACGCGGCCATGCGCAAGATCATCCACTGCGATTGCGACTGCTTCTACGCATCGATAGAAATGCGCGACGACCCCGGCCTTCGAGGCCGGCCGCTGGCCGTGGGCGGGCGGCCGGAAACCCGGGGCGTGGTGGCCACCTGCAACTACGAGGCGCGCAAGTACGGCGTCCATTCGGCCATGTCGTCGGCGCGCGCGCTCAGGCTGTGTCCGGACCTGCTCATCATTCCGCCCAGGATGGAGATGTATCGGGTGGCCTCGGCCGCGATCATGGATATCTACCGCGACTACACCGAACTGGTCGAACCGCTGTCATTGGACGAAGCCTACCTGGACGTCAGCGGCAGCGACCGGCTGCAAGGCAGCGCCACGCTGATCGCCAACGAGATCCGGCAACGCGTGGCGCAGGCCGTAGGCATCACGGTATCGGCTGGCGTCGCGCCCAACAAATTTGTCGCCAAGATCGCGAGCGACTGGAACAAGCCCGACGGCCTGTTCGTGGTGCGCCCGCGGGACGTGGACACTTTCGTGGCGGCCCTGCCCGTCTCCAAGCTCCACGGCGTGGGCAAGGTGACCGGCGCGCGGCTCAAGGCGCTGGGCGTCGAGACCTGCGCCGACCTGCGCGGATGGGAACACGACCGGCTGCGCGAGCAATTCGGCGTGTTCGGCGAACGCCTGTACGACCTGTGCCGCGGCATCGACCACCGCGAGGTCTCGCCCAGCCGCGAGCGCAAATCGGTGAGCGTGGAGCAGACCTTCGTCACCGACCTGCACACGCTGGAGGCGTGCCAGGAACTCCTGCGCGAGATGCTGGACCAGCTCGATGCGCGCGTGCGCCGCGCCGACGCCCAGAACCACATCCAGAAGTTGTTCGTGAAACTGCGCTTCTCGGACTTCAACCGCACCACCGCCGAGGGCGTGGGCGCGGCGCTGGACGAAGAACAGTTCCGCATCCTGCTGACCACGGCCTTCCGCCGCAATCCGCGCGCCGTGCGCCTGATGGGGCTGGGCGTGCGGCTGGGAGCCCCCGGCGGGCAGCTCGCCCTGTTCGGCGATCAGCCCACGGTTTCGGAACCCGACACCGTATAGCCGGCCTCGGCGATCAACTGCGCGATGCGCGCGGCATCGCCGGCCTGGTCGACGCGGACCTTCCCGGCGCCGAGATCGACCTCGACGCGCGCCTGGGGATAGGCGGACTGCACGGCCTGGGTGACCGCCTTGACGCAGTGGCCGCAGCTCATTCCCTGCACTTGGAATTGCAGCATGGCATGACTCCTTTCGTTCGTGATGGTGCAGCCAGTATTCCCCTTCCTACGATGGGAAGGTCAAGCGCCGTCGCGCTGCGCCAGCCAACGGACCGCGCCCAGCCCCGACCACCGGCCACTGGCAAGACAGGCGGTGAGCAGATAGCCGCCGGTGGGCGCCTCCCAATCCAGCATCTCGCCCGCGCAGAAAACCCCGGGCAACCCGCGCAGCATGCCGTGTTCGTCCATGGCGTCGAACGCCACGCCACCAGCGCTGCTGATGGCCTCCTCGATGGGCCGCGGCGCGCGCAGCGTCAGCGGCAGCGACTTCACCCAGCGGGCCAGCCTGGCGGGATCATGGAAATCGGCGGCCGGCACGACCTCGCGCAAGAGGCCTGCCTTCACGCCGTCCACCTTGATGCGCGCGCGCAGATGATTGGCCATGGATTTGCTGCCGCGCGGCCACGCCAGCTCCTCGGCGACGCGGTCGATGGCGAGCCCCGGCGTCAGGTCGAGCCGCAGTCCGGCATGGCCGTCGCGGTCGATGGCCTCCCGCAGGCGGGCCGACGCGGCATAGATCAGGCTGCCTTCGACGCCGTAATCGGACACGACGAACTCGCCTCCCCGGCGCCATTCGCCCTGTTCGTCGGACATGGAAAGCGTCACCGCGCGCACCGGCTGCCCCGCGTAGCGTTCGCGGAAGTGCTGGCTCCAGCCGGTCTCGAAACCGCAATTGGCCGGCGCCAGCGGTGCGATGCGTACACCGCGTCCGGCCAGCCACGGCACCCAGGCGGCATCCGAGCCCAACCGCGGCCAGCTCGCGCCGCCCAGGGCCAGCACGACCGCATCGGGACGATGGGCCGCGCGCCCCGTGGGCGTGTCGAAGTCCAGCGCGCCATCCGCTTCCCACCCCAGCCATCGATGCCGCATGTGCAGGCGCACGCCCAGGCCCCGCAGGCGATGCAGCCACGCCCGCAAGAGCGGCGCGGCCTTCATCTCTTTGGGAAAGACCCGGCCCGATGATCCGACGAACGTGTCGATGCCCAGGCCATGCGCCCAGTCGCGCACGGCCTGGGCGCCGAACGCCTCGAGCAGGGGCGCGACCGCGCCGGCGCGGTCGCCATAGCGGGAAAGGAAAGCGGCGGCGGGTTCGGAATGGGTGATGTTCAGGCCGCCTATGCCGGCCAGCAGGAACTTGCGGCCCGCCGACGGCATCGCGTCATAGACGTCCACGGCGATGCCGGCCCCGGCCAGCACCTCGGCGGCCATCAGGCCCGCGGGTCCGGCCCCCACCACCGCGGCGCGGGCGGGCACGGTCAACGGTCCGGCCATGGCCGGCATTCCGCCTGGATCACAGGTTGACGGCCCGGCCCAAGACCTGCCGCTTCTCGGGCGAATAATTCAACAGGCGCGACAACTCCATGGCGGTGCTGCGCACCCGCGCGACCAGGTCGTCGATGCGCTCGGGCTCGAAACGCGACGAAGGAATCGTGGCGCCCAGCGCGGCCACGATGCGGCCGGAAGCGTCGCGCACCGGCGCGGCGATCGTCGAGACCCGCGCCTCGAAGAAGGCTTCCTGCAAGACATAACCGCGCTCGCGATCCTTCTGCACGATCTCGTACAGATCCATCACGGTCGTGGGCGTGCTGGAGGAATAGCTTTCCAGGTGCTCTTCGGGAAACAGCTCGCGCAGCTCGTCCAGCGTGAGGTCTTCCAGCAGGACCCGGCCCAGCACCGTGGCGTGCGCGGGCAGCCGCGTGCCGACGTGGACCGAACTGGTGAAAGGCGTGGGCGCCGACGATTTGGCGACGTAGACGATGGAGCGGCCATCGCGCACGACGAGGTTGCACGAAAACCCGATCTCGCCCCGCAGGCGTTCGAGCAGCGGCGCGCCCAGCTCGGTCAGTTCGAGCGAGGCCAGGTATTCGAACCCCAGCCGCAACACCGCCAGGCCGAGCCGATAATCGTGCCCGCCCTCGGCGCGCTGGACGAAGCCCATGGATTCCAGGGTCATCAACAGCCGGAAGACGGTGGAACGCGGCAGGCTGAGGCGGCGCGCCAGTTCCGGCGCCGACAGCTTGCGATCGACGTGGTTGAATTGTCCCAGCAACAACAGGCCGCGCTCCAGCGCCGGAACCAGATACTTGTCCTGCGCGACCTCCGGAATGTTCCCTTTGCTCATAGTGTGACCGACTGTCTGATGGCTTGCGGACGGAATGATACCGGTCCCGACAGGCGGTGCCGGCCACACCGCGAGCTTTTTTCAATTCATCACGAATCCGCCGTTGACCGGGAGGAGCTGGCCGGTGACGAAACGCGCGAGATCCGACAAGGCGAAGATCACCGATCCGCTCACGTCCTCCGGCACCTGTTCGCGGTGGATCGCACGCTGGTCGTGATAGAGCTGGTGCCGCGCCTCGGGCACGTACTCCGTCGCCTCGACCAGGGTCAGCCCCGGGGCGATGGCATTGACGGTGATATTGTCGGCGCCGAACTCGCGCGCCAGCGACCGCGTCATGGCCGTGACCGCGCCCTTGCTGGCGACGTAGGCCATCAGGTTGGGCGCGCCCCACAGCGCCGTGTCCGACGCCAGGTTGACGATGGCGCCCCGGCCCGACGCCTTCAGCGCCGCGTGGCAGGCGACGGACATCAGCCAGGTGCCGCGCACGTTGACCTGCATGACCTTGTCCCACACCTCGACCTCGAGCTGGTGCGCGGTGCGTCCGCCCGAGTTGGTGATGGCGGCGTTGTTCACCAGTCCGTCCAACCCGCCCAGCAGCTCGGTGGCGCGCGCCGCGCAGTTCTCGACGGAGGCCTTGTCGCCCAGGTCGACTTCGATGCCATGCACCGGAAAGCCCCGCGCCTGCAACGACTCGACCGCCTGCTTCAGCGTGTCGGCCAGGATGTCGGCCATGGCCACCTGCGCGCCGGCCTGGCACAGTGCCACCGCGAACTCGTAGCCCAGCCCGCGCGCCGCGCCCGTCACCAGGATGCGGCGGCCCCGCAGGAGATTACCGATAGTGCTTGAATCCAACATTGCTCCCATTACCCGCGCTCAGACCGTAGTGGTGGCCGCGCGCGGCAGATAGTGAAGTACGCGCTTCTCGGCCCAGACGACGCCCGCGTAGGCGACGATGCCGATCAGCGTGAGCACCGCGATCGTGACGAACACGGCCGAAGTGTTGCCCTGCCCCTCGCCGTCGACCAGCAGGAAGCCCAGGCCCAGGTTGCCCCCGACCAGCTCGCCCACTGTCACGCCGATGACGGCCAGCGTCGAGGCGATGCGCAGGCCCGAGAACAGCGCCGGCAGCGCCGACGGGAACTCGACCAGGCGGAAGATCTGCCAGCGGCTGGCGTTGAGCGTGCGGACCAGGTTGACCATGTCCGGGTCCACGGTTCGCACCGCCGACAGCACGTTGATCATGACCGGGAAGAACACGATCAGGATGGCGACCAGGATCTTGGGATAGATGGTGTAGCCCAGCCACATCACGAACAACGGCGCGAAGGCCACCTTGGGCGCGATCTGCAGCGCCAGGATGTACGGCGACAGGATGGACTCGGTGGTGGGCGACAGGCCCAGCACCACGCCCACCACCAGGCCCAGCAAGGCACCCAGGATGAAGCCGACGATCACCTCGAACGCGGTGATGCCGCTGTGCATGAGCAGTTCGCTGGTCTGCCACATGTGGCCGAACTCCTGGACCACGCGGCTGAAGCGCGGCAGGATGAACTCCGGCATCTTGAGCAGGCCGGGCCCCCATTCCCAGGCGGCCAGGAACACCACCAGGACCAGCAGGCTGCCGGCGGCCGTGGCGACCTTGCCCGAGAAGAACGGGCGGCCCGCCGGCTTGCCGGCGCCCGCCGCGGCGGGCGCGCTTTCGTTGGATGCGGATACAGACATTACCGCTCAACCCCGACGAACTGGTTCGTATAAAGATCGGTCAAGGGCGCGGCCTTGGACACGATGCCTTCCGACACGTAGAACTTCTGCACCTCCGCCAGACGAGCGGTATCCATCTGGCCCAGCACCTTCTGGTCCGCGTACACATACTTGTTGTACAGGCGCAGGATGCGCTCGAGCTTCTCTTCCTTGCCCTTGAAGGCCGGCGCGGCCTGGGCGTAGGTGGCGGCGGCGCTCTTCGGGTCCTTCATCACATCCTGCATGCCGCGCAGGGTCGCGCGCACCAGGCGCTTGATCAGGTCCGGATTCTTCTTGATCGTCTCGTCCGAGGCGATGATGGCCTGCGCCATGCTGTTGAACGGCTTGTCGATCTTCAGGTAGTCGACGTTGCCGTTGGTGGCCTCGTCGGCGTCGACCAGCCAATCGGGCGTGGCGGCCATGCCATCGGACTTGCCGGCGGCGAACAATTGCCAGACGCCGGCCGGGCCCGCGGCCTGGATGGAGACGTCGTTCTTGCTCAGGTTGTACTTCTTGAGCGTGCCCAGCAGCGCGTAGTAGGTCGTGTCGCTGTAGGAGATCACGGTCACGGTCTTGCCCTTGAGATCGGCCACCGACTTGATCGGCCCGTCCTTCTTGACCGCCAGCGCCGACAGCGAGCCGGCGCCCAGCACCGCGACCGCCTTCACCGGCACGCCATTGGCGCGGACGATGATGGGCGTATCGCCGATGGCGCCGCCGATCACCGCATTGCCGGCGCCGATCTGCTTGGCGACGTCGACCCCGCCCTTGCCCAGCACGAAATTGACCTTGATGTTCTCATCGGCATAGTAGCCGCGCTGCTGCGCGATCATCCACGGGGCGAAGGCCGGCAGCGTGGGCGGCGCGGGCAGCAGATAGTTCACTTCCTCGGGCGCGGCGTGGACGGCAAAAGGCGAGGCGACAGCCACGGCGACGGCGGCCAGTTTGAAGCTGAACGAAACCAGAGCTTTTTTCATAGGGCTTCCTGTAGAGAATGGGCGCCCTTGGGCGCGACGTGCGTGATCGGGAGAATGGACGGCTCAGTGCAGTTCGGCGGTTTCCTTGCCCACCTTCAGCAATTCCATCAAGCGCCCCTGCAAGGGACCGATTTCCGGCAGCTTGCGCCGCTCCAGCGGGTTGTCCCGCATGGGCAGGTCGATGATGATTTCCTCGATGATCGTACCGGGACGCTCGCTCATGACCAACAGGCGGTCGGACAGCGCGATGGCCTCCACCAGATCGTGGGTGATGAACAGCGCCGTCTTGCGCTTCTCGTACACCATCTTGGCCAGGTCCTGCTGCAGCACCATCTTGGTCTGGGCATCCAGCGCCGAGAAAGGCTCGTCCAGCAGCAGCACCTGCGGGTCCACGGCCAGCGTGCGGGCCAGCGCGGCGCGTTGGCGCATGCCGCCCGACAACTGGTAGGGATAGTGTTCCTCGAATCCCTTCAGGTGGCATTTGGCCAGCAGTTCGTCGGCGATCACCTTGCGTTCGCGGGCGGGAGCGCCATCGATCTCCAGCCCCAGCTCGACGTTGGCCCGGATGGTGCGCCAGGGCATCAGCAAATCCTTCTGCAGCATGAACGCCACCTTGCGCACGGGCCTGGTGACGCGCTCGCCCCCCACGTACACCTCGCCCTCGCTGGGCAGGTAGAGGCCGGCGCCCATGTTCAGCAGCGTACTCTTGCCACAGCCGGACGGCCCGATGATGGACACCACCTCGCCCCGGCGTATGCTCAGGTTGACGTCGGTGACCGCCGCGCGGGGTTGCCCCGTCTGGCGGTCCTGGAAGCGCTTGCCGACTTTGCGGAACTCGATTTCATTCATGGTGCTGGCCTGTAGGAACCGGAACTTCGATACGGCGACGAACGGGGAGCACAACCACCCGGCCCCGCGGTTGCGGAGGCCCGGACACTGCGATAGTGTTATTCGATCGCTGGTCCGGCACCGTTCGTCGTCTTAAATACGAAACCTCATCTCATATACGGAACAGTGGCAAAAATATAGCGCCTCGATTTTGCAGGCGCGACTGGGGTAAACCACTACCGAAGACTTAGCAAAGACCGGACCAGGGCCGATTCGGGCCTGGCACAAGGCGCAGCAGCCCCATGATGGGGCGACATCGCACCATGCCCGCTCAGGAAAAGAAGGGAGCCGCACCCGTCCGGTGCGCGAGACCTGCCGGCGCGGCCGCGCCGGCCGCCTTAGCGGATCAGTTCGAGGAACTCGGCCCGCGTCGAGGGATTCTCGCGGAAGGCCCCCAGCATGACGGAGCTGACCATCGACGAGTTCTGCTTCTCGACGCCGCGCATCATCATGCACATATGCTGGGCCTCGATGACCACGGCCACCCCCAGGGCGCCGGTCACTTCCTGGACCGCCTCGGCGATCTGCAGAGAGAGATTCTCCTGGATCTGCAGACGCCGGGCGTACATGTCGACGATGCGCGCCACCTTGGACAGGCCCAGCACCTTGCCGTTGGGCAGGTAGGCCACGTGCGCCTTGCCGATGAACGGCAGCAGGTGGTGCTCGCACAGAGAATACAGTTCGATGTTCTTGACCAGCACCATCTCGTTGGTGTCGGACGAGAACAGGGCGCCGTTGACGATTTCGTCGAGATTCTGCGTGTAGCCCTGGCACAGGTATTTCATGGCCTTGGCGGCGCGCTTGGGTGTATCGCGCAAGCCCTCCCGGCCCGGATCTTCGCCGAGCTGTTCGAGTATGGACGTATAGTGCTGTTCGAGCGACATGAAGGCTCCCGAGGTATCCGTGGAAACGGCGGCGCTGGACCGGCCGGTCGCGGCGCGAAGGCCCGCGGAAGGCGTGAGGATACCCCATCGCCCCGGGCGGAGCCGGAAAGGCCCTACCCCGCTCCCGAGTCGGAACCGTGGGCCACCGTCAGCAATACTCCCGGGGCAGGCGCTCGACCGCGGCCTCGCGCCCCGTCAGCCGCGCGATGCGCCGTGCCGTCTCGGCCGCGTCCCCACTGGTCATGAAAGCCACCCCGCCCTCTCCCGCCCCGCGCGCCAGTCCGTGCGCCAACAACTGCCGCTGCAACTGCCGGGCGAACGGCACGCCGGTCTCCAACACCGCCACGTCGGGCCCCACATGGCGCCGGATCGGATCGATCAGAAAAGGGAAATGCGTGCAGCCCAGGACCAGCACGTCGGCGCCGCGCTCGACCAGTTCCGCGAGCGGCTCGGCCACGAGATGGTCCCGGTCCGGCGTCCACCCCTCCTCGGCCAGCGACACCCACCCGGGGCAAGGCTTGAGCAGCACTTCCACGCCCGGCGCCTCGCGCCGGACCAGCGCATGGAAGCGTTCGCTAAGCAAGGTGCCCGTGGTGGCGAGCACCCCGATCACGCCGGATCGGGTCAGCCGCGCCGCGGGCTTGACGGCGGGCTCGATGCCGACGATAGGCAGGTCTGGATAGCGGTCGCGCAGCGCCTCCACCGCCACAGCGGTGGCCGTGTTGCACGGAATCGCCACCGCCTTGGCCCGGCGCGACAGGAAAAACTCGGCCAGGCGCAGGGCGCGCGACACGATGTATGCCGGCGTTTTCTCTCCATACGGCAGATGGCCGCTATCGGCCACGTACAGGAGGTCTTCGCGCGGCAAGGCCTGCCGGACGGCGCTCAGCACGCTGATGCCGCCCACGCCGGAGTCGAAAATGCCTAAGGGCCCGTCGGGGGCGGCGGTGATCATGGAATGGAAATGCGCGCTAGGAAGCCAGTTTCAAGCCTATGATACCCGCCAGTATCAGCCCCAGGCTGATCAGGCGCGCCGGGCTGGCGGCCTCGCCGAACAGCAGGATGCCCAGTGCCGCGGTACCCACCGCGCCCACGCCGACCCAGATGGCGTAGGCGGTGCCGACCGGCAGCGTGCGCATCGCCACCCCCAGCAGCGCCATACTGACGACGATGGCCGCGATCGTGCCCACCGAAGGCCACAGCCGCGTGAATCCGTGCGTGTATTTCAAGCCGATCGCCCAGCCGACCTCCATCAGTCCGGCGATGATCAAAAGGGTCCAAGCCATGATTGTTTTCCTGATTGCGGGGCCGTCCCCATTCGTCATTCCCGGCAGGGTCGTCCCCGCCCTGCTCCGTCCCCATTTAACACCCGGAAACGTCGAATCACTACGATCCGTCCCTTTTTAAGGATCGCACTAAATGCGTGCATAAAGTCGTGATTTATCTACATGATGACGGAAAAACACGATTACAATGCCGCGTTTTTTCGGTGCAATGCACCACATCAGAACACTTGCCGCACGCAAAAGGTGCAGCCCTCGATGCCGCTGGCAGCCCACTGCGGCAGGATGACCCCAAGCGCCCGGACATTCAACGGAGCCAATATTGAAACACGCCAGCCTAGACAGCTTTCTCTCGCAAGTCGCCCTGCGCGATCCTGATCAGCCGGAATTCCTGCAAGCCGTCAAGGAGGTCATGACCAGCCTCTGGCCCTTCCTGCAGAAGCATCCGCGCTACGCCGAGCATGGCCTGCTGGAGCGGTTGGTGGAATCCGAACGCATCATCCAGTTCCGCGTGTGCTGGGTCGACGACCGCGGCCAGACCCAGGTCAACCGCGGCTTCCGCATCCAGCACAACTCGGCCATCGGCCCGTTCAAGGGCGGCATGCGGCTGCACCCGTCGGTCAACCTGTCCATCCTGCGCTTCCTGGCGTTCGAACAGACCTTCAAGAACTCGCTCACCACCCTGCCCATGGGCGGCGGCAAGGGCGGCTCCGACTTCGACCCCAAGGGCAAGAGCGACGGCGAAGTCATGCGCTTCTGCCAGGCCCTGATGCTGGAACTCTACCGCCACCTCGGCCCCGACACCGACGTGCCGGCGGGCGACATCGGCGTGGGCGCCCGCGAAGTGGGCTTCATGGCCGGCATGATGAAGAAGCTCTCCAACAGCGCCGCGGCGGTGTTCACCGGCAAGGGCCTGGCCTTCGGTGGCAGCCTGATGCGTCCCGAGGCCACCGGCTACGGCACCATCTACTTCGCCGAACAGATGCTGTACCGCAAGAGCCAGAGCTTCGACGGCAAGTCCGTGTCGATCTCGGGCTCGGGCAACGTCGCGCAGTACGCCGCCGAAAAGGCGGTGGACCTGGGCGCGAAGGTCGTGAGCCTGTCCGACTCCGACGGCACGCTGTACGTGAAGGACGGCATCAGCGCCGACATGCTCAAGGAGATCATGGATCTCAAGAATGTCCAGCGCGGCCGCCTGGCCGACTTCGCCTCGCGCAATAAGCTGTCGTTCGAGGCCGGCAAATGCCCCTGGCACATCCCGGTCGACATCGCCCTGCCCTGCGCCACCCAGAACGAGCTCAACCACAAGGATGCCGAGACCCTGGTCGGCAACGGCGTGCTGTGCGTGGCCGAAGGCGCGAACATGCCCTCGACGCTGGAAGCCGTGGACGTCTTCGCCCGGGCCGGCACCCTGTATGCCCCCGGCAAGGCCAGCAACGCCGGCGGCGTCGCCGTGTCGGGCCTGGAAATGGCGCAGAACTCGCAGCGCCTGTCGTGGCACCACGCCGAAGTCGACGAACGCCTGCGCGCCATCATGAAGGACATCCACGAAAACTGCGTGCGCCACGGCAGCCGCGCCGACGGCACCGTCAACTACGTGGACGGCGCCAACATCGCCGGCTTCGTGAAGGTGGCCGACGCGATGATGGCGCAAGGAGTGTATTGATTAAGTCCCCCCCTACGCCCTTACGGGCGCCCCCCAGGGGGCGATGCGCGAGGACCGGCGGAGCCGGATCCTCCGCATCCTGGGTCTAGTACCGTTATCCTGGTTTGGAGCAGCGGTGCTTCGCTGGCTACCAACAGTTGGAAATGAAGAAAAAATGGCCTCGCTTTTTTGAAGCGAGGCCATTTTGTTTTGCCCCCTACCCAGGGCGCCGCGGATCCGGCTTCGCCGGTCCGCCAGCGCCGCCCCCTTGAGGGGGCGCCCGAAGGGCGTAGGGGGTGGGCTTCCCCTTGGGGGGGCTTTCCTCTCGCAGCCATTCGCGCCAGATGGCGACCAGGAGGGCCATCAGGACGGGGCCGACGAAGAGGCCGACCAGGCCCATGGTCTGTACGCCGCCGACCAGGCCGATGAAGGTGGGCAGGAAGGGGAGCTTGACGGGGCCGCCCACGAGGCGGGGACGCAGGGTCTTGTCGACGATGAAGAGTTCCAGCGTGCCCCAGGCGAACAGGCCGATGCCGGCGATGAGCTTGCCCGAGCCGATCAGGTACAGCGAGACCATGGTGAAGGCCAGCGGGGCGCCGCCGGGCACCAGGGCCATGAAGCCGGTGATCAGGCCCAGCAGGGCCGGCGACGGCACACCGGCGATCCAGTAGGCCGTGCCCAGCACCACGGCTTCGCCGATGGCGATCAGGCCCATGCCCGTCACGGTCGCGCTGATGGTGGCCGGCACCACGCGCGAGAGCCGGGTCCAGCGCACCGGCAGCACACGCTCGCCCACGGTGTCGAGCTGTCCGACCATGCGCTCGCCGTCCTTGTAGACGAAGAACAGGATGATCAGCATGAACACCACCGTCAGCGCCAGGTGGAAGACGTTGCCCGTGGTGGACAGCACGACGCGGTAGATGTTGCCCAGGTGCTCGCCGCTGATCAGTTGCACCCAGGCCCCCAGCGCGTGCGGCCGCGACAGGTGTTCCTCCCAATAGCCGGCCAGGCGCTCGCCGACCAGCGGCAGCCCGGTCACCCAGTGCGGGACGACCAGGCCCTCGCGGTTGGCCTCTAGCAGCCAGCGGACGAGGTTGCTGGCCTCCTGGATGGCATAGGACAGGGCGTAGGCGAAAGGCACGATCAGCCCGACCACGATGACCAGCAGCGCGCCGGAGGCCGCCAGCGTCGTGCGGCCGCCGCAGAACCGGACCCAGTGCCGGTACAGGGGCCAGCTGGCCAGGCCGATGATCAGCGCGGCCAGGCCGGGAACGAGAAACCCGCTGAAGAAATAGGCGCCAGCCAGCAGCATCAGGATCAGCAGCCAGCGGGCCACGAGGCGGGCGGAAAAGACAGGAAGCGTCATGAGTGGTCGCGAGCGGTGAACCGGGAAACGTCGCCGACAACTGTACCAGCTAGTGCGGCCATTGCGGGGCGGCTTCGCGCGGGGACTGCCGCCGGGTGGCCGGGAATGGTATGTTCGGGCCCATGCGAACCTTTCTGTTGTCGGCCCTGGCCGTCCTGGTTTTCCTGCCCACCACGCTCTGGGCCGCCTTCGCCCTGCGCTACCAGGTTCCCGGCCCCCTGCCCGTCAAGATCGCCGCGGCCATGGCCGGCGCGGTGTTCGGCCTGGGCATGCTGTGGCTGACGCTGGCGGGACGCCCGGCCTGGGGCGTGGGCCTGTACATCGTGGCGTTCGGCCTGCTCCTGGCCTGGTGGCGCGGCATTGCGCCGTCGAACGACAGGATCTGGGCCGACGACGTCGCGCAGATGACCACGGGCCAGGTCGACGGCCACGTGGTCACGCTGCGCAACGTGCGCAACTTCGATTGGCGCAGCGCCACCGATTACACCCCACGCTGGGAAACGCGCAGCTACGACCTGGCCAGGCTGGCCAGCGTGGACCTGATCCTGTCCTACTGGACCATCGAGGCCATCGCCCACACGCTGGTGTCGTTCGGCTTCGAGGACGGCCGCCATCTGGTGTTCTCGGTCGAGATCCGCAAGGAACGTCACGAGCAATTCTCGTCCATCGGCGGTTTCTTCAAGGAATTCGAGACCAGCGTCGTGGCGGCCGACGAGCGCGACATCGTCCGCGTGCGCACCAACGTCCGCGGCGAGGACGACTACCTGTACCGGGTGTCCATGCCGCGCGAGGCCATGATGTCGCTGTTCCTGGCCTACGTGGACGAGGCCAACAAGCTCGTGTCGACGCCGCGCTTCTACCACACCATCACGGCCAACTGCACGACCATCGTCTACCACATGATGACGCGGATCATCCCCGGCCTGCCCATGGACTACCGGCTGGTCCTGGCCGGCTACCTGCCCGGCTACATCTACGACGTGCGCGGGCTGGACACCTCGCATCCGCTGGCGGAACTCACGCGGCTGGGCCGCATCACGCAGCGGGCGCGGGACGCCGACGCCGATCCGGATTTCCCGGCCGCCATACGGCGCGGCGTGCCGGGCATCCCGCAGCCCTAGCGGACGCCGGGCCCGCCGGCCTCAACCGCCCCGCTTGCGCTGGCCGATGACCACGTCGGCCACCATGCGCGGCACCTCGGCGTAGTGCCTGAACTCCATCGTGTAGGTGGCGCGCCCCTGCGTGAGTGAACGCAGCGTGGTGGAATAGCCGAACATCTCGGCCAGCGGCACCTCGGCGCGCACCAGCTTGCCGCCCCCGCCGGCGATGTCCTCCATGCCCTGCACCATGCCCCGCCGCGACGACAGGTCGCCCATCACGTTCCCCATGAAATCCTCGGGCGTCTCGACCTCGACGCTCATCATGGGCTCCAGCAGCACCGGATCGGCCCGCCGCATGGCTTCCTTGAAAGCCATCGAACCCGCCATGCGGAACGCGTTCTCGTTCGAGTCCACGTCGTGATAGGAGCCGAAGGTCAGCGTGACCTTCACATCCACCACCGGATAGCCCGCCAGCACCCCCGAGCCCAGCGTATCCTGGATGCCCTTGTCGACCGCGGGAATGAACTCGCGCGGCACCACGCCGCCCTTGATGGCATCGACGAACGTGTAGCCCGAGCCCGCTGGCTGGGGCTCCAGCGAGATCACCACGTGGCCGTACTGGCCACGTCCGCCGGACTGCTTGATGAACTTGCCCTCGACGTCGCGCACCGCGGACCGCACCGTTTCCCGGTAGGCGACCTGGGGCTTGCCCACCGTGGCCTCGACACCGAACTCGCGCTTCATCCGATCGACCAGGATCTCCAGGTGCAGTTCGCCCATGCCCGAGATGATGGTCTGTCCCGACTCCTCGTCGGTGCGCACGCGGAACGACGGATCCTCCTGCGCCAGCCGGTTCAGCGCCATGCCCATCTTTTCCTGGTCGACCTGGGTCCTGGGCTCCACCGCCTGCGAGATGACCGGCTCGGGAAACACCATGCGCTCGAGGATGATGGGATGGTCCGGCTCGCACAGCGTATCGCCCGTGGTGGCTTCCTTCAGCCCCACGGCGGCCGCGATGTCGCCCGCGTAGACCTCTTTGATCTCGCGGCGCTCATTGGCGTGCATCTGCACGATCCGGCCCAGCCGCTCGCGCTTGCCCTTGAGCGGATTGAAGACCGTGTCGCCCGAACGCACGATGCCCGAATACACCCGGAAGAAGATCAACTGGCCGACGAACGGATCGGTCATGATCTTGAAGGCCAGCGCCGAGAAAGGCTCGTCGTCCGCCGGATGGCGCTCGATTTCGCCGTCGTGCAGGTCCACGCCCTTGATGGCCGGCACGTCCACCGGCGACGGCAGATAGTCGATGACGGCATCGAGCATGGCCTGCACGCCCTTGTTCTTGAAGGCGCTGCCGCACAGCATGGGCACGATCTCGCCCGCCACGGTGCGCTTGCGCAGCCCGCGCTTGATCTCGTCGTCGGTCAGCGTGCCGCCGTTCAGGTACTTGTCCATGAGCTCGTCGTCGGCCTCGGCCGCCTCGGCCACCATCTTGTCGTGCCACTCCGTGGCCGTCGCCTGCAGCGCGGCGGGGATGTCCCGGTATTCGAAGCGCACACCCTGGCTGGCCTCGTCCCAGATGATGGCCTTCATCTTGACCAGATCGACCACGCCCTCGAAATGGTCTTCGGCGCCCACCGGGATCTGGATGGGGACCGCCCGTCCTTTCAGGCGGTCGACGATCTGCCGCTGCACGCGGAAGAAGTCCGCGCCGACACGGTCCATCTTGTTGACGAAAGCCATGCGCGGCACATGGTATTTGTTGGCCTGGCGCCAGACGGTCTCGGACTGCGGCTGCACGCCGCCGACCGAGTCGTAGACCATGACGGCGCCGTCCAGCACCCGCATGGAGCGCTCGACCTCGATGGTGAAGTCCACGTGCCCCGGGGTGTCGATGATATTGATCCGATGCTCGGGGTAGTTGCCGGCCATCCCCTTCCAGAACGCCGTGGTGGCGGCGGAGGTGATCGTGATGCCGCGCTCCTGCTCCTGTTCCATCCAGTCCATGGTGGCGTTGCCGTCATGGACTTCCCCGATCTTGTGATTGACCCCGGTGTAGAACAGGATGCGCTCGGTCGTCGTGGTCTTGCCGGCGTCGATATGCGCGCTGATGCCGATGTTCCGGTAGCGCTCGATGGGGGTCTTGCGGGTCATGGCTATCTCGTCGAAAGGTTGATGGAACGAAATGCGAGCCGCGCCGGTTCCGGGTAGGAAACGGCGGAGGAGCTAGTTTGCACCGATTCTGGCCAGGCCGGGAGGGGCTGCGCGCCACACCCCTGCTGGCAGCCCGGACATTCCCGCGCGCCTCGTAGTAACCTCGCAGATATGGGCGCGTTTCCTGAAAACAATCCGAAACCGGCAATTCGATCCACCATGACCGCCACCGACAGACAACGTGCCATTCCCGCCCTCTACATGCGCGGCGGCACCAGCAAGGGCGTGTTTTTCCTGCCCACCGACCTCCCCGCCGACTCCGCCGCCCGCGACCGCGTCCTGATGCGCGTGGTCGGCAGCCCCGACCCCTACGAGAAGCAGATCGACGGCATGGGCGGCGCCACCTCCAGCACCAGCAAGGTGGTCATCGTGGGCCCCAGCACCCGCCCCGGCTGCGACGTCGACTACTGGTTCGGCCAGGTCGCCATCGGCCAGCCCGTCATCGACTGGAGCGGCAACTGCGGCAACCTCAGCGCCGCGGTCGGCCCCTTCGCCATCCATCGCGGACTGGTGCGGCCGAATGGCGACGGCATCGCCGTGGTCCGCATCTGGCAGGCCAACCTGGGCAAGCGCATCATCGCCCACGTGCCGGTGCGGGGCGGCCAGGTCCAGGAGCTGGGTGACTTCGAACTGGACGGCGTGACCTTTCCGGCCGCCGAAGTGCGGCTGGAATTCCTGGATCCCGGCGGCGGCGACGGCCCCGACGGGGCGATGTTCCCCACTGGCCGCACGACCGATGTGCTGACCATCCCGGGAGTGGGGGAAATCCGCGCGACGCTGGTCAATGCCGGCAACCCCACCGTTTTCATCGCCGCCTCGTCCCTGGGGCTGGCGGGCACCGAATTGCAGCCCGAGGTGAACGGCCTCGCCGGACTGCTGGCCAGGGCCGAGGCCATCCGCGCCCATGCCGCCGTGGCCATGGGGCTGGCGCCCGATGCCGCCCATGCCACCGCGCACCGCCAGCACACGCCCAAGCTCGCCTTCGCCGCGCCGCCGGCGGCCTATACGGCCTCCAGCGGCCGCGCCGTCGGTGCCGGCGACATCGACCTGAACGTGCGCATCTTTTCCATGGGCAAGCTGCATCACGCCATGACGGGCACCGGCGCGGTGGCGATCGCCGCCACGGCCGCCGTGCCCGGCACGGTGCTGGCCGACGTGCTGGGCGGAGCCCGCGGCGAACTGCGCTTCGGCCACCCCTCGGGCACGCTGAAAGTCGGCGCCCAGGCACGCGGCCAGGACGGGCGCTGGAACGTCGCGCTGGTGGCCATGAGCCGCACGGCCCGCCGATTGATGGACGGCGCGGTGCTGGTGCCGCCGTGGGAATGACTTCCCCCCCGCGCGGGTTTGGACCGATACTGTATTCGTAGCGGAGCGGCCTCTTGCCGTTCCCGTTTTGATCAGGCGGCCTTTCCGCCGACCACCGCAACAAGGAGACATGCATGAAGTTCGTCAAGAAAGCGGTTGCAGCCCTCGCCATCGCCGCCGTGCCGCTGGCCGGCATCGCGGCGCCCGCCAAGGTCATGGCGCCGGGCGGCCCCGGCGGCGGCTATGACGGCGCCGCGCGCGTGCCGTTGCAGGTCATGCAGCAGGCGGGCATCTTCACCGACGGGTTCCAGGTCACCAACAAGGGCGGCGCGGGCGGCACCATCGGGTTGGCGGAATTCGTGCGCACCGGCAAGGGCGACGACAACGCCATCATGTCCATGGGTGCCATCCTGGTCGGCGCCATCATCACCAACAAGTCCCCCATCACGCTGGACCAGACCGTGCCGCTGGTGCGGCTGACCGACGACGCCGGCGCGATCGTGGTGGCGCCCAACTCGCCCATCAAGACCATCGCCGACGCCGTCCAGGCGATGAAGGCCAACCCGGGCGGCACCGCGGTGGCCGGCGGCTCGGTCGGCGGCACCGACCACGTCACCGCGGCGCTGATCGCCAAGGCGGCCAAGCTGGACCCGACCAAGGTCAACTACCTGCCCTACACCAGCGGCGCGGAAGTCGTCACCTCGCTGGCCAGCGGGCAGGGCAAGATCGGCATCTCGGGCCTGTCCGAACTGAAGACCTTCGTCGACCAGGGCCGCATCCGCATCATCGCGGTGTCCTCCGACAAACGCCTGCCGGGTATCGACGCGCCCACGCTCAAGGAAAGCGGCTATGACGTCGTCATCGGCAACTGGCGCGGCATCATCGGCGCGCCCGGCATGAGCAAGGCCGGCCGCGACATGTGGCTGCAGCGCTATGCCAAGCTGCACGCCTCGCCCGAATGGAAGAAGGCGCTGGCCGACCGCGGCTGGGACGACGCCTACCTGGCCGGCGACGACTTCGCCGCCTTCCTGACCAAGGAAAAGGCGCGCCAGGCCGAAGTGCTGAAGGACGTCGGACTGGTCAAGTAGGGTCCAAGCCAACACGAGGCACCGGGCGCCGCCGCCGGCGCCCACCGGAGACAACACGATGACAACACCCCCAAGGCGCCCCTGGTGGCTGGGCCTGGCCGTCATGGCCATAGGCGCGGTCTGGCTCTATGAAGGCGGCACCCTGCCGCAGATCGGCGGCTATGCCGCGCTGGGCCCGGGCTTCTTCGTCAGCGCCGTGGGCGCGGCCCTGATCGTCCTGGGCGGCCTGCTGCTGGTGCAGATCGCCCGCGGCGAGACCTTCGCTCCCCAGGAAGTGGAAAACGCCGAGGCCGACGCCGGCGCCTCGCGCCCGGCCCTGCTGTGGGCCGCGGCGGGCGCCGCGCTGCCGCTGCTGACCATGCAGCCCCTGGGCTTTCCCCTGACCGCCATGGGCTCGTTCGCCCTGGTCACCCGCGCCTTCGGCTCGCGGCGAGTGGTGTTCGACTGCGCCATCGGCCTCGTGCTGGGCGTGATCTGCTGGCTCGGCTTCTCGCAACTGGGCGTCAGCCTGGGCGCGGCCTTTCCTCCCGCGGGGTGGTAATCGATGGACACCGTCAACGCCCTGCTTTCCGGATTCGGCGTCGCCCTGCAACCGATGAACCTGTTCTGGGCGTTCCTCGGCTCCGTGCTGGGGACCGCCATCGGCGTGCTGCCCGGCATCGGCCCGGCGCTCACGATCGCGCTGCTGCTGCCCGTCACCGTGCAGATCGCCCCCACCGCCGCCTTCATCATGTTCGCCGGCGTCCTGTACGGCGCCATGTACGGCGGCTCGACCACCTCCATCCTGCTCAACGCGCCGGGCGAGAGCGGCTCCATGATGACCGCGCTCGAAGGCAACAAGATGGCCCGGTCGGGCCGCGGCGCCGCCGCCCTCGCCACCGCGGCCATCGGCTCCTTCGTGGCCGGCACCATCGCCACGCTGGCGCTGAGCTTCGTCGCGCCGGCCATCGCCGAACTCGCCTTCGTCTTCGGCCCGGCCGACTACTTCGCGCTGATGGTGCTGTCCTTCACCTCCGTCTCCGTGGTGCTGGGCACCTCGCGCGTGCGGGGCTTCATTTCCCTGTTCCTCGGGCTGGCGATGGGCGTGGTGGGTATCGACAGCCAGACCGGCCAGGCCCGCCTGGCCTTCGGCTCGGCCGACCTGCTCGATGGCATCGAACTGACGGTGGTGCTGGTGTCGCTGTTCGCCGTGGGCGAGATCCTGTATGTCGCCAGCCGCTACAGCAAGGCCCCGCCGCGCATCAACCCGCTCTCGGGCGGCACCTGGATGACCCGCGAGGACTGGAAGCGATCCTGGAAACCCTGGGTGCGCGGCACGGCGCTGGGCTTCCCCATCGGCGCGCTGCCCACCGGCGGCACCGAAATCCCGACCTTCCTCTCGTACACGATCGAACGCAAGCTCTGCAAGCACCCCGGTGAATTCGGCAAGGGCGCGATCGAAGGCGTGGCCGGCCCCGAGGCCGCCAACAACGCCGCCGCGGCCGGCGTGCTGGTGCCGCTGCTGACGCTGGGCCTGCCCACTTCCGCCACGGCGGCCGTGCTGCTGGCGGCCTTCCAGAGCTACGGCCTGCAGCCCGGCCCCTTCCTGTTCACCAACAGCGGCGAACTGGTCTGGGGCCTGATCGCCTCGCTGTACATCGGCAACCTGATGCTGCTGGTCCTGAACCTGCCGCTGGTGGGCCTGTGGGTGCGGCTGCTGCTGATCCCCCGGCCCTACCTGTATGCCGGCATCCTGATCTTCGCCATGGTGGGCATCTGGGGCGTGGCGACATCGTGGGCCGACATGGCGATGATGTTCGGCATCGGCCTGCTGGGCTACATCATGCGGGTCTACGACTTCCCCATCGCGCCGGTCCTGATCGGCCTGATCCTCGGCCCCATGGCGGAAACCCAGCTCCGGCGCGCCCTGGCCGTGGGCGAGGGCAATCCCTTGATCCTGGTCTCGACGCCGACCTCGGCCACCTTGCTCGCGCTGGCCGCCGCCGCCCTGGTGCTGCCCCTGCTGCTGCGCAGGCTCAAGCGCAACGCATGAGACCGGCCTCGCCGCGGGCCCCGGCCCGCGGCGCTTGCGCCCCACCGGCCAGGAACGGCTCAAGAACCCGATCCCTGGCATCCAGGGACATGCATGGTGACCCAGCCTAGTCTCGCGCCTGCCGCATCATGCGGGCGATTGCTTCGTCGCCGTAGGGGCGCCGGTCCTTGACCCGCAGGCTCTCGGACCATTCCCGCGAAAAATCCCGCTGCAGCCAGCGGTTCACCGCGGCCGTGGCCATCATCGCCACCACTGCGCCGCAGGCAGCCAGGGCCATGTCCTTGTGCGCGTCCCAGACATCGCCCTGGGTGCCCAGATAGGCCACGCCCAGGTCGCCGCCGAAGACCTCGGCCGCGCCCCACTCGAACAACTCGAACATGGCGGAAGTCGCCAGGGTGAACTCCAGGGGCAGGAAGTAGCCCCAGAACCCCCGGGCGTCGGCCACCCGCAGGAATACTTCGCGTATCGGATAGGCCAGCAGCAGTCCGTACGAAAAATGCACCACGCGATCGAAATTGTTGCGCTCCCAGCCCCACAAGCTGTTGAAGCCGCGCCCCGTCAGGGCTTGCCACCACGCGTCGTAGGGCACCTTGGCGTAGGTATAGTGCGCGCCGATCGCATGCAGGCAAAGAAAGACGAAGATCAGCGTGTACGACAGGCGCGAGAAGCGAAAATGCCTCCAGCTCGCGGCCAGCCCGACACAGAACCCGACCACCAGCACGTTTTCCAACGCCCAATCCGATCTGTCGAGCGGCCGGATCGCCAGCGCCGCCCAGACCGCCGCGAACGCCAGCGCCAGCCATGCCACGTAGCGCCGGTACCCCGTCCCCATGCCTGGCTCCATCTCGCCTCCTGCGACCATGCGGTGCCGCCAGTCTACGCCATCGGTACACGCTGTCCGGCCCCGCGTTCCAACGCCGTTTCACCCGTGGCATGTTGCGCGCGCCCACCTATCGCTTTCCCTGGAAGATACAAAGCCGGGATCCACGCCGCGAACGGCTGCGGTATAACCTCGCCACACATGCCCGCGCATGTGCCGCCGGCCGGCCCCCCCGGCTGGGCCACGAGCCCCGTCCCCGCCCGCCGGCCCTTCTCCTTTCTATGCAGATGGTCATCATGATGTTCACCCAACTCCACTCCGGCAGGCGCGCCACCCTCGCGCTGACTGCCGTGCTGGCGGCCGCCGGCGCGCTTTCCACGTCATTGCCCGCGATGGCGGCCGACTATCCGGCCAAGCCCATCACCATCGTCGTCGCCTACGGCGCCGGCGGCGACACCGACGCCATGGCCCGCCTCTTCGGCGAAAAGCTCACGCAGCGCCTGGGCCAGCCCGTGATCGTCGAGAACCGCGCTGGCGCGAGCGGCATCATCGGCAGCAACTACGTCGCGCGCGCCAAGCCCGACGGCTACACCCTGCTGCTAGCCCCCAGCACCTTCTCGATGGCCACCCACGTGGTCAAGACCAACTCGGCCGATACCTACGACCCCGCCCGGGACTTCGCCCCCATCACCCAGACCGCGTCCCAGCCCCTGCTGCTGGTGGCCGGCCAGGCCTCGGGCTATACCTCGGTCGCCCAGGTACTGAAGGACGCCAAGGCGGGCAAGGCGCTGACCTACGCCAGCCCCGGCTCGGGTTCACCCATGCACATCCTGGGGGAGCTCTTCAACCAGGCCGCCGGCGTCAAAATCACCCACGTCCCCTACAAGGGCGTCGCGCCCGCCGTCAACGACCTGCTGGGCGGCCACGTGGCGCTGAGCTGGATGACCTACGGACCGGTGGAGCCCTATCTTCCCTCGGGCAAGATCCACATCCTCGCCAACGGCGCGGCGGAACGCACCCCGCTCGCCCCGGACGCGCCCTCGATGGCCGAACTGGGATACAAGAACATCAACATCGCCGCCTGGCAGGGACTGTACGCGCCCAAGGGCACGCCGGCCGACGTCGTGCGCACGCTGAACGGGCACATGGCCGAAATCCTGAAAATGCCCGACGTGGTCGCCAAGATGCGTGTTTTCGGCGCTTTCGCCAAACCCGGCACGCCCGAGGCCCTGGGCAAGCTGACCGCCGACGAATACGCATTCTTCGGCAAGGTGGTCAAGGAATTCGGCATCCAGGCCGATTGACCGCGTCCGCCTCCCCCGGCGGGAACCTCCGGCGGGTCCGGCGCGCCGAATGAGCATGTGGACCCGCCGCCTCGTCGCCCTCGCCTGCCTGTTCGCGCTTGCCAGCGCGGGCTATGTCGCGCTCGACCGCTGGCAGCGCCGGATGATTTTCTCGGTCGAGCTGGGCGACCGCTCATGGTGGCGCGAGCCGCCGGCCGGCACCGAAGTCTATGACCTGAGCCTGCCCGGCGGCGATACCCTGCGCACCTGGTATTGGCGGCACCCCGATCCCGGCGCCCCGACTGTCCTGTACCTGCACGGCTCGCGCTGGAACCTGAACGGCAGCGCATTCCGCATGGACCATTGGGCGGGGCTCGGGTATTCGATGCTCGCCATCGACTATCGCGGCTTCGGCGACTCGTCGCCCAGGCTTCCCTCCCAGGCCAGCGCCAGACAGGACGCCCAGGCCGCCCTGGCCGAACTCGCCCGGCTCCAGCCCGACCCGGCCCGCCGCTTCGTCTACGGCCATAGCCTGGGCGGCGCGATCGCGATCGACCTGTTGGCCCGCGACGCCCCGTCGATCCCGGTTGCCGGCCTGATCATCGAGTCCACGTTCACCAGCATCCGCGACATGATCGTCACCACGCGCTGGGCCGGTATTCCCGGGTTCGGCCTGCTGGTGACGCAACCGTTCGATTCGCTCGACGCCATCGGCTCGTTGCGCACACCGCTCCTGCTGCTGCACGGCACCGAGGACCAGGTCGTCCCGCCCGCCATGAGCGACGCGCTGCTGGCGGCGGCGCGGCAGGCGCCGCGCAAGCAGCGCATCTGGCTGGAGGGCGCCTCGCACTCGGGCGCCAGCCGCAGCGGCGCCGCCTACGACGACGCGGTCCGCGACTTCATCCGCGCGACCCGGCTCGCCTATCCGGGCTGATTCATTCCAGCTCGACCGGAGCCTGGAACTGGCGTTCGAGAAACGCCACCGCCCCCGCCCGGGCTTCCTCGGCGGACGAAAAAACCTCGCTGTCCCGCATCAGCGGAAAACCCAGCACCCGCACCTGGAACCGGTACCCGCCCTCGTCCGGCGCGGTATCGATCTCGAAATTTCGCTCATTGACCCACCCTCTTGCCTGCAACGTCCAATCTTCCACATCCAGCTCCCCGGGGCGGCATCCGCCGCCCTCATCGTCCATCAACCCAATGCCACCAGGAACACCGCGGCCCCTATTCCCAACATCAGGAAAGGGCTGAGCCGCGTGTACATCAACGTCAGCGTCGAGGCGGCCGCCACGCCCCAGGCCCAGGCGCCGCCCTCGGCGGCGCGCAGCACGGTGCACGAAGCGGCCAGCACCATGCCCGCCGCCACCGGCACGAGGCCCGCCTCGATCGCGCGTATGCACCGCGTGCCCTTGAAACGGGTCCACAGATGAGCCAGGGCATAGACCAGCAGCGAACTCGGGATGAAGATCGCGGCCGACGCCACCAGCGCGCCCGCCAGGCCCGCCGCCTGCCAGCCCACCAGCGTCACCAGCAGCGCCCCCGGTCCGGGGATGATGCGCGACAACGCATACAGGTCCATGAACTGCGGATTCGTGACCCAGCCATAGACATCCACCGACTGGCGGTGGATGTCGGCCACGATGCTCTGCCCGCCGCCCACCGTCAGGAAGGACAGCGGCGCGAAGACCAGGACCACTTCCAACAGCTGCGCGAACCTCATGCCTGCTCGCCGGCGCGCAGGCGCAGATAGGCCAGCCCGATGGACAGGGGCGCCAGCGCGCCGACCACCCATAGCAAAGGCAGCCTCAAGAGGAAGATCGCCACGAAGGTGATGACCATCACGGCCAGGGCGGGCACGCCGCGCGCGGCCCGGCGCGCCGCGCGCAATCCGGTCTGCAGCGACAGCCCCACGGCCGCGGCCGCCACGCCAGCCAGCGCCAGATGCACCGAGTCGGACTTCGCCATGCTCGCGAACACGGCCACCACGACCAGCGCCAGCGCCATGGCGGGCACCACCAGCCCCAGCGCCCCGGCCAGCGCGCCCGCGCCACCCCGCAGCCGGAAACCGACCCAGATTGCCAGGTTGACCACATTGACGCCCGGAAAGGCCTGGGCCAGCGCGAGGCCGCTCAGGAACTCGGCCTCCGACAGCCAGCTCCGGCGCTGGACGAACTCCCGCAGCATCCAGCCGCTCAGTCCGCCGCCGAAGCTGGTCAGGCCGATCTTGGTGAAAGCCAGGAAGATCTGGAGTACGGAAGGAGGCGGGGAATCGCTGTCGGTAGGAGCGGGCGGGAAGCTCTGGAGCATGGCGGGCCTATTGCGGGAAGTATCGACATCTTACGGATTCAGGATGTCGAATAGCTTAACGCCCCGGGCGGCCACGCCCCGCCACCGACGAGCCTCCGTTCCCTGCCGCGGCCGAGGCCGCCGCCGGCGATCCCGGCAGCGCCCCGCTCGTCCAGGTTTCAGGTCACGGCGAAGTTCGCGTCAATGCGCTGCACGACGCCACATTGACGATAGGACGCGGCTTGGTCTGCCTGACCTGCACGCCCAGGCCGTCCGGCTTGCGCACCACCTCGAATTCGATCTGGACGCCGCCCGGGCGACGGTCGGCCGCACTGAAAACCTCGGCGGAAATCGACGGAAACAGGTTGATCGTGTCGTCCTGGTCGCCGGCAAGCTGGGCCTGTATGTCGACCACCCCTTTCACCACACGGACACGCGCCTGATGGTCGATCGTGACCGTGCACGAGCCATCGCCATAGACACCCGCCCAGCTCGCGTCGAGATCGCTCGCCGTCGCGCCATTCGTGACATTCACACTCGTCATGGCCGAACCCAGCACGGAGGGATGCGGGTCGGCCACCACGCATTCGACGCGGTCCAGCGCATCGGAAAACCCGTATCCTCCCTTGCGTGCCACGGCCTCCGTCACGTAGCCGCGCGTGACGGTCACCTGCGCATACCTGTCATTGGCGACGTCGCTGGCCTGCACCTGGAACAGGCCCACCACCTGCATCAGCAAATCGCCGGGATCGCCATTCATCGATGCGCTGTAGCTGCGGCCATTCGCCGCGACGGTCATGTTGCCGTCGGCCGCGACCGTGATGGTGCACGAATCCGTGTTGACGACATCGCTGCCCGGCACGAAACTGCGCCCCTGCTGTCCCCTGTATACGCCGACGAGCGGAGCGATATCCGCGGCAACGGCATTGCTCCCCGTCCTGGCGAACACGATGGGGCCGGTCTGGCCCGCCGTCGTGCCATACGGGATGCTGGCGATGTAGTCCGCACTGCGCTCATAGCCGTCGAACAAATCACGATAACTCCTGCCCGCGCGGGCCAGGGCGTCCCGGACCTGTTCCAGCAAGTCGTCATAGTCATTGCCCGCGGCGGCAGTGAAGGTTCCTCCCACCGGGTCGAATCCAGACGGCACGGTAAAACCATTGGCCGATAGCTTGGCACCCAGCAGCTCTGTCGCCGCACGCATGACGGCGGCCACCCGGCCGATAGCGCTGGTCTCATGCCGCTCGAACAATGCCTCGCCCAGGCCACTCTCGTCCATGCCCGCGAGCACCAGCGAACTCAATGGCGTGACGTTCACCGTCAGTGCCGGGCCGCTGCCCGCCGCCAGGGAGATCAGCGTCTCCGCGTTGGCCGGCCCACCATCGCCGACCATCCCCCCCGATACGGCGACCAGGCATGGCAAGTTGGCCGTGGGTACCGAGGTGCTCCAGCGACCGCCCGAGCCCGTGGTGGTGGTCGTCGGCGATCCGGCAAAACAGCCAAGCGAAACCGCTCCGCCAACGATGGGAGCACCAATCGCGGCCACGCCGGAAATCGTGGTGGACGCTGCCGCGCCGCCCCCGCCCCCCATGGTGGAGGAAGGGGGCGACGCCCCGTCCCCCCCACACCCCGCAACGACGCTTCCCACGGCCACGGCGCAGCCGAGCCACACTCTGGCCCGCGACAACCACGATGTCACATGCATGATAAGAAATCCCCCCGGAATGAAGCATGGAGCCATGCTTCATTCGGAAATTGTTGGGCCATGCGTGAATCGCGGCATCAGGCGCTTTCAGCAGATTGCCTGAATCAGAAAACTATGCCTACGCGCGCGCCCGATGGGCCAGCAACGCCAGCATCACGTCCAGCATGGGCGTATCCACGCCGGCCGACCGGGCCAGGTCCTGGACCGCGAACAACTGTGCGTCCAGCTCCAGCGGACGCCCGGCCAGCAGGTCCTGCAGCATGGACGGCGGATGCCGGTTCGAACCCGCGGCCGCCATCTGCTTCTCCAGGTCGAACGCCATGGCGACGCCATGGCAAGCCGCCACCGCACACGTCTCCACTGCCAGGCGGGCATACAACTCGCGCGTGGCGGGATCCGCGAACAGCCCCGACGACGGCGACTGGGTCAGGCTGGACAGCAACGAACTGGGAACGTTGAGCAGGAGCTTCCCCCAGATCTCCCGGCCGATGTCCTCGGTGGCCGCCGCGCCCGGCAGCCCACGCCGCATCAGCGCCACCACCTGCTCCAGCCGCGGCGACAGTGCGCCGCCGGGTTCGCCCACCACGAAACTGCTGGTGCGCGAATTGTTACGCACCACACCGGGCGCGACGACCTCATTGGGCGAACGGATCACGCAGCCCAGCGCCCGCGCCGGGCCCAGCTCGCGCGCCAGCGTGCCGTCGGGATCGAGCCGGGACGCGGCGGGAGCGCCGTCGCGCAGGTTCGCCAGATACCACCACGGAATACCGTTTACCGCGAAGACCACGGGCGTTTCGGGCCCCAGCAGGGCCCGCATCGATGCCGCGGCCGGCGGCAGGCCGTGAGCCTTGAGCGTGGAGATGACCAGGTCCTGCGGCCCCAGGTCGGCCGGATGATCACTGGCCGCCACGCGCACGGTGAATTCGCCATCCAGGCCGATGAACCGCAGGCCATCGCGGCGGATGGCCGCCAGATGGTCGCCCCGGGCGACGACCGACACGTCGACGCCGGCCCGCGCCAGATGAGCCGCCATATGTCCGCCCACCGCTCCGGCGCCGAAGATGCAAACCTTGTTCATGGTGAAAGAATATCCAAAGAGTCTATGCCTCGGCCTCGACGCCCGCCCGACAGCGTCAACGCCCTGCGCAGGTATTCTTCCATGTCGCCGCCCAGGATGAAACCCAGCATGAGCGGCGCGCCCTCGAACCGCAGCCTACGCGCGGCATAGCCGAAGAAAATGAAGCAGGCCCGCAGCAGGACCGCGAACGCGCTGTTCGAGAGGCAATGGACGCCTATCGTGCACAACAGCACGATGGCGGGAAACAGCCACTTGCAGGGAACCGTCGGCAGCCGTATCCAGATGCCGGTCAACGGGTAGTTCAGGATGAGCAGCATGACGTTGCCGATCCACATCGACGCCACCAGCGCCCGGAACAGATCGTCGTTGCGGAGACGGGGCAGCTTGGCCAGCCTGTCCGTTGAAGCGAACAAACAAGCTCGGCTGTCGACATGAGGTTTTCAGCCGGCGGACAATGTCCTTGACATCATGATGTCATGCCGTCATGATTTCATCACATCCAGACGGCATGACATCCGCATGAGCCTTCCCCTCCCTCTGCTTGCCGAAGGCGGCGCCCCCCTGTACCGCCAGGTGGCCGAGCATCTCATCCAGCGCATCGCCAGCGGCCAGCTCGCCCCGGGGGACGCCCTGCCCCCGGAAGACAGCCTGTGCCGCGAATTCGGCGTCAGCCGCATCACCGTCCGCAAGGCGGTCGAGGAACTGCTCGCCCGCCACCTGATCGTCCGCCGCCGCGGCGTCGGCACCTTCGTCAACGACCCGCGCCGGGCCACCAAGGACGTGACCTTGATCGGCGTGATCGACGAGGTCCTGCCCCGCAACCAGGTCGTCGTCGTGGACGAAACCTGGACGCCCCTGCCGGCCAGGCTGCGCGAACTGTTCGGCCTGGGCACGCAGAAATGGAAATGCGTGCGCGCGGTCAACCACGTGGCGCCCGGCGAACCGCTGGACTACGCGCATTTCTACTTCGCCGACCATGTGGCCGACGGCATAGGCGCCGCCGAGGTGGCCGGCCCGCTGCCGCCGGTCAAGTACCTCCAGACCCGGCTGGGCGTCCGCATCGACCACGCCGACCAGCTCGTCGAACCCCTGGCGGCCACCAGCGAGATCGCCGCCCGCCTGGGCATCACACGTAACACGCCGGTGCTGCGCGCCACCCGCATCTACTACGACGTACAGAAACGACCGGTGGAGATCGTCGATGCGGTCTATCACCCCGAACGCTACCGATACACGGCCACCCTCTATCCCAAGGCGGGAGCCGGCAACTGATTCCTCGTCGTCTTTCAAAGGACACGCCATGCACTCGAGCAGATGGAACAGCAAGTTGTCGAAGTGGTCCCGCTACCTGCTGCTGGGGGTAGCCGCGGCAAGCGGCCAGGCCGCCGCGCAAGACTATCCGGCGCGACCGGTCAAACTGGTCAGCCCCTGGGCGCCCGGCGGCGCCAACGATATCTTCTGCCGGGCGCTGGCGCAGAAGCTGACCGAATCGCTGGGCCAGCCCGTGGTCGTGGAAAACCGCCCGGGCGCGGCCGGCACCATCGGCTCGGACTACGTGGCCAAGGCACCGGCCGATGGCTACACCCTGGTCATGGGCAGCTCGCCCACCCACTCCATCGCGCCCGGCCTGTATCCCCGGCTGCCCTACGACCCCATGCGCGACTTTGCCCCCGTCACGCTGGCGGCCGTGGTGCCCAACATCCTCGTGGTCCACCCCTCGCTGCCGATCCGGTCGGTGCCCGAGCTGATCGATTACGCCAAGGCCCATCCCCGGCAGCTCAACTTCTCGTCCACCGGCAACGGGTCCTCGCAGCACCTGTTCGGCGAACTCTTCAAATACCTGGCCCACGTCGACATCGTCCACGTTCCCTACAAGGGCACGGGCCCGGCGTTGAACGACCTCCTGTCCGGCCAGGTACAGATGGCCTTCGAGAACCCGCCCGCCCTGCTTCCCCACATCCAGGCCGGCCGCCTGCGCGCGCTGGCCGTGGCGGGCACCAAGCGATCCGCGTCGCTGCCCGACCTGCCCACGGTGGCCGAGGCCGGCCTGCCCGGCTACGACGTCGCCGTCTGGTTCGGCATCTTCGCGCCGGCCGGCACCCCCAAGCCGATCGTCGCGCGGCTGCACAAGGACATCGCCGCGGCGCTCGCCTCGCCCGACATCAAGACGCGCATGGACGGCTTCGGCGCCGAGATCATCGGCGCGGGGCCCGAACAGTTCGACACCTACCTGCGCGCCGAAATCCCCAAGTGGGCCGCCATCATCAAGGCGGCCAACGTCAAGGTCGACTAGCCATCACCCCGCCCCCAAGGAGGCACCCATGACGTTTTCTGTGATCGCCCGCTGCTCGCGCACGGGCATGTTCGGCATCGCCATCGCCACGCGCCCGATGGCGATCGGCGCCAAGTGCCCGTTCCTGCGGCCCGGCCTGGGCGGGCTCGTCGTCCAGGCCAACGGCGACCCGCGGCTGGGCCCGCTCGGCCTGTCGCTGCTGGAACAGGGCTACTCCGCCCGGAAAGTGCTGAACGACATCATCGAAAGCGACGGCGAGGACAACATCGCCTGGCGGCAGATCGCGGTCATCGACAAGGACGGCCGCACCGCCGCCGTGACCGGCAAGGACAACGAAGACTGGAAGGGCCACATCGCCAAACAGGACTATGCCGTGCTGGGCAACCGCCTGACCAGCGAACGCACGCTCGCCGCCATGTCCGAAGCCTTCGAACGGCACGGCGACCTGGAGCTGGCCGACCGCCTGGTGCGCGTGCTGGAAGCGGCGCGCGACGCCGGCGGCCAGGTGGCCGGCCAGCACTCCGCCGCGCTGCTGGTGCACAACCGGAAATCCTACGCCTGGGTGGACCTGCGGGTGGACGAGCATGACGAGCCCATCGGGGAACTGCGTCGCCTCTACCACCTGTATGTGCCACTGATTCCGTACTACGACCGGCGGCCGGCCAACCCCAGCATGCCCCGGGACGATCTGTGGAGAAAAGAAACTGGCGTCCAGGGAGGACCGAGGTAAGGGTTCCTGACAATACCGCTCCCTCCATCAAGGATCGATTATGCGATTACACTTTTAAGACCCGACGGTCATCCGATGTGCGGGGGTGAGGAGTCGCACCTTCCGCGCGGGAGCATATGAGCACACTGTTCCCTGTCCTCTTCTCCGCCTTGACTCCGATCGCCCTGACTTCGGTCTATGTCGCGCTCAGGGCCTGGCTGCCCGGCGGCAGACAGGGGAACCTCCACATGTCGGCCCTGTTCGGCGCCGCGATGTGGCTGGCCATGATGTCTTCGGTGCACCACGGCCAGTTCACGATCGCCGACATGCGGGGCGCCATCCTGGTGCTGGCCTTCCTTTTCGGCGGCCCCATTCCCGCGGTCGTCGCCCTGGCCGTCGGCGTCGTGACCCGCACCTGGATAGGCGGCCCCTCGGCCCCCATAGGCGTGGCGGTCCTGGCCACCATCTTCGTCGGCATCTTCTTCCTGGCGCGCTGGCGCACCCGGCTGGCTCCCGAACCCGGCGCGGTATCGGCCCGGGCCCTCGCCACGATGGGCGCCTGGGCCTCGTTGAACCAGGGCATCGCGCTATGGGTGGCCAAGGTACACGGACCGCTGCTGGTGGCCATGCCCCTCTCCCAGTTCTGCGTCACGATGATCGCCGGCGGGATGCTCATCCTCATCCAGCAGAAAACCAACCTGGGCCGCAAGCTCAACGAACAGGAAGACCTGGTCAGGACGCTGCTGGTCCGGGACCGGGCATCCGGCCTCTTGAACCGGACCGGCTTCTGGCTGGAACTGGACGGCGCGCTTCGAAGACTTTCGGGCACCGATGACAAGATCGTCGTGCTGCTCATTTCCATCCGCCGGCTGCACAATGTCAGCGTCACCCTGGGACCGCGCCTTTCCGAATCCCTGCTGACCGAGGCGGCACGCAGGCTGGATGCCGTGGTGAAGAATCCGGCCCTGGCGCGATTCGACGACGGCACGTTCGGCCTGTTCGTCATGGCCGACCGCCTGGACGAGACCGTCGCGCTGGTCGACAAAGTCTTCGCCGCCTTCCGCCGCCCTTTCCACTCCCACGGCCACGATCTGCACCTCAGCCTGAACATCGGCATCAGCTCGTCCTCGGGCGACAGGGACAGCATCGAAACACTCATCTCGCACGGCAACCAGGCCCTGGCGCGCTCCGTCATGCTGGGCGAAAACCGGCTTCAGGTCTACGACGAGCACATCGTCGTCCAGGCCGTCCGCCCCATGAAACTGGAAGTGGAGCTGCGGCGCGCGGTCGAGACCGGAAGCGAACTTCTGCTTCGATACCAGCCCAAAGTCCACCTGGATACGGGCAAGCTCCATGGCGTCGAAGCGCTGTGCAACTGGGATTCTCCGGCCCTGGGCAAGGTCGCCCCCGACGAATTCATCGCCGTGGCCGAGACCTCGGGCCTGATCGTCCCGCTGGGAGACTGGGTGCTCCGGGAAACGTGCCGGCAACTCGTGGAGTGGCGCAGGCTGGGCTTCGCCCCCCCGGTGACATCCGTCAACCTTTCCGCCAAGCAGTTGCTCGACGACGACTTTCCCGAACGATCGTTGCGCTGCGTGCTGGGCCATGACCTGGACCCGTCGCAGATCGAATTCGAACTGACGGAATCTTCCGTGATGACGGACCCGATCCTGTCCATCAACGTGCTCAATCGCATCAAGGCCCTGGGCTTTCCGCTGTCGCTGGACGACTTCGGCAGCGGGGCATCCAACATCGGCCACCTGAAAGCCCTGCCATTCGACTGCATCAAGATCGACAAGAGCGTCATCGACGACCTGGGTGCCAGCGACGATGCGGAAATCGTCTGCAAGGCGATCTACGGACTGGGGCGCGCGATGCATCTGGACATGGTGGCCGAAGGCATCGAGACCGAGGCCCAGCGCAACCAGTTGCGGGAGATCGGGTTTACCTTGGGACAGGGGTTTTATTTTTCGCCGGCGCTGAGCGCGGATGAGCTGGCCGCGGGGTGGCTGGCTCGGGGCTACAGGAGCCAGGATGCGGAGTCGGCCCTATAAGCTGTCGATTTCGGCCGCCTTCATTCGTCGTACCGTGGTGCCGGTCACCTCACAGGCCGGCCGGCTCTCGACACATCCTACCGAGGTCAACATGGCAACCCAAGAAAAAGTCACCGGTCCTGCGTCCTACTTCCCTTCCATCGAAAGGAAGTACGGCGAACCCATCGAGCATTGGATGCAGATGCTCAGGAAGGCCGGCCTGCTTAAACACATGGAACTGGTGGCGCACTTGAAGTCGGAACATCAACTGGGGCACGGCCATGCCAACGCGCTGGTCGCGTGGTATCTGGCCCGGCGGTAGGCTTCGGGGTGCGGGCAGGCACGAAAAACCCGCATCGCCAGGAACGATGCGGGTTTCGTGTACACCGATCGGGACAAGCGGCTTGATCGGCCATGATAGCCAGCCCAGGACTCGGGGCTCTATCCACCTTGGAGCAGAGCCCTCTCCCGCATAGCCATCAAACTATCGTTTCAGCCTTGGGGGGAGGAGGGAAGGCCCGCCATATCGCTCGCGTGTTAACGAATCCGACCGCGAACAGAAGGAAGGCGGTGCCAACAAATGTCACCCGGCTATAGACCGATGCGTCATCCAGGGCACCCAGCAAAAACGGGACCAGGATGACAATGCCGGCCAACACAGAGAACACGTTGATAAGGATGGCCACGCCTCCAACGATACGGTTTTTCGGCATGCGGAAGCTGAGCATCCAAGCCAGGCCTGGGATAAATCCTAAGAGCAAATCGACCGGTAGCTGATGAGTCGCTCGCGTTATCACGAGTATCGACCAACACATCACGATTGCTAGTAGCGCATTAAGAACCAAGGCTGCTCTTGAAGGCTTCATCTTGTTTTCTTTCTCTCGTTGACAATCAAGCGATGTATCGAGGGTTTTCGCAGTTTCCCATCATGCCACGGTTGGAGCTTGCCGTCCTTGGCGCAGGTGCGCAGCCTGGTTGACTGTCACGGTCTTTGCACGGACGTCGTCGCTCTCGGCCGCGCACGCGAAAAATGTCAGCTTCTAGTCAAACGGCATCGCACAAAAAGAAACGCCACCGGCAAGGGTGGCGCTAAGTGCTTGATACCTAAGTGATTCTTTGGTGGGCCTCCTCGGAGTCGAACCGAGCACCAACGGATTATGAGTCCGCTGCTCTAACCAGGCATGAGCTAGAGGCCCGAGGGCGCAATTCTACACCGACTTGCGTCCCCGGGCCGGGCCCCGGTCAGATCACGTACATATCCACATACTCATGCACCGCCATAGCCTCCAGCGCCTGCTGGTCCAGCGACACGCCCAGGATGGCGTCCTGCTGCTTGGTCGGGAAGCGGCGGGCCAGGTTGGTCCGGAACTTGGCTTCCAGGAGCGGGATCCCGTCCTTGCGGCGGCGCTTGTGGCCGATGGGGTATTCGCAGACGATTTCCTTGAGTTTCTTGCCGTCCTTGAATTCCACGGTCAGCGCGTTGGCGATGGAGCGCTTCTCGGGGTCGTGGTAGTCCTTGGTGAAGGCCGGGTCCTCGACGCAGACGATCTTGTCGCGCAGTTGGTCGATGCGCGGGTCCTTGGCGATCTCGTCCTCGTAGTCGCCGGCGGTCAGCCGGCCGAACAGGATGGGCACGGCCACCATGTACTGGATGCAGTGGTCGCGGTCGGCGGGGTTGTCCAGCGGGCCCTTCTTGTCGATGATGCGGATGCAGGCCTCGTGGGTGCGGATGGTGATCTTCTTGATGTCGTCCGCGCTGCGGCCCTGTTTCTGCAACTGCTTGTGGATGTCCATCGCGCATTCGACGGCGGTCTGCGAGTGGAACTCAGCCGGGAAGGAGATCTTGAACAGCACGTTCTCCATCACGTAGCTGCCGTAGGGGCGCTGGAACTTGAAGGGCTGGCCCTTGAACAGGACGTCGTAGAAGCCCCAGGTCTTGGCGCTCAGCACCGAGGGATAGCCCATTTCGCCGGTGCGCGCGATCAGCGCCAGGCGCACGGCGCGGCTGGTGGCGTCGCCGGCGGCCCAGCTCTTGCGCGAGCCGGTGTTGGGCGCGTGGCGATAGGTGCGCAGGCTCTGGCCGTCGACCCAGGCCAGGGACACGGCGTTGATCAGTTCATCGCGGGTCAGGCCCATCATCTGGCCGACCACGGCGGTGGAGGCAACCTTGACCAGCACGACGTGGTCCAGGCCGACGCGGTTGAAGGAGTTCTCCAGCGCGATGCAGCCCTGGATTTCGTGGGCCTTGATCATGGCGGTCAGGACGTCGCGCATGGTCAGCGGCTTCTTGCCCGCCGCGACGGTCTGGCGCGACAGCCAGTCGGCCGTGGCCAGGATGCCGCCCAGGTTGTCCGAGGGATGGCCCCATTCGGCGGCCAGCCAGGTGTCGTTGAAGTCCAGCCAGCGGATGATGGTGCCGATGTT
>Ga0182736_1000230_pt1 | contig 106857 bp, 94 predicted proteins | sample eDN5th30CKraftBY_FD_128882 | JGI IMG/M metagenome (GOLD analysis project Ga0182736, IMG submission 128882) | Enriched backyard soil microbial communities from Emeryville, California, USA - eDNA 5th pass 30_C Kraft BY (version 2) (version 2) | ecosystem: Environmental > Terrestrial > Soil >... | reverse complement strand
TTCTATGAAGCGCCGGGCCGTTACACCGCCGCCAACACCTGCAACCAGTGGACCAGCGATACTCTCGCCCGCGCCGGGGTCCGCACCGGATGGTGGACGCCGTTCGCCGGTGGTGTGATGAAATGGGTGCCCGAACCGGAAGCGTGACAAGCACGCGTTTTCGCGCAAGTTAGCGCCAACAATAATATCGGGAGAGAGATGCGGTGCCGGGTTCCGTGAAACGTTTTGCCATTGCCGTCGCGCTGACGCTGTTCGCCGTGCCGCCCGCCGCCGCGCAGATGCAGCAGCCACCCGATCCCGGCCCGGTTCATGAAGCCGAACGCAAGCTGCACGGCTTCGGCGAATTGCGCCCCCCGCGCGACAGCGATCAGGCCAGCCCGCGCGCCGCCAATTTTGAAGAGGCAAAGGTGGGCGATCTGGTGCCGCCGCCCCTGTTCGCCTCCCCGGCCGATTCCACGCGGGATGGCTGGGCCAGACGGCGTGCCGATCTGGTCAGGCTGGTGGAAGACAACTGGACCGGCCGCATCCCCGAAGCGGCAGCCAATCTGCAAATCGTGTGGACGAAAACCGCCGGCACGCCGGAACGCGGGCACGATGTGGAACAATGGGTGGGCCAGATCTTCACCCCCGACGGGCGCGGCGGCCCGATGATCGACGCCACCCTGACCCTACCCAAGGGCAAGCGCAACGTGCCGGTCGTGATCGATTACACCTATATCTGGCCCGCCGGATTCCGCTTCCCCGGCCCGACACCGCCCGACCCCAAGGCGATGGCGCTGGCTCGCGGATGGGGCCATGTCGCCTATCGCGTGCAGATGTTGCAGGCCGATAATGCCGCGCAGATGGAACAGGGTGTCATCGGCCTCGCCCGCTGGCCGCGCGAGAAGCACGATTGGGGCGCCCTGCGTGCATGGGGCTGGGGTGCGAGCAAGCTGCGCGAACAGCTCGCCGCTGACCAGCGCATCGACGGCAACCGCATCAGCCTTGCGGGCCATTCCCGTTTCGGCAAGGCGGTGCTGGTCGCCAGCGCTTTCGACCACGCTTTCGCCGATGCGCTGGTTTCCAGCTCCGGCGCGGGGGGCGCGAAGCTGATGCGGCGCGATTTTGGCGAGCACTGGACCAACATGGCCGGTGCTGGTGCCTATCACTGGTACACGCCGAATGTGATGGAATATGCGGGCAACAGGCCGCTGGCCGATCTGCCGGTGGACGCGCACATGCTGATCGCCCTACGCGCCCCGCGCCCGCTGTTTATCTCCAGCGGGCTGGCCGACAAGGGCGACGCGTGGGTGGACCCGCGCGGCATGTGGATCGCCACCAGCATGGCCGAACCGGCGTGGGGCCTATACGGATTGCCGGTGCCGCCAAGCACGGAAATGCCCGAAGTCCTGAAAGGCTATCGCAACTATCCGCTGGCGTTTTACCAGCATGACGAAGGCCATGTGCTGTGGCCGGCGTTCGAGCCGTTCATGGACCATGCGGAGCGGTTCAAGGGGGAGTAGAGGCAGAGCGCAGCCCGAGCGAATCCTCAGCAATTGCAGGCTGGCGTCGCGCTTGAGCTGGGGCGTGGCGCGGTGCTGGCGAATTCAGCGGGCGTCAGTTCGCGGTTGCCATTGGCGTCCGCCTTGTCGAAGCGGTCGGCGGTTGCGACAGCCCATTCCTCGAACGTCAGCAGGTTGTTGCCATCCTTGTCCAGCTTGCGGAACGCGGCTGTGCGGGTGGAAAGCATCTCTTCCCGCGTGATCTTGCCGTCGCGGTTGCGGTCGTAGCGGAAGAAGCGCTGCTGCTCGCGCGTCAGTTCGCTGGCTTCTGGCGGTTCCGGCCCGCGCAACCCGGCGATGTCTGCGCTGGGTAGCGCGGTGGATGTTGCGCGCGGCGGTTCCGGCGGCGGCGCGCCGCGCTCCACTTCCGCTCTTCCCTGCAACCAGAACATGCCCACGCCCACCAGCATCAAGGCGATAAAGCCGCCCAGCAGCATTCGGTTCATGTGCGCCCCCTTCCCCGAAATTCCGGATGCGCGTTAGCGGCCAGTCATGCCGATCCGCAAGGCCAGGAACATGCTGCGCGGCCCGGATAACAACGGCCCGCCTTCGCTCGACAGCGCAGATGCGCCTAGCCCGGCCAACACTGCCAGCGGGCGAACGGAGGCAGACAGGCGCGGCGGTGCCCCCAGCTGGCGGCCATATTCAACCACCAGACGTCTTTCTTCCCCGTCAGAGATGTTCGCGGCCAGATCAGCTAGCGCCCAGATTCGCGCCGCAGCTGCTGCATCTTCGGGACGCTGCACACCAAGTTCCCGCGCCAGCGCAGAGAAGGCCTGCGCCCGCCCATCGACAAAATCCGCGATTACCGCAGGGGTCAGATCATCGGCCAGCAGCGCTTCCCACCCTTCGGCAAGAACCGCGAGTGCAGCCGGATCGCGCCATGTACGCAGCGCCTGCAACAATGGTTCGCCCGCGGGCCATTCCGAGACGGGGCGTCGGAGCATATCGCGCCACCATGCAAGTCTCAGCTGCGTAGTCACGGGTTCACGCCGCCCACGCAGGATCGCGCCAAGCCGCGCATCCAGCACAAGCAGCGGCAAAATGGCCGCGCGGCTGCGCGAAGAAGCATAGGCCAGCGACAGCCTTTGCGGGGGTGGAAGATCCTCAAGCATCGTCGTTTCGCGCCCAGGTTACGACGCGACGAGCGCCCGTTGTGCCTAACCTGATCTTAACCGTCTCATTTGAATAATGCCTTACCACTACCCCCTATGGCGCGTGATGGGCCAGCACAACAAGTAGGACTTTTCGATGCTTGGAGCGACGCGCCAGATACCGCGACCTGCGGCCGAAACCGGCACTACCCGCCGCGCGTCTGGCTTGCGCCGGTTCCTCAAGGATTCCCGCGGCGGCGCGATGATAGAATTCGCAGCGGTCGCCGCGCCATTTATCGCGCTGATCTTCGCCAATCTGGCTACCGCCGTCGCCTTCTTCTCTCAACAGATGCTGGACACTACGACCGAGAAGATGGCCCGCCAGCTGATGACCGGGCAGGTGCAGAAAGCCGGGGTCAACCAGCAGGCTTTCAAGACTGCTATCTGCAACGATCTGCCGGACTTCCTTTCATGCGACCGCGTCATGGTGAACGTCCGCAAGGCGGCGGATTTCGGATCGGCCGATACCGGCGTCGCATCGATCACTTTCGACGCGAACGGTAACGTCACAAACGATTGGAAGTTCGAGGCAGGCCAGCCCGGCGAAGTCGTGCTGATGCAGGTATATTACCGCTGGCCCAGCATCACCGGGCCGCTCGACTTTTCGCTCGCAACGATGAGCAATGGCGAGCGCCTGCTGGTTTCCACCGCGATCTTCAAGACGGAGCAATACGAATGAGCTGCACAGGCAAGCCGTCGCAACGCCGTCGCCCCCTGCGCGCCCTGTGGCGCGCGGCAGAGGGCATTGCCGTCGTCGAATTCGCCTTCGTCGCGGGTTTTCTGGTGCTGCTCTATCTGGGCAGTGTGCAGTTGTCCGACGCGATTTTCGCCAATCGCAAAGTGACCACGACAGCGCGCGCGATCACCGATCTTACCACGCAGTTTTCCGTACTGACCGAAAACGACGTTCAAGGAATTCTGCTCGCGTCTGGCAAGGCCCTGACGCCATATAGCGCCAGCAACGCCCGGATACGCATATCCCAGATAGCGGTAGATGAAGCTGGCGTTGGCAGAGTATCATGGAGCCGTATTCGCGGCGAAGATATCTCGCAACTGGATCAATGTGCAGTTGTAGATGTGCCAGAAGAACTGGCCATTCCCAACAGCTTCCTGATCTATGGCGAAGTCAACTTCACCTATGTTCCGATGTTTGCCGCCTATACGCCCGGCACCCTCGAATTGGCTGACGATATATTCATGCTTCCCCGCGTATCCAACAGTGTCAGCCTTCTTACTTCAGGGTCAGAGGGGCAAGATATGGATTGCTCAGACAATGAAACCTAGCAAGCTATTCCGCGCTCTGCGCGATGATCAGCGCGGCAACGTGCTGATGATCTTTGGCTTCTCTCTGATCCCGATGGTCTTCGCCACCGGGATGGGCATCGATTATGCCAGAGCGATGACGGCCCAGACCAAGCTGAATGCCGCAGCCGACGCGGCGGCGCTTGCAGCCGTGTCGCAGGCGATGATGAATGAGAGCAACAAGGCCGCCTGTGAAAAGGCGCAGGACATGTTCGTCGCGCAAGCGCGCGGCCTTCCGGGTATTATTCTGACAGAAGATTCGCCGCTGATCTCGATGAAGGACGCAGATGGCGTCGAGATCAAATGCGCCGAACTGACTGATACCAATGGCGCGTGGCAAAGTCGCACCGTGACCGTTTCGTACACCGGAACTTCCGACAATATTTTCGGCGGAATCCTGGGCTGGTCCTCACTTGCGGTAGGGGGAGCGTCCGACACTTATGCATCCGTCGCGCCGAACATCGATTTCTACATTGCGCTGGATACGTCGCCCTCAATGGCTTTGCCCACCACCTCCAGCGGGATTACCACACTTGAACAAAAACTCGGCTGTGCGTTCGCCTGCCATTCCAACAGGATTGAACCCTACGTCCCAGGCAGCATGAGCCGATTTATTGCTGATTCAGACTTCCTTGCGCTTAATAAGGGGAATTATGGCACAGGATCCACTTCCGAGTCAGTTCAGGGCGAATGCAAACGGTACACCGGAAATGGGCGCAACCGCACATGCGCGGAGTATTACTATAGCACGGTAGTATATACCTATAAAATCATAGATGCGTCTGGCCGGTACGTTTACGATAACCTGCCTTATAAGAGCTCCATTCCCGCCACTTGTAATATCGACGGGTTCGACAAATGCGTCCGCAATCCAAACCCCAATACTCAGGGCACATATGCGGACAGCTATTGGTACGCGCTGAATAAGGGTCTGCCACTGCGCGTAACAGAAGAAAGGTTCGCGGTTGGCGACCTCATGGACCTCGCTGTGCGCTATGCGGTCGATAACGAGGCGAGCTATCGCGCAGCTCTCTATACATTCGACCATTCCACCAATCTGAAGCGTATCGCATCCCTTTCGACCAATCTTACGGGGTCTGGCGGCGTTAAAGCCCTGTCAGGCAGCGTCGATCTTGTCACTGTCAACGACAAGGCAGGAAACGGTCGCCCGCCCAGCGGCGCGAGTGGTTCTGAATACCTTTTCACCAGCTATCAGAGCATTCTGAATGCGTTCTCACCCAGCGGCTTATACCCCATTCCGAATCCCGGCTATGGAACCAAGGCTGCAGGCGACAAGCCGCAAGCATTCCTGTTCATGGTCACCGACGGCATGAGCGATGAGAACATAGGTAGTGGGCGCACGCGCGCTGCGATGCAGCAAGCGCAGCTCAATCAGTGCAATGCGCTCAAGGCCCGCAAGATCAAGATCGCCATTCTTTACACCGAATACACCTACGAATCGATCAAGAATGACGAAGCAAGTCAACGTGAAAGGGCCCGTAAAGCTATCCAAGGTGATGGCGAGAAAAGCATCGCGCAGGCGCTTACCGAATGCGCGTCGCCCGGTTTGATGTACACAGTGAAGACCGACGAGAGCATCACCAACGCGTTGCAGTCGCTCTTCTCCAAGGCGCTTGCCGCGGCCCGCATCATCCGGTGACGGGAAAGGCGTAGCTGCGGCCTGCCTGACAAGGTGGGCCAGACAAAGAAAGGGCCGGAAGCAGGGTTTGCTTCCGGCCCTTTCTGTTGTCGCCGCAAAGGCGCTACTTAGCGGTAACAGACCTTACGGGCCCCCTCTGCAATGCGTTCGGCGTCAATCAGCGCCAGCCGCTCAAGGTTGGCCGCGTAAGGAAGCGGCACGTCCTCGTTGCACACGCGCAGCACCGGCGCATCGAGCAGGTCGAAGCCTTCTTCCATGCAGATCGATACGATTTCCGACGCGATGGAACAGGTGGGCCAGCCTTCTTCCGCGATGATCAGGCGGTTCGTCTTGGCCAGGCTGGCCAGAACGGTTTCCCGGTCCAGCGGACGCAGGGTGCGCAGGTCGATCACCTCTGCCTCGATCCCTTCGCCCGCGAGCGTCTCGGCCGCTTCCAGCGCCAGACCCACGGCGATCGAATAGGAAACGATGGTCACATCGCTGCCCTCGCGCACGATGCGCGCCTTGCCGATCGGCAGGACGTGATCGTCAAGCTGGGCAATGTCGAACGTGCGGCCATAGACCAGCTCGTTCTCAAGGAAGATCACCGGATCCTCGCAACGGATCGCCGCCTTCAGCAGGCCCTTCGCGTCGGAAGCGTCGTAAGGCGCGATCACGATCAGGCCGGGTACACTGGCATACCACGGCGCATAGTTCTGGCTGTGCTGCGCGGCGACGCGGCTGGCCGCACCGTTCGGGCCACGGAACACGACCGGGCAACGCATCTGCCCGCCCGACATGTAGTTGGTCTTCGCGGCCGAGTTCACGATGTGGTCGATCGCCTGCATCGCGAAGTTGAACGTCATGAACTCCACGATCGGGCGCAATCCGCCCATCGCGGCGCCGGTTCCGATACCTGCAAAGCCGTATTCGGTGATCGGCGTATCGATCACGCGGCGCGGGCCGAATTCTTCCAGCAGCCCCTGCGTGACCTTGTACGCACCCTGATATTCGGCGACTTCCTCACCCATCACGAACACGCGGTCGTCGAGGCGCATTTCCTCCGCCATCGCGTCACGCAGCGCCTCGCGTACGGTCAGCTTGACCATGTTGGTGCCAGCGGGAATTTCCGGATCAGCGGCGGGTTTCGCGGAAGACGCGAGCTTTTCCGTGCCGGATGGCGCAGGAGTTTTCTCCTCCTTCGGCTCGGCCTTCTTTTCGTCTTCTGCGGAAGCTTCAGTTGCCGCCGGAGCCGGAGCCGGGGCCGGTGCGGCGGAGGAAGCTTCCTCGCCCTCACCCGCCAGCACGGCGATTACCGTGCCGACTTTCACGCCTTCCGAACCTTCGGGCACCAGAATCTTGCCCACGGTGCCTTCATCGATGGATTCGAATTCCATCGTGGCCTTGTCGGTTTCGATTTCCGCCAGCACATCGCCCGCGGTAACCTGATCGCCTTCCTTCACCAGCCAGCGGGCCAGCGTACCCTCCTCCATCGTCGGGGAAAGGGCGGGCATCTTCAGTTCGATAGCCATCGTCAGTAACTCCCCACCAGAACGTCGGTGTAGAGTTCCTCAGGCGCCGGTTCAGGGGAGCTTTCCGCGAAGTCCGCCGCCTCGGCCACTTTGGCCCTGATCTGCTTGTCGATGTCCTTCAGCTTGTCCTCCGCGACCCCCGCCTTGAGCAGATCGGCCTTCACCCCTTCGATCGGGTCATTGTGCTCACGCACGTTCTGCACTTCCTCGCGCGTGCGGTACTTCGCCGGGTCGGACATCGAGTGTCCGCGATAGCGATAGGTGTTCAGTTCCATGAGCACCGGGCCGTTGCCGGCGCGGACATGCGCGAACGCAGCTTCGGCCGCCTTGCGCACTTCCAGCACGTCCATCCCGTTCACTTTCATGCCGGGAATACGGAACGCGGTGCCGCGGCGATAGAATTCGGTTTCCGCGCTGCTGCGCTTCACCGAAGTACCCATCGCATACTGGTTGTTCTCCACCGCGAAGACGATCGGCAGCTTCCACAGCGATGCCATGTTGAAGGTTTCGTAGACCTGCCCCTGATTCGCTGCACCGTCGCCGAAATAGGCCAGGCAAAGCCCGCCATCCCCGCGATACTGATGCGCCAGCGCCAGCCCGCCACCCAGCGAAACCTGCGCGCCAACGATTCCGTGGCCGCCGTAAAACGCATGTTCGGTGCTGAACATATGCATCGAACCGCCCTTGCCCTGCGAAATGCCGGCAAAGCGGCCCGTCAGTTCGGCCATGATGATCTTGGGATCGATGCCATAAGCGAGCATGTGGCCATGATCGCGATAGCCGGTGATGACGCTGTCCTTGCCTTCCTGCAGCGCGGATTGCAGGCCCACGGCCACGGCTTCCTGCCCGATATAAAGATGGCAGAAGCCACCGATCAGGCCGAGGCCGTAAAGCTGCCCCGCCTTTTCTTCAAAGCGGCGGATCAGCAGCATCTGCTCATAGAAATGAAGCAGTTGCGCCTCGTCCGCGTCGAAGCGGCGATCTTTCTCGAACGTTTGCTGCAGGCTGCGCAGCTCGAACGATTCTTCTTTGCCGGACGCGGATGCCGCGGATTTGGCGGCTGGTTTCTTTGCCGGCGCCCTGCTGGGCTTTCCGGAACTGGGACTGGCGGCTCTGGCCAAAGCAACTTCCTCTGATCACACCCCTCTGCGGGGCGTCGGATGTGCCCAAGCCTATAGGCAAATGTCCGCCGGGCTGGCAACGCCCTGAATGTTACAGAATGACACCAAAGAGGTGAGTCAGCGCGTCCCGTCGAGCTGGATCACATATTCATCCGGCCGGGCGACGTTGAGATCGCGGCGCACCAGTTCGCTCGCCATATCCGGATCAACGTTTTTCGGATCGAGCAGCACGACCCGGTTCTTCAACTCGTCCCGCTGTGCGCTGAGCAGGGCAATCTGCTGCTGCCGTTTTTCCAGCAGAGTGGCCTGCTCGCCCCACGCAAGAAGGCCGTAAGGACCAGCCAGAGCAAGTCCGCCCAGCACCAGCAGCACTGCAAGAGCAGCGAACTGGCCAGATCTGCCTGAAAGCAGCGAACGCCGGGCGGGAGACGAATTCATCGTTACGCAGGAATCACAGTTACCCCGCCGATTCAAGCCCTTTCGCCGGGATTATCAGACGCGCAGACACGTTTGCCTGCCGGACTGTGCTTGCCCGCATCAGTCGATGAAGTTACATTGGAAACTATGTCCGATCTGTTTGAAAACCCCCTTGGCCTCGATGGCTTCGAATTCCTCGAATTTTCCGCCCCGGAAAAGGGCGTGCTCGAACCCGCGTTTGAGCGCATGGGTTTCTCCCTCGTGGCTCGCCATCGCAGCAAGGATGTCCAGCTATGGCGGCAGGGAAACATCAATCTGATCGCCAATTACGAACCCCGCAGCGCCGCCACCTATTTTGCGGCCGAGCACGGTCCTTCCGCCTGCGGAATGGGGTTTCGCGTGCGAGACGCCGCGCAGGCCTATTCGCTGGCTGTGGAACGCGGCGCAGAGCCGGTGGATATCGAAACCGGGCCGATGGAACTTCGCATCCCGGCGGTGCGCGGAATCGGCGGATCGCTGATCTATCTCGTGGGGCGCTATTCCAACGGCCTGAGCATTTATGACGTCGACTTTGAGTTCGAAGATGACGCTACAGAGCGCAACCCGCCCGGCGGCGGCTTTCACACAATCGATCACCTGACGCACAACGTCTATGCCGGGCGTATCGCGCACTGGCAGGATTTCTACAGCCGCATCTTCGGCTTCCGAGAGTTCCGCCAATTCGATGTGACGGGCGAATATTCCGGCCTCAACACCAAGGTGATGATGGCGCCCGACGGCAAGATTCGCATCCCTATCAACGAGGAAGGTGGCGAAGGCGGCAAGGGCCAGATCGCCGAGTATCTGCGGACCTATAACGGCGAAGGCATCCAGCACATCGCCTTCGCCAGCGACGATCTTTATGCTTCGCTGGACAGCCTGAAGCAGAAGGGGCTGGAATTCGCCCCGCCCCCGCCCGACACCTATTACGCCATGCTCGGCGACCGCCTGCCGGGCCATGGGGAACCAGTCGACAAGCTGAAAGCGCGCGGCATTCTGGTGGATGGGACCACCGCGAATGGCTCCCCTCGCCTGCTGATGCAGATTTTCAGCAGGCAGATGGTCGGCCCGGTGTTCTTCGAATTCATCCAGCGAAAAGGCGACGAAGGGTTCGGCGAAGGGAACATCACCGCGCTGTTCCGATCGATGGAAGAAGATCAGAAGCAGCGCGGCGCCCTACCTCATGCTGGCTGATCAGTCGCTCGATATATTCAGCCCTCTTGCGCGCCGGATGCCTTCCCTCCACTAAGCGCAAAACGAGAGGAGTCCCGATTTCATGACGGCGCATCGCGCAAGCATTCTGGCGGCTGGAGCGGCTGCGCTGTTTCTGTCCGGCCCGGCCATCGCCCAGGTTGAAGATGGCATAGTGCTGAACATCATGCGCGAGTGCGCGCGGATCGACGATCCCACGGCGCGGCTGGCCTGCTACGACAACAATATCCGATCGGCAGGCGCATCGCCGCGGGTTTCAACACCCGGACGCATGGATACGCCCCAAGCGAGCGCAGGTGCGCCGGTTTCGCGCAACTCTCCATCCGGTTTTGGCGGAGATTCGGTGCGAACTACGCAACGCTTCGAAACGCCAGCCGGGCAGGTTGACGAAATTTCAGCGACCATCACCGCGATATCGCAGCGCGGCCCCGGTCTTTACCTGCTGACTATCGATGGCGGCGCCCAATGGCAGTTCGCGGAATCTGTCGGCAACAGCTATCGTGTGCCCCGCGTCGGCTCCACTGTGGAAATCGCGCGCGGTTCGCTGGGCAGTTTCCTGATGCGGTTCGATCGGCAACAGGGCGTTCCCGTTCGACGGGTCCGCTAGGGTTCGAAGGGCTTAAGGGTCAGGCGTCTGACCCTTAAGCCTCCCTGTCCAGCTCCGCAAAAGTCCGCTCACGCTCAAGCTGCGCTTGGGCGTTACGCCTGATCTTGTCGAACGTCGCGAGAAACTTCGATCGCTGCTCGTTCGAAAGTGGCGCCAGCAGAAAATCGCTACGCTGCCGCCCGGCATCATGGATTACATTGTACAGCCTGGCTCCATCGGCAGTGGGATAGAAACGCCCATGCCGCCGGCCCGGTTTTCCTTCGCGGGCGATCAGCCCACGATCCATCAGAGACTGGATCGTGCGACCGGCCTGACTGTGATCGCGCGCCAGAATCGTGACCAGGTCCGACCATTCAATCGGCGGCGCCATGCCAATCTCCGACAGCACGAACGCTTCGAAAGTGGAAAGACCCGTCAACCGTTTGAAAGCGAGCGCGCCACTACGGTGGAAATAGGCGCTCAGCGTCATCATCAACGAAGCGATCCGCTTGCGATCGAAGGCAGCATTTTCGGCCAACCTTATTTCGGCTTCATTGCGTCTGACCAACTCATCGTTTTGCAGCGCATTCGGCTGGGCAAGCTGACGCTCCTGTTCGTACAACGCCATCGCCCGCTCCAGCAGGACTTCTACCGTATCGCGGAAATCGGCGAGTTCCCGTTCCGATACGTCAATTGTCAGTTCCCGGTTACGCAATTCGGCCAGACGCAACATCCGATTGCCGATTGACTCGCCCTTAGGCGTTAACCGCATCGGCGCGCGAATCTGCGATCGCTCGACCAGGCCAAGTTCCAGCAGACGTTTTACCGACCGACTTACCTGCGCCTTGTCGACGCCTACCGCGCCCGAGATATCGGCTGGCACCTGCGGGCCCGCGCGCTTCAGCAGAATCACAATCCGCCGGTCGAGCTCGATCAGCGGATATTCACGGGAATAGGAGAGTTCAGCGCTTTCACGAACTTTGCGCAGGATTTGCCAAAGCTCGCTCTGAATAAGATGGGGGGCCTGCGCCGGCGTGGAGGGATCGCCTTGCCCATCCCCGATTCCAGCCTCCACTCCGTTCAGAACGATAACCAGCCGGCTTCCGAAATCCGGCGGAGGGGCGGTTGCACTGGCCGGGCGCGAAACGCCCAGCGCGTAAGCCTCGACGATACGCACTGCATCTTCCGCCAATGGCCCCAGCATTCGGTCGAGGATCGCCTGATCCTGCACAGGCAGACGCCCCGCGTTGGATCCATTGCGCCAGACGCGTTCAGCGTAGGCGCGCAGGATTGCCCGCCAACCATTCCTGGCTTCGATCTGTTCAGCCCCCTCCGTGCGTCGGCCACCCGACGGCACCCCAGCTTTATCCATCTGCGCGGTCTCTCCCGACCGTTGGCTCATTCGAACGCCTCCTATAGGCGATATTTCGACGATGAATAGCGTCGCGTTTGCGCACGACACTCTCCATCGGAATCGCCACCGGCACGATCAAAGGCCCTGACACAGCATCCAAGTTTGCCGACACCGGGCTGCTCGTGGTGAGCGGTGCATTTCAGCCACAGTTTGACAACGTCCGTAACGAATAAGCGGCAAAAAGGCGGTTTTCCTAGGGATTTCAGGCTTTGCGCCGGTGCCACTATAGACACAATCCGCTTTTCTTAATAACGAACGTTACTGACGAGCCCGCAAAATCTGAGAACGGGGCCGTCAAGGGGCGGAGATGCTGAAACTTCAGCGCAACCGCAGACCGCAGCGCCGATCCGGCGCACGATGCGGCCTGCCTGCGCATCCACCAGCGATCCGAAGAGAAGCCCGTGGCCGGTCCCTATCCGCGCGGGAGTATAACTGATGGGAGCATCAACATGAGACGCTTGGATCACCAGGGCATTTACAAGGCTTTGCTTCTGGCCGGCTGCGCCTGCACGTTTGCACTTTCCACTCCGGCCGCAGCCCAGAATCGGGCCGACAACTCGGAAGAGGAAAGTACCGGCGACACCATCGTCGTTACGGGCTCGCGCATTCAGCGACAGGATTATAACGCCAATAGCCCGACAGTGACTGTGGATCAGGAATTCCTGCGCCAGTCTTCCACTGCAGCGATTGAGCAGCAGCTGAACAAGCTGCCCCAGTTCGTCGTTTCGCAGTCCTCGACGGTCAAGAACAACGAGAACTATCTCGCCCCCGCCGGCTCGGACATTCAGCCAAATGCGACCAACACCCCGGGTGCGGCGACCGTCTCGCTGCGCGGCGTGGGCGCCAATCGGACGCTGGTTCTGATCGATGGCCGCCGCGGTGCGCCCGGCAATGCTTCGGGCGCCGTGGACGTCTCCACAATTCCGTCTGCCGCCATGGAGCGTGTCGAAGTCATTTCGGGCGGCGCTTCCGCGACTTACGGCGCTGATGCCATCGCGGGCGTGACCAACTTCATCCTTAAGAAGAACTTCGAGGGCCTCGAACTTGATGCCCAGGCCGGCATCAGTGAATTCGGCGACGCTCTGGAATACCAGCTGTCGGGCATCATGGGGACGGACTTCCCCGATGGCCGCGGCAATGTGAGCATCGCCATGTCGGTCAACACGCGCGAGAAGGCCTATGAGGCCGATCGTCCGTGGTACCGTGACATGTGGAACGATCCGCAGCTCGGCAGTGGCGGCTTCGGCGCCATCAACCGGCCGGGGGCTGCGCTGACCAATCTCGACCCCGCGGCTGTCGCGGCGATATTCGGCAATCAGTATCCGCTGGACCCGGCAAACACCTCGCTGACGGTATATGCAAACCCCGACGGCTCATTGTTCTCTACCGGCTTCGAATCGCCTGGTATGAACAACTGGAAGCCATGGGGCGACGCGGCGGACTGGCACGAAACCGCCGTCGGCACCCGCGCATACAATACCCGCACCAGCTATCTGACGGTGCCCACCACGCGCTACAACTTCCTGGCGCGCGGCAATTACGAAGTGAACGACTGGATCGGTGTGTTCGGCACCGGCATGTTCAGCCACAGCGAAACCTATACCCGCACCCAGGCCGGCACGATCCAGACCGGCTGGGACGTCATGCTCCCATGGGGTGATGGGGTCTACACTGGCAATACTGCAGTGCCCTCCTCCGTCATTCGTTCGGGTGACATGTATCTTGGCACGCCGTTCGTCGATGCTGACGGCGACCTGTCGAACAACCCGACGAACCCCGCTTTCCAGGCGCTTTACGGCAGCACGCTGGCCTGCGCGATGGCCGCCACAGGAGGCTGCACCAATACCCAGGCATTCCAGCAGGTCATCCCGCAAGACCTGCAGACCCTGCTGAATGCGCGGCGCCACCGGGCCTCGTTCGGCGATCCGGGCTGGATTCCCGGCGCACCGGCGGAAGCGCAGCCGTGGATTTCCGATGCGAGCGATCCCATCGATTTGCGTTCGATGTTCCCGAATGATCGCGAAACCTTCTCCGACGTCACGACCTACAATCTCGTCGCGGGGCTGGAAGGTTCGGTTCCGGGCACGGACTGGACCTGGGAAGCTTTCGTCAACCACAGCGTGTCGACCACCAGCTCTCGCCAAACGGGCATGTATAGCCTCGAACGCGTCCGTGCGCTGTTCACCGCTCCGAACCTCGGGCAGAACTTCGAATACACCGGTAACCCGGAAAGCAACGGTTTCGGCGCGGCGACCGGCACCTGCTCCACCGGCTTCGACGTGTTCAACCTGCTCGGCTATGCCCAAAACGTCTCGGAGGATTGCCGTCAGGCGATCGCGGCTGACGTCAGCACCAAGTCGCAGATGCGTCAGACCATCGTGGAAGCCAACGTTCAGGGCGGCTTGCTGGAACTGCCGGCTGGCCAATTGCGCTTCGCGGCGGGCGCCAGCTATCGCGAGCTCGACTTCCAGTTCGTGACTGACAACCTCACCAGTTACGGCCGGTCGTTCCTCGATCAGGTGATCGGGATTTACCCGAGCAGCAATTCCAACGCCTTCATGGATGTGAAGGAAGCCTATGGCGAATTGCTGATCCCGCTGATCCACGACGCACCGCTGATTAAGGAATTCAATCTCGAACTCGGGGGCCGTGTCTCGCACTACAGCTCGACCGGCACCAGCTACACCTTCAAGGCGCTCGGCGACTGGCAGATCAACGATTGGCTGCGCGTCCGGGGTGGTTTCAACCGGGCGGAGCGTGCGCCAAACCTGGCGGAGCTTTTCCTGTCGCCGCAACAGACCTTCGGCGTCGACACCGTGGGCGATCTTTGCTCCACCCGGTTGCAGAACCCGCTTGCCGCCAACCCCACCACCAATCCCGGCGGTGCGGCTGACGTGAAAGCGGTCTGCATGGCCATGATGACCCGCGATAACGGCGGCGTCGCCGTGCCTGAAACAGACACCTTCAGCTTCTATGGCCCGATCTGGACACCGTTCCAGGCGATTGGGCCGGGCTTCACGTTCAGCTCGGCTGTCGGCAACTCGGTCTATCGTGACACCATCAACGGTGCGATCGATCCGCTGAAGCCGGAAGTCGCCGATACCTGGACGCTCGGCGCTGTGATCCAGTCACCGGTATCCAGCGGCCTGCTCTCACGGCTGCAACTGTCGGTGGACTACTTCAACATCAAGATCGAGGATCCCATCGGGCTTCTCTCGGTCGGCGCGATGCAGCAATTGTGCCTCGATCCGGGCTATAACCCGCTCGTGACCGGTGCTGCGGGCCCAGACGGTATCGCCGGCACTGCCGACGACACCGCCGCGGCCGCTTTGCAGAACGACAACTGCTCTCGCGTGTCGCGCAGCCCATCGACCAGCTTCGGCGGGCTGAACTCCAACGCGATGACCACAACCTATCGCAACGACGGTCTGGTCAAGCTTTCTGGCTTGGACGCCCAGCTAAGCTGGGGCGCGGATGTAGGGCCGGGTTCGCTGTTCGTGAACGTCAACGGCAACTACATGTTCGAGTTCAAGGTGAAGGAGCTCGAGACGAACCCGCTGGTCGACTATGTCGGCACAATTGGCAGTGCAGCAAAGGGCCTGAACTTCGGCGGTTCCATCCGGTATCGCGTGTTCAGCACCATCGGCTACAACTGGGGGCCGGCTAACCTGTCGCTGTCGTGGCGGCACACGCCTGCCACCGAAGACGCTCAGGAAGCGATCAGCCCGACCGCAAATCCGGGCTATCCGTCATCGAACGTCTTCAACCTCAACGGCGGGTATCAGTTGAATGACTCCGTCCGTCTGCGGTTCGGCATCGACAACCTGTTCTACAAGCGTCCGCGCCTGATCAACGTCAATTACGACGCAGATCCGGCTGAAGGCGAACTGACCGGCGGCAGCATAAATTACTTTGACGACACCCAGGGTCGCCGCTTCTCACTGGGGGCAAACATCCGGTTCTGATCGGCTGAGCCATTGGAAAGGGCCTTCCGCTTGGAAGGCCCTTTCCGGACTTTTCACTACATGACCGTCTGTGACGCATCATGACGGAAAAGCGATGCATCAAAGCAACACATCCCAGGGAGATAATTTCAACGTGCGCTGAAAACCGCAGATTACTGCCAGAAATTACCTTCTGCCCCCCCGGTCATCTCCAGACACGTCCGGCGCAAAACGCGTAATAATCCTGCCCAAAAGTCCTCTGAAAGGACATTTTGGACAGCGATGACGCTTGCCATCCACTGGACTCTGTCAATTTGCAGCCATATGAACCGTTCCTGACGGACCCGCCGATTCCAAGACGGGCCGCTTGGGAGGGATGTTTCACATCAGCGCTGGCGCGCGTGCGCGGCCCATGGCCGCCACGCCGCCGGCCTTCCCAGGAAAAACAATACGCGATGGTGATCAACCATCGATATTTCTGGTGAAGGGAGCGCGAAGTGAAAAAGGTTCAAAACATGGGGGTATACAAGGCGCTGTTGCTAGCTGGCGCAGCCGGTACGTTCGTTATTGCCACGCCAGTTATGGCGCAGGAAGCTGACGAAGAAGATACGGTTACAGGAAGCAACATTGTCGTAACCGGTTCCCGCATTCAGCGTCCGGATTACGTTTCTAACAGTCCCACGGTTTCCGTTAGCGAGGAGTTGCTCGAACAGTCTTCGACAACTGCGCTTGAATCGAATCTTAACAAGCTTCCCCAGTTTGTTCCTGCGCAAACCCCTACAGCAGGCGCCGATATCCAGCCGACTGCTACAAATACTCCCGGCGCCGCGACTATTTCGCTTCGCGGTGTCGGCGCAAACCGCAACCTAGTACTAGTTGACGGCCGTCGTTCAACACCGAGCAACGCATCAGGCGTGACCGACATCAGCACCATTCCCTCGGCGGCGATCGAACGTGTCGAAATCATCTCCGGCGGCGCGTCCGCCACTTATGGTGCCGACGCCGTTGCTGGCGTCACCAACTTCATCTTGAAGAAGAATTTCCAAGGGCTGGAACTCGACGGTCGCGTAGGGATAACCCAGGAAGGTGACGGGCTGGAATATCAGTTTTCGGGCATCATGGGCACCGATTTCCCTGATGGACGCGGCAACATCAGCTTAGCCCTTTCTATAAATACACGCGAAGCCAACTACCAAAGAGATCGCAAGTGGTATTCTGACCTCTACAATGATCCCGACGTTGGTGGCAGCGCATTCTTCAATTCGGCACCTGGCTATCTTATCGATTTCGCCAATACCCCAAGCGGCGCAGTATTGGATTCGATCTTTAACCAGGTACCAAGTGGCCTACCAACCGCGTCACAGGCCCTCAACGCATTCAGCCTCACCACGCTTTATCAGAATAACGATAGCACCCTATTCAGCGGCACCGGATTCGGCACCCGCGGCCTAGCTTATCGTTTCAATTCCGGAGCTCTCGATGGGCGTCCTTGGAAGGACACATCGATTGGCACCATCGGATATAATAATAACAACTTGTATCTGATTCTTCCGCTTACACGTTACAACGCATTTGCGCGCGGAAATTATGAATTGAATGATTGGGTCGGTGTATTTGGCCAAGCACTTTTTAGTTCTGTTGAAACATACACTCGAAATGAACCGGGTCCTATAACAAACGGATGGGACGTGTTCATCCCTGCTGGTGACGCCATTTATACCGGCGACTCTACGCGCGGCATCGCCTCGTCGCTCAACGGTGATGGTTCCACCAACGCGGACTACCTCGCTGGCGGGCGCTATGGACTTAACTGCCCTCTCACGGGCGGCTGTTCGATTTCGCAAGTCTTCCCGGTTGGCGCAGAGCTTGAACGCGTGTTGCTTAGCCGAACTCGCGCCGCAGTTCCCGGTGATCCACAATACATTGCACCAACAGAAGCTGAACCTAACCCGGTTCAGCCAAGAATATCGAATAATGACGTTCCCTTCCGAATGGCTGCTTACATGCCAGACGATCGCGAAACGTTCACCGATGTGATGACATATAACATCACTGCTGGCCTGGAAGGATCAGTTCCCGGAAGCGACTGGACCTGGGAAGCCTTCGTCAACCATGGCGAGTCGCATACCTTTGCTCGCCAGACCGGCGTCTATTCGTTGATGCGTCTCCGTGAAGTGATGACATCGCCGAATTTTGGCTACGGATTTTCGATGAAAGGTAATGCCGAGTCAGGCGGCTTTGGTGCGTCGACTGGCACCTGTACCTCCGGCCTCAATTTCTTCAACACGCCTGAAAACGGTTTCAGCGAAGATTGTCTTGAAGCCATCCGTGCCGACCTCAAAAACCGGTCCAAGTTTCGCCAGACTATTGTCGAGACCAACCTGCAGGGTGGACTGTTCGATCTACCTGCGGGTCAAATCCGCGCGGCGGTTGGCGCAAGCTACCGCGAGATGGACTACGAGTTCATCAATGACACCCTCACCAGCCAAGGACGATCGTTCCTTGATCAGGCGCTGGGAATCTACCCAAGCGGTGACGCCTTCGGCTTCATTAATGTCAAAGAACTATACGGCGAATTGCTGATCCCGGTTCTCGCTGATGTGCCATTTATCCAGGAACTTAATCTGGAAGTTGGCGGCCGTATGTCGCACTACAGCACAACTGGAACCAGCTATACTTACAAGATTCTGGGCGACTGGTCGGTTACGGACTGGCTGCGTTTCCGCGGTGGCTTCAACCGCGCAGAGCGTGCGCCAAATATTGGTGAGCTGTTCCTTTCCGCTCAGCAGACCTTTGGTTTCGACAATCGCGGCGACGTCTGCTCACGCTTGAATCCGAATAACTTCTCCGCAAACCCAGCCACCAACTCTGGCGGGGCCGCAGGCGCAGCAGCAGTGGAAGCGGTCTGCCGCGTGCTCATGGAACAGTCCGGTGAACCGGGCGCAGACGAAGCCTATTATGGCGCCGTACAAAGCTCTGCTGGCGGTGGATTTGCGTTTCCGACTCTCGTGGGCAACCCCAACCTGACGCCGGAAACCGCAAACACTTGGACCGCCGGTGTGGTGATCCAGTCACCGTTCACTAGCGGGGCTCTTTCCCGTCTTCGTCTGTCGGTTGACTGGTATGATATCACTATCAAGGACGCGATCGGCGCACAAACAGTAGGTGCGGTCACTCAGCAGTGCTTTGATCCCACATTCAATCCGCTCGTATTGACGGATCCTACAGCTGCAGCAAACAGCGCATTTTGTCAGTTGGTGCCCCGTACCCAAACCGGAAACGTAGGGAACGTGTTCATTACCTATGCTAATACTGGCCGGGTACATCTCAGCGGTATTGACGCCCAATTGGATTGGGGGATTAATGTCGGCCCGGGTATGCTTACTTTGAACAGCGTGTTCAACTATCAGATGAATTTTGAAACTTCATCTCTTTACCCCCAGCTGCCTCTGGTTGATTATGTTGGTACGCAGGGGACCACCGAAAACGGGTTGAACAGTAACGTTTTCGAATACCGCCTGTTTACGACGGTCGGATACAGTGTTGGGCCGGTGCGTCTTGGACTCCAGTGGCAGCACTATCCGTCGATCCAAGATGGGGCCGAAGCCAGCACTCCGGGCGGCACCCCAACCAATTCGGGCTATCCGTCGTATAACTTGTTCAGCCTGAACTCGAACTATCAGTTGTCGGACGACATCAGCGTGAGCCTTGGTGTAGACAACCTGCTTAACAAGCGGCCTCCACTTGGCGGCATAAACCCGATCGCAGACAATGCCACAGGCCAACTTCGTGGTGGTGGCTTCCTGACCGGGGTACATGACACCAATGGCCGCCGCTTCTATCTTGGTGCGAACATTCGCTTCTAAGAGAAAGCAGAGCTAAAACCTTCAGGCCCTCCCTCGCGGGAGGGCCTTTTTTATGGCTTGGTAGTGGACAAATGGCGCCCCTACTCTGCACACTCGCCCGTGACTGCGAGTCAACGACAAGAGAATATGAAATGGCCAAAACCGTTCGTTTCCACACGCTTGGCGGACCCGAAGTTCTTCAAATCGAAGACCTGCCTGTCACCGACCCCGGCCCCGGCGAGGTTCGCATTCGGGTGGAAGCGGTTGGCCTCAATCGGGCGGAGGCGATGTATCGCGCCGGTCGCTATCCAGTGGCGCCGCAATTGCCCAGCCTGATCGGCTATGAAGGCGTGGGGACGATCGAGGCAGTCGGCCCCAATGTTGTCGGCTTTTCGGAAGGCGATCGGGTCTGCGTGCTGCCGATGATACAGCAGGGGCAATACGGCATCTGGGCAGAGCAGGCGATCGTGCCTGCCCGCATTCTACTGCCCGCCCCGCCCGGCCTGACGCCAGCTGAAGCGGCTTCTATCTGGATGCAATACCTTACCGCCTTTGCGATCATCGAAGTCGCGAATGTCGGCATCGGCGATGGCGTGATTATCCGCGCGGCATCTTCCAGCGTCGGCATCGCCGCGATCCAACTGGCGAACTGGGCCGGTTCGATTTCCATCGCCTGCACGCGCACTTCAGCCAAGGCACAGGCATTGCTGGCGCAAGGCGCGGCGCATGTCGTCGCCACCGATGAAGAAGACCTGGTCGAGCGGGTCATGGCCATCACCGGCGGGAAAGGTGCACGCACTGCCTTCGATCCGGTCGGTGGCCCCTATGTGGATACCCTCGCCCGCGCACTGGCGGAACGCGGCATCCTGTTCATTTATGGTGGACTCAGTGACCAGCCGACCCCCTACGCCCACTGGCCCTGCGCGATGAAGGGCCTGTCCATGCGCGGTTGGGTGGCGAGCGAGATATGGAACCACCCCCATCGCTTCGCCAACGCACAGCAGAAAATACTCGCTGGCCTCGCCAGCGGAGATCTCAGGCCCGTAATCGCCCGCCAGTTCGAAGGGCTGGAAAGCCTCGTCGAAGCGAACGCTTTTCTGGAATCGAACCAGCAGGTCGGCAAGGTGGTGGTGACGATTGCCTAGCGTCCTCCACTCCCCTAAACGCCCTCCTCACGCGCCCGTAGCTCAGCAGGATAGAGCATCAGATTCCTAATCTGGGGGCCACAGGTTCGAATCCTGTCGGGCGCACCACTTTCAGCGCGGCTAAATTTCTCTTTCTCCCGTCGCGCAGCGGGCATCGAAGTTCTGCGCTAGATCGGACAGGCGCACGGCGCCTAATCGTCCCACCAGCAGCGCTTCGGCACGGCACATGGCGTCTTCCAGTGCTTCGTTGACGACCTTTTCCACTGCACAGTCCGGGTTGGAATGTTCGCTGCCGATGGCAAAGATGCGCGGGCCGCCGACCGCGCGGTGAATATCCAGCAGCGATAGGTCCTCCAGGTCGCGGGAGATCGCCCACCCCCCGCCGTGACCCTTTTCAGAGCGGACATATCCTGCATCGCGCAGCCCGGCCATCGTGCGGCGGACGACGACGGGATTGGTGCCCAGCATCGCGGCAATCATTTCCGATGTCATCGGCCCATCATGCCGCGCCATGTGAAGCAGCACGTGCAGCATCCGGGACAGGCGGCTGTCGCTTCTCATGGGACAACACCTCCACAACATTCGCAACCTTGGCAAGCGCACACCATCATGATACTTATGATGTTACTTGATATACGAGGTGTTGCCAATGAAGCAGTTCGAGGACGCAGGACACTGGGACAACGCGGCGAAACACTATGAGGAGACCGCGCACCCCTTCACTGCCCACTATGCCGTCGCCGCGCTTGCGTTCGTTGATCTGACGGCGGAGAGCCGTGTGCTCGATGTGGCGGCCGGGACCGGCGCGCTAGCACTGGCAGCAGCGGAAACCGGCGCTCAGGTTCTTGCGACCGACTTTTCGCCCGGCATGGTCGCGCGCATTGCCGCGTCGGCACCGCCCAATGTGCAGGCGCTGGTAATGGACGGGCAGGCACTGGACCTTCCGGAGGGGAGCTTTGACGCGGTATTCTCGATTTTCGGCGTCATCATGTTCCCCGATTGGCGCAAGGGGCTGGCAGAAATGCACCGCGTCACACGGCCGGGTGGATATGGCGTAGTCGCCACCTGGCAGGATGCCGGCGCCGCCACCTTCCTCCTGCTCGGCCAAATCCGGCGCAAGCTGTTCCCCGAGCGTGAGGGAATGACGATGCCGGCGGCGGTACAAGCCCTGTCCGACCCCGGCGATTTCGCGCGCGAACTAATCGCCGCTGGCTATCGCGACCCTCAAATCGAATCCGTAACCCACGATTTCATGCTCGATACAGCACTGCTCGCAGAGCCTGATAAACTGTTCGGCATGTCGCCTGACTGGACCAGCCTCACCGATACAGAAAAGGCGGCGGTGATTGCCGAAGTGCGGGAAATGGCTGATGGCCGCCTGACGCTTCCCGTCCCATCCACCGCCCTGATCGGCGTGGCCCGGCGCTGATCCTCAGTTAACCTCGTCCGGCGGAGCGACGGGGAATGGCAGCGGCGAAACAGCGATACCTTCCTCGAACAGTTCACGCGCCTCTTCTGCGGTGGCCTGTCCGTGGATGGTTTCGCTCTCCTGCTCTCCATAATGCATCGCGCGCGATTTCTCCGCGAAAGCATTGCCCACCCATTTCGATTGGCTGAGCGCATCGGCCTGTGCCTCTGCCAGCTTCTTCAACGCTTCCGTCACTTCCGGCGGCATGGGCCCGCTCGCCAGCGGCTTGCGGTCAGGCTCCGGCATGGTGGGAAGCTGATTGCCCTTGCGCGGAACGGCTGGGGCCATCGGCGCCTTGACCACTTCCGGCGATCCACAATGCGGGCACTGCACCAATCCATTCGCCAGCTGATCGGCAAAGTCGACTGACGAGCCAAACCAGCCTTCAAAGCGATGATCCCGGTCGCAGGAAAGGTCGTAAACGATCATGACGAAGCGGATTTAGAGATGCGTCGACGATTGGCAAGACTAGGCAGTTGCCGCCGTATGTCCGCGATCCGCGCCGGATCGATTTCCGCAAATCCGATGCCCGAGCCGTCGCCGCCCATGTCCAGAACCACCTCGCCCCACGGATCGATCACCAGGGAATGGCCGTAAGTCGCCCGCCCATCGGCATGTTGCCCCACTTGCGCCGCCGCCACGACATAGGCGCTGGCCTCTATCGCGCGGGCGCGTTGCAGAACGTGCCAGTGCGCCCGGCCCGTTGGGACGGTGAACGCCGCCGGAATTGCGATCACGTCACAGCTCTGCCGCCCAAGCTCTTCGAACAACGCCGGAAATCGCAAATCATAACAGATGGCCAGACCTAGCCGACCGATCGGGCTTTCCGCCACGACCGCATGGTCCCCAGCAGCATAGGCAGAGGATTCGCGCCAGGTTTCACCACTGCTCAGTTCCACATCGAACATGTGGATCTTGTCATAGCGCGCGCGCACTTCACCGCGATTATCGATCAACAGCGATCGGTTGGCCCACCGGCCATCTTCCCGCAGCACAGCTAATGAACCCAGCGCCACCCAGACCCTGCGCTCGAACGCCGACGCGCGTACCGCTGCCAGCACGGGGTTTTCCCCCTCCGGCACGATATGCGCGGCTGCACGGGCGCGATCGCGATCCAGCAGGCCCGACATCTCGGGCGTGAACAGCATAACCGCCCCACCCTTCGCCGCCTGCGCAATGGCATCGGCCAGCGTATCGGCATTGGCGGCAGGATTTATGCCCGCCGTCATCTGCAACACTGCAATGCGCGGCACGGTCAAAGGCTCAACAGGGCGTCCAGCTTACCCTCCCGGTCAAGCCGGGCGAGATCGTCGGAACCGCCGATCGCCTTTCCGTCGATGAATATTTGCGGCACGGTGCGCGCATCGGGCTTGCGCCGCAGCATCTCTTCCTTGTCCGGCCCGCCCATAGTCACGTCGTACTCCACGAAATCGACGCCCTTTTCTTCCAGCAGGCTTTTCGCGCGCAGACAGAATCCGCACCACGCCTTCGTATAGATTTCGACTTTCGGCTGGCTCACCTGATTTCCTTCGTCATCAGCTTCCGGCGTCCCTTGAAAGGTCGCCGGGTGACTGTATCTATCATGCGTCACGGCGCGCCGCGAGGGCGCTGAGACATCCGGGTGCCGCTTCAGCGGGCCCACTACTCAAATTGCTCATTGGAGGATTTGTTTCGATGAACCGTTTTGATTTCACTCCCTATCGCCGCTCCACCGTTGGATTCGACCGGTTGTTTGACCTGCTTGAAGGCCATGCGCGCAACAGCGCGGGCGATAACTATCCGCCGTTCAACATCGAACGGCGCAGTGAAGATTCCTACCGCATCACTCTGGCGATCGCCGGTTTCCGCTCGGAAGACCTGGATATTACCGCGCATCAGAACCTGCTGGTGGTTCAGGGGCGCCGCCGCGAAGAGACGCCTGATGGCGAGATGCTGCATGTTGGCATTGCCAATCGCGGTTTCGAACGCCGTTTCGAACTGGCCGATTTCGTCCGCGTGGATAACGCAGATCTCGCCGATGGCCTGCTGATTATCGATCTGGTGCGCGAAGTGCCGGAAGCGATGAAGCCGCGCAAGATCGCGATCGGCGCCCAGCCCGCTCTCGAAGTCGTGCGCAACAAGGGCGATCAGGCCGCCGCCTGACCCCGATCCGCATCACCCGATCATGAAACAAGTGGGGGCGGAATCCTTGCGGATTCCGCCCCCTCGGCGCACACGGCGCCGACCTGCCCCCCAAAGTGGCCGCCTGGGTCGCAAAAGACGGCCACATCGAGACGCAAGACCGAACCGAGCGCAGGCCGGAAATGGCTCCCCTGCGCGCCGCGCCTCGCACGGACGGTCAAAAATTTTACGACATAGAGGCCACGTCCTCTCTCCTGGCGTGGCTCGGATAGTTATTTTGCAACCAACGGCAGAAGCTACGACTCGCCATGGGCAAGACGCAAGCGGATTTTAACCGTGTTTCCCGAAACGCTACGGTTCCGCGATCTCGCGTTAATCTTAGACGAGCCGCGAATGGCTCAGCGCTGCCGCCACGAAACCGGCGAACAGCGGATGCGGATCGAACGGCTTGCTCTTCAATTCCGGATGGAATTGCACGCCGACGAACCACGGATGGTCTGGCCGCTCCACAATTTCGGGCAGCAACCCATCGGGCGACATGCCGGAGAAAACCAGCCCGCCCTTCTCCAGCGGTTCGCGATAGGCAGAGTTGACTTCGTAACGGTGGCGATGCCGTTCCGAAATACTGGTCGCGCCGCCATAGATGCCGGAAACGTGGCTATTGCCTGAAAGCACGGCGTCGTAGGCACCAAGGCGCATCGTTCCGCCAAGATCACCCTCGGCTGACCGTTCCTGCAATCCTTCCGCGCTCATCCATTCGGTGATGATGCCCACCACCGGTTCCTGCGTCGGCCCGAATTCGGTGGAGCTGGCATCGGCGATGCCCGCCGTGTTCCGCGCACCTTCGATGCAGGCCATCTGCATGCCCAGGCAGATGCCCAGGAACGGCACCTTGCGTTCCCGCGCAAAACGGACGCTGGCGATCTTGCCTTCCGATCCGCGCTCCCCGAACCCGCCGGGTACGAGGATTGCGTGCATCGGTTCGAGTTGCGCGGCGATCTCCGCGTCGTCCTGCTCGAAGATTTCCGCATCGATCCAGCGGACGTTGACCTTCACCCGATTGGCCATGCCACCGTGGACCAGCGCCTCGTTCAGCGACTTGTAGGCATCCGGCAGACCGACATACTTGCCGACAACGGCGATGGTCACTTCGCCTTCCGGGTTTTCGTACCGGTCGACGATGTCGTTCCAGCGCGACAGGTCCGGGGCCGTGCTGTTGTCCAGCGCGAAATGGTGGAGGACTTCAGCGTCCAGCCCTTCGGCGTGATACTGCAACGGCACCGCATAGATGCTCGACGCGTCCAGCGCCTGAATCACCGCTTCGGGCCGGACATTGCAGAACAGCGCGATCTTAGCGCGCTCGCTGGCCGGAAGCGGATGCTCGCAGCGGCACAGCAACAGGTCAGGCTGCACACCCAGACTGGTCAACTCGCGCACTGAATGCTGCGTGGGCTTGGTCTTCAGCTCTCCCGCCGCGGAAATATAGGGAACCAGCGTCACGTGGATCACGCAGCTATTGTCGCGGCCCAGTTCGTTCCGCAGCTGGCGGATCGCCTCGATGAACGGCAGGCTCTCGATATCGCCGACCGTGCCGCCGATTTCACACAGCACGAAATCCAGATCGTCGCTTTCCGCCAGCGCGAACTGCTTGATCGCATCGGTAACGTGCGGGATCACCTGCACGGTCGCGCCCAGATAGTCGCCGCGCCGTTCGCGCGCGATGATCTGCTGGTAGATGCGGCCAGACGTGATGTTGTCGCTCTGACGCGCCGAAACGCCGGTGAAGCGCTCGTAATGCCCCAGGTCCAGGTCGGTCTCGGCCCCGTCGTCGGTCACATAGACTTCGCCGTGCTGATAGGGGCTCATGGTCCCCGGATCGACGTTCAGATAGGGGTCGAACTTGCGAATGCGGACCTTGTATCCGCGCGCCTGCAGCAACGCCGCAAGGCTTGCCGCCATCAGACCTTTACCGAGCGAGGAGACCACGCCGCCGGTGATAAATATATACCGCGCCATGGGATTCGGGCCTTAAGCCTCTTCACGGATTCGGCGCAAGCGCCGATCCGGCGAATTGCACAATGTAATGTGGAAACGACGGTCCGCAGACCGCGTCTGGCGGCAATGTTTACTGCGCGACGTCAGCCAGCGGATCGTTACCCTGCGCAGACGGGCTCGCCGCCGGAGGAGCAACCACCGGGGCATTGAGATCACCCGCAGGGTTGGCCACCGGTGCCAGCGGATCGCTGGCGGGAACGACCGTGCGATCCAGCGAAGTATCGATTTCCCCGCCGCTGGTGGTGTTAACCGCCACGCCGCCGATCAGGATCGCCAGCACGACGAACAGCACGGCCAGCCACTTGGTCGTGCGCGTCAGAAAGTCGGCCGCGCCACGTGCGCTCATCAGGCCGCCGGGGCTGCCGCCCCCGCCGATTCCCAGCCCGCCGCCTTCGGAACGCTGCATCAGCACGACACCCACGAGCGCCGCCGCCACAATGGCCTGGATAACGGTTAGGAACAGGAACATTCAGAACTCTCTGACTTGGTAAGCGCGCGATGTAGGCGCACACGCCGTCTGGGGCAAGAGCGTGTACCGGGGAGGGCTCAGCCCTCGCCCAGCTCAGCCGCAGCTACGATGATGCCGAGGAAGCTCTCGGCGGTGAGGCTTGCGCCGCCAACCAGTGCGCCGCCCACTTCGTCGGCCGCCAGCAGTTCCGCCGCATTGTCCGGCTTCACCGATCCGCCGTAGAGGATGCGAACCTGTTCGCCCGCTTCGCCATAGATTTCGTTCAGCCGCGCGCGGATGGCGCGGTGCATCTGGCCGATGTCGTCCACCGTCGGGGTCCGCCCGGTGCCGATCGCCCAGACGGGTTCGTAAGCGACGGTAACCTTGTCAGCCGCACCTTCCGCACGGGGCAGCGAACCGTTGAGCTGGGCCGCGACCACGCTTTCCGCCTCACCGGCATCACGCTGCGATTCCGTCTCACCCACGCACACGATGACGGCCAGTCCGGCAGTCAGCGCGGCATCGGCCTTGCTTTTCACCACCGCGTCGGTCTCGCCATGGTCGGCGCGCCGCTCACTATGGCCTACGATCACGAATCCCGCGCCCGCGTCCTTGATCATCGCGGCGGAGATGTCGCCGGTATGCGCGCCGCCATCGGCCGCATGGCAATCCTGCGCGCCCACACCGATCAGGCCTGCTTCCTTGCGGGTTGCGTGAATGAGTGTGAACGGCGGAGCAAGGGCGACTTCCGCCTTGAGCAACCGCTCGGCGGCACGGTCGATCGCGCGTGCCTCGCTCAGCATCGCACGGGTTCCGTGCATCTTCCAGTTGCCGACGATGTAAGGGCGCTGGGCCATTGATGATCCCGAATTCTGATATGAAAAGCCGGGCTCCGCAAAGGAACCCGAGGCGGATGCCCGTTAGGACCAGCATCCGCGCTTGGCAAGCTGGCGGGGACTTCCCGTTCACCGTCCAGGCTCCGCGCCCCACTTGGCGAAGCGGTCCACGATTGCCATCCGGTCCACGGTTGCGAGCGGGCGACATGCGGGATAAAGCGCGCTTTCGAACGCGCCGGACCTCCGGCACAACCGCATATTACGCGAGATTGCCACTCCATGCTCTTGTCGTTTCGCAGCTTCTTCAAGTCGAAGGTCGGCATTGCCGTCACCCTCGCCTTCCTGGCGCTGATCGCCTTCGCTTTTGCCAGCATGGACGTGGCCGGTTCCGCCACGTTCGGCGGTGTTTCCGGTGGTGACCGGGTCGCCGTTGTGGGCAAGGAACGGGTGGACGCCGCCGAACTCACCAGCGCGATGAGCAATGCGCTCGATAGCGCCCGGCAGACGAATCCCACCCTCACCATGCAGGCTTTCGTCGAACAGGGCGGAATGGAACAGGTGATGAGCCAGCTGCTTGAGCGCACCGCCCTCGCCGAATATGCCCGCCAGCACGGAATGCGTGCGGGCAAGCGGCTTGTGGACAGCGAAATCGCGCAGATTCCGGCGTTCCGCGGCATTGACGGCAAATTCGATCGCAACACCTTCCTTGCGCTGCTGGGCCAGCGCGGATTGAGCGAGGCGACGGTGCGGCAGGATCTTTCCACCGGCTTGCTCGCCCGCCAGCTTCTTACGCCGATCTCGTTTTCCCCGGTTATGCCGGAGAGTGTGGGCCGCCGTTACGCCTCGTTGCTGCGTGAACGCCGCCACGGTGCCATCGCCATGCTGTCCAGCGACGCCTTCGCGCCCAAGGGCGATCCCAGCGATGCCCAGCTTCAGGCCTATTATCGCGAGGTGAGCAGCCGCTTCATCCGCCCGGAACGGCGCGTGATCCGCTATGCCAGCTTCGGGCCGGAAGCGCTTGGAACGGTGGCCGCGCCAACGGACGCACAGATCGCGGAATACTATAACGCCAACAAGGCTCAGTACGCGGCCAGCGAAAGCCGCCGCTTCACCCAACTCGTCGTTCCTACGCAGGATGCCGCCAACGCCATCCTTGCCGAAGTGCGAGGGGGTAAATCGCTGGACGTGGCCGCGCGTGAGAAGGGCCTGGCCACCACTTCCGTCGGCCCCGTGGCGCAGACAAATTTCGCCAACAGCGCTTCGGCGGCAGTCGCGCAGTCCGGCTTCGCGGCGGCGCAGGGCGCGCTGGCGCAACCGGCGCGGGGTTCGCTCGGCTGGTATGTCCTGCGCGTGGATGCGATAGATCGGCAGCCGGCACGCACTCTTGAACAGGCGCGCGCTGAAATCTCCACCAAGCTTGCGGAAGATCAGCGCCGCGATGCGCTGGCCGATCTGACTGCGCGTATAGAAGATGAATTCAGCGGCGGCACCAACCTGTCGGAACTGGCGAAGGAACTGAACCTCCAGATTTCCACCACACGCCCCGCCACTGCCGACGGTCGCATCTACGGCGCTGCTGGCGAAACGGTCGATCCGGCTCTGGCTCCGGTGCTCGAAACCGCATTCGTCATGGACGAAGGGCAACCGCAACTGGCGGAAGTCGTGCCGGGCCAGTCGTTCATGGTGTTCGACGTGTCCAACATCACCAGTTCCGCCGTCGCGCCTCTGGCGGAGATTCGCGGCGACGTGGTCGAAGCATGGCGGCAGGCCGAAGGGGCGAAAGCCGCGAAACAGGCAGCCGACCGTATTCTTGCCCGCGTGGCCAAGGGCACTGCTCTCGCCGCAGCGGTTTCGGCGGAAAGCAACGCCGCCGTGCGCGCGCCTGAAACTGTCAACCTCAACCGCGAGGAGCTCTCCCGCCTGGGGCAGGTGCCCTCCAGCCTCGCGCTGTTCTTCAGCATGGCTCAGGGTACTCAGAAAAAGCTTCAGGCGCCTGCCGATGCTGGCTGGTATGTGATCCAGCTCGACAAGATCGAAGCGGGCACCGTGGCTCAGGGCGATCCGCTGGTTGCTTCCACACTGATGCAGCTGGGGCAGGTGACGGGCGAGGAATACGTCCAGCAGTTCATCGCCGCCGCACAGCGCGAAGTTGGCGTGGAACGCAATGAAACGGCGATCCGCGCTGTCTCCGCGCAACTCGCCGGTACAACTGACCGAGACTGACCCTGTCAGCACGGGCATCTGGGATCGCCCCCGAGAACGCCGGGGCAGCACGCACGCAGCTGGCAGCGGGTTCCCCCGCGCTTGTCTGGCGCAAGCTGATCGCCGATACCGAAACCCCGGTCGGCGCGGCGCTCAAGCTGATCGAGCCGGGGCGTGGCGACTTTCTGCTGGAATCGGTGGAAGGCGGCTCGGTGCGCGGGCGCTACAGCCTGCTGGGTCTCGACCCTGATCTCGTTTTCCGCGCCACCGGCCACTCTGCGGAGGTAAACCGCGCGTGGAAACATGATCGCGACGCGTTCGATCCGCTGCCGGGTGACAGCCTTGCCGAACTGCGCGCCCTCGCCGGTTCCTGCCGTATCGACGTTCCCAAGGCGCTGCCGCCTGCGCTCGCCTGCTTGGTGGGCTATTTCGGCTACGAAACGATCGGCCTTGTCGAAAATCTGCCCCGCGCACCGCAGAGCGACCTTTCTGTGCCAGACATGCTGTTCGCCCGCCCCACCCTGCTGCTGGTGTTCGACGGGCTGACGGACGAACTGTTCTGCATCGCCCCCTTGTGGGCTGACGGCACAGACCCGGATCGGCAAATCGAACATGCGGGGGAACGTATTGACGAGGCGCTCAGCCGTCTCGCTCTCGCCCCCTCCCCCGCGCCGGTGCGCGATGTGGCGCTGCCCGACATGGCGCTGAACCCGGTCATGGCCGAAGCCGATTATGCGGCCATGGTGGAAAAGGCGAAAGAATACATCTTCGCTGGCGACATCTTCCAGGTCGTGCTGGCCCAGCGTTTCACCTGCCCGTTCCCGCTGCCCCCTTTCGCGCTCTATCGCGCATTGCGGCGCGTAAACCCTTCGCCGTTCCTCTATTTCCTCGACCTGCCCGGTTTCGCGGTGGTCGGTTCCAGCCCGGAAATCCTCGTCCGCGTGCGCGATGGCGAAGTGACCATTCGCCCGATCGCTGGCACCCGCCCGCGCGGCAAGACGGACGAGGAGGATCGCGAGAACGAAACCAGCCTGCTCGCCGATCCGAAGGAATGCGCAGAACATCTGATGCTGCTCGATCTGGGCCGCAACGATGTGGGCCGCGTCGCGGCGGCGGACAGTGTGAAGGTCACCGCCAGCTTCGCCATCGAACGCTACAGCCACGTCATGCACATCGTCAGCAACGTGGTCGGGCGGCTGGACCCGTCGAAGGATGCGCTCGACGCCATGTTCGCGGGCTTCCCTGCGGGAACAGTATCCGGCGCGCCGAAGATTCGCGCCTGCCAGATCATTGCAGGGCTGGAGCCGGAAACGCGCGGTCCCTACGCGGGCGGCGTGGGCTATTTCGCCCCCGATGGCTCCGTCGATTCCTGCATCGTCCTCCGCACGGCGGTGGTGAAAGACGGCGTGATGCACGTTCAGGCTGGGGCGGGCATCGTGGCGGACAGCGATCCGGCCTACGAAGCCGCCGAATGCCGCCACAAGGCAAGCGCGCTTGTCGCCGCCGCTAAAGAGGCCGCACGCGTTGCGGGCGAAGCGGGTTTCGGGCAGTAGGCCGGGCATGAGCCTGCAAGACAAGATCCTCGTCATCGACAACTACGACAGCTTCACCTTCAACCTCGTCCATTATCTGATGGAACTGGGGGCAGAGGTGGAGGTGGTCCGCAACGATGCGATCAGCGCCGGGCAGGCGTTGTCCAGCGGTGCTAAGGGTCTGCTCATTTCCCCCGGCCCCTGCACGCCGAACGAGGCCGGGATCAGCCTCGATCTCGTCGCCGCCTGCGCCGATGCAGCGCGCCCCTTGCTGGGCGTGTGCCTGGGCCATCAGGCTATCGGGCAGTATTTCGGTGGGCGCGTAACGCGCGGCGGGCTGATGCACGGCAAGACATCGCCGGTCACGCATGATGGCACCGGCCTGTTCGCGGGCCTGCCCAATCCCTTCACCGCCACCCGCTATCACTCGCTGATCGTGGAAGACATTCCCGAAACCCTGATCGTCAACGCACAAAGCGAGACGCCGGGGCTGGACGGGTCCAGCGTGATGGGTTTCCGCCATCGCGATCTGCCGATACACGGCGTGCAGTTCCACCCGGAAAGCATCGCAACTGAACATGGCCACGATCTGCTGGCCAATTTCCTCGCGATTTGCGGCATCGAGGCAAAGGCGCTCGCATGAGCGCACTCCCCCCCGTCGATCACCCGCTGGATGAAGCGGAGGCGGAAGCCGCGTTCGGCGCGATGCTGGACGGTGCGCCTTCGGATGAAGACATTGCGAAGTTCCTGATCGCCCTGTCCGACCGTGGCGAAACCGCTGCGGAGATCGCCGGGGCCGCGCGGGCCATGCGCGCTCGCCTGATCCCCATCGCAGCGCCTGCCAATGCCATCGACGTCTGTGGCACTGGTGGCGACGGACATCACACGCTCAACGTCTCGACCGCCGTGTCGCTGGTCGTCGCCGCCTGTGGCGTGCCCGTGGCCAAGCACGGCAACCGTGCCGCCAGTTCCAAGGCCGGTGCCGCCGATACGCTGGAGGCACTGGGCCTCGATCTCGACCGGGCGATGCAAACGGCGGAAGAAACGCTGGCCGATCTCGGCATCTGTTTCCTGTTCGCCGGGCGGCATCACCCGTCGATGGGTCGCATCATGCCGATCCGCAAGGCGATCGGCCGCCGCACGATTTTCAACCTCATGGGCCCGCTTGCCAATCCGGCAGGCGTCAGCCGCCAGCTCGTCGGCATCGCCCGCCCAGCCTATGTGCCGATCTATGCGGAGGCGCTGGCCCGTCTGGGCACCGATCATTCCTTCGTCATCTCCGGTGATGAGGGGCTCGACGAGTTGAGCCTCGCAGGCGGGAACGAAGTGGCCGAAATCCGGGGCACCGAAGTCCGCATGATGCGTGTTGCCCCGGCCGATGCCGGTCTGCCCTCCGCTCCCGTCGACGCGATCCGGGGCGGCGATCCGGTGCACAATGCGGCGGAACTGCGTAAACTGCTGGCGGGTGAGCCCGGCCCTTACCGCGACGCAGTGCTGTTCAACGCCGCCGGTGCGCTGATCGTCGCCGGCGAAGTCGAAACATGGCAAGACGGGGTGGAAGAAGCCGCCGAAGCCATCGACAAGGGATTGGCAAAGGCGCTGCTGGATTGCTGGATTGCCCACGGCCAATGACTGACAAGCTGAAAGAAATCTGCGCCACCAAGCGCATTGAAGTGGCCGCCCGCAAGGCTGACGCGACCATCGACGATCTCGATCGGGCGGCAGCCAGCGCCTCCGCCCCGCGCGGTTTCCGCGCCGCGCTTGCTGCAAAGGCCGCCGCTGGCTTCGGCCTGATTGCAGAAATCAAGAAGGCTTCGCCATCCAAGGGGTTGATCCGCAAAGATTTCCGCCCCGCTGAGCACGCCCTCGCCTATCAGCATGGCGGTGCGGCCTGCCTCTCCGTCCTCACCGACGCCCCCTATTTTCAGGGGCACGAGGATTACCTGATGGATGCCCGCGCGGCCTGCACTCTGCCGGTGCTGCGCAAGGATTTCATGGTCGATCCGTGGCAGGTGGCCGAAGCCCGTGCGATCGGCGCTGACGCCATCCTCATCATCGTCGCCGCGCTGGGCGACAGCGAGATGGTCGAAATAGAATCCGCCGCGATCGAACGCGGAATGGATGTGCTGGTCGAGGTGCATGACGAGGCGGAGATGGAGCGCGCCCTGCGCCTGCGTTCCCGCCTGCTGGGCGTTAACAATCGCGATCTGCGGACTTTCCGCACCGATATCTCCACAACCGAACGCCTCGCCGCGATCGCTCCTGCCGATACACTGCTGGTGAGCGAAAGCGGAATCAACACCTACGCCGATCTCGAACGGCTGGCTCAATGCGGCGTCCGCGCGTTCCTCGTCGGGGAAAGCCTGATGCGCCAGGATAATGTGGAAGCGGCGACTCGCAACCTCCTTACGGGTGACGCGGGGTAAAGCCGTGCACGTTACCCATGATCCCTCCGCCCCGGCCCAGCCGGAAATCTCTTTCGACCAGTTCCTTGCGGTGGACATTCGCGTTGGCACCGTTGTCGCGGCCGAACCGTTCCCGGAAGCGCGCAAGCCCGCCTACAAGCTAACGATCGATTTCGGCCCCGCGATTGGCTGCAAGCGTTCCTCTGCCCAGATCACCGAACATTACCGCGCGGAAGACCTGATCGGCCGTCAGGTCGCGGCGGTGGTCAACTTCCCCCCAAGGCAGATCGGCCCGATGATGTCGGAAGTGCTGACGCTCGGCTTCCCCGACGCTGACGGCAAGGTGATTCTGATCGCCCCCTCCGCCCCCGTTCCCAATGGCGGGCGACTGTTCTGACGGGTGCTGGCGAAAAGCCGTTTCGGCGTCCTCAATCTGTCGTAAACCTCCCGTATTGTTAACCTTTTCGACCTAATCGGAACGGGATTTCCACCAGCCGGGAACCCGACTCCAAGTGAACGCCCCGCATCGCCCCTCGTTTTCCCCGGTGCGCTGGATCCTAGGAACGAAAGAGCCCGTCCCCACCCCGCTTAAGGCGCAGCTTGAAGGGGGGCTCTACAGCTCGCTGCCGATCTTTTTCGGCGGCGTGTTCAACAGCGTAGCGATCGCCGCGATTGCCGCATGGCGTCATCCGAACGAGATGTTTTTCGCCTGGCTCGGGCTTGAAATCGTTATAGGGCTGCTGCGCCTGCCGATCGTCGTTCATGGACAGCGGGCCATAACCGCCGGCCGCCCTCACCCGGCCACTCTCGCCACCTGCCTGGCCTGCGCCTGGTCTGCATCGGTCGGTTACGGGGCCTTCATCAGCCTGACGAGCGGGGACTGGATTCTGGCAAGCATCGTCTGCCTTTCGGCTGCAGCGATGGTGTGCGGCATATGCCTTCGCAATTTCGGGACCCCAAGGCTGGCGGCCCTGATGGCGATGCTGATGCTTGCGCCCAGCGCCATTGCCGGTCTGATGACGACAGAACCGGTGATGATGATCATCAGCATTCAGCTGCCGATTTTCACGATCACCATATTCGCCGCCGCGTTCTCCCTGCACAGGATGCTGGTATCGCGGATGACGGCGCTGGAGGCTCTGGAGAAAAGCGAGAGGTTCAGCCGCACGATTCTCGAATCCAGCCCGGATTACACGCTCATCGTGCGCGAAACGGGTGAGATCATTTTCTGCAACCGGCCAAGTCCCGGCCCGATCAACTCGCCATCGCTTATCGGCGCCAACTGGATTTCCTTCCTCCCTGATGAAGATCAGGAGGCTGCCCGGCATATGTTCTCTGCCGCCATTAACGGCGGACGCGGCAATTTCGTCATCAGTTCTCCTGACGAGCGTGGGAACATCCGCTGGTTTGACGTTATCGCCAGCCCCATTTTCGACGGGTCCGGAAGGGTGATCGTCGTTTCGCGAGACATCACGCATCAGAAGAATTCCGAGGAACAGGCCCTTTGGATGGCCCGGCACGATCCGCTTACGCGACTGCCGAACCGCGCCGTTTTGCAGGATCGGCTTGATTCGCTGCTGATGAAGAATGGCTGTGGCGTCAGCGCCGCACTGCTGATTGTTGACGTCGATAACTTCAAAACCATCAACGATACGCTGGGCCATGATGCCGGCGACGCGTTGCTATGCGTATTCGCCGACCGGCTGCTCAGCGCCTTGCGGCCACGCGATCTGGTCGCCCGCACCGGTGGTGATGAATTCGCCTTTATCGTGGAGGCGGCGAACGATGCCGATGTCGTGGAAATCGCGCAGGAAGTGTACGATGTTCTGGCAAAGCCTTTCGTTCACGATGGCCGCACGCTTGATTGTGGTGCCAGCATTGGCGCCAGCCTTATTCCCCGTGATGGTTCGACCCGTTCGGAAATCATGAAGGCCGCCGATATCGCCCTCTATGCTGCCAAGGCTAACGGGCGCGGACAGCTCAAGATTTTCGAACCGTCTATGAAGGCAGAGGTCGAACGTCGCGAAGCGATGATGGCGTCGGCTCGCCTCGCGCTGCAACTCGATCGCGTGGTTCCGTGGTTCCAGCCCAAGGTCTCCTTGCGCGGATCGCGGATCGTCGGTTTTGAGGCTCTGATGCGCTGGACCGATACAGAAGACGCCGTGCGCGGTCCGGACGAGGTGATGGCCGCATTCAACGATCCCTCGCTTGGCGCAGCTCTCAGCGAACGGATGCTGGAACATACGCTGGACCAGATGCGGACATGGCTGAAAGCGGGCGTCACCTTTGGCCACGTCGCGATCAATGCCACTGCCGCTGATCTCAGGCGTGAAGGCTTTGCCGATTCGATGATCGCCGCTATGGCCCAGCGGGCGATCCCGCCAACGCTGCTCCAGATCGAAGTTACCGAAACCGTCTTTCTCGGCCACAATTCCAGCCATGTCGAAGCCGCTTTGCGCGCCCTCAGCAGCCACGGCGTCAGGATCGCGCTGGACGATTTCGGCACGGGCTACGCATCTCTGTCACACCTCAACCAGTTTCCCGTCGATCTGCTCAAGATCGACCGCTCCTTCATCGGCCTTCTTGGCCGCAGCGCCGATGCGGAAGCGATCTCGTGCGCGGTCATCAACCTCGGCCGCTCTCTGGGTTTGGAAGTGGTCGCGGAAGGGATCGAGACGGAAGCGCAGGTCACCCAACTGCTCGAACTCGGGTGCAACACCGGCCAGGGCTTTCTGTATTCAGAAGCTATTCCCGGATCGGAGGTTCCCCGGCTGCTCACCGGGTGGCCCCGTTCGCAATCGAGCATCGGCGTGTCCAACGCCGCCTGATACGGCTGTCCCGTTATCGCTGATGATGATCGGTCAGCCTGTCCTACGCGGCGCATATCTGCCATGAAGGTGACATGCCTGACACGTCCAGACCGCAGAAATCCGCCGTTCTCTCCTGCAAGGTGACACTGCCGAACGCCAAGGTGACAGCGCCCCTTGGACCGTGTCACATGTGTCAACACCATTCAGCTTGATGGCCGATATCATGAACAATCTCACTCACCTCGATTCTCAAGGGCAGGCCCGCATGGTCGATGTCGGCGGCAAGGCGGAAACCGCGCGTGCAGCCACCGCCACTGGCCGAATCCGCATGTCCGTCCCCGCGCTGATCGCCGTGCGTGATGGCAGCGGTCCCAAGGGCGATGTGCTCGCCGCCGCCCGCATTGCCGGCATCATGGCCGCCAAGAAAACCGGCGACCTGATCCCGCTGTGCCACCCCCTTTCGCTTGATGCGGTGCAAGTGGACTTCACCTTTGAAGATGACGCGATACGCGCCACGGCGCGAGCCTCGCTCACCGGGCGTACAGGCGTGGAAATGGAAGCGATGACAGCGACTTCGCTGGCCCTGCTCACAATCTACGACATGGCCAAGGCGATCGACAAAGGCATGGTCATCGAAGGGGTGCGCCTGCTCGAAAAGACCGGCGGCAAGAGCGGCACCTGGCGCGCGGAATGAGGGCCGCCCTCCCGCTGGAAGAAGCGCAGCGGCGGCTCACGGCTCTCGCCACGCCGCTCGGCGCGGAAGCTGTGCCGGTGGGTGAGGCGCTAGGCCGCTATCTCGCCGAAAGCGTGGTCGCCCGCCGCACCCAACCCGCCGCCGACCTGTCCGCGATGGATGGCTATGCGGTCGGTGATCTGGATGCGGGCCACTGGCACGTAGTCGGTGAGAGTGCGGCAGGACACCCTTATGCCCTGCCGCTGCAACCCGGTGAAGCCGTGCGGATCAGCACCGGCGCGCTCATGCCGACAGGTAGCGGCGGCGTGCTGCTGGAGGAGGAAGCGATCCGGCAGGAGGCTGAACTCTCGGCCGCTCCCGGTGCCGCCCCCGCAGCACGCCACATCCGGCGGCGCGGGTTCGACTTCCACCAAGGCGATTCAGTTCTGGACGCGGGCCTTCGCATTGGCCCCGCGCAACTGGCGCTGGCGATCACCGCCGGGCACGGCGCGGGACCGCTGCGGGTGGGCCGCCGCCCTCGCGTGGCCGTGATCGACAGCGGCGACGAACTGGCGCGGGCGGCCGATGCGTGGGAGGATCACCGCCTCCCTGCCAGCAACGGCGCGATGATCGCCGCCATGGCCGCCCCCTTCGCGTCTTCGGTGGACCGGCTCGGCCCAGTGCCTGACCGGCTGGAAACGCTTACCGAAGCTCTTGAAGCTACCTCGGGCGCCGATGTCGTCGTCACCAGCGGCGGTGCATCGATTGGCGATCACGACCTTATCCGTCCGGCTCTCCAGGCATGGGGAGCGGAAATCGACTTCTGGCGCGTGGCGATCAAGCCGGGCAAGCCTCTTCTGGTTGCGCGCAAAGGCGAAACCTTCATCCTCGGTCTGCCCGGCAATCCGGTGTCGAGCTACGTCACCGCCTTCCTGTTCCTGCTGCCGCTGCTCCGTCGCCTCGCCGGTGCGGCAGCTCCTGCCCCCCGCACCTTGCGCCTGCCGCTACGCCGCGGTGTCTCCGCGGGCGGGCAGCGGCTGGAACTGATCCGTGCCCACATTACTGACGGCGGAGTGGCGCCCATCGGCGATCAGGATAGCAGCGCCCTGCGCGCCCTCGCCCTAAGCGACGCGCTTATCCGCCGCGAAATAGACGCACCACCTGCACAGGCTGGAGAACTCGCCACGGTGTATCCGCTCGAAAATGGCGGTATCGCTTGACCGGCTGATTGAAGTTGCCTAATTGTTCCGCGTTCGTTCCCGAACTGGAACATCTGTGGAGGTTGCTTCATGTTGACGGCAAAGCAGCACGAGCTTCTGCTGTTCATTCAGCGCAAGCTGGAAGATACGGGTATTTCCCCTTCATTCGAAGAAATGAAGGAAGCGCTCGATCTCAAGAGCAAGTCGGGCGTTCACCGGCTGATCTCCGCGCTGGAAGAACGTGGCTTCATCCGCCGTCTTCCCAATCGCGCACGCGCTCTGGAAGTGCTGCGACAGCCTGAAAACCTCACCACGCGCAAGGCGGCCAACGACATTTCTCCTGTCGTTGCTCCTCCGCGCATGCCCGCGCCGCAGCCGGCCAATGACGTGATAGAGATACCGCTCCACGGCAAGATCGCGGCGGGCGTGCCGATCGAAGCGCTGGAAAGCGATCGTAGCCTGCCCGTACCCGCCGCGCTGCTCGGCCCCGGCGACCACTACGCACTGGAGGTATCCGGCGATTCTATGGTCGAAGCGGGTATCTTCGACGGTGATTATGCACTGGTGAAGCGCACTGATAGCGCCCGCGATGGAGAGATCGTGGTCGCTCTCGTCCGTAACGAGGAAGCGACGCTCAAGTACCTGCACCGCGAAAACGGCATGGTTCGGCTCGATCCGGCGAATGCACTCTACGACCCGCAGGTCTATCGGCCTGACGAAGTTGTCGTGCAGGGCAAGCTGGCCGGTCTCTTGCGTCGTTACCACTGACCACCGCGAAGGCGGGGTCTCAGGATGACCTCACTGGCCCCGACGTCCCCGCCACCAGCCATGTTCGCCCTGCCCTTCGGCAACGGTGCGCACCTTCTGCCCGTCGGACACGATTGCCATTCCACCCGTCTCCGCCAGTGATCGCGCATCGGCCCTGATCCAGCGCGGGCGGCAGCTTCGGGGCAACCAACGGTCCGACACCACGATATCCGCTCGCTCGCAGGCTGCGGCCAGCGCACGTTCCTCGATCATGCTGGCGCTGCGGCTCATCAGCAGGTGCCAGACCCGGCCCCCGCGATCGATCGACAGCACGCAGAAGTCGCGGCTGCACCGCGCGCCCGGCCATTGATCCAGCGGAACGGGCTCACTCGTCACGCCGGCCTGTTCCAGCAGGTTGTCTCGCGTGAACTCGCTGCGCGTCTCCCTCAATGACAGCAGCCGCCCATCGCCGCTCACTACACCGACCTGCCGCCCGTCGCCCGATATCAGGACATCGGGCACCGGCGTTGCCAGCAGCATCACGGTTGCCATCCCCGCGGGCACCAGCCCCAGCAGCCGCGCCCTGCCCCGCCACATCGCGATCCACAGCACGCCGATCACGAACAGCGCAAAGGTCAGCGCGCTCATCTGCGGCACCAGCGTAACCGCTCCCGGCTGCCCTGCGGTAAAGTGGGCGATACCCAGCAGCAGATCGAGCGACTTGCCCGCCATCCACCACGCCGGCGCACCAGCGCCCACCACGTCCAGCGCCAGCGCCAGCGCGATCAACGGCATGGAAATGAACGTCACCAGCGGGATCGCAATCACGTTGGCCAGCGCCCCGTAAAACCCGGCCTTGTGGAAATGAAATAGGACGATCGGCATCAGCGCCAGCTCAATCGCCACCCCGGTCGCCAGCAGCATGGCCAGTTGCCGCGCGCCACGCCCCACCATGCCTTCGTCACGCGGCGCCAGAAAGGCGCGTATCGGCCCGCTGGTGTGCAGTGCCACGATGGCCAGCACAGCGGTGAAGCTCATCTGGAAGCTCGGCCCCACCAGCGACTCGGGCCACAACAGCAATACGGCAAAGGCCGCCGTCGCCAGCATCCTGAGCGACAGCGGCTCTCGCCCCATCGCCAGCGCGATCAGCACCAGCAACGCGCCGATACAGCTTCGCACCGTCGGCACCTCCGCACCCGTCAGCAGCGTATATCCGATGCCCGCCGCCGCCCCCACGCCCGCTGCAAACAAGGGCAATCGCACCCTCAGCGCAAGCCAGGGCCATAGCGCCAGCAACCGGATCGCCAGCAGGTAACACAGCGCAATCACCGCGCTGACGTGCAGACCGCTGACGGACAGCAAGTGAGTAAGCCCGGAATCGCGCATGGCATCGTCATCAGCCACGTCGATCGCCCCTCGGTCCCCGCTAGCGAAGGCGGCGGCAATGGCCCCCGGCGAACCGGTCAGCCGCGATCTCACATGCTCTGAAAGGCGTCTCTGCAATGCCGCCAGCGGGGCATCGCCGCCGCCGTGTTCGAGCATCTCGACATCCCCCTGCGCGCTGCCGGTGGCGGCAAGGCCCTGAAACCATGCGGCGCGGGCAAAATCGTATCCGCCGGGCAGCATCGGCGAAGCAGGCGGCATCAGCCGCGCCCGCAAACGCACCGTCGCTCCTTCCGTCATCGCCGGGCTCGCCTGAGCCAGCGGAACGTTGACCCGCACCCGGATCGCCCGTCCACCCGCTCCGTCGCGACCCGCCGGTTCCCGCGTCGCCAGCACCAGGCGCACACGGCCTTCCGCCGGTTGGTCGATCCGTTCGAGGATGCGACCGGTCAACTCTGCGGAAACAGGTCGTTCGATGGCCCGCTCGCCCGCCACTTCTGATCTTGCCCAGATCAGCAGCACGCCCGCCGCCACTGCCAGTCCGATAGCTACGGCCGCCTGACGCAAACGTATCCGGTCGTCGCGCCCCTTCCACAGGGCGACTGCTCCCACCGCCGCAAACAACGGCAGCGCCACCGCCATAAGCCATTCCGTCCGGGCAGGCAGCATGAACCACGTGGCAATTCCCGCCCCGAACGCCACCACCAGCCAGGGCCCTCGATCAAAACCCGCAGCCGCCAGCCACGCCTCAAAACCATCCGCCACGCTGGACAATCGCGCGCGGTTTCGCCAAGGCCCACGCTGCATCGCAGCATCGCCCGGTTCCTCCCCCAGCGGAACGTTCGGCAGATGCCGTGAAGCCATGGCGACTTAGAAGAGGAAGCATCCATCGATGGCAAGCGATAGCGTAGCGGCGGCGAACACGGCCCGGACGGGCGCGACGCCGATTGTCACGCGCTTTGCCCCCTCGCCCACGGGCTTCCTGCATATCGGCGGCGCGCGCACCGCACTCTTCAACTGGCTTTACGCCCGCCGCCACGGCGGCCGCTTCGTGCTTAGGATCGAGGATACCGATCGCGTCCGCTCCACCGAACCGGCCATCGCCGCGATTCTCGATGGAATGCGCTGGCTCGGCCTCGATTGGGACGGACACGAATACTACCAGTCGCAGTTCTGGGCCCGCCACGCGGAAGTGGCGCATGAACTGCTGGCGAACGGCCATGCCTATCGCTGCTGGATGACGCAGGAAGAACTGGCCGATCAGCGCGCCCGCGCCCAGGCCGAACGCCGCCCGTTCCGCATTGAAAGCCCCTGGCGCGATGCGGACAAGGAAGGTGAAGGCCCCTTCGTGGTCCGCCTCAAGGCGCCGCGCGATGGCGAAAACGTGATCGATGATCGCGTGCAGGGCAGCGTCACGGTGAAGAACGCGGAAATCGACGATTTCGTTCTGCTCCGCTCCGACGGGACTCCGACTTACATGCTCGCCGTCGTCGTGGACGATCACGACATGGGCGTGACCCACATCATTCGCGGCGACGATCACCTCAACAACGCCTTCCGCCAGTTGGCGATCATTCAGGCGATGGGCTGGCCAGAACCGATCTACGCCCACGTTCCGCTGATCCATGGGCAGGACGGCGCGAAGCTTTCAAAACGCCACGGTGCCACCGGGGTGGAAGCCTATCGCGACGAACTGGGCATTCTGCCGGAAGCGCTGGTCAATTACCTGCTCCGGCTCGGCTGGGGCCATGGTGACCGCGAGGAATTCACGGCGGCCGAGGCAACGGAGCTGTTCGATCTTGAGGGCGTGGGTAAAAGCCCATCGCGCTTCGACATGAAGAAGCTGCTCAACCTCAACGGCCACTACATCCGGCAGGCAGACGATGCCCGGCTGGCTGCTATGGTGGCAGAACGGATCGGCTCGCACGCCGATATCGCCCTGCTGACCGACGCGATGCCGGTGCTCAAGACACGCGCCCGCGATCTCAACGAGTTGGCTGATGGCGCGGCGTTCCTGTTCAAGACCCGCCCCTTGGCCCTCACGGACCAGGCCCAGGCCCTGATTACAGACGATGCCCGCGCCCTGTTGGCAAGGATTTCGACCTTGCTGCACGATGAACAGGACTGGACAACCGGGTCGTTGGAAGCCAATCTTAAAGCCTACGCCGAGGCTGAAGAGCTCGGACTCGGCAAACTGGCCCAGCCGCTCCGCGCGGCGCTGACGGGGCAGACCACTTCGCCGGGGATTTTCGACGTGCTGGCTCTTCTCGGTAAAGAGGAAAGCCTGGCGCGGATCGATGCACAGGCCGCCGGCTAGAATATATCGAACGAGGAGACGCGTTTTGTCGGACAAGCACGCCAAGCTGACGGTCGGAAACAAAGAGTTCGACCTGCCGGTGCTCGAAGGGACCACTGGCCCCGACGTCGTCGATATCCGCAAGCTTTACGGCCAGAGCGGGATGTTCACGTATGATCCCGGTTACACCTCCACGGCCAGTTGCGAGAGCGCGCTGACCTATATCGACGGTGAAGAAGGCGTCCTGCTTCACCGCGGCTATCCAATCGGTCAACTGGCCGAAAATTCCAGCTTCATGGAAGTGTCCTATCTGCTGCTGAACGGCGAACTGCCCAACAAGCAGGAACTGGAAGAATTCGATCGCACGATCACCCGCCACACCATGTTGCATGAACAACTGGCCACATTCTATCGCGGGTTCCGGCGGGATGCGCACCCCATGGCGATCATGTGCGGTGTCGTGGGCGCGCTGAGCGCATTCTATCATGACAGCACGGACATCTCCGATCCGGATCACCGCCGGATCAGCTCGCACCGCCTGATCGCGAAGATGCCGACCATCGCCGCGATGGCTTACAAGTATTCCGTGGGGCAGCCGTTCCTCTACCCCGACAACCGGCTCAGCTACACCGGCAACTTCCTGCGCATGACCTTCGGCGTGCCGGCGGAAGAATACGAGGTAATCCCGGCGGTCGAAAAGGCGATGGACCGCATCTTCATCCTCCACGCCGATCACGAACAGAACGCGTCCACTTCCACCGTGCGTCTGGCCGGTTCCTCGGGTGCCAATCCGTTCGCGTGCATCGCGGCCGGCATCGCCTGCCTGTGGGGCCCTGCCCATGGCGGCGCGAACGAAGCCGCGCTGAACATGCTTCAGGAAATCGGCACGCCGGACAAGATCCCGCACTACATTGAGCGGGCGAAGGACAAGAACGATCCGTTCCGCCTGATGGGCTTTGGCCATCGCGTGTATAAGAACTACGATCCCCGCGCCACGGTGATGCAGAAGACCGTGCGCGAGGTATTCGATGCGCTGAAGGTTGACGATCCGCTGTTCGAAACCGCTTTGCGACTGGAGGAACTGGCCCTTCACGACGATTATTTCGTCGAAAAGAAGCTGTTCCCCAACGTCGATTTCTATTCCGGCATCATCCTGTCGGCGATCGGTTTCCCGACCACGATGTTCACCGCCCTGTTCGCCCTCGCGCGCACCGTGGGCTGGGTCGCGCAGTGGAATGAGATGATCTCCGACCCCGGCCAGAAGATCGGCCGTCCGCGCCAGCTCTACACCGGCCCGACGCAGCGCGATTACGTTCCGCTCGACAAGCGCTGATTATCTCGGCCCCCGCTTCGGCGGGGGCTGCTTTCAGGCTTCCACGGAAATATCCGCTGGCAGGTCCAGCGTGAAACGCGCGCCCTGCCCCGGCGCGCTCTCCACCGTCAGGTCACCCTGCATCGCCCGAGCAAGTCGGCGTGAGATGTAGAGGCCGAGGCCCGTACCGCCATCGCCGCTGCGGCCCAGTCGCTCGAACTTGCCGAAAGCGCGGGCCTGCTGGTCTTCGCTCAGCCCTTCACCCTGATCGGCGACGACCACGCGGGAACGGCCATGTTCCTGCTCCACACGCAGCCATACTTGCGACCCTTCGGGTGAATAGCGGATCGCATTACCCAGCACATTGAGCAGAACCTGCAGAACCCGCCGAAACTCGCCGATCGCGGGCGCGCGCTCACCCGGCTTGGGCGCATCGATCGCAATGCCCCGCTCCCGCGCGCGGACACCCAGTATTCCGGCCGCCCGGCGCGCGACATCGGCCAGATCGATATAATCGGGCGCGGTAACGAACTGTTCGTCCTCTACCACTTCCAGATCGGTCAGGTCGTCTATCAGCGCCAGCAGGTGCTCCCCCGCGCTGGCGATGTCGGCGGCGTAATTGCTGTATTCTTCGGCCAGCGGCCCGGCCAGCTGCGTCCGAATGGTTTCCGCATTGGCGATGATGCGCGCAATCGGCTGGCGCAGAACAGGCGCAATGTCCCGCCCGATCGCCGCACCCAGCCCCGGTTTCGCGCCGCTTTCTGGCAGCACGGTTTCCGCCGGTGGCTCATCCGCCACCAGATGCAGCTCAAACCCCGCGCTGCCTGCCTCCGCCACGCCCAAAGGGACCAGGTGCGCCTTCCAGTGCCGGTCTGACCCGGCAAGGCGCAGGCGCGCACCATCGAGAAGGCGCCAGTGAAGCGGCTGCTGATGCGCGTTGCCTTCCAGCGTTACGAACTCTGTCCAGGGTGATCCCAGCGCATCACGCATCCGCTGTGCGACGGGCTCCAGTTCAGCCGAAGATGCATCGACCGAAAGCAATTCCTGCTGCGGCCCCAGCCGTGCGGAAAGTTCCGCCAGATGGCGCGCAACCGCGATCCGCGTCTGGGCCGCTATCCGCTCCCCATCGCCATTGAGCGGCGTCGCCTGCCAGTTGCTCAGGCTGATCAAACAGCCCCCGCCGCCTTCCTCCGGCAAGACTTCGGCCCATGCGGTGATCTGCTCGTGATCGTCCTGGGCATGAATCGTCCGCGCCAGCCGCAAGCCATAGGTGCGCGCCTTGCTTACAAGTTCCAGCAGCGCCGGTGCGGCAATCACCCCAGGCAACTCGCCCCCACTGCGAAGTTGCAGCCCCGCGAGCGGTTCGTCGGCCTCGACCAGCCAGTCGCGCGAATCCGTTTTCGCCCGAACGGTAAAGGGTGCGCGGCCCGTCATCCGGCCGCTGCCAGCAACGCGGCTGCCCTGTCGGCGTCGATTTCCGCGAATTCACCGGGCAGATCATGGTCAGGGTGAAGGAACAGCAGTTGCCGCCCCACCGCTGTCTGGTCCAGCCCAGCCGCGCGCAGCGACAGCAACAGGCGCGCGAACTGTCCGTCGGGAAAAGACAGTACCACGCGATCCCGCTCTTGCCGTGTGGCTTCAGCGAGCGCGCTGGCGAAAATCGCCGGGCCCGCCTGATCGATTGACAGGGCTTGCCCCGATCGATCCCCCAACCCCGTCACGATACGGGCGATCAAGGCAAGGCGGCTCTCGCCTTCGTCATATCCGGCGCGCAGTCGCAGTTCGACCGCCTCCGCATGGTCACCACCCCGCGCGCGGACCACCAGCAGCACAGCGTGGAACAGATCGCCCGGGAGCTCTCGCAACGGCAGTTCCATGCGTCGGCCATGCTGCAGGAAGCGCGCCTGCGCCGCGAGCACCGCCATGGCCAGGGCAGAGACCTGCTCGTCGCTTTCCGCCGCCAGTTCCTGCACCAGTGGTGGCAGCACCGCATCGATACCGCTCTGCGCCTGCAAGCGCTCCGCAAGGTCCGCCTCCAGCACGAGGGCCTGCGCATGGGCCAGCAAAGCGCCCTCGCCAGTCAGCCTCGCAGCCAGTTCATCCTGCCGATCGGCGACATAGCGTCGCTGGTCACGCACCCGCGCTGCCTCTGCTTCCGCATGGAGAAGCTGAGCCGCGAGATCGAGCACCATCCCCCGCACCCGCGTCACCATCGCTTCGGTGAACAGAGAATGCCCATCACCTGTCAGCAGATAACGCAGAACCGGGCGCGCGCCGTCGATCACGGCATCGCCGCGCGCCAGTTCGTCCCGCAGAATATGCTCGACCGAATCCGCGGCTCGTCCAGTCGGTGGACCCTCATTCATCGCACCGCCCTAGCGCAACAGGGTTAAGCCGGCGTTATCCTCGGCGTTTCAGCGTTTCCGCCATTTCCAACGCGACGAGGCAGAGCGCAAGAGCCATAACGGCGACCTCCACAAAACCCGCCGCCGTGGCAATGGCCAGCAACAGCGCCAGCAGCATCCGGTCGCCGATCAGGGCGGACGGGCCGGATCTCCGCTCCATTCGCAGCGCCCGCAGCAAACCCAGCAGGATAAGGGGCGGAAACAGGCGATGCAGCCAGTCCTGATCGATCGCCAGCACCGCCACTCCGGCCAACGCCAGATCGGCCAGCGTCCCAAGGGCGACTCCCTTCGTCCTCGCCCGCCCATCATGGCCAAAGGGCGCCCCTGCCAATCGGGCCAGACCAGCGCCCAGTTCCTTGCCCAGCACACCCAGCGCCACAAAGACGAACCCGGCCACCGGCCAGCCAAATAACGCGGATACGATCCCCCCGGCCAGCGCCGCGAACCCCACGGCAGCCAGCACCGGGACCGCCCGATCGTTCTCCAGCAATTTCACCGAGAATGAGCGCAACGTCAGCGTCGCCAACCAGCGCGCGGGCCGAACAGGCGGCACGGGTGGCAGGTTTCTCGAAAGCCATTCGCCTTCTGCCCCGACCAGGTCCGTCGGGGATCTCAACATGACCCACGATCCGTCCTTCAGGGCCGAATCGGGCAATCGGCGTTCCGCGATTTGCGCCTGCAAGGCGATGCGCAGCAGCGCAGCCGGAGGGTCTATATCCGGCGGAAGTTCCGCCAGCCGTTCCACAAGTCCCCCCTGTATGACCAGCGCACCGGCCCATGCGCGTTCCGCATCGATCCGCTCGAAACCGGCAGGAATGCCCGATCCTGCCGGCAGGACGAGCAATGAACTGCCCTTGCCCAGCATCTCCAGCACGATCGGCGCTTCCGGCAAGACACCGGGGGCCAGCACCAGCAGGTGATCCGCGGCTCTCACTACACCCAACAGCCCGTGGCCATCGCTGATCGTCAGCACTCTCGCCCCGGCGCTTTCAGCCATTTGGCGCAGTTCGGCAGCCTCTCGCGAAGCTCCCTCGCTCAGCAGCACGATCTGCTCGGCCCCGGCGGCCAGTGCGAATGCAAGCTGCCTCTGCGCCAGCGACTTGCCGGCCAGCCGCGCACCGCCACTCTCTGTCGTTCGCGGTTGCCCAACAATGGAAATCAGCGCCGCGCGCACCTGCCGCTCCTGCCTTGCCGGAGAACCGGCCTACGGCCTGACGGGGCGCCTGCCAAGAATGGAACAGATCATGCCGGTGGATCGGCGGAAAAACGTTCGCAAAGCGCAGTGAGCTTGCGAACTATCCGTGGATCTCCGGGCGCGCTTTCAAGCGCCTCTTGCGCCAGATCGACCAGATCGCCCATGTGGAAACTCGCGCCCAGCACGTTCAGGCGCTGCGCGGCGATCCGCCAGTTGCCATCACAACGGGCGCGGCCCAACAAATCGAGATGCTGGGCGAAACTTTCCGCAAACGCACCGCGCAGTTCCGCCAGCAACGCCAGATCGTCGCCCGCTGCCGCCGCGATATGCGCGGCAAAATTGTTTGCCAGCCTGGCCATCCGGCATGGGTAGTGGATGAGTAGTTAAGCCGGGGTTTCACCCGCGGCACACTGTGATAACCTCCGCGCCATGTCTGGCAGGAAAAATCTCGTGGCGGTCGGTTCCGATGCCGGCCCGGAAACATCGGGCAATGAAGCTATCGATGCACAAACTATCGATACAGCGGAAGAAGCCGCCGATCCGGGGGCGGACCTGATGGAAGAGTGGGATGACGGGGAGCCTGCCCCGACCGATCGCTTCGGCTGGCTGCTGCCCGCGCTTGCCCTATTGGCTGTTGCTGGCTGGACCGGGTTTTTCGGCTGGGTCCACCAGAATGAGATGCTGTCGGGTGCAAACCCCGTCCAATGGGCCGAATGGATCGTGGACTGGACGATCCCCGTGCTGCTGGTGGTTGCACTCTGGCTGCTGGCGATGCGCAACAGCCGTCGTGAAGCGTCACGTTTCGCCACGGCGGCACAGGCGCTTTCCAATGAATCGATCCTGCTCGAACAGCGCCTGACCACCGTCAACCGCGAGCTGAGCCTGGCGCGAGACTTCATCGCCGCGCAATCGCGCGATCTCGATTCCCTCGGCCGCGTCGCCAGCGAACGTATTTCGGAACATGCTGGCCGTTTGCAGGAACTGATCCGCGACAACGGCACGCAGGTGGAAGCGATCGGGCGGGTAAGCAGCACCGCGCGGGAAAACATGGATCGCCTGCGTGACGATCTGCCGGTCATTTCCAATTCCGCGCGCGATGTCGCCAGCCAGATCGGTCATGCGGGTGGCGTGGCGAAAGATCAGTTGGAAGAACTGGTCAGCGGCTTCAACCGCCTTAACGAATTTGGCGAGGCCAGCGGCCGTCAGGTCAGCGTTCTGCGCAATCGGGTGGATGAAGCCCTCGCCGCTTTCGAGGCGCAGGCCGCGAAGCTGGACGAAATCGCGACCGGACGTTTTGCCACGCTCGCCGACCGTAGTTCCGCTTTCCGGGCCGAACTTGACGGGCGGGAAGTCGAAGCCTTCGCCGCGATCCGCCGACGCGCGGATTCTCTGGCGAAAGAGCTTGAGACACAGCGTGAAGAGATCGCCCAGGCCGAAACCGTCGCGGCAGAAGCTCTGCAACAACGTCTCGCCCTGTTGCGCGACGACGGGATAGGCATCGCGGAATCGCTTCGTAACAGCGAAAACGAAGCGGCTGAACGCTGGTCGGCCAGTATCGAGGCGCTTAAGCAAAGGATGGCAGAAGCCGTCCGCGAAATCGCGGAAATCGACCAGCAGGCGATGGAGAATGCCCGGCAACGCCTCGCATCGATAGGCGAAGCGGCCGAACGGCTCGATGCGCAGATCGCCAGGCGAGCGGAAACGGCGCACGAGGCGCTTATCCAGCGTTCCGGTGCCGCTGAAGAGCGCGAAGCGGCAGCGATGGAAGCACTCGTCGCGCGTCTTGGCGCGTTCGACACTCAGGTCGCGGAAAGACAGGAAGAGCATCTTGCCCACGTTTCCGGCCTGACGGAGCGTAGCGAAGCCCTCGCGGCTCGTCTGGCCGAACTCGGCGCGCAGATGGAACAACTGGCTGATCAGGGCCGCAGCACGCAGGTCGATCTGGAACACTCCGCACAAGGTCTCGCAACGAAGCTGGATGAAAGCCGTGGTTTGATTGAAGCCAACGGCGCGGATATCGCCCGTCTCACCAACGATAGTGTTCGGCTACTGGAACTGATCCGTTCAAGCGCGGAACACAGCGGCACGGCCCTGCCCAAGGCGATCGAGCAAGCGGAACAGCAACTGACCGCTTTCCACGAACAGGCCAACTCGCTGCATACTCTTATCTCCGACGCGCGAGAGAAAGGCGCCACGCTCGCCGCCCATGTGCAATCGGCGCGGGATAACGGAGTGGCGACGACTGACGAGCTCGCCCAGCTTGAGGCCCGCCTTGCCGAACTGGCTCGCGGCTCCACCGCGCTCGCGGCACAATCGCGTGCGGAACTCGGGCAAGCCATCGCCACGCTGGAATCCGCCTCGCGGGAAATGCTTGCCGGTATGCAGAACCGGCAGGCGGAAGCGATCCGCGCCATGGCCGAACGTATTGCCAATGACAGCGGCGAAGCCATCGATCGCGCCCTGCGCGACCACGCCGAAAGCGCCATCGCGGAGCTTCGCGCGGCGGCCGAACGCGCCGGAGAGGCCGGGCGGGAAACCGCCGTTACGCTGCGCGACCAGCTTTCCGCGGTCAACGAACTGGCCGGAAATCTGGAGCATCGCGTCGCCCACGCGCGCGAACGTGCGGAAGAGCAGGTCGATAACGACTTCGCGCGGCGCATGGCGCTCATCACGGAAAGCCTGAATTCCAGTGCGATCGATATCTCCAAGGCTTTCGCCAACGAAGTAACCGACACGGCATGGGCCAGCTACCTGCGCGGTGACCGGGGAATCTTCACCCGCCGCGCCGTGCGTCTGCTCGATAATCAGGAAGCCCGCGCTGTCTCCACAGTGTACGATGAAGACGCCGATTTCCGCGAAACGGTGAACCGCTACATTCACGATTTCGAGGCTATGCTGCGCAACGTCCTGTCCACGCGTGACGGCAATACGCTGGCGGTCACTCTGTTGTCTTCGGACATGGGCAAGCTTTACGTCGCACTGGCACAGGCGATCGAACGCCTGCGTAACTGACCTATTCCGGCCGGGCCCAGCGCGTTACATCCAGTTGATCGGCGCCAATCCACCCATTTAGGTAATTGGCAACGTAAAGCGCGCTCAGCACCACGGCCAGAATCGTTGCCCGTACCACCACGCGTCCCGGGCGAAAGTTCGCGGGCGCGCTGTCGGCCTGGCCGGGCACCTTTTCGATGCCCGCCTCGTCATGCGTCTTGATCCCGAACGGCAGCAACAGGAACGCGCTCATCACCCAGAACAGGGCATAGATCGCGATGATTGAGGTTAGCTTCATCGACAGGAATTCCTCAGGCCGTCAGCAGGACTTTGGTCTGCGGCTTCTTGCCGCACCACCGCTGCGCCGCGCGACGCGCTGCCAGACGGGCGGCCTCCGCCACCGCGGCGGCATCGCGCCCACCTTTCAGCTTGCGGATCGCCTCCGCCACATCGCGTTCCGCCTCGGCCACAAACTCCGCATAGTCCTCGTCCAGCGGTAAGCCGATGCCGTGGACCTGCGCCGAGCCCTGATCGTTCACCGCAATCACCAACAACCCGTCTCGCGCCAGCCGCCGCCGGGTTACGATGGCGTCTCCGTCAGCAGGCACGATGATGTCGCCATCCAGCACCAGCCTTCCGGCACGGACTTCGGCCAGTTTGCCCGCCTTGCCCGGCGCCAGTCGCACGATATCGCCGTTCTTCTGCGTTACCGCTGTCGGGATGCCGCTCCGCAGCCCCAGCCGTGCCTGTTCCTGCATATGGCGGATTTCGCCATGCACCGGCACAAGGATTTCAGGCCGCAGCCAGCTATAGATCGCCTCCAGTTCAGGCCGCCCGGGATGGCCCGAAACGTGGATCATGCTCTGCCGGTCGGTAATCATGGTGATGCCGCGATGGGCCAGCAGGTTCTGCACCCGCCCGATCGCCAGTTCGTTGCCGGGTATCTGGCGACTGGAAAAGAGCACCACGTCGCCCTCGGTCAGGCTGATCGGATGCGTTTCCTCCGCCACACGGGCCAGCGCCGCGCGCGGTTCTCCCTGCCCGCCTGTGGCCACGATCAGAACCTCGCCTCGCGGCAGGCTCATGGCCGTATCGAAATCGATGGGGTCGGGAAAATCCAGCAGGTATCCGTTGTCCTGCGATACCTGCAGGATACGGTCCAGCGATCTGCCGGCGATACAAAGCTGCCGCCCCGTTTCCCGCGCCACATGCCCCAGCGTCTGCAATCGCGCGACGTTGGACGCGAAAGTGGTGACCATTACCCGCTTGCCACTGTGCCGCTTCACCTCGTCCAGCAACCCGCGATAGACCGCGCCTTCCGATCCTGATGGAACCGGATTGAACACGTTGGTGGAATCGCACACCAGCGCCAGTACGCCCTCGTCGCCGATGGCGGTCAGTTCTTCCTCGGTTGCCGGTTCGCCGATCAGCGGCTCTTCGTCGATTTTCCAGTCACCGGTGTGAAACACGCGGCCGAACGGCGTTTCGATCAGCAGCGCGTTCCCTTCGGCGATCGAATGCGCCAGCGGGATATAGCTGACCTCGAACGGCCCCAGGCGGATGGAACCGTGATCACGCTCGATCACGTTCAGTTCCACCTCGTTCACCAGCCCCGCTTCCTCCAGCTTTCTCAGCACGAGATCGGCGGTGAACGGCGTGGCATAAAGCGGCACGCCCAGTTCGGCAGCGAAATAGGGCACCGCGCCGATATGGTCCTCGTGCGCGTGGGTCAGCACAATGCCCAGCAGATCGTCGGAACGTTCCTCGATGAAATCGAGGTCGGCAAACAGCAGTTCGGTCCCCGGATATTCATTGGCGCCGAAGCTCATGCCCAGATCGACCATCAGCCACTTGCCGCGACAGCCATAGAGATTGACGTTCATGCCAATCTCTCCCGAACCGCCCAGCGCGAGGAACAACAGTTCGTCCTCCGGGGTGAAATCCTTCCTCATCTCGCAGTCGCCCTTTCAGCGAGTATCGCCATGCCGTTCAGCGTCAGGTCCGCATCGACCGCGTCGAAGATATCGGTATGTTCGTCGAACAGCAGCGCCAACCCCCCGGTTGCGATGACGGTCACAGGCCGGCCGATCTCGGACCGCATACGCGCGATCAGCCCCTCCATCATCGCCACATATCCCCAGAACACGCCAATGAGCATCTGATCCTCTGTATTGCGCCCGATTACGGAGCCATTGCGCGGATTCTCGATCGCAATGCGCGGTAGTTTGGCGGTATTGTTCACCAGTGCATCAAGCGAAAGATTGATCCCCGGCGCGATGATCCCGCCTTTGTAGGCTCCGTTGAAATCGATCACATCGAAAGTGGTCGCGGTGCCGAAATCAATCACGATCAGGTCGCCCGGCCATGCCGCATGGGCCGCGATGGCGTTCACCGCCCTATCCGCTCCCAGCGAACTGGGCTGATCCACATCAATCGGGAAATCCCAACTTGCCGGCCCTTCGCCCGCAAACAACGGTGTGATTCCAAAGTACTTTTGCCCCAGAACCTCAAAGTTGTGCCGCGCCCGGGGTACGACGGTGGAAACGATCATCCGCGTAATCGCCGCGCGATCAATCCCTTCCATCTGCAGCAGTTGCATCAACCATACCGCATATTCATCGCCCGTCCGTCGCGGATCCGTGGCGATACGCCAGCGTGCGCGGATCGCACCGGGCGCCGCATCATCAAACAACGCAAAGACCACGTTGGTATTGCCGACATCGACCACGAGCAGCATGGTTCAGTTTCCTTCCAACACCACGTCACCGGCGTGGATGACACGGCAGGTGCCATCGGCCAAGCGCAGCCTCAGCGCGCCATCCGGCTCCAACCCGTCGAACGAGCCCGATACACGCGCCCCGTCACTGCTATGAACCGACAGAGGCGAACCCGCTGGATGTCCCGCGGCACGCCAACGTTCCAGCAGGGGTTCCGTCCCGAACTGGCGCCAGCGAACCAATTCCCTGTCGAATGATGCAGCGAGATCGCCCGCGAACGCATCCCGGGCCGGTACCGGACCGACGCCGCCGATATGGCTGGCTTCACGCTCTGCGAGATTCGGAGCGGCGGCCAAGTTAATGCCTATGCCGATCACAGCCGCAGAACCTGTGCGCTCCAACAAAATCCCCGACAGTTTCTCTCCACCGAGCAACAGGTCATTCGGCCACTTGAGCTGCAAGGCGCGCGGATTGCCGAGATGGAGGACTACCGCCTCGTAAACCGCCAGCGCGGCCACGAACGACAGCGTCGAGGGCGCTGGATCACCGGCGCCGATCGCCACAACGGTGGAACCCATGAAATTGCCTGGCGCGTCCAGCCAGCGCCTGCCCTGCCGACCGCGACCGGCGCTCTGCCGGTCAGCGATCCACCAGTAGCCTTCCGGGATCAGTTCACCCGCGCCGATGCGCGCCACAAGATCGGCGTTGGTAGAGCCTGTCTCGGGGACGATCTCGATACGAGTGGGCAAATCAGGCTAGCAGGAACAGCGCGGCCGCCGCGCCATCCGCCAGTCCGCCCAGCCAACTCGTCAGCAGGTAGCCCAGGGGCGATACGACTACGGCACTCACGATCAGCAGTGCCCAATGGACCGCATCGCTTTTGCCCTTCACGGTATCAGCAGGCTCATCGAAGAACATCAATTTGATGATCTTGATGTAATAGAATGCGCTGATCACCGAAGCGGCAATGCCGATTACGGCCAGCGCGAGCAGACCCGCTTCCACCGCAGCACTGAACACCACGAACTTGCCCCAGAAGCCCAGCAGCGGCGGAATGCCCGCCAGGCTGAACATCTGCACCATCAGGCACCATGCCAACGCCGGGCGAGTGCGCGAAAGGCCGGCAAGATCGGCGATCGCCTCTATCGGTGCGCCCTGATCGTCCTTCAGCATCAGAACGGCGACGAAGCTGCCGATCGTCATCGCAACGTAGATGGCCAGATAGACCAGCATAGCGCTGACGCCTGCAGCACTCGCGGCAGCCAGGCCGATCAAGATAAAGCCGACATTGTTGATCGACGAATAGGCCAGCAGCCGCTTGATATTCTTCTGGCCGATCGCGCCCAGCGCACCGACCACGATGGAGGCCAGCGCCGCGAAGATCACCACCTGACGCCAGGCATCCGCTTGCGCGCCGAAGGCCTCGATCGCCACACGGGCAGTCAGGGCGACGGCAGCGACCTTGGGCGCGCTGGCGAAGAACGCGGTAACCGGCGTGGGCGCGCCTTCGTAAACGTCAGGCGTCCACATGTGGAACGGCACCGCGCTGATCTTGAAGGCCAGACCGGCCAGCATGAATACCAGCCCGAACATCGCGCCGGTGGACAGTCCGTTTTCCAGCGCAGCATGAATGCCATCGAAGCTGGTAGTGCCGGTAAAACCGTAGGTCAGGCTCATACCGAACAGCAGGATGCCGCTGGCAAGAGCGCCGAGCACGAAGTACTTCAATCCGGCTTCGGCGGAGCGGCTGTCGTTACGCAGGAACGAGGCCAGCACGTAGGAGGCAAGCGAGTTCAGCTCCAACCCGATGTAGAGCGTCAGCAGATCCCCGGCGGACACCATGATGCTCATACCCAGTGCTGCGAACAACAGCAGCACAGGGTATTCCGCGCGCATCGCGCCGATGCGGCCGAAGAACGCCGGAGATACGGCCAGCGCCGCACCCGTCGCCGCGAAAATCATCAGCTTTGCCAGCCCGGAAAAGGCATCTGCCTGGAACTGGCCCAGGAACGCGACCGTGTCGGCCCCGGACGCACCGGCGCAAACCGACGGGGCCACCAGCGCAAAACAGACCACGAGCAAAGCGCAGGCAGCAACGGTGATCGCACCGGATGCCTTGTCACCGCCCCATGCCGCAACAAGCAGCAGTGCCAGCCCGCCAAGCGAGAGGACAATTTCGGGCGCAATCAGTGCCAGAGAGGAAGCGAAATCCATTAGTGCGCCCCCTCATGCGCGGTTTCCACGGGCGCGGGTTCGCCCGTCTTCAGTTTGGAATCCCCTTCGGGCGCTGCCACGGAAAGGCGTGCATTGAGCGTCTGGATGTCCTGCCTCATCGGAGCCAGGAAGCTCTCCGGATAGACGCCCATCCACAATACGGCCGCGGCAATCGGGCCGAGCATGGCCCACTCGCGCCAGCTAAGATCAGGCATCGCAGCCGCATCGGCATTGCGCTGCACACCGAATACCACCCGCCAGTAGAGATAAAGCATGTAGGCCGCGCCCAGAATGATGCCCGTGGCAGCAATCGCCGCTACCCACGTGGACACCTGATAGATGCCGGCGAGGCTCAGGAACTCGCCCACGAAACCGCTGGTGCCCGGCAGGCCAATGCTGGCCATCGTGAACAGCATGAAGAACAGCGCGTATTTCGGCATGTTGATCGCAAGGCCGCCGTAACGGTCGATCTCACGCGTATGCAGCCGATCGTATATCACGCCCACGCACAGGAACAGCGCGCCGGACACCAACCCGTGGCTGAGCATCACGATCATCGCACCTTCCAGGCCCTGCACGTTGAAGGAGAACAGGCCGATGGTCACGATCGCCATATGCGCGACGGAACTATAGGCGATCAGCTTCTTCATGTCGTGCTGGACCAGAGCGATCAGGCTGGTGATCACCACGGCAGCCATCGACAGCACGAACACGAGCCACATCCAATGCACGCTCGCTTCCGGGAACATAGGAAGGCTGAAACGGATGAAGCCATAGCCGCCCATCTTCAGCATCACGCCTGCCAGAATTACCGAACCTGCTGTGGGCGCCTGCACGTGCGCATCTGGCAGCCAGGTATGCACCGGCCACATCGGCATCTTAACGGCGAAACTGGCGAAGAAGGCCAACCACAGCCAGGTTTGCGCCTGCACAGGGAAGCCGTGATTCATCAGCGTGGGAATATCGGTGGTTCCGGCTTCGTTCGCCATCCACAGCATCGCGATAAGCATCACGACCGAGCCGAGCAGCGTGTAGAGGAAGAACTTGTACGCGGCGTAAATCCGGTTCTGTCCGCCCCATATCCCAACGATCAGGTACATCGGGATCAGGCTGGCTTCAAAGAAGATGTAGAACAGGAACAGGTCCTGCGCAGCGAACACGCCGATCATCAGCACTTCCATGAACAGGAAGGCCGCCATGTATTCGCCCACGCGCTTGTCAATGGAAGCGCTGGCCAGGATGCAGATCGGCATCAGGAACACGCTGAGCATGATGAGCATCAACGCGATGCCATCGATCCCCAGTGCCCAGTTGAAGCCAGCGAACAGCGGCGCCCGCTCCATGAATTGCCATTGAGCACCGCCCACGTCGAAGCTGGCCCACAGCACAATACCAAGCGCAAAATTGATCAGCGTGGCGGCCAGCGCGATCGTGCGCGCGGCCTTATCGCCGACGAACAGGCAGGCGATCGCCCCCACCATCGGCACCAGCAGCATCAGCGAGAGAATTGGAAAGCCCCCCATCACATCAGCACCCACGTCACGGCTGCGACAAGCCCGAGCAGCATCACCAGCGCATAACTGGTCAGGTAACCCGACTGCACCTTGCGGGCGACGACGGTGCCCTTCTCGACCACCCAGGCCGCACCATTGGGTCCGAAACGATCGATAATCCCTTCGTCACCGCGCTTCCACAGCACACGGCCGAGCCAGAAAGCGGGCTTCACGAACAGGAAGTTGTACAACTCGTCGAAGTACCACTTGTTGTAGAGGAAGCGGTACACCGGGCCGAGTTGCTCAGCCACCTTGGCCGGGATCGACGTGTCGCGGATGTAGGCCACCCATGCAATCGCCAGGCCGATCAGCATGACGATGCTGGCCGCATACTTCACCAGTGTCGGCACCTCATGCATCGCGTGCATCAGGTGTTCGTTATAGGCGATGGCCCCATTCCAGAACGCTGCCTGATCCAGGAACGCGCCCTTGAACACATAGCCCGCCAGCACAGCCCCTACTGAAAGCACCAGTAGCGGCACCAGCATAGGCAGCGGGCTTTCATGCGGATGATAACCCGCCGTGCCGTCGCTGTGTTCGTCATGAGCGTGCACATCATGGCCGTGAGCGTGATCTTCCGCGCCATGGCCATGGGCGTCGTGCACCGCGTGCTGGATATGCTCGCTCTGCTCCCACCGGGGTTTGCCCCAGAAGGTCAGGAACATCAGCCGCCAAGAATAGAAGCTGGTCAGCAGCGCCGCAAAACAGCCGATCCAGAAGGCGAAATTGCCCATTTCCGTCCCACTGGCATAAGCAGCTTCGATAATCGCGTCCTTGGAGAAGAAGCCCGCGAAACCGACACCCAGATGGTACACGCCCACGCCAGTGATCGCGAGCGTGCCCGCCATCATTGCCCAGAATGTGAGCGGAATGCTTTTCCTGAGGCCGCCATAATAGCGCATGTCCTGCTCGTGGTGCATCGCGTGGATCACGCTACCTGCGCCAAGGAACAGCAGCGCCTTGAAGAACGCGTGGGTGAACAAGTGGAACATGGCTGCGCCATAAGCGCCCACACCCGCCGCAAAGAACATGTAACCGAGCTGCGAACAGGTGGAATAAGCGATCACTCGCTTGATATCCCACTGTGTCGTGCCGACTGTGGCGGCAAACAGGCAGGTCGCCGCACCGATGAAGGTGACGAAAGTCAACGCAGCAGGCGCCGCTTCGAACATGGGCGAAAGACGGCAAACCATGAACACGCCCGCCGTCACCATGGTCGCTGCGTGGATCAGCGCGGAAACCGGGGTCGGGCCTTCCATCGCGTCCGGCAACCAGGTGTGCAGGCCAAGCTGTGCCGACTTGCCCATCGCACCGATGAACAGCAGCAGGCACAGGATCGTCATCGTATCCAGCCGCATGCCCAGGAAACCGATGGTCGATGCGCCCTTCATGGCAGGCGCGGCATGCAGAATCTCGGGGATCGAAACCGTCTGGAATACCAGGAACGTGCCGAAGATGCCGAGCATGAAGCCAAGGTCGCCCACGCGGTTGACCACGAAAGCCTTCATGGCTGCGGCGTTAGCGGTCGGCTTGCGGAACCAGAACCCGATCAGCAGATAGCTGGCGAGACCGACACCTTCCCAGCCGAAGAACATCTGAACCAGATTGTCAGCCGTCACCAGCATCAGCATCGCGAAGGTGAACAGGCACAGGTAGGCGAAGAACCGCGGCTGATCCGGATCTTCGTCCATATAGCCCCAGCTATAGAGGTGGACGAGCGCGGACACGCTGGTGATCACCACCAGCATGACCGCAGTCAGCGTATCCACCCGCAGCGACCAGTCGAAGCTCATTCCGCCGGACTGCACCCATTGCAGCACCGGCGTGACAGTCGCAGCCGTGTTACCGCCCAGATACTCGATGAAGATCGGCCAGCTCAGCCCACACGAAAGGAACAGCGCGCCAGTCGTGATCAACTTGGCCGCAGTATTGCCCAGCGCACGGTTGCCCAGCCCTGCGACGATGGCCGCAAGCAAGGGTCCGAAGACGATGATGAGGATCGTCGGCACGCGCTATCCCTTCAGATGATCGACACTGTCGACCGCAATGGTGCCGCGATCGCGGAAATAGATCACCAGAATGGCAAGGCCGATCGCGGCCTCGCCGGCTGCCACCGTCAGCACGAACATGGCGAATATCTGCCCTGTCAGGTCGCCCAGAAAGGCGCTGAACGCGACCAGATTGATGTTCACGGCCAACAGGATCAGCTCGATCGCCATCAGGATGACGATCACGTTCTTGCGGTTGAGAAAAATGCCCAGCACGCCCAGCACGAACAGGATCGAACTGACAACGACGTAGTGCTCTATGCCGATCACAGCGAAACCCCCTGCCCCACTTCGGGCTTCGTATTGACGGTCGCTTCCGAAGGCTTGCGGGCGATCTGCTTGGCGATGTTCTGCTGCGCGCGGACGGCGCGGCTACCGCGATGGGTCAACACGATCGCGCCCACCATCGCCACCAGCAGGATGATGCCCGCCGTTTCGAACAGGAACAGGTAGCGGCCATAAAGCAGCGCACCGATGCTCTCGATATTGCTTTCGCCCAGCAGCGGGGCCGCGCTGCCATCGGGCGTGCCGAGTTCCAGCGCACCCGCGCGATAGGCGCCAATGCCCAGCACCAGCTCCGCCAGCAGGGCCAGCGCAATGGCGATGCCTAGCGGGAAGTTCTTAATGAACCCGGCGCGCAGTTCCGCGAAGTCGATGTTCAGCATCATGACCACGAACAGGAACAGCACGGCGACCGCGCCGACGTAGACGATGACCAGCAGCATCGCGATGAACTCCGCGCCCACCAGGACCATCAGGCCGGCGGCGTTGAAGAACGCGAGGATCAGCCACAGCACCGAATGCACGGGGTTGCGCGCCATGACCACGAACACGCCCGAAAGGAGCGTGAGGGCCGCGAAGAGGTAAAAGGAGAGGATGTGGATCATCGGATCGCGGGCCGCCTAGCGATAGGGCGCATCGGCTTCAAGGTTCGCGGCGATCGCCCGCTCCCACTTGTCCCCGTTGGCCAGAAGTTTCGCCTTGTCATAGAGCAGTTCCTCACGGGTTTCCGTGGTGAACTCGAAGTTCGGCCCTTCGACAACCGCATCCACCGGGCACGCTTCCTGACAGAAGCCGCAATAGATGCACTTTGTCATGTCGATGTCATACCGCGTGGTACGGCGGCTGCCGTCCTCGCGCGGTTCGGCCTCGATCGTGATCGCCTGCGCAGGGCAGATCGCCTCGCACAGTTTGCACGCGATGCAGCGTTCTTCCCCGTTGGGATAGCGGCGCAGCGCGTGTTCCCCCCGGAAGCGCGGCGAGAGCGGGTTCTTCTCGTACGGATAGTTGATCGTCGCCTTGGGCTTGAAGAAGTACCTCAGCGTGACGGCATGCGCCTTCACGAACTCCCACAAGGTGAACGATTTGATGAGTTGTGCGACGCTCATGCGTAGTGACCCGTTGCCATGAGGTAGCCAGACACCAGCACCACGAACAGCAGGCTGAGCGGCAGGAACACCTTCCACCCCAGACGCATCAGCTGATCATAGCGATACCGTGGCACCGTTGCCTTCACCCAGGAGAAGACGAAGAAAAAGAAGAATATCTTGGCGAACAGCCACAGCCAGCCCGGGATCAGGTACAGCGGCTCCCAATCCAGCGGAGGCAGCCAGCCACCGAAGAACAGGATCGCGTTCAGCGAACACATCAGCAGCACGTTGGCATATTCGCCAAGCCAGAACAGCGCGAAGGACATGCTGGAATATTCGGTCTGATATCCGGCGACGAGTTCGCTTTCCGCCTCCGTCAGGTCGAACGGCGCACGCGCGGTTTCGGCCAGGCTGGAGATCAGGAACACCACCCACATCGGAAACAAAAGCAGGTTGAATGCGAAGCCGTTGACCAGCCCCAGCCCATGCCCGCGCTGCGCCTCGATAATGCCGTTCATGTTGAACGTGCCGGCCCACAGCACGACGCAGATCAGAACGAAGCCGATCGAGACTTCGTATGAAATCATCTGCGCAGCGGCGCGCATGGCGGAAAAGAACGGATATTTGGAGTTGGACGCCCAGCCTGAGATCACCACGCCGTAAACGCCCAGCGAGCTCATCGCGAGGATGTAGAGCAGCCCCACGTTGATGTCCGCCAGCACCGCGCCTGCATTGAACGGGATCACCGCCCACGCCATCAGCGCCACGGTAAAGGTGATGATCGGCGCGATCAGGAACAGACCCTTGTTCGCGGCCGAGGGGATGATGGTTTCCTGCAGGAAGACCTTCAGCCCGTCCGCGAAGCTTTGCAGCAGGCCGAACGGCCCGACCACGTTTGGCCCCTTGCGCAGCGCCATTGCCGCCCAGATCTTGCGATCGACGTAGATGATCATCGCCACCGCCAGCATCAGCGGCAGTGCGATCAGCAGAATGCCCGCGATGGTCGCGGTGAACCACGCCCATTCGTAATTCATGCCCCAGGATTCGAAGAGAGCGGTCATTCCGCCGCCTCCGCAAAATCTTCGCCATGGAGCAGTTCGGCAGAGCATTGCTGCATCGTATGGCTCGCCCGGGCGATCGGGTTCGTCATGTAGAAGTCCTTGATCGGATAGGCGATCACGCCGGATGCCTTGGCCTTCGCGTCTGCCTTTGGCAGCGCGCCGTAATCGGCCAATCCTTCCACGCCCAACGCCGGCACCTCGGCCACCATCTTCGCGCGCAGCTCGTCAAAGCTGTCGAACCCGACTGAGACGCCCAGAGCATCGGCCAGCGCACGCAGGATCGTCCAGTCCTCGCGCGCATCGCCGGGCGCAAACACCGCCTTGTCGGCAAACTGCACGCGACCTTCGGTGCTGACGTAGGTTCCAGCCTTCTCGGTATAGGCGCTCGCCGGCAGGATCACGTCCGCCGCATGCGCGCCCTTGTCACCGTGATGGCCGATATAGACCTTCAGCGCATCGCCAAAGCGGCTGAAATCCACCTCGTCCGCACCCAGCGAAATCAGCAGCTTCGGCTTGGCGTCCGCCAGATCGGCAATCCCGCCTTTCCGCGCGAAGCCCAGCATCAGGGCACCCATGCGCGCGGCAGATAAATGCAGCACGTTGAAGCCCGCATTCCACGCCTGCGCCAGCGCCAGAGCCGGATGCAACGCACCCGCCACGATGCCGCCGCCGCCAACGATAACCGCTGCCCGTTCGGCCCCGGCCATCGTCTCGGCCACATGTTTGGGTAGCTTGTGCAGCACAGCCGCATCGTCGCCCAGGAACTCGGCCGGATAGGTCGTTTCCCATTCGGGACCGACGACGAAGATTTTCGCGCCTTTCTTCACCGCCTTGCGCAGCCGGACATTCAGCAGCGCCGCTTCCCAGCGCACGTGGCTGCCCACGATAAGGATCGCATCCGCATCCTCGATCCCGGCAAAAGTCGTATTGAAGTTGACCGCCGCGAGGTTGTCCACCGGATAGCTCATGCCAGTCTGGCGGCTTTCGATGAGGCCCGAGCCAAGCGCGGAGAGCAGCGATTTCGCCGCAAACATCGTCTCGCAATCGACCAGATCGCCCGCAACTGCCGCTACGCTGTTGCCCGCCTTTACCTTGGCGATGGCGGCAAACGCTTCATCCCAGCTTGCCTGAACCAGCTTGCCGTTCTTGCGAATCCAGACCTTGTCCAAGCGGCGCAGAGACAAGCCATCGACCTGATAGCGCGCCTTGTCGCTGATCCACTCTTCGTTCACGTCGTCATTGATGCGCGGCAGGGCGCGCAGCACGGCACCGCCCCGGCTATCGATACGGATGTTCGCACCCATGGCGTCGGACACGTCGATCGACAGCGTCTTCTTCAACTCCCACGGCCGCGCTTCGAAGGCATAGGGCCTGCTGGTCAGCGCGCCCACCGGGCACAGATCGATCACGTTGGCGCTCAACTCATGCTTCGCCGCATGTTCGAGGTACGTGGTGATCTGCATGTCCTCGCCGCGATAAAGCGCGCCGATTTCATCCACGCCGGCCACTTCTTCAGAGAAGCGCACGCAGCGGGTGCAATGGATGCAGCGGGTCATGATCGTCTTGATCAGCGGGCCCATGTACTTCTCAGTCACCGCGCGCTTGTTCTCGTGATAGCGCGAGCCACCACGGCCATAGGCGACAGACTGATCCTGCAGGTCACACTCGCCGCCCTGATCGCAAATCGGGCAGTCAAGCGGGTGGTTGATGAGGAGAAACTCCATCACCCCTTCGCGCGCGGTCTTGACCATCGGGCTGTCGGTGCGGATTTCCTGACCTTCGGCAGCGGGCAGCGCACAGCTTGCCTGCGGCTTCGGCGGTCCCGGCTTCACCTCGACCAGACACATGCGGCAGTTGCCCGCAATGGACAGCCGCTCATGATAGCAGAAACGCGGAATTTCCTTGCCCGCAAGCTCACACGCCTGCAGCACGGTCGCCCCGTTGGGGACCTCGATCTCGACGCCGTCTACGGTGACTTTAGGCATTACTCAGCGGCCTCCTGCATCGCGCCTTCGCGCTCTGCAATGCGACGTTCCAGTTCCGGGCGGAAATGGCGGATCAGGCCCTGAATGGGCCAGGCCGCCGCGTCGCCCAGCGCGCAGATAGTATGGCCTTCGACCTGCTTGGTGACCTGCTGCAGCGCGTCGATTTCCGCCACGTCCGCATCGCCAGTGCGCAGACGTTCCATCACGCGCCACATCCAGCCGGTGCCTTCGCGGCACGGGGTGCACTGGCCGCAGCTCTCATGCTTGTAAAAATAGCTGATGCGGCTGATCGCGCGGACGATATCGGTGGACTTGTCCATCACGATGGCGGCCGCCGTGCCCAGCCCGGATCCGACTTCGCGCAACCCGTCGAAGTCCATCGGCACGTCCATGATCTGCTCGGCCGGGACCAGCGGAACCGAAGAGCCGCCTGGAATTACCGCCAGCAGGTTATCCCACCCGCCGCGAATGCCGCCGCAGTGCTTTTCGATCAGTTCGCGGAAGGGGATGCTCATCACCTCTTCCACCACGCACGGCCGCTCAACATGGCCGCTGATCTGGAACAGCTTGGTGCCCTTGTTGTTCTCCCGCCCGAAGCTGGAGAACCACGCCGCCCCGCGCCGCAAGATCGTGGGCACAACGGCAATGGATTCCACATTGTTCACCGTGGTCGGGCAGCCATAGAGGCCCGCACCGGCGGGGAATGGCGGTTTCAGGCGCGGCTGGCCCTTCTTGCCTTCCAGGCTTTCGATCATCGCGGTTTCTTCACCGCAGATGTAGGCGCCAGCGCCGCGGTGAACGAAGACGTCGAAATCGTAACCGGAACCTGCCGCGTTCTTCCCCAGCAGGCCCGCATCGTAAGCTTCCGCCACGGCGGCAAACAGCGTTTCCGCCTCGCGAATATATTCGCCGCGAATATAGATATAGGCCGCCCGCGCACGCATCGCAAAGCCCGCAATCAGCGCGCCTTCGACCAGCTTGTGCGGATCGTGGCGGATGATCTCGCGGTCCTTGCACGAACCCGGCTCGGACTCGTCGGCATTGATGACCAGAAAGCTCGGGCGACCGTCCTTGCTCTCCTTGGGCATGAAGGACCACTTCATGCCGGTGGGGAATCCGGCACCGCCGCGCCCGCGCAACCCGCTGGCCTTTACTTCCTCGATGATCGCGTCCTGACCGACGGCCATCAGCGCCTTGGTATTGTCCCAATCCCCGCGCGCCTGCGCGCCCTTCAGGCGCCAGTCCTGATAGCCATAGAGATTGGTGAAAATGCGGTCTTTGTCGGCGAGCATCAGCCAAGCCCTCCGAAGCCGAAGACATAGATCGCCGCGAGCACCAGAAGGCCGACCAGCGCGATGGTCTTGGCCATGCCCTTTAACAGCTTCCACACCACCGCGACCAGCAGCAGCGCGACGATAAGCGGGATGGCGTATTCCATCACCATTCCCCCCGGTAATCGTGGTTTTCGGTGGCCATCGCGGTCAGCGTGCTGAGTGCCCCCGCGGGCTCCACGGTCTGCCGGCCCGGCTCCTGCGTGCCCGTCTTGGGCGTTTCGCCTCGTGCCAGTGCATCAAGCACGACATCAAGCCGCTCAGCCGTCAGGTCTTCGTAGTTGTCGTCGTTGATCTGGACCATCGGCGCGCTGGAACAGTTGCCCATGCATTCCACCTCGGTCAGCGTCCACAGGCCGTCGCCGGTCGTGTGGCCTTTCTTCATCCCGCGCTTGTAACAAGCAGCAAGGATGTCGTCCGAACCGCGCAGCATGCACGGCGTGGTGCCGCAGACCTGCACATGGAAACGGCCCACCGGGACGAGATTGAACATCGTGTAGAAGGTTGCAACTTCCAGCACGCGGATCACCGGCATGTCCAGCTCGCGCGCCACGAATTCGATCACCGGGATCGGCAGCCAGCCCTGCGTATTGGTTTCCGCACCGACCTGCCGCTGGGCGAGATCAAGGAACGGGATCGACGCGCTACGCTGCCGCCCTTCGGGATAGCGGCCAAGGATTTCCTTCGCCTTGGCAGCGTTCTCCGCTGTCCACGCGAAATTGCCCCAGCGCGCACGCAGTTCAGGGGTATCGGGTTCGACTTCACGGGCGGCCATTAGCGGATGAACTCCACACGCGAACACTTGTCGCCTTCGAACGAATAAACCGCGACCACATCAAACGGCTCTGCCGCCGCCGATCGCCACACACGCTCGTGGAACACGACATGGTTGCCCAGTTCCTGGCTCCACAGCACTTCGGCGCGGTTCTCGGGGAATTCGGCGAACATGGCTTTGAGGCCCGCGCGGGTGCCCTCCTGCCCATCACGCACCACCGCACCGCGATAGCCCGCTTCGCAGGCACCCTCGGTCATCAGCGCAACATAGGCGTCGGCATCCTGCGCGTTGTAGTGCGCGATCATCTGCTGGGCGGTTGCGAGCCTGCTCACCGATCACACTCCCCGAAAACCACGTCGATCGCGCCCAGAATGGCGGTCGCGTCGGGCAGCATGTGGCCCTTGCACATGAAATCCATCGCCTGAAGGTGGCTGAACGCTGTCGGGCGGATCTTGCAGCGATACGGTTTGTTGGTGCCATCGCTGACCAGATAGACGCCGAATTCACCCTTGGGGCTTTCGGTCGCCACATAGACTTCGCCCGCCGGGACGTGGAACCCTTCGGTATATAGCTTGAAGTGATGGATCAGCGCTTCCATCGACTGCTTCATTTCCGCACGCTTGGGCGGGGAAACCTTGCGGTCGAGGCTCGCGATCGGCCCTTCCGGCATTTCGGCCAGACATTGCTTCATGATGCGGGCAGACTGGCGCACTTCCTCCACGCGGACCATGAAACGGTCGTAGCAGTCGGAATTGGTGCCCACCGGCACTTCGAAATCCATCCGGTCGTAAACGTCGTAGGGCTGACTCTTACGCAGATCCCACGGGATGCCGGCGGCGCGGATCATCGGGCCGGAAAAGCCCCATGCCAGCGCATCCTGCTTGCTCACCACCGCGATGTCGACGTTACGCTGCTTGAAGATGCGGTTGTCGACCACCAGCCCCATCGCATCCTCGAACAGGCGCGGCAGGCGGGTGTCCAGCCAGTCGCCGATGTCGGTCAGCAGCTTCAGCGGCACATCCTGATGCACGCCCCCGGGGCGGAACCAGGCGCTGTGCATGCGCGCACCTGACGCGCGCTCGAAGAAATTGAGGCAATCCTCACGGATTTCGAACAGCCACAGGTTCGGCGTCATCGCGCCAACGTCCATCACATGGCTGCCCATGTTGAGCATGTGATTGCAGATGCGCGTCAGTTCCGCGAACAGCACCCGCAGATACTGCGCCCGCAACGGCACCTCGACATTCAGCAGCTTCTCGATGGCCAGCACATAGCTGTGCTCCATCGCCAGCGGGCTGCAATAATCGAGCCTGTCGAAATAGGGCAGCGCCTGAAGGTAGGTCTTGTATTCGATCAGCTTTTCCGTGCCGCGGTGAAGCAGGCCGACATGCGGATCGATCCGTTCGATGATCTCGCCATCCAGCTCCATCACCATGCGCAGCACGCCGTGCGCGGCCGGATGCTGCGGGCCGAAGTTGATCGTGTAGTTGGTGATGACCTCATCACCCGTGGTGGGCGAAGATTCCTGGACCAGACCGCTCATCATGCACAAACCCAACTGCCGGCAACGGCCTTCTGACGGCCGCCTCCGTCGGTGACAGTAAGCGTGGCGGCTTGCCCGGAACCGGCGACATCCACCGTCACGCCTTCACCCGAAAAACGCGTTCCCTGACGCAGGGCATTCAGCCCACCGGCAGAGGAAAGCTGATAGAGCTTGCCACCGAGCCTGATCACGCCCCTGCCCGCGCTCGCCGGATCAGCCGGCGCGCCCGCGATCATGAGTTCAGTCTCACCGCTGGCGAAAGTGCAGCCGCCATCACGTGGCCCCAGATCGACCCCGCCGATATTGCCCAGTTGCTCCAGCGCCAAAACGTCCACACCGGCAGGCGGCGGTGCAGCAACGGCAGTGGTTTCAACCGCCGCAGGCACCCCCGAGGCGACGGATTGCCCGCCAACGCGTGCGGCAAAATCGTCAGCGCTCTCACCTTCGTTCGCCCCGGAACACGCGCCCAGCGCCAGCGAGCTTCCCGCCAGCAGAGCAAGGATCGGAAACCGGCTCATGCCTTGTCCCCTTTCGGCTTGGGTGTCCGCTTCTTCGGCGCGGCCTTCGCGGAAGTCGCTTTGTCAGCCTTTGCCGCGCGCGGCTTACGCGTGGGCGTGTTGTCGGTCGGCTTCGGAGCAGCCGGTTCAGCCTTCGCCGCAGTGCGGTCAGCGGGCTTTTCGGGGGCCACCTTCTCGGCCGCCTTGGCGTTGGCCTTTTTACCCGCACCAGCCTGCTTCGGGCTCTCGGTCGTCTTGACCTGAACCACCGGCGGCACCGCTGCCTTCTCGTCACCCGGCAGCGGATAATCCGCGCCTTCCCACGGGCTGGTGAACTCGAACGTGCGGAAATCCTGCGCCAGTTCCACCGGCTCGTACACCACACGCTTCTCCTCTTCGGAGTAGCGCAGTTCCTGATAACCGGTCAGCGGGAAATCCTTGCGGAAAGGATGCCCTTCAAACCCGTAATCGGTCAGAATGCGGCGCAGGTCGGTGTTGCCGTCGAACAGCACGCCATAGAGGTCAAAAACCTCACGCTCCAGCCAACCGGCCACCGGCCACAGCGTCGTGACCGTCGGCACCGGAGTATTCTCGGCCGCCCGCACTTTCACGATCACGCGATGATTTTTCGTTACGCTCAGCAGCATATAGACCACCTCGAACCGCTCCTCGCGGTCGGGGTAGTCCACCCCGGCGATCTCCATCAGCTGCTGGTATTCATGATGATCGCGCAGCAGGCGCAGCGCATCCTCGATCCGCTCCCGCTCTACGCCGAGCACGATTTCGCCATGCTGCTCTTTCGACGCGAGCAGCATATCGCCCAGCGCTGCGGAGAGAGTTTCCCTCACGCCGTCGTTAGAAGCGAAGCGCGGGGCAGAATGCAGGACAGTCGCCATATTACCGCTCTATCGTTCCGGCGCGGCGGATCTTCCGCTGCAACTGCATCACACCGTAAAGCAATGCTTCGGCTGTCGGCGGGCATCCAGGGACGTAGATATCCACCGGCACGATCCGGTCACAGCCGCGCACTACGCTGTAGCTGTAGTGGTAATAGCCGCCGCCATTGGCGCACGAACCCATCGAGATCACATACTTTGGATCCGACATCTGGTCGTAAACCTTGCGCAGAGCCGGTGCCATCTTGTTGCACAGCGTGCCGGCCACGATCATCACGTCCGACTGGCGCGGGGAGGCGCGCGGGGCGGCGCCAAACCGCTCCATGTCATAGCGCGGCATGTTCACGTGGATCATCTCCACCGCGCAGCACGCCAGGCCAAAGGTCATCCACCACAGGCTGCCCGTGCGGGCCCACTGGAACAGTTCCTCGGTGCTGGTGACGAGGAAACCCTTGTCATTCACCTCGGCATTGATCTGGTTGAAGTAATCTTCGCCCGGCATCAGGATTTCGGGATGAAGCGCAGGGTTCACCGCAGGGCCGCCGACATTGGTCGCCGCCCGTTGGGCCAGTGCATGGTCAAGGCGCGTATTCTCGCTCATTCCCACTCCAGAGCCCCCTTCTTCCAGGCGTAGGCCAGCCCCACTGCCAGCTCGAACAGGAAGATCATCATTGTTATCCAGCCGGGCCAACCGGTCAGGTCCAGGCTCACCGCCCAGGGAAACAGGAAAGCCGCTTCCAGATCGAACACGATGAACAGGATCGCGATCAGATAGAAGCGCACGTCGAACTGACTGCGCGAATCCTCGAACGCAGGGAAGCCGCATTCATACTCGCTCAGCTTTTCCGAATTCGGATTGTGTGTACCGGTAAGCCTCGCCACGCCCATCGGCAGTAGGACGAAGGCCGTCGATAGACCGACCGCGATCGCGAGAAAGATCAGGATCGGCAGATATTGCGTGAGGTCGACCACTAACGCCTCTGGGATTGAATCGAAGGGGCTTGAATTGGGTGCGCCTCTAAGCCGTGAGCACAGAGAGAGCAAGGCCGACAAAGCCTGAAAACCCGCCAATTACCGCAGTTGCGAATGCCTCTCAATCGCATGAATTTATGGCACTCCAGGCAAGACATGCGCGCTATCCTCGGGCAAGCTCATCACAAAGGCTGTCGCCCGCGCCTTTCGTCATCCATTTGCCTTGCCGCCACGGCATCATTACGTATCCAAAAGTTCCGTCTCCAGCCGAAAGATTCAGCCTTTATGCCCGCATTTTCCGAATCCGATCCAATCGTCATTCTTTCGTACGCCCGCACCCCTATGGGCGCGATGCAGGGTGCATTGGCTGATGCCTCCGCAACCGATCTGGGTGCGACCGCGGTGAAGGCGGTAGTGGAACGCGCGGGCGTTGCGGGTGATGCGATCGACCGGATCTACATGGGCTGCGTGCTTCCCGCCGGTCTGGGTCAGGCCCCCGCCCGTCAGGCGGCGCTCAAGGCCGGGCTGCCGAAGTCGGTGCAGGCCACCACGGTGAACAAGGTTTGCGGCAGCGCGATGCAGACCATCATCATGGCGTCAGAAGCTCTGGCTGCGGGCAGCATCGATCTGGCGGTGGCCGGGGGCATGGAAAGCATGACCAACGCCCCGTACCTGCTCAAGAAGCACCGCTCCGGCGCGCGCATCGGGCATGACGTGGCATATGACCACATGTTCCTCGACGGGCTGGAAGACGCCTACGACGCTGGCCGGGCCATGGGCACCTTCGCTCAGGATACGGCCGATGCCTACAAGCTGACGCGCTTGGAAATGGACGATTTCTCGATCGAATCCCTCGCCCGCGCCAATGCCGCTATCGCCTCCGGCGCTTTCACGGACGAGATTGCCCCTGTCACAATCAAGACCCGCAAGGGCGATGTCACCGTCGATACGGATGAGGCGCCCGGCAAAGGCCGCCCCGAAAAGATTCCTGAATTGAAGCCCGCTTTTGCGAAGGACGGCACGATCACTGCCGCCACTTCCAGCTCGATTTCAGACGGCGCGGCCGCACTGGTCCTCACGCGGGAAAGCGTGGCGAAGGCGCAACGCAAGACGCCGGTCGCCCGGATCATCGCCATGGCCGCCCACGCTCAGGAGCCGAAGGATTTCACCGTCGCCCCCGTCGGCGCGATCAACAAGGTGCTGGAAAAGGCCGGCTGGTCGGTAAACGACGTGGACCTGTGGGAAGTGAACGAGGCTTTCGCCTGTGTCGCCATGTTCGCGATGCGTGACATCGGCATTCCGCATGACAAGATCAACATCCACGGCGGCGCGACCGCGCTGGGCCACCCCATCGGCGCCAGCGGATCGCGCATCGTCGTCACGCTGCTGAATGCGCTTAAGCAGAAAGGCCTGAAACGCGGCGTTGCCAGCCTCTGCATCGGCGGGGGTGAGGCTACCGCGCTGGCGATCGAACTGACCTGAGGCGGAACCAGTCGCGTCCGGCGGTTTTCTCCTCAAAGAGACCCGGGTTCATTGAGGCCCGGGCCATGAGGAGACCACGATGAAATACGCCATTGCTTTGGCCGCCGCCCTCTCGCTCACCGCCTGCAACGGAACCGACAGCACGAACGATGCTGCGGCAACGGACGCGACATCTACCACCGAAGCCGCCACCACCGCAGGTCCCGATGCCGGGTTTGAAGCGGTCGCGCCGGGCAACTACGAAATCGTCCGCGCGAACGGCAAGATTGACGACCTTACCGTCCACCCCGGTCTGACATGGTCGATGGTCGCCGATGACGGCACCGCGTCCGGCGGCACGATCTTCGCGCAGGATGGCAAGAACTGCTTCGTCACCGAAGGGGTGGAAGGGCATCGCTGCTTTTCCGGCGAAACTCCCGCAGCGGATGGCAGCATGAAAGTAACCGGCGACGATGGCGAAACAGCCACGGTGCGGCCGGTTGAAAGGTTCGCTGGCAACCGGGAAATCTGATCTCGAGAAGGCGGCTCGCCAATTGCGGTAAGCGCGGGGGCGTTGCCTCAGGGCTCCCCCGCTCCCCAAAGCCGTTCCGCGCGAACCCAGCCCTTGCGGCCGTCGATGTCGACACGGCACCAGTCATCCTCGCACGAACCGAGTGAACCGACGACGCCCGGTTCAGCGCGCCATAACACCTTGGCGTCGCCATCCGGATCCTCGTGCAGGCTTACAAGCCCTTCGCCGGTCACGATCACGCCCCGCGCCGGGTTTAGCAGACGGGCGACGATCCAGCCGCGTTCGCCATCCGGGTCCTCCACCAGCCGCCAGCCCTGCCGCACGCGCACGACCTTCACCGGCAGCCCTTGCCGGCGATAGACCCACGCGATCGGAAAGGCCTCGCTCGGCCCCACCCGCATGTTCACTTCGCTGGCGCGCAAGGTCGCCCAATAGGGCACCTCGCGGTCCTGCGCCGTGGCGGGGGCGGTCACGGTTAAGCCCAGCGATGCCAGGATCAGGAAAAGGGCGCGGCGTAACAGCATCGCCCTTTTCCTATCGCGAGTGACGGGCAGGCTTCAAGCCATGCGCGCGCCTCAGTCCCCCGTCAGGATACGATCGACCAGTTGCTTCACAGTAGGGGTGAAGTTGTTGGAATAGAACGGGTCCTGCTTGAACCGATAGGCTGCATGGCCCGCGAACATCAGGTTCTCGTCAACAGGGCTGCCGTGGGCAATGTCCTGCAGGGTCTTCTGAATGCAAAAGCTGCGCGGATCGGCCAGTCGGCCGGTCGTGTAATCGTCATGGTCTTTCCATGACGAGAAGCCGCAGTGCGAAAGGCAGCCCATACAGGCGGCCTGATCCTCGCGAATCGTGGCCCGCTCGTCTGTGGAAACGAACACCAGCGTATCGTCCGGCGTCTTCAGCCCTTCGGTGAAGCCATTGCCCACCCAGCCACGCGCCCGCTCTCGATCCTTGGGCGTGACCCAGAAGTTCTTGCCCTTCACCCCGGCATCCAGCTGCACGGTGTGTTCGCCCGCCTCTACGCGGGAATAGGGGATCTGCCGGTCGCTACGCGCTTCCAGATTGCGCAGGAAAGGGTTCCTCACAGCGGAGCTGTAGAACCCCGTGGGGCTGAAACGATGCAGCAGCACATCGCCCGGATCCAGCTCACGCAGACGGTCTTTCCAGCCCTGCGGGATCGGGCTTTCCTCGGTCAGCAGCGGGCGGGTGCCGAACTGGAACGCGATCGAACCCAGTTCTGGATTGTCGATCCAGTCATTCCATTCCCGCAGGAACCACACGCCGCCAGCCATGATGATCGGCACATCGTCAGAAATGCCCTCGGCCCGCATCGTATCGCGCAGCGCCTTCACGCGGGGATAGGGATCTTCCGGCTTGTTCGGGTCTTCCGCGTTGGAAAGACCATTGTGCCCGCCTGCCAGCCAGGGGTCTTCATAGACCACGGCGGCCATCAATTCGCTGACCTTGTGATAGGCCCGCTTCCACAATGCGCGGAACGCGCGGGCGGAACTGATGATCGGCAGATAGTTGACGTTATAGCGCGCGGCGATCTCGCTCAGCTTGTAAGGCATGCCCGCGCCGCAGGTGACGCCCGCCACCATGCCGCGGGTCTTTTCCAGCACGCCTTCCAGCACCTGCTGCGCACCGCCCATTTCCCACAGCACGTTGATGTTGATCGCGCCCTGCCCGCTGGCAAGGTCATAGGCCCGGCGTACCTGCTCCACCGCGCCGTCGATGGCATAGCGGATCAACTGTTCGTGCCGGTCCAGCCGGGTCAGCTGTTCATAGATTTGCGGAATGATGCGCCCTTCGGCGTCATAGCTGTCGGCGTTCACGGCGCTGACAGTGCCGATTCCCCCGGCAGCAGCCCATGCGCCAGAGCTCATATGATTGGTCGCCGCAACGCCTTTGCCGCCTTCGATCAGCGGCCAAACTTCGCGTCCACCATAAAGTATGGGCTTCAAACCCTTGAACTGCATTTATCGATCCTAGCCGCGCCTGTTCAGCGCTGTTCCTGTTCCTTGCCCTGCACGCCGCAGGGTTCGATCTTGCTTGGCTCCGGCCGTGGGCCGACAGCTTCGAATTGCGCGTAATAGCCCGCCAGTTCCGGCTTGCGAACAAATTCGACCAGCCGAAATCCCGATCTCTGAAATTCGCAGAACAGCAAGGCCGGGGCAATACCGTGCTGATCGGTCGGCCGGTCCACGTCGACCACGATCACCTGCCCATTTTCGCTCAGCGCCGGGCGCAGGCGCCAGAGAAACGCATAAGGCTCCTCCACCTCGTGATACATGTGCACCAGAAACACCCGGTCGAAGCTCTTTTCGGGCAAGCGCGGGTCGTCTTCCGCCCCCAGCTTGATCGAAACGTTATCCAGCCCTTCGCGCACCACGCGGTCGCCCAGCCCGGCCACCACATCGCGGTCGATATCCTGCGCCAGCACGCGGCCATTGGCGCCAACACGCTCGGCCAGGCGCACGGTATAGTATCCCTCGCCCGCACCGATGTCCGCCACCGTCATGCCGGGGCGGATATCGGCGAGGTCCATCACCGTCTGCGCCTCGTTGCGGTCATCGCGCTGTTCTTCAGTCGAGAAACCGCTCTCGCCCGAAGATGAAACAGGGCGGAAAGCACGCGGAAACTCTCGCGATGTTTCCGGGCGGTCGCCATCGTCCGCCTGCGGCTGGCACGCCGCAAGGGTCGCCATCGCGATCGCCAGGAAAGAGAGATTGCGGATCATAGGCGGCGGGCCTTAGCCCCAAGCCGTGACGGGGGAAAGCCGATAGCCTCGCGGCGCCCGGCTACTCCACGTCCTCCACGTCGACCGCTTCGCCCGTAACTCGCTGGGCCAGCGCGGCGGCGATGAAGTCGTTGATCTCACCATCCAGCACATCGTCGGGGCTGGTGGAAACCGTTCCGGTCCGCAGGTCCTTCACCATCTGGTAGGGTTGCAGGACATAGCTCCTGATCTGGCGGCCCCAGCCGATTTCGGTCTTAGCCTCGTATTCGCTGGCGGTCACCGCCTCGCGCTTCGCCAGTTCCGCCTCATAAAGCCGCGCCTTCAGCATGTTCATCGCCGTGGCGCGGTTCTTGTGCTGGCTGCGGTCATTCTGGCTGGCGACCACGATCCCGGTGGGAATATGCGTGATACGCACCGCGCTGTCGGTGGTATTGATGTGCTGCCCGCCCGCGCCGGATGCGCGATAGGTGTCGATCCGCAGTTCACTGTCGTTGATCTCGATCTCGATGTTATCGTCGATCACCGGATAGACCCAGACGGAACTGAACGAAGTGTGCCGCCGGGCGGAGCTGTCATAGGGGCTGATGCGGACCAGCCGGTGCACGCCGCTTTCCGTCTTGGCATAGCCATAGGCGTTCTCGCCCTTGATCAGCAGCGTTGCAGATTTGATGCCCGCCTGTTCGCCCGCGCCGTATTCGACGACTTCGACCTTATAGCCTTTGCGCTCTGCCCAGCGGGAATACATCCGCAGCATCATCTCGGCCCAGTCCTGGCTTTCGGTGCCGCCAGCGCCCGCATGAATTTCGAGATAGGTGTCGTTGCCGTCAGCCTCGCCCGCCAGCAGCGCCTGCACCTTGTCGGCATCGGCTCGGTCGGCCAGCTTCTGCAGGCTGGTCAACCCTTCCTGCACGACGGCATCGTCGCTCTCGGCCTCACCCAGTTCGACGAATTCGACCGCGTCGGCCATTTCGGAACTGATCTCGTTCACGGTGCCGATCGCGCTTTCCAGCCTCCGCCGCTCGCGCATCACTTCTTCGGCCTGCTTGGGATTGTCCCACAGGGTGGGGTCCTCCACGCGGGCGTTGAGTTCGTCCAGCCGCCGCAGGGCGCGTTCCCAGTCGAGCGAGCGGCGCACCAGCGCCAGCGCAGCTTCGATCCGGTCGATATTGGCCTGCCCTTCGGCACGCATGGTAAGTCTCCGTCGGAAAGCGCGCGCCCTAGCGCAGGTGGCGGCGATGGGGAAGCCACCCCCCGGCCATCATGCAGAAGTTATGCGCCGGGGTACCGCTGCTGGCGCGCACCCGCGTCGCCATTGCGAAAAAGCAAAAGTCCTGCGGCGATCCGGGCGCGCAGAAGCGGCAGTGGATCGCCCGGAACGGAGCGCGGGTTGCTCTTAGCTCTGCAGCGCCTTCACCGCTGCCAGCGTCTTGGCCACGTGTTCGTTGAAGTTCAGATCGGAATGAACCATCACGATGCGGCCATTGCGCGCGATGACGTAGGACGTGCGTCCGGTCATGTTCGCATTGGTCTGCCCGTTCATTGCCAGCGCAACGTCGAACGCGCGGATCGTGGCCGGGGTCGCGGTTGCAACCGGGAACTTGCCCGCGCATTCCTTCACGGAAAACTCTTTCAGCTGTTCCAGATTGTCGCCCGACATCCCGAACACCTGCGCTCCCGCACTTTTGAAATCGTCGATGTGTTCGGCGAAGGCGTTTGCTTCCATGTTGCAGCCGGGCGTGAACGCCTTGGGGAAGAAATAGAGCACGACCGGCCCCTTCCGCAGTTCGTTCTGCAAGTTGAAAGAGAATGTCTGCCCCGCCAGCGCGCCGGTGGCGACGAGCTGGGGCGCGACCGCCCCTTCGCGCAGCGCGGCGTTTGAAGGAACGGCGGCCAGCAGCGCGGCAGCCGCGGAAACGAGGAACAGCGAAGTTCTGGTCATTACGCGTATCCACTCCATCGATGGCCGGACGCACCGCGAAACACGGCCCCGGCCTTTTGTAGATTATGCACCGTGGGCAGGATCAAGTCCATGCGGTGCCGCAGGTCAGTAGATGCCGCCGCTTTCCTCGACGAAATCCGCCGGAGCGTTGCCACCGTCGGCGCCAGCCCCTCTGGCTGCGCCATCCCGGTCGCGGCGCAACTGCGTCAGAATCAGGTTCCGCAGGCGGTCACTCTCAGTCGTGCGCGCGGTGCGGCGGGGTTCGGAATCCGGCTTGAACGCTTCCCAGATCACGCTCGCCAGCGGATCCGCGGTCGGCCAGGAATCAAACACGCGGGTGCCCGACCGGCGGTCGACACGTACCATCCGAACGCCTTCCGGCGCCAGGAAAGGCCGACCACTCCAGCGATCACGGGTGGCGTCGACGAAATCCTTGAAGATCGGCGCGGCGGTATTTCCGCCCTGCACCCAGCCGCCCAGATTACGCGGCTTGTCGAACCCGATGTAGGTTCCGGCCACCAGATCGGGCGATCCGCCCACGAACCAGGCATTCGTCGGCCCGGTGGTCGTTCCGGTCTTGCCCGCCAGCGGGAAGCCCAGCGAACGCAGCCGCACCGCCGTGCCGCGCTGAACCACACCTTCCAGCATGTGCACCACCTGATAGGCGGTTCGCGGATCGAGCACCTGCGTGCCCACTTCCTTCAGCCTCGGCATCGGCTTGCCATCCCATTCGGGCATGTTGCAGCCGGTGCATTCACGCGCATCGGCGCGCCAGATCACCTTGCCCCGGCGATCCTGCACATAGTCCACCACGGTCGGCTTGTGCTGCACCCCATGGTTGAACATCGCCGCATAGGCGTTGACCATTTTCAACACGGTGGTGTCACCCGCGCCCAGCGCAAACGACGGATAGTTTTCGTATTTGCCGATGCCCACGCGTTCGAACGTGCGGGTCACGTTCTCCATCCCCGCATCCATCGCGATATGCACCGTCATCAGGTTGCGTGACTGTTCCAGCCCCCAACGCATGGTGTGTTCGCCACCACCGCCACCGCCAAAGTTGCGGAAACATTTCTCGCCCAGGTTCGCGCCCTGATAATAACAGAACGTCTGGTCGGGGATCATTGTCGCGGGGGTCATCCCCTGATCCAGTCCAGTGGCATAAACGAATGGCTTGATGGTCGATCCGGGCTGGCGCAGCGCCTGCGTGGCGCGGTTGAAGTCCGACAGGCGGCTGTCAAACCCGCCCTGCATCGCCAGTATGCGGCCGGTATGCGGGTCCATCGCCAGGAAACCGCCCGAAACTTCCGGCACGGTGCGCACAGCCCAGGCATTGCCCGTTGGCGCAACGGCGATCACATCACCCGTTTTCAGCGCATCGGGCATCCCCGTCAGCGATGCTTCGTCGCCATTGGCGAAGCCCACTTTGCCCACGCCGCTCGAACGATCGGTCACCACGCCGATGCGCCAGTCGCGATAGTTGATGCCCAGATAGCTTGAGGCAAGCTGGCGCTTCAGATCGCCCTTGTCGGGATCGAGTTTCGCGATCGGGCCGTTCCACGCCCGTCCACCGGAATAGCGCAGGATGCCCGCACGCAGGGCGTCGCGCGCACCTTCCTGCATTTCGGTATCCAGCGATGTGCGGACCCACAGGCCGCCAGCATAAACACTGTGCGGTCCATCCTCGGCCTGCTCGCCATAACGGTCCATCAACTCGCGCCGCACTTCCTCCAGGAAATAGCCCGCGTCGGCAAAATCCGTTTCAGGCTGCTGGCGGATCAGCCCCAGCGGCTGGGCCTTGGCCGCATTGGCCTGTTCGGCGGTGATATTGCCGTTCTCCACCATGGAGTTCAGCACGAAGTTCCGGCGGGCCAGCGCGTCTTCACGATAACGTTCGCGGCCATAACGTTCCGGCGCTTTGGGCAGGATTGCCAGGAACGCCATCTCGTGCAGCGCCAGATCGCCCACGTCCTTGTTGAAATAGGCGCGGCTCGCCGCCTGCACGCCGAAGCTGCGGCGGCCGAGCGGAATCTCGTTGAGATAAAGCTCCATGATCTCGCGCTTGGTCAGCGCGGCCTCGATCCGGCGGGCGAGGATCATTTCCTTCAGCTTGCGGGTGACCGAATATTCGTTGCCCAGCAGGATGTTCTTGGCGACCTGTTGCGTAATCGTGGAACCGCCGACCGCACGGCTGCCCGAACCGAACTTGCGGGCATAATCGAACACGGCGTTCGCCGTGCCGGTGATGTCCACCCCGCCGTGGGTCCAGAACGTCTTGTCCTCGGCAGAGGTATAGGCGTTTACCAGCTGCGCCGGGAAATCCTGATACTGCAACTGCACCCGCCGCTCACGCGCATAGGAATGCACGATCTCGCCATCGATGCCCCGCACCATGGTGGGCAGCGGCGGCTCGTAATCCAGCAGTGTCCGCGCATCGGGCAGGCCACGCGCCAGCGTCGCCCAGACGACCACCCACAGCAGCAGCGCCGCCGTCAGCGCGACCGCGCCCCAGCGGAACCAGCGTTTCTCACGCAAACTGCGCCTGAACCACGCAATCGCGCCGCGCGTGTCGCGACGGATGCGGTAAGTGAAGCTTTCGCCCGCGGTCGTGTCGGTATCGGCCATTGCGGCGCGCCTTAGCACGCGATTTCTGTCTCACGCCAGAACGATGAGACGATCAGCGCCTACCCTTCCCTCTCACGCGCGAAATAAACCCTGATCGCGCGGGACAGCGATTCGGCGAAACGCCGCTGCCCTTCAGCCGACGCCAGCCGGCCCGCGTCCTCCGGATTCGACACGAAGCCCGCCTCGAACAGGGCAGAAGGCACATCGGGCGCGCGCAGCACCACCAGCGCGGCCGACCTGCGCGGTTGCGGGTGGAATGTCAGCCGCCCCTGCCCTTCCCGCACGATGAGGCCCGCGAATTCCTCCGACCGCGCCTGCGCGCGCCGCTGCGAAAGCTCCACCAGGATCGCGTTGACCTCGTCATCTCGCCCCGCCAGCGAAACGCCATTGACCTCGTCCGCACTGTTTTCCCGCGCGGCAAAGCGCGCCGCGCTCTGGCTCGATGCCCGCGACGACAGCGTATACACGCTCGCCCCGTTCACCTCGTCCTTCTCACCGGCCGAATCCGCGTGGATCGAAAGGAACAGGTCCGCGCCCAGTTGCCGGGCGATCTCCGCCCGTTCCTCCAGCACCAGAAAACGGTCGTCATCGCGGGTCAGCGCCACGCGAATTCCCCCGGCCGCGAGCAATTCGTCGCGTAGCGCGCGGGCCAGCGCCAGCGTCAGCGCCTTTTCCTCCAGCCCGGCGCCTTTCGCGCCTGGATCGTGTCCACCGTGCCCGGGATCGATCACCACCAGCGGTCGCGGCGGATCGTCCGGGCCGCTGATCTCCGGCAGGCCCACCGCCCGCCCCGGCTCGGGCAGTTCCAGACGGATCGCATAATCGCGGACACCGCCGTGCGCAGCCATCGCAAACGCGCAAATCCCCGCCAGCACCACAACGGGCAGCAGGAAAACCAGTGCGATTTGCAGGCGATAAGGCATCCCGGAACGGCGATCCTATAGTTAACGGTGCATCGCAGGGAAACCCAAAGGGAAATTTACCAATTCGCGCAACAAGGTTGCCGTGTCTTTTCCCCGATGCTAGCAATCGGGCCGTTCGGATACCTGCCACTATGCAGGTCTTCGGCTTTACCGGGCCCGCCGTTCTGCGGCCCCGGGCATGCTTACAGGTTGATGCCACGATGAGAAGCAAGAGCCATTTCGCCAACCCGCAGCCTACCGGCTGCGTTGCGGCGGCGGCTCCAGCGCAGACAGCTACCCTGCGCCTTCACCTCGCGGCAGACACGTTCCGCAGCACCACGTCCCCATGGGTCGGCGGTGCTCCCAGAAACTCCGCCCTGACAAACGGCGGAAATCACACAGAACGGCGCGCAATGGCACCGACACGGCCTCTTATGGGCCGGGTTCCGGGGCCAGCCCGCGCCTGGAGACTATTCAATGGCAACGCGCATGCTGATCGATGCGCGCCACCCGGAAGAAACGCGGGTGGCGGTACTCAAGGGAAATCGGATTGAGGAATTCGATTTCGAATCTGCTGAACACAAGCAGATCAAGGGCAATATCTATCTAGCCAAGGTTACTCGTGTAGAACCCTCGCTACAGGCTGCATTCGTAGACTTTGGCGGCAATCGCCACGGCTTCCTGGCCTTCAGCGAAATCCATCCTGACTATTACCAGATCCCACAGGCGGACCGGGAAGCTCTGCTGGCGGAAGAACGCGCCCACGCGGAAGAAGAAGCCGCTCTGCGCGCTGAAGAGGATGATTTCGAAGACGGGGATGACGGCGACGATACCGATCTCTCCAGCGTCGAGGAAATCGACACCAGCGAGAAAGACGACGTCGCGACGATAGAAGACGGCCATCTCGACGATGAATCCGGCGAAGATGCGTCGGATGACGACGCGGACGAAGGCGACGACGCCGGGGAAGAACGCCCCCGCAGCCGTGGCCGCCGCGGTCGCCGTCAGGGTGGCGGCAACTCGCGCGCCAAGGAAATGGACGACCTGAAGGCGAAGCGTCAGGCCCTGCGCCGCCGCTACAAGATTCAGGACGTGATTCAGCGCCGTCAGGTTCTGCTGGTGCAGGTCGTGAAGGAAGAACGCGGCAACAAGGGCGCCGCGCTAACCACCTATCTCAGCCTCGCGGGCCGCTATTGCGTGCTCATGCCCAATTCCAGCCACGGCGGCGGCATCAGCCGCAAGATCAATTCGGCCAGCGATCGCAAGCGGTTGAAGCAGATCGTGGGCGAACTTTCGCTGCCCCGCTCGATGGGCCTGATCGTCCGCACCGCCGGGCTTCAGCGCACCAAGACAGAGATCAAGCGCGATTTCGACTATCTCGCCCGCCTGTGGGACGAGATTCGCGAAAAGACGCTCGGCTCCAGCGCCCCGGCGATGATCCATTCGGATTCCGATCTGGTGAAACGCGCGATCCGCGACATCTACAATCGCGAGATCGAGGAAGTCGTGGTCGAAGGAGCCGAAGGCTACCGCGCCGCGCGTGAATTCATGAAGCTGCTGATGCCCAGCCATGTGCGCCGGGTTAAACAGTATGCGGACCCTGTGCCGCTGTTCCAGCGTTATGGCGCGGAAGATCAGCTGTCGGCGATGTACGATCCGATGGTCCAGTTGAAGAGCGGCGGCTATCTGGTCATCAATCCCACCGAAGCGCTGGTATCGATCGACATCAACTCCGGCCGTTCCACCAAGGAACACGGGATCGAACAGACCGCGCTCAGCACCAATCTTGAGGCCGCCCGCGAAATCGCCCGCCAGCTTCGGCTGCGCGACATGGCCGGGCTGGTGGTGATCGACTTCATCGACATGGAATACGGATCGAACGTCCGTAAGGTCGAAAAGGCGATGAAAGAGGCGCTGAAGAACGATCGCGCCCGCATTCAGGTCGGCCGAATTTCCGGCTTCGGCCTTATGGAGATGAGCCGCCAGCGCCTGCGCACCGGCGTGCTGGAAGCGACTACCCGGTCCTGCCCGCACTGCGACGGCACCGGCCTGGTCCGCACCGCTTCCAGCGCCGGCCTGTCGGCTCTGCGCCTGATCGAGGATGAAGCGGCCAAGGGCAAAGGCACCACGATCACGCTCTACGCTTCCACCGAAGCGGCCGTGTATCTGCTCAATGCCAAGCGCGGCGATCTTGCCGAGATCGAGGAACGCTACGACGTCACCGTCGAAGTCCTGCCGGAAGGCGAGGATGAAGGCGCGAAGATGCGCGTCGCCAGCAGCGGCCCGCGCCCGACCTCTGTCCCCCGCTTCGAACCGATCGTCGAGGAAGTCGAAGACGACATTCCCGAGGATGAGGACGAAGATATCGAGGAACGCGAAGAGCGGGAAGAACGCGACGAGGATGGTGATGACCGTCGCGGCAAGCGTCGCCGTCGCCGCCGTGGTGGGCGCAATCGCAACCGCAATCGCGAAGAAGGTGACGAAGAAACCTCGAACGACGAGGCCGGTGAGGACGCTTCCGAGGACTCCGCCGAAGACGCCGCCAAAGACGCGGAGGGTGAAGCCCACACCGATGCCGAGGCCAATGGCGAGGAACGTCCGAAGAAGCGTCGTCGCCGTGGCGGTCGCCGTCGGCGCCGGGGTGGCGAACAGGACAGCGCCGCCGAGGAAACCGAAGAAGGCAACGGCGAAGCACCCGATGCCGTAGCGGAACCGGCTGAGGAAGCGCCCGAACCGGCCTCGGAACCCGTCGCTGCCGAACCCGAAGCGGAAGAAAAGCCGCGCCGCCGCACCCGCCGCAAGAAGGTGGATGCGGAGCCCGTCGAAGCAACGGAAGAACCGGCAGTGGCGGAAGTCCCGGCTGAAGAACCCGCAGCCGTGGAAGCTCCGGCCAAGCCGAAGCGCACCCGGCGCAAGAAGGCTGACGTGGAAGCCGAAGCAGCGGCGGCCGAAACCGCCCCGGCCGAGATCGCCGAAGTCGCGCCGGAGCCCGAAGCGGCCCCCGCCAAGCCGAAGCGCACCCGGCGCAAGAAGGCTGACGTAGAAGCCGAAGCAGCGGCGGCCGCGGAACCGGCGGCACCCGCCGACGCTCCGGTCGAACCTCAGCCGGTTGAAGAAGCCGCCGTCGAAGGTGCGGAAACCGCTACCTCCCGCCGCACTGGCTGGTGGCAGCGCACCTTCGGCGCATAACACATTGCCCCTTAGCCACCGGCCCCTCACATGCGGCCGGTGGCTAAGGGCAAGCGCCCCAGATCGTCATTGCGAGCATAGCGGAGGAACTCAGGGCGATTAAACTCTACCCTGAGGAGAGATGCCTACGCAGGCACCGACCCCGGTATCGCCGTTCCCGGCTTCTTCGGAAAATCATGCAACTGCTTACCGGCCACGATAGCGCGGACGAGCCGCAGATCGTCGGGCTTGTCCACATCGACCGCCGCCAGACCATCCTTCGCCGGCACCAGTATCGCCGATACGCCCATGCGCGCGCCCACGCGGCGGATTGCCTCCGCCATCGACAGACGTCGGCGGAAATAATCGAACAGCGTCAGCCAGCCCAGCCGCGCGGCGATCCGCCACGGCCGCTTGCGTTCGCTTTCAATCATGCGCCAGTGGTCGATCGCGCGCCGCGCATTGGCGTTCGACAACAGAAACAGATTGCAGCCTGACCAGTCACCATCCGAAAGTCGCAGCCATGTCCGCCGGGTATTGGGCACTGCGGCTTCCACCCGGCGACGTTCGGCCAGCATCACGGCCACATCTGCCCGTTCCGGCACCGCTGCCACGAAATCGCGTATCCACCGGGGCGACAACAGCGGATGATCGCATGTCGTTACCAGCATCGGCGCGCCTGCCAGCGCAAAGGCGTGCGTCACGCTCTCGCTGGGGCCCGCTCCGGGCAAAACCACTTCCGCGCCGATCTCTTCCGCCAATGCGATGACCTGCGGATCGTCGGCCGAAACCAGAATGCGCTCACACCCGGCGCTTTTCAGGACCGACACGACCATTTCCAGCATCGCCACGTTGCCGATGCGCGCCAGCGCCTTGTGAGCCACGCCTTCAAGGCGGGACACCGGCTCCTCCTCGCCTCTCGATCCGGCGAGAACGAGCGCTGCGGGGAGATTCATTGATAAGGACATACGAACTCATCCATCCAAAATGGATGCCGCCCCCACCGGCACTCATACGACCAACAACAGCGCCCCGGTCGCAGGATGAACGCATGAACCGCGAAAATCCTTCCCGCGTCAGGGTCGGTCTTGCCAGTTTGGGGAAATTTTGATGCAGCGCAACATAAATGTAACATAGAACGCAGCAATCCCCGTCGCGTTCGGGCGCAAGTCGGGGCATAAGCGCCCTGCGATGACGCGGGTCTGCTTCCTCTTCAACCACGATCAGGTTCATCAGGTCGCCCACAGCCTGCCGATCGCGCTGGCGCTTGCCGAACAGGGAACGGCAGAGGTCACTCTGGCGGTTACCACCGACGCGGTCGAACAGCATTTGCGGCAAACGGCGGGCGCTGGGCTTTCCCGATGCCACATTGTCCGCCTTGGCATTCGCACACCTGTTTCGAAGCTTGCCGTGGCGGTTCTCGACGGAATGGTCCCTGCCCGCAAGATCGCCATCTATCGGGATAATCTCGATTTCTTTCGCGGGTTCGATGCGCTTGTCGTGTCAGAGAAGACCTCCCTCCTGCTCAAGGCCCGTTATGGCCTGAAAGACCTGCGGATCATCCACACCCGCCACGGCGCGGGGGACCGGGCAATCGGCTTTGGCAGGGAAAGCGCGCGTTTCGATCTGGTGCTGGTCGCCGGGCCCAAAATCGCCCGTCGGCTTGTCGCGGAAGCCGGCGTCACGCCTGAACGGATCGCCGTGGTCGGCTATTCCAAGTTCGACCTCTATGCTGATCGGACAGTAACCAACCCATTCCCCGATCCTTCGAAGCCGGTTGTGCTATACAACCCCCACCCTTCCCCGCGCCTCAGCAGCTGGTACAGGATGGGCCCGGCGCTGCTGGAGGCGTTCTATCGCTCCGGCCGATACAATCTGGTGTTCGCCCCGCATGTGATGATGTTCGCGCGCGATTGGACGGTGACCATCGCCCCGCCTTCAATCCGGCGGGTGCACAAGCCCGCGCAGCGCTATACCGATGCACCACACTTGCTGATCGATCTCGGCAGCGCGGCCTCAACCGACATGACCTACACCAATCTGGCTGACGTCTATGTGGGCGACGTCAGCAGCCAGGTCTATGAATTCCTCCACCGGCCGCGCCCCTGCCTTCATCTGAACGCGCATCATGTCGCGTGGCAGGGGAACCCGGACTATGCCCACTGGCGCGCCGGGCCGGTCGCCGTGCCGGGTGCCGACATTCTCGATGCGGTGGACAACGCCATGGCCACACACGGCGGCTATCTGGCTGCACAGCGCGATCTGCTGAACGACACGTTCTCCGTTACCGGGGAGCCAGCGGCCAGCCGCGCCGCTCATGCGATCACGGCATTTCTCGAAGGAAACCTTCCCGGCCATGACTGATCCCCTTGCGCAGATGTCCGGCCAGCCGCTCTGGGTCATGGCCAAGGGCTATGCGCCTGACGAAGGCGGGATGCAGACTTACGCGCAAGGCGTGGCCGAAGCGTGGGCAGGCGCGGGTGCGCAAGTCACGGTATTCACGCAGACGAGCCTCGGCCCCCGGCGAGAGCGTATTGGCGATATCTCGCTGATCGACATCGGACCGGGCAAGTCACCCACGGTCCCGCTCCGCTTCCTGCGCGCGATGCGGGCGGAACGGCGCGCCAGCGGGGCACCTCACTTCGTCCACGGCACCACCTGGCGCACCGCCATGCTGCCGATGGTCATGGGCCTGCCCTATGCGGTCACTTTCCACGGCCGCGAATTCATGGCTGATGGCATTGCCCGGCGTGCCGTGCAGGCCGTCGCCAGGCGCGCAAAAGCGGTCGTCGCCGTCAGCCACTATACCCGGCAACGTCTGCTGCAACGGCTGGCAGGTGCCGGGCCAGACCCGATCGTGGCGTGGAACGGGCTCAGCACTCCGCCGCCCTCCTCCACCCCCGCACCCGGCGGCGATGTGCCGCTGCTGTTCTCACTCTGCCGCCTCGAACCGCGCAAGAACGTCGCCGCCGCCGTCCGTGCCTGCGCCGCACTGCATCGCGAAGGCTTCGCCTTCCGCTACGTCATCGGCGGGCGCGGGCCGGAACTTGCGCGGATCGGCGCGCTGGTCAACGAACTCGGGCTTGCGGATGTGGTCGAGGTGGCCGGCTTTCTCGACAGTTCTCGCGTCACGGAACTCCATGCCCGCGCCCGGATATTCCTGCACCCTCAGGTAGAGGTAGAGGATGGGCGCGATTTCGAAGGTTTCGGCATCACCATCGCCGATGCCATGGCCGCGCAGACCGCCGTCATCGTCGGCGATAGCGGCGGCACGCCGGAATTGATCGAACAGGGCGTGACGGGCCTGATCGTCGACGGCACCCGTGATGACGATGTGACAGAGGCCCTGCGCTCGCTGCTCACCGATTCAGCCAGATGTGAAGCAATGGCCGCCGCCGCGCACGATCACGCTCTGAAAACCTTCCGCTGGGATCGGCACGTCCGCCTGATCGCCGCTGCCGTCAGCGGCTGAAATCGACCACCCACCAGCCGCGCGCCCGCGCCTTTTCCGTCAGCGCGGGATCGTCGGTGACGAACCACGCCTCGTCCGCCCAGTCCAGCATCGGGGCATCAGCGAAACTGTCGCTCACGAAGCGGACCTCCACGTCCGCCCGGTCGATTCGCTGCTCACCCATCCAGCGCTTCACCCGCGCGAGCTTCTCAGGGCCATAGCAATTGGCGGCAAGCTCCCCATCGGGCGACCACTGAGTCGCGATCACATCCGCGATATCCAGCTTGCGCGCCACGCGATCGGCGTAAAGGCCATAGGCTGCGGTGGCGATCACCTGCCGCCAGCCTTCTGCCCGATCCGTATCGATCATCTGCCGCGCGCCGGGGTGAAGCCGCGAAAGCCGGGCGGCCGCAAAAGCCTCCGCCACCCGCGCCAGCCGTGCGGCGTCCACCGGCCCCAGCATCAGCGCCATGCCCCGCCGCTTCAGCGTCGCCCGGTCGTACAGCCCCGCCTTGTGCCCCACCATCATCGCGATCCACGCAGGCAACAGCGGTAGTCGCCAGGGCGCGATGCGCGCGGCGGCGAAGATCAGGAACGGGGTGAAGGTGGAACCCCGCAGCAGGGTGCCATCCATGTCGTAAATCGCGATACGCATCGGCGCGCCCTGCCGCCGGTGCGCCGCCGGGGCAAGGGAAAGTCAGGAAAAACAGCATCTCGCGCGGGTGGGTTGCAGCGCGCGCAACAGGCGTTAGATAGGCCGCGAGAGCAAGGATCAGCAATGGCCACCTTCACGCTTCCGAAGAACAGCAAGATCACCGGCAAAAGCCGTGCCCACAAGGCTGACGGCGCCCAGCGCGTGCGCCGCTTCCGCGTCTACCGCTGGGATCCGGAAAGCGGGGAAAACCCCCGTTACGACACGTTTGAGGTTGATCTGGACCAGTGCGGACCGATGGTTCTGGATGCGCTGATCAAGATCAAGAACGAGATCGATCCCACCCTGACCTTCCGCCGTTCCTGTCGGGAGGGGATCTGCGGATCTTGCTCGATGAACATGAACGGGCGCAACGGCCTCGCCTGCACCACGGCGATGGAAGATCTCTCGGGCGAAATCCGCATCACCCCGCTGCCGCATATGGAAGTGATCAAGGACCTCGTCCCTGATTTCAGCCAGTTCTACGCGCAATACGCCTCCATCCGGCCCTGGCTGCAAACGGTCAGCACCACGCCCAGTGGCAAGGAACGCCTGCAATCGCCGCAGCAGCGGGAACAGCTCGACGGGCTGTACGAGTGCATTCTCTGCGCCTGCTGCTCCACCGCCTGCCCCAGCTACTGGTGGAATTCAGACAAGTTCCTTGGCCCGGCGATCCTGCTTCAGGCCTATCGCTGGCTGGCTGACAGTCGTGACGAGATGACGGGCGAACGGCTGGACCAGTTGGAAGATCCGTTCCGCCTCTATCGTTGCCATACGATCATGAACTGCGCGAACGTCTGCCCGAAGGGTCTCAACCCGGCCAAGGCGATCGCCGAAACCAAGAAGCTACTGGCGGAGCGCGCGGCCTGAGCGGACTTCTCGGCCGCTATCGCGCGCTTGTCGAAGCCGGGGAACTGCGGCCAGACCCGGAACAGGCCGCCGCCGCCCAGCGGCTCGATGCACTGCAACGCGATCTTGAATCCGCCTCCTCTGGCGGCTGGCTGAACCGCCTGCTCGGCAAGGCGAAGCGTGTACGCGGCGTCTATCTGTGGGGCGGCGTCGGCCGGGGCAAGTCCATGTTGATGGACCTGTTTCATGAAACGCTGGCCATTCCCGGCAAGCGGCGCGTCCACTTCCACGCCTTCATGCTGGAAGTTCACCAGCGAATGCGCGACGCACGCCAGAGCGAAAGCGGCGATCCCATTCCCGTCGTCGCCGCCGCCATCGCGCATGATCTGCGCTGCCTCGCTTTTGACGAGATGGTGGTGAACAACAGCGCCGACGCCATGATCATGAGCCGGCTTTTCCGCGCGCTCATCTGCGATCACGCCGTCACCGTCGTCACCACGTCCAACCGCCCCCCGCGCGATCTCTATAAAGACGGGCTGAACAGAGAGCATTTCCTGCCCTTCATCGCCCTGATCGAACAGGAACTTGATGTGCTCGCGCTCAACGGCCCGGTCGATTATCGGCTGGAACGGTTGGGCGGCATGGATACCTGGTATGTCCCGGCAGACGATCACGCCACCGCGCAACTGCGAGAGGCGTTCTATCGCCTCACCGATTATCCGCCGGAAGATGCGGCCAATGTTCCCTCAGCCGAAATCGATCTGGGCGGCGGACGCTACCTGCACGTTCCCAAAAGCTTGAAGGGCGTGGCCGTGTTCAGCTTCCGCCGCCTATGCGGCGAACCGCGCGGCGCGGCGGATTACCTCGCCGTGGCCCGCGCCTATCACACCGTGATCATTGTCGGCATCCCGCAGATGGGGCCGGACATGCGGAACGAGGCGGCACGCTTCGTCACCCTGATAGACGCGCTCTACGAAAACCGGGTGAAGCTGCTGGCCTCCGCCGCGGCGGAGCCGGAAGACCTCTATCCCGCCGGTGATGGCCACTTTGAATTCGACCGGACGGTCAGCCGCCTGATGGAAATGCAAAGCGCGGATTATCTCGCCGAAGGCCACGGCCGGGCCTGATCCACGTTTCGCTATCGGCGGTGTCAGGCGGCGGCGTGCCCCAGCCGTTCCTGCGCGCGGGTCAGCCGGTTCATCACTTTCAGATCGCCTTCGGAAAGCTGCAATGCCGCGTCGGCCCACAGGTCCACGATGCGCTTCAGCTCACTCAGCCCCAGCGGCGCGGTCAGCTTCATCGCCTTGCGCGCATTGACCAGCCCCGGATGCCGCCGTTCCGCCTTGCGGATGAACTCGCGGCATGCCTCCACCCCGTCACCGTCCTCCGTCAGATGATGCACCAGCCCCAGCTCGTACATTTCCTCGGCGGTATAGGTGCGGTTGGAAACGATCAGCCGGTCGGCCATCGCGCTGCCCAGCTTGCGCGAAAGGATCGCGTGCGCGCCCATGCCGGGAAACAGGCCGAACAGGATTTCCGGCATCCCGAAGGTCGCGCCCCGCTCCGCCACGATGTAATCGAATGAAAGCAGCGCCTCGAACCCGCCGCCCAGCGCCGCGCCCTGCACCAGCCCCACCGTCAGCATCGGCAGGTCCAGCGTATGCATGTTGCGATGCAGGATTTCCACGCAGCGATATCCGTATCGCGCCAGACCTTCCCGGTCGCGCGCGCGGATCAGCCGCTGGAACAGTTGCAGATCACCGCCCAAACAGAACACGCCCTGCGCGCGGCTGCCCAGTACCAGATAGCGCAGCGGCACCTGCCCCGGCCCAAAGTTTTCGCCGATCAGGCGCTGCCAGTGCACGAAATCATGAAGCATGGCCGGAGTAAAACTGGGGCGCCCACTGGGGCGCATGAAGGTCCACAAAGTGGCTTCGTCCGCGCTATAAAGACAATCCAGCTCGGCAAGTTCGAAAAGTTGCCTGTCGATTTCCAGGTGTTTCTGGCTTTCGACTATAAGATGCTCTTCACCACGCCCCATCCCAACGACAGATTGCCCGGAAGCAGCCTCGTTATCGACACGATCGAGATGGCCAGACTGGTTGTCCATAAACTGCGCCCCGTTACAACCATTTGACAAATCGGGCTTTTTTTACAGATTTAAGGATCGCCCGGACATCGCGATGCTAACACGGCTTCGACGCATGGCAATACAGTATTAACCAATATGTTCGGACGGACTTTTACCCCTTCCCCAAATGGCACATCTTTTTGCGCAATCAGCGGGCCACGGCACTCTCCCAACCCACTCTCGTCATTCCCGCGAAAGCAGGAATCCAAAGCGCAAAGGCGCTCCGGCCAAGCCACAAGCTGAGGGGCGTTAAACCAGCACTTCCTCTGCTGGCCCCTGGCCCAGAAACGCGAAGGGGCTGGCCGTCGCGCCATAGGCGCCGGCGCAGAACACGGCGACCATATCGCCCGCCTCCGCGCGGGGCAGCAGCGCCTGATCCGCCAGCCGGTCCAGCGGCGTGCACAGGCAGCCGACGACGCTCGCCTCCTCCACCGCTTCCGCGCCGAAGTGGCTGGCTATGGCCAGCGGATAATTACGCCGCACTACCGTGCCGAAATTGCCGGAGGCGGCGAGTTGATGATGCAGCCCGCCATCGGTCACCAGGAAAACCTGCCCCTGGCTTTCCTTCCGGTCCACGATCCGCGTCAGATAAACGCCCGCTTCGCCCACCAGATAGCGGCCCAGTTCCACGGCGAATTCCGTGCCGTCCAGTTCTCCGGGCAGCTCCGCAAACCTGTCCGCCAACGCCTCCCCCACCGCGTTCACATCCAGCGGCTGGTCACCGTGGAAATAGGGGATGCCGAACCCGCCGCCCATATTCAGGTGGGGCAGCGGTGCGCCGATCTCATCTGCCAGCCGCGCGGCCAGCGTCAGTGTGCTGGCCTGCGCTTCGGCCACCGCTCCCGCGTCCAGCGCCTGGCTGCCTGCGAAAACGTGCAGCCCCCGCCATTCCGCCCCAGCCGCGATCACCTCCCGCGCCAGCGGGGCAACGCGCGCCGCATCAACGCCGAACGGCTTGGCGCCGCCGCCCATCTTCATGCCCGATCCGCGCAGTTCAAAATCGGGATTGACCCGGATCGCCAGCCGGGGCTGGACACCCAGCCTCTCGCCAATCGCCAGCGCGCGCCGCGCCTCTCCCTCGGATTCCAGATTCACGGTCACGCCGTGGCGGATCGCCAGTTCCAGTTCCGCATCCCGCTTGCCCGGTCCGGCAAAACTGATCCGCCGCGCATCCTGCCCGGCGGCAAGCGCCATCTCCAGCTCCCCGGCGGATGCGATGTCGAACCCATCGGCGAGTTCTCTCATCAGCGTCAGCAGATCGCCGAACGGGTTTGCCTTCACCGCATAGTGAATCTTCAGCCGATCCGGCATCGCGGCGCGCAGCAGCGCCATGCGTTGCCGGATCAGCGCGGCCGAATAAACGAACAGCGGCGTTCCCTCACGCTCCGCCAGTTCGGTCAGCTTCCGCCCGTCAACGGCCAGTTCGCCCTCGATCGCTTCATAGCCTGCGGGTATGGGGCCAAGTGGCTTCATGACGTCACTTTCTTCAGCAGGGCGGCCCTGTCGATCTTGCCATTGGGGTTGGTCGGCATGTGGTCCACCCATACAATCGCGCCGGGTTGCATGAAGTTCGGCAATTCGCGTTTCAGCGCCGCACGCAGTCCGTCCTCATCGCCGCTTCCCCGCACGATCAGGCGGATCGCCTGCCCCAGTCTCTCATCCGGCACGCCCAGCGCCACCGCCTCGCTCGCCAGCCCACTGGCGATCGCCGCGTCCTCTATCTCCTGCGGGCTGATGCGGTTGCCCGCGCTCTTGATCATCGCATCGCGCCGCCCGGCGAAATAGAGCAGGCCGTCCGCGTCCTGCCTCACCCGGTCACCAGACCATACCGCCGTTCCGCCATAGCGTGACGAAGGCGGCGCGGGCCGGAACCTCTCCGCCGTCCGCTCAGGGTCGTTCCAGTATCCTTGCGCCACCAGCGGGCCACAGTGGACCAGTTCGCCCTCCTCTCCGGGCGTGGCCGGCTCGCCGTCGTCACCGATCACCAGCACTTCCGCGAAGGGGATCGCCTTGCCGATGGATGTTGGATGGCTGTCGGTCAGCGACGGGTCCAGATAGGTGGATCGAAAGGCTTCGGTCAGCCCGTACATGGGAAAAAGCTTTGCTTGCGGGAACTTGGATCGCAACGTTCGCACCAGATCGACGGTTAACGCGCCCCCGCTATTCGTCAGCCGCCGCAGTGGCGCCACCGCGTCAGCGGGCCAATCCTGCTCGACAAGTTGAACCCACAGCGGCGGGACGGCGGCCAGCGTCGTTACCCCATGCCGCGCCACCGCCTTGATGACGTCACGCGGGGTCAGGTAATCCAGCGGCGCTACGCTGCCCCCGGCGTACCAGGTCGATAGCAACTGGTTCTGCCCGTAATCGAAGCTCAGCGGCAGCACCGCCAGCGTCACGTCATCGCGCGCCATGCCCAGGTAATGCGCCACGCTCACCGCACCCAGCCACAGGTTCGCATGGCTCAGCATCACGCCCTTGGGCCGTCCGGTCGATCCGCTGGTATAAAGCAGCGCGGCCAGTTCGCCGGAGTCTGCCTGCGATGGCGGCAGCGAAAGCCCCATCGCGCGCGCTTCCTCCAGCGCCGCATCCTCGCCGATCGCCTCGCAGTTCTCCGGCAGGTCACCCGGTTCCAGCGTATTGAGCCGCGATGGCGTCGCAATGAGCAGGCTGCACGCGCTGTCTGCACCGATATGTGTCACTTGTGCGCGTTTTAGCAGCGGGTTTATCGGCACATACACCAGACCTGCCCTCGCGGCCGCAAGTGGCAGAAAACACGCCATTTCTCCCTTGGCCAGCCAGCTCGCAACCCGCGCCCCGCGCTGCGGAACCCGCGCCGCCAGCCATGCCGCCAGCTCCCCCACCCGCGCACGCAAATCATTCCAGTCAAACGCTTTTCCGCGCATTACCAGCGCCAGATCACCCCCCCGCCCCCGCTCCGCAAGGTGGTCCACCGGCCAGGCCACAGGATCAGGCAAATCTCGCATCCCGATCAGCTATCACCACCCGGAACGCGCCGCGCAACCTTGTTTCGCGCCACCGCCATCGCTAGGTGCGCGCGGACGAAAGGGCGCACGCATGTCCGGCAAAACGATTGCCATCGAAGAATTCGACGACACCGACCTCGCTCTGCGGGAAATTCTCCGCGACGTGCTCGCCTTGTCGCCCGAACGTGTGACGGGATTTTCCAGTGATACCGGGCTGTTCGGCCATCTTCCTGAACTGGATTCCATGGCCGTTGCGGGCCTTCTGACCGGTATCGAAGACCAGTTCGACATCGTGATCGAAGATGACGAGGTGGATGGCGAAATGCTGGAAACCTACGGTGCGCTGCTCGCGTTCGTTACCGCTAAACTGGCCGGATAGTCCCGCTTCAGCGCACGAACAGGCTGGCCAGTTCCACATGGGTCGACCAGCGGAACTGCCCCACCGGCCGCAATTCCTCCAGCCGATAACCACCGTCAACCAGCGTGCACGCATCGCGCGCCCAGCTTGACGGATTGCAACTAACATAGACGATCCGCGAAACGCCGCTGGCCGCCAGTTGCGCTACCTGCTCCCTTGCACCTGCGCGCGGCGGATCGATCACCACGCCGTCGAAACCACGCAATTCATCAGCGCGCATGGGATTGCGGAACAGGTCGCGATGCACCGCTTCCACTGCCAGCCCGGCCCGCCGCGCCGCAGCCCTGCAGGCGAGATGCGTATCGCGCGATGCCTCCACCGCCATGACCTTGCGCCCCTGCGCCAGCGCGAAGGCAAACGTACCCAGCCCTGCGAACAAATCCCCGACCTGCACGCAATCACCCAGCCATTCGCGCGCCGCCGCCACGAGCGCGGCCTCTCCATCCGGCGTGGCCTGCAGGAATGCGCCAGATGGAACTTCCACCGCCACGTCCCCCAGCGTGACCGTCGCCGGTTCCGGTTCCCAGAACACCTCTGGCCCAAAACCCTGATCCAGCGTCAGGCGGGCCAGCCCCTCATCCCGGCAGAAGTCGAGCAGCGCCTCCGTCTGTTCCAAACCATCCAGTTCCAATCCTCCGATGGAACAATCGATACCCTGGTCGGCGGCAGTCAGCTCGATCGTCAGCGCGTATTTTCCCCGCCGCGACCCCAGCGCGCGGCGTAGCGGCTCAATCAGCGCAAACATTTCCGGGGCCAGCACATGGCATTCGCGCAAATCCACCACCCGGTGCGATCCCGCCTCGCTGAAACCGATGGCCGGACGTCCACCCCCGTTTACGGCACGCAAAGTTGCGCGTCGGCGAGTGAGAGGAGGAGAAAGGTGAACTGGCGCGCGCCTTTGCGTATCCAGCCCCTGCCCGTTTGCAGCATTCATCACCCGATCGTGCACAAATTGCGCCAGCATCTCCTCGTCAAGGTGCTGTAGCTGGCACCCACCACAGCGGCCAAAGTGGCGGCACGGTGGATTGGCATGATGCGGCCCCGGCTGCACGGCCCCGTCGGGCAGCACCCTGTCACCCGGAGCAGCCCCCGCCACATGGCGGCCCGACGCGGTGACGCCGTCGCCCTTCGCGGCGACGCGGATGATTTCTTCATATTCAGTCACAATGTTGCTGTGTAAGCTCTTGATACACCGCGCGCCAGTTTGGAAGCGAGAAACGCAGGACTGCGAAGCCGCGCAGCTTCGCCATGCAGCCAAACAGCCTCACACGCCGCCATAAAGGCGTCACCTCTGGCCGCCAGTCGGCTGGCCGCTATCCCCGCCAGCACATCGCCCGTTCCGGCAATTGCCAGCCACGATGTAGGTGAAGGCGCGAAGACAGTACGGCCACCCGGTTCGGCGATCACCGTATCCGGCCCCTTGGCCACGATCACCGAACCTGTAGCCGACGCCAGCGCCCGCGCGGTGGCCAGCTTGCCGTCTGCTTCTACGCCGAAGCTTTCCGCCAACCGCGCCAGTTCACCCTCGTGCGGAGTCAGTATCCGGGGAGCATCGCCCCCCTCGATCGCCGCAGGCCAGAGCAGAGTGAGCGCATCGGCATCCAGAACGGTGGGCAGTCCAGCGGCAAGCACTTCCGCCACTCGCTCCCGCGCATGACCGTCGCGGCCGAGACCGGGCCCGATCAGCACCGCGCCGGTTCGTTTATCCGCCAGCAGGTCACCCAGCGAATCTTCGCGAACAATCAGGTCTGGCAACGCCGTGGGTTGCTGCCCCGCGCCGAAAAGGCGCACAGCGCCAACCCCGGCCCGCATCGCCGCTTCGGACGCCATCAACGCCGCGCCGGGCATCGATCCGCCCACTACCAGCACCAGACCCCTGCTGTACTTGTGCGCGGCGGGCCCGGGCGGGGCAATTCGCGGCCGTGCAAGCCGCTCTGCCGCACCATCTACAGGCCCGATGCCGATCGGCACCAGCCGCATCTCACCCATTGTGGCCAGAGCCGGCATCAGGCCGTGCGCCTGCTTCCACGCACCCAGAGCAAGGGTAAGATCATAGCGCGGCAAATCTTCGTTGAGCGCAACGCCCCGGTCGCTGTCGATCCCGCTCGGCACGTCAACGGCCACCAGTGCAGAATGTCGCAGGGCTTCGCGCCGCAGCAACCCGGCCAGTTCGTCTGACAGAGGCCGGGCAAGTTCGCTGCCGAACAGGCAATCCACGAGCACACCGCGGGCTCCGCCATGCCCCACCGCGCCGTCCCAACTCGCGCGGGCGGCCCGTGCAGCGGCAGTGGCGGGTTCCAGCGGCGCGATAACGCTGACTTCAATACCGCGATCGCGTAATTCCCGAGCGATTACATAGCCATCGCCGCCGTTATTCCCAGGGCCGCACAATACGCTAACCGGGCGATACCCCGCCATGCGCCACACCCAATCGGCGGCGCCGATACCCGCACGCTCCATCAGGCTTTCGACGGTTTCTCCGCCATCGATCAGGGCCTGCTCCGCCGCGCGCATCTGCGCGACGGTGAGGACGGGATCTGCGGCCCCAGCCCCGCCCACCATTGCGTCAGCGGCCGGTCTTGAGCTGGCTCACGTCGCGCACAGCGCCCCGCGCTGCGCTGGTGGCCATGGCGGCATAAGCCTGCAACGCCACGGAAACCTTGCGGGGGCGTGCTTTGGCAGGCTGCCAGGCGGCATCGCCCTTCGCCTCCATCGCGGCGCGACGCGCGGCCAGTTCCTCATCCGAAACGGCCAAATTGATCGTGCGGCCGGGAATGTCGATTTCGATGGTGTCGCCGGTTTCAACCAGACCGATCAGTCCACCTTCCGCCGCTTCCGGCGAAACGTGGCCGATGGAAAGGCCAGAGGTGCCGCCGGAAAAGCGCCCATCGGTGATCAACGCGCAGGCCGCACCCAGCCCCTTCGATTTGAGGTAGCTGGTGGGATAGAGCATTTCCTGCATACCCGGCCCGCCACGCGGCCCCTCGTAACGGATTACGACCACATCGCCTGCGACAACCTCGCCCGCAAGGATCCCGGCAACAGATGCGTCCTGGCTTTCGTAAACACGCGCCCGGCCGGTGAACTTCAGGATGGAATCATCCACCCCGGCCGTTTTCACGATGCAGCCGTGAAGGGCGATATTGCCATAAAGAACCGCCAGCCCGCCATCCCTGCTGAAGGCATGTTCGGCAGAGCGGATAACGCCCTTTTCCCGATCTAGATCAAGCGCATCCCAACGGCGCGACTGGCTGAACGCCGTCTGCGTAGGCACCCCGCCGGGCGCTGCGGCGTAGAATTCGTGCACCTTGTTGTTGCGCGTGCGACCCACGTCCCAGTCTTCCAGCGCGTCAGCCATCGTAGGGCTATGGACGGTCGGCAAGGCGGTATGCAGCAATCCAGCGTGGTCCATTTCGCCCAGGATCGCCATGATGCCGCCAGCCCGATGGACATCTTCCATGTGAACGTCCGCTTTGGCCGGGGCGACCTTGCACAACACCGGCACACGCCGCGAAAGCCGGTCGATATCGGTCATGGTGAAATCCACCCCGGCCTCATGTGCGGCGGCGAGTAGATGCAGCACCGTGTTAGTCGATCCGCCCATCGCGATATCCAGCGACATCGCATTCTCGAACGCCTCAAAACCCGCAATTGAGCGCGGCAGGACGCTCGCGTCATCCTCCTCGTAATAGCGGCGCGCGAGCGTGACGACGAGCCGGCCAGCCCGTTCGAACAACTGCTTGCGATCGCTATGAGTGGCGAGTTGCGATCCGTTGCCGGGCAGGGAAAGACCCAGTGCCTCCGTAAGGCAGTTCATCGAATTGGCGGTGAACATGCCGGAGCACGATCCGCAGGTCGGACAGGCGGACCGTTCGATCGTCGCGACCTCTTCGTCCGTCATCGTCTCATCAGCGGCGGCGACCATGGCATCGACCAGATCCAGCGCGTGTTCCTTCCCGCGCAGCACGACCTTGCCCGCTTCCATCGGTCCGCCCGAAACGAACACCACGGGGATATTGATCCGCAGCGCGGCCATCAGCATGCCCGGCGTGATCTTGTCACAGTTGGAGATGCAGACCATGGCATCGGCGCAGTGCGCGTTGACCATGTATTCCACGCTGTCCGCGATCAGGTCGCGGCTCGGCAAGCTATAAAGCATGCCATCATGCCCCATGGCGATGCCATCATCGACCGCTATTGTATTGAATTCTTTGGCAACGCCGCCCGCCGCCTCAATCTCTCGCGCAACAAGCTGGCCCAGGTCCTTCAGATGAACGTGACCCGGCACGAACTGGGTGAAGCTGTTGACCACCGCGATGATGGGCTTGCCGAAATCATCGTCCTTCATGCCCGTCGCGCGCCACAATCCGCGCGCGCCGGCCATGTTGCGGCCGTGGGTCGAGGTGCGAGAGCGATAGGCGGGCATGAGCAGGCTTTCAGGAATGACTAAGGAACACGAGTTTCGCGCGCCGTATAGCAGATAGGCACACAGTCGAAGAGCAAAAGGCCATTGCCGCGCAAAGGCGGGCTATTCCATCAATTCCACCGCAACGGCATTGGCAACGCGGACGAGGCGTTCCGCCCATTCCGCCTGCCCTGCCTCGTGCCCGATCTGGTCTTGCCGGACCTCGATGCCGACATAGAGCCGCCCTTCCGCCTCCGCATGGCGGTTCATCGTCGCGTTGAGCAGCTTGCCGGAATAGGGTTGCTGATCTCCGACTATCAGTCCCTCCGCCTCCAGCAGTGGAATGGCGAGGCGGGAAGCGCGATCATCCTCGTTGTAAAGGATGCCGACCTGCCACGGGCGCTGTTCCTCCGGACGGGCAGCGAGGCGCGGCGTGAAGCTGTGCAGGGATACGATCAGGGCAGGTGGCGCCTGCTCCAGCAGAACAGCCAGTGCCTCGTGATAAGGGCGATGGAACCGTGCCAGCCGCTCCTCCCGCCCGGCAACATCGAACAGGTTGCCGGGGATGTCGTGCCCATCGCTGGAATGGGGGATCACCGCTGGTGCATCCTCCTCGCGATTCAGATCGCAGACCAGCCGGCTCACATTACCCAGAAAGGCCGCGATGCCGGGCCGCGCAGCCATTCGCGCGGCGACTTCGGCAACACCGATATCGATCGCCACATGCTCGTTCAGCAGCGACGGATCGATACCGAGATCGACATCCTCCGGCACTCTGTTCGAAGCATGATCCGACACAACTAGGATACCCCCGAAGCGCGGTTCCCCCAGGATGCAGAAGGCGTCATTGGGTTCGCGAGTCATCATCTCAGGCTACCCCGCATTTGCCACCATTCGGAACGGCGCAAAGCCAGCTTTCCCGCGGCTTCGCGCATGACGTCATGACGTCGGTAGAGCGCAAAACACGTTGCGCCGGAACCGCTCATGCGCACGAGATCGGCGGGAGTTTCGCGCAGTTCCGCCAGCACCTCGGCAACCGCCGGGCACAGCGTGATCGCCGCTGCCTCCAGATCGTTCCGCCCGGCTTGGGCAATCGCTGATGCCGGACCAGTGGGCAGAGGCCCGCGATCCACCCCGTCCCACGCGGCAAACACAGGGCCAGTTGCCAGTGGCACGCGCGGGTTCACCAACAGCACGCCCATTCCAGCCATGTCGTTTTCGACCGACTCCAGTTCCGTCCCGGTGCCACGCCCGATACAGGCCACGCTTTCGACGCAGGCGGGCACATCAGCACCCAAGCGCGCCGCACGTTCCCGCCAATCGTCCGGCAGGCCATGCGCTTCGCGCACCAGCCTGAACACCGCCCCCGCGTCCGCCGAGCCCCCACCCAGACCGGCTGCTACGGGAAGGTTCTTTTCCAGCGTGATCGATAAGCCATCCGGACGCGGCAAAGCAGTTAGTGCATTCGCGACAATATTGCCAAATGGATCAGTTAGTTGGTCAGCAAACTCGCCAGTGATCCGCAATTCGTCGCGCATGCTGGTATCGGCAGTAAGCCGATCCCCTGCATCGACGAAGGCGAACAGCGTCTCCAATTCGTGATAGCCATCGCCCCGCCGCCGCCGGACATGCAGCGCCAGATTGATCTTGGCATAGGCGGTTTCAAAGAGCCGCAAGCCGCCCCCTCACATGTTCGGATAGTTAGGGCCGCCACCGCCCTCTGGCGTCACCCATTCGATGTTCTGCGGCGGGTCCTTGATGTCGCAAGTCTTGCAGTGGACGCAGTTCTGCGAGTTGATAACCAGCTTGGGCCCCTCTGTGCCCTCTTCGACCCACTCATAGACAGCCGCCGGGCAATAGCGCGCTTCCGGACCGGCATAGATCAGCCAGTTCACCTTCTGCGGCACTTCGGGGTCTCTCAACCGCAGATGGCACGGCTGATCCTCCGCGTGGTTGGTGCCCGACAGAAACACCGAGGACAGGCGATCGAAGCTGATGACGCCATCGGGTTTCGGATAGGCGATGCGCGGATAGAGATCGGCACGGCCCGTATTTTCGGCATCTGTGTGATGGCCCAGTGTGCCGGGAAGCCCGATCTTCAGCGTCCGCATCCACATGTCGGCACCGGCCAGCACCGTGCCCAGCGCCCCCCCGAACTTTGCCACCAGTGGCTGGGCGTTGCGAACCAGCTTCAGTTCATCTGCTATCCAGCTTGAATTAACGGTGACATCATACTCTGAAAGCGTATCTTTTTCTCGTGCTGCGGCAATCGCCGCAGCCGCTGCCTCTGCTGCCAGCATACCGCTTTTCATGGCGGTATGCGTGCCTTTGATCCGGGGCACGTTAACGAAGCCAGCCGCGCATCCGATCAGTGCGCCGCCGGGGAAAGACAGCCGCGGCACGCTCTGCCAGCCGCCCTCGTTGATCGCGCGCGCGCCGTATGAAACCCGCCGCCCGCCTTCCAGCACTTCCCGAATGGCAGGATGCTGCTTCCAGCGCTGGAATTCTTCAAACGGGCTTATCCACGGATTGGCGTAATCAAGCGCCGTTACGAAGCCCAGCGCCACCTGGCCATTGGCCTGATGGTACAGGAAACCCCCACCCCACGCCTCATGCTCCGAAAGCGGCCAACCCTGCGTATGGATGACCCTTCCAGGATCGTGTTTGTCCGCAGGAATATCCCACAATTCCTTGATACCAACGCCATAAATCTGGGGCTGCGCATCCTTGTCGAGTGCAAGATCGGCCTTCAGCCGCCGCGTGAGATGGCCGCGAGCGCCCTCGGCGAAAAAGGCGTATTTCGCGTGAAGCTCCATGCCGGGCTGATAGTCCGGCTTGTGCGATCCATCGGCGGCAACGCCCATGTCCTGGGTAGCCACACCAATCACCGCGCCGTTATCGTCGAGCAATATCTCCGAAGCCGGGAAGCCGGGAAAAACCTGTACGCCCAGCGCTTCTGCCCGTTCGGCCAGCCACCGGCACAGATTACCCAGCGATCCGGTATAGTTCCCTTCGTTGGACATCAGCGGTGGCAGAAGGAAATGCGGCATTTCCCATTTGCCGCCGCGCGTCAGAACCCAGTGATGGTTTGACGTCACAGGAACTTCAGCCAGTGGGCATGTCTCCCGCCAGTCCGGCAACAGTTCGTCCAGCGCACGAGGATCGATCACCGCGCCCGAAAGAATATGCGCGCCGACTTCCGATCCTTTTTCGAGGACCACTACTTCCAGCGCCGCGTCCAGTTGCTTGAGGCGGATCGCCGCCGCCAGCCCCGCAGGACCCGCGCCGACGATCACTACGTCGACCGGCATCGATTCGCGGTCACTCATTTGCGGTTGCCATGATTGTGCGTCGTCATCCGCGCGGGCTTGATACCTGCAACCGGGCAGGTCAAGACCGCGACTGACCATGCCAAGCCCCCGCACCCCTTCACTGCAGGAACAGATCGCCGCCACGCAGGACTGGTGGCGGCTGGCCGGGGTGGACATGATGTTCAGCGATGATCCGAAAAGCTGGCTGGCCGATCAACAGGCCGACACCGCAGCTTTACCCGTTCAGCGGATCGAGGAAGCCCCGGCCGAACCGCCCCCACCGTCGATAGGGGGGGAATCCGCGAATTGGCCCACGTCGCTGGAGGCATTCAGCCGCTGGTGGCTGGAGGAACCGACTCTCGATCGCGCCGGCCCGGGGCCTCGGCTTGCCCCGCGCGGCCCTCAGGGCGCGCCGCTGGCAATCGTAGTGCCGATGCCCGAAGCTGAAGACAGCGATACCCTGTTGTCTGGCAGGCAAGGCCAGTTGATCGTATCAATGGCGCGCGCGATGGGTTTCGATCCGGACAAGCTCTATCTTGCCGCCGCGCTGCCAAGTCATGATCCTGTGCCCGACTGGCCTGGCCTGGGCCGCGACGGAATGGGCGATGTCTTGCGCCATCACCTGTCGCTCGCGGCGCCGGAACGGCTTATCGTGCTCGGCCGTGACATTCTGCCGCTGCTCAGCAACGGCTCGGCGCAACCCGCTCCCCCCGTTGGCGAAATCGAGATTCAAGGCGGCAAACTGCCGCTGATGACCAGCTATTCACCCGCCCGTTTGCTGGAACAGCCGAGATTACGGAAAGGTCTGTGGCAGCAGTGGCTCGATTGGACCGAGGGGAACAGGCATTGAGACCCGCATGGCTTGTCGCAGTGGCTGGACTGGCGCTTGGCTCAGCCGCGCATGCCCAGCCGACCCGCGAGTATTTTTCCGCGATCGCCCAGCGAAGTGCTGCGCCGCGTCAGCTCGCTGATAACGATGCAGAGCACTACCGCGCTGTTTTCGCCGCGATTGACCGCAAGGACTGGTCCGGAGCGGCCGCGTTGCTCGATCAGAAACCTGATGGCCTTCTGACCGAAGTAGCCCGTGCAGAGCTATATCTGGCAGCCGGTTCGCCACGGGTGGAACTCGGACAAATCCAGACGTGGATGGCGCGGGGAAGCAATCTGCCGCAGGCCGCACAACTTGGCCGGCTCTCCCTCTCGCGTGGCGCAACTTCGATGCCCTCCCTCCCCGCGGAAAGAAGTTTCTCGCGAGTGGGCAATCCTCCCAAACGCACCCGGCCCGCGACGATCGAAGACGGCACGATGCCCGCCAGCATCCGTCAGTCTATTCTCGACCGGATAACCAATGACGATCCGGATGGGGCCCGGCTGCTTCTGGACGGCATCGACTCCGTGCTCAGCCCCGCCGCCCGCGCCGAATGGCGGCAACGCGTGGCCTGGAGCTACTACATAGAGAACATGGACCCGCAAGCGCTGGCCATGGCGCAAACCGTGGCTCAAACCGGCAGTGGCCCGTGGGTGGCGGAAGGCGAATGGACCGCCGCCCTCGCATCGTGGCGCATGGGCGATTTCGCCTTCGCCGGTGGAGCTTTCGAGCGCGCAGCCTATGCCGCAGGCAATACTGAGCTGCGCTCTGCCGGGTTGTACTGGGCGAGCCGCGCAGCGCTGCGTAATAGGCAGCCCGCTCGCGGCGCAGAGCTGCTGCGTACCGCAGCGGGCGATGACGAAACGCTATACGGAATGCTGGCGAGAGAGCAGCTTGGGTCCGAAATGCCCGCGCGGCTCAGCCAATCGGATTTCTCGTCCGAAGACTGGCGCAAGCTGGGGCGGATCGACAATGTCCGCATCGCCATCGCGCTGGCGCAGATCGGTCGGGATGATCTGGCCAGCAAGGTTCTGCTGCATCAGGCGAAGATCGGCGATCCCGGCGATTATGCCGCACTGACCCGGCTTGCCCGCGCCCTCAGCCTACCATCCACGCAGCTCTATATGGCATCCAACGCGCCGGGTGGCGGCGCGCCTGACCCGTCTTCCGCCTATCCTTCGCCTAGCTGGACTCCTACGAACGGCTGGCAGGTGGACCCGGCATTGGCCTTTGCCCACACGCTGCAGGAATCCAACTTCCGGGCCAGCGCGGTCAGCCCCGCCAATGCACAGGGCCTGATGCAGATCACGCCTATCACCGTGCGCGAACACGCCCCGCGGCTGGGCCTCAGCGCCGGTCAGGTCAATATCTTCGACCCCTCCGTGAATCTCGCTTTCGGCCAGCGAAATCTGGAAATGCTGCGCGACAGTGCGGCAACTGGCGGGACGCTGCCAAAAGTCATGGCCGCTTATAATGCGGGCCTGACGCCCGTTACGCGATGGAACAGCGAAGTGCAGGATCAGGGCGATCCGCTGCTTTACATGGAATCGATTCCCTATTGGGAAACCCGCAGCTACGTAGCCATCGTCATGCGTAATTACTGGATGTACGAACGTCAGGCCGATGCCCGGTCGGAAAGCCGTATCGCACTGGCGCAGAATGCCTGGCCAGCTTTCCCGGATGGTACGCCGGGCAACGGTCGCGTCTATCTATCAGCCGGGTCGCGCTGATGGCTATCGACGAGACGCGGACATTCAAGCCGATCAATATCGCGCTGCTGACTGTTTCCGACACGCGCGGGCCTGACGAAGACACATCTGGCGATATCTTGGCCGCGCGAATTACGGACGCTGGCCATAATCTTGCGGCCAGAACGATCCTGAAAGACGATGCGGACGCGATCGCGCAGTTATTCAACGCGTGGATCGACGATCCCAATATCGATGCGGTGGTTTCGACTGGGGGCACAGGCCTGACCGGGCGAGACGTGACGCCCGAGGCCATGGACCGGATAAAGGACAAGACCATAGAAGGGTTCGGAGAACTGTTCCGCTGGATCAGTTACCAGACCATCGGCACCAGCACCGTACAATCCCGCGCCTGCGCCGTAGTGGCGCGCGGGACATATATCTTTGCCCTTCCCGGATCGAACGGCGCGGTAAAAGATGGCTGGGACGGCATTCTCGCCGAACAGCTCGACAGCCGCAACCGGCCCTGCAACTTCGTGGAACTGATGCCCCGCCTGCTGGAAAAATAGCGCACTGCCACAAGGTGGCCCTGCGCTATTCGTGCCTCAGCGCCTCAATCGGATCGAGCTTTGATGCCCGCCGTGCGGGGAAGTAGCCGAAGACGATCCCGATCAGCGCGGAAATCGCGAAGCTGAGGATATTGATCGCCGGATCGAAGACATAAGGTATGCCCAGCGCGCTCGACAGGCCGAAGGAAAGCGCGAAGCCAAGCAGTATCCCCACCAGACCGCCGAAACAGCACAGCACGACCGCTTCGGTCAGAAACTGCATCCTTACCTCGCGCGCCAGGGCGCCGATGGCCAGCCGGATGCCGATCTCTCGGGTGCGCTCGGTCACCGACACCAGCATGATGTTCATTATCCCGACCCCGCCCACGATCAGGCTGATCGCAGCGATGGCAGCAACCATGATCGTCAGCGTGCCGACGGTGCTGGAAACCGTCTCGTTGATCTGAGCGGTATCTACGATGTCGAAATCGTTGGCCTGCCCATCCAGAAGCACGCGCCGCTCGCGCATCAGATCCACCAGTGCGCTGGTCATCGCAGAATTGCTGAACGAAGAATCGTAGGACACCACCATGTAGCCGATGTCATCATTGCCGGTGAAACGGCGCTGCACATTGGTCAGCGGCATCAATATGGAATTATCGTCGTTACCCCCGCCACCAACGGACCCACGCGTGGCGAAGACGCCGATCACCTGGCACGAAACGTTGTTCAGCCGCATCCGCTCACCCACAGGGCTTTCGCTGGCGACGAATATCTCGTCACGAACAGTCGGCCCGATGATGCAGACGTTGCTGCCCGCCTGCTCCTCTATCGTGCTGAAACGGCGGCCTTCTTCCAGCTCGATACCCCGCGCTTCGAGGAAATCGTTGTTCACGCCCTCGACCTTGGTCTGCCAATCCTGCCCATTGTAGATTGCTGTGACCTGGCTTTCGACTTGCCCGGCAACGGACTTCACACCCGCCACCTGTTCCCGCACGGCCTCCACATCCCGCTCGTCAAACGGCCGGATCTGGCCACGGTCGGTCTGGATCGGGAACACGAAGAATACGTTCGAACCGAGTGAACTGATCTGCTTCTCGATGTCTGCAGTCACCCCGCGCCCCAGCGTCACCATCGTGATGACGGCCGCCACACCGATGATGATGCCCAGCGTGGTCAGGAAGCTGCGCAGGATATGGCGCCTGATTTCCCGAAAGGCGAGCAGCAGGGTCGTGCCGAACATCAGGCCGCTCCCGCCGGTGCAACATGGCGGTGGCCTCGCTCGATTCTCTCCACTAATCCGTCTTTGAAATAGACGATGGTCTTGGCGAAATCCGCCATTTCCGGTTCATGCGTGACCATCAGAACAGTGATGCCGGCCTGATTGAGTTCCGCCAGGAATTCCATGATCTCGATCGAACGTTCGGAATCGAGATTGCCCGTCGGCTCATCCGCCAGCAGGACTTCCGGATCAGTCACCAGTGCCCGCGCGATGGCCACGCGCTGTTGTTGTCCGCCTGACAGTTCCGCTGGCGTATGATGCGCCCACGGGCCCAGCCCCACGCGATCGAGCGCCCGCATAGCCAATTCGCGGCGGTCCGTTTTCTTCTCGCCGCGATACAGTAACGGCAGTTCCACGTTCTCGATTGCGCTTGTTCGGGCCAGCAGATTGAAACCCTGAAACACGAAGCCGAGATATTTTCGTCGCAGCAGAGAACGCTGGTCGCGAGTCAGCGACTGCACTTCTGTGCCTAGGAAACGGAACATGCCGGATGTCGGGGTATCGAGGCATCCCAGGATGTTCATCGTGGTGGATTTGCCGGAGCCGGAAGGCCCCATCACCGCCACGAAATCACCGCGTTCGATTGTGAGGTCCACGCCCTTCAGCGCCTGAAACGCAGCAATCCCCTGCCCGAAGGTCTTGGTGATGCCCTTCAATTCGATCAGCGGTTCTCCGCTCACTTCTCTGCCGCCCTGATCGATGTGGCTACTTTCATGCCCGGCTTCAGGTCTTCCGATGTAACGACGGTATGGCGTCCATCGCTTTGCCCGGTGACGACTTCCACGGGCTTCAAGGTCCCGTCGTCCTGAAGGACATAGACCGTCTGGCGGCTGCCCCGTCCGATCGTTGCACGAACCTCCTCGCGTTCAAGCCCGAAGTTCTCACCCTCGTTGAGCATGACGCCCCCCGCCGCGTTTTCTTCGGGCGGCT